>Ga0208783_10000059_pt1 | contig 60768 bp, 92 predicted proteins | sample DEB19_08_DNA_2_FD_184529 | JGI IMG/M metagenome (GOLD analysis project Ga0208783, IMG submission 184529) | Aqueous microbial communities from the Delaware River and Bay under freshwater to marine salinity gradient to study organic matter... | ecosystem: Environmental > Aquatic > Marine >... | reverse complement strand
TGGAAGCGGTGGATTAAGCAAGGTCGCGAATCTGATGAATCAACCGATGAAGGTCGTTTGTGGGCCATCATCAATAAGGGGGCTTCAAAAATTGCAGAGCGATACCTCAGCTCGCTTCATGGTCAGGCGGAAAACGGCAACGTGAACGCCATTACCTGGCTACTGACGCATCACCCGATCACCCGTGACCAGTTCAGCGACGCCGCCGCCGAACGTCGCGCCGTGCAGCGTGCGATGACCGGCGTGGTCACAGCCATCGATGGGGCGGGGCTCAGCGACGACCAGCGCATGCGCCTGCTGCTGGGGATCCAGGCGCAAGGCATTGGGGTGCAAGTGGAGAGTGGGGAGTGATGGTCGCCGCCACCCAGCCCCACGACTCCTCCCCTGGCGGGTTGGACCGTTGGCGGTGAGCCATGGGGATCAAGCCTCCCAACTGGAGCGTCACTGAGGTTGAGTTCCTCAGTGACATGGGCGATTCGCTTCCGCCTGCGATCCTGATAAGGCGGTTTCAACGTCAGGCCAGAGCTAAAGGTTGGCCGGATCGGAGCGAGAAAGCTATTCGCCTCAAGCTTGGGAAGCTTGGCTTCACCAGCGGTAGCAGCAGAATCCGCATCGACGATCTGGTCAGCCCCGGTGGTGCTGCGCTAATCCTCGGTTGCCCAGCTCCGCGCATCGTTCGCTGGCTTTATGAGCCGCAGCTCCAGAAACTGCTCAGGCCAGTTCTGGGGGGCCGCAGGCGCTATGTGTCTCGCCGTGGTTGGCGTCGGCTGGCACACGAACGCCCCGATGTGCTTGGTGGGTTTGGTGCTGATCGCTTGTTTCAGCTGCTAGAGGATCGTGAGTTGGCTGATGCCGTCGCTGCAGCCCATCCTTATCAGCGAGGCGACTACAGGATTCGATGCATTGAAACAGGCCAGACCTGGCCCAATGCTCGCCAAGCCGCCAATGAGCTATTCGTCAGCCGATCAGCCATCTGCCTAGCGATCCTTGAGCAGCGCCCGGTAGCAGCGCTGGGGTTGCGGTTCGAGCGGTTGCGAGGTGCCGCATGACCCACACCCTCGCCGACCCCATCGATACCGCCCTGGCGAGGGTGCAGCTGGAGCAGCTGAGGAACACGCCAGCCACCCAGGAGCCCTACGCCAAGTCGTTCGGCGACTACATCAGCGACGCCTGTCCAACGTTCCCCTGGACGCGCCACACCACCAGGCTGGTGAGCATCGGGCAGCGGCTCATCGATGGCGATCTGCCGCCGCGGCTGATGATCGAGCTGCCGCCGCGGCATTTCAAAACCACGATCTTCACCCGGTTGCTGTCGGGGTGGTTCCTGCGACGGTTCCCGGATCGCACCTGGGGCCAGGGCGCCAACACCCAGGCGCTGGCGGAGGAGTTTGGTGAAGCGGCCCGTGATTACTACGTCGCCTCTGGCGGGGTGCTGTCGCCTTCCAGCCAGGGCAAGGGCAGGTGGAAGACCGCCCAGGGCATCGGCGGCTGGTGGGGCGCCGGTGTCGGCAAGGGCACGGGCCTGCCGGCCCATGCGTTGAACGTTGACGACCCGATCAAGAACAGGGAGCAGGCGGAATCAGCGGCCTACCGGAGGCAGCTCCAGAGCTGGTGGACCGGTGTGCTCAACACCCGCGAAGAACCCGGGGCGATCAAGGTCATCACCCACACCCGCTGGGCTGATGGTGATCTCATCGGCTGGCTCCTGTCCATCGTTGAAGAGCTGGAGCGCGAGGGCAATGGCGACGCGGCTGAGCCCTGGCACGTGATCAGCTTGCCGATCATTGCCGAGCCGATCATCAAGCCCCTGCCAGCCTTGGTGACTCGGGAGATCGATGATCGCCAGCCCGGCGAAGCACTCGATCCCACTCGCTACAACGAGGAATGGGCCCGGCGTAAGCGCCTGAACACCCCGGAGCGGGACTGGGCGGCCCTCTACCAGCAGCGCCCCCAGCCCGATGGCGGCACGGTGTTCAACGCCGGGATGTTCCGGTTCTACGGCACCCGGGAGCGCCCCGGCCTGAAGGGTGACGCGGTGCTGCCTGATCGGTTCGTGCGCAAGCTCGCAAGCCTGGATTGCAGCTTCAAAGATTCCCCTGGCGCCGACATGGTGGCCCTGCAGCTCTGGGGCCAGGACTCGGCCGGTGCCTGGTTGCTGGACCTGATGAACCAGCGACTGGACTTCGCCGCGACGACAGATCAGGTGGCGACGCTCTGGCCCACCTGGGGCTTTGGGGAGCTGCTGGTGGAGGACAAGGCGAACGGCAGCGCTGTGATCAGCACCCTCCAGCGTGCCGCCGCGGGCTTCATCGTCCACGCGATCAACCCCGTTGGCGGGAAGGTGGCCAGGGCCAACGCGGCAACGCCTGAGTTCAATCAGGGGCGTGTGTTCTTCCCGCGCCACCACCCGCTGACGCCACTGCTCACCAGCCAGCTGCTGAAGTTTCCCGGCGACACCTACGACGACCAGGTCGATGCGCTCAGTCAGGCGATCAACTTCATGCAAGGCACGGGCCCCATGCGCGTCAGCACCGTTCACTATGGCCACGGCGCCAGCGCGGATCCGCCCGCGCCGGCCCGTCGCCGGAATGCTGTCGCGTTTCGGTAGTTCACGTCTCCACCGCCACCATGCTTAACCCCCTCACCTGGCTCTCCCAAGCCCTCCAGCCCAAGCTCCCCGCCAAGCGTTGGCGCCGCAAGTACACCAAAGCCGAGAAGCTCTACGCGATTCGCGGCGCAACCGCACAGGCGCGGCGGCGCTTGGAGCTTGAAAGGGTAATCTCGGATCAAAAAGACCTGATTGACGAAGCGATGTCTGTGCTTGTAGTGCGAAATGGTGAGCTTGCTTTAGATATCAGGAATCTCAGAGAGATTAGGGAGAAGCAGGCGGCTTTGCGGCGCCAGCCCGTGAATGGGGTGCAGCCGTGACCATCTCAATCCCCGGCGGACCTGTGCCAGATGGCGCTGTTTGGGTGAAGCTGGATCCAGAGGAGCTGTTTATTCCTTGCTCGCCCAGGCGACTGACATTTAAGCAAATCCAAGGTTTTTTAAATTCAGATTCACTTGGACAGCAGGATGATTCAAGCAATCGTAGTACGCTATCACTTGCAGCGCTTGATGAGTTGCTCGACACGGCTGAATTGGAACCTGCTCCAAAATACTGTTTTATACGATATAGAACACTGATGAATATCCGGCGGAGAATACATCCAGACCTAGTGCCACTATCCGGGATGTCGTACTTCGGTCGGAAGCGTCGCGCTCGCCGTGCCCGTGGCCGCAACCGTTACCGCTGGGTGATGGTGAAACTTCAGCCTCCCCCGCCATGACCACCACCAAGCGCCAGGCGGCGGCCCCGTTCCCGCCGCCTACCGCAACCAGTGAAGAGCTGATCACCGAGAATCTTGGCCTGGCGCGGATGGTGGCGACCCGGTACGCGGGCAAAACCGGCCAGCCTTACGACGAACTGGAGGCTGTCGCTTATCTGGGGTTGATCCGTGGTTGCCGCAAGTACAACCCAGAACGAATCAACCCAGCAACTGGTGAGCCTTACAAGCTCTCCACGGCGGTGGTGCCGTTTGTGCAGGGTGAGGTCCTCCACTGGTTTCGGGATCACGGGCACACGATCAAATACCCATCGCGGTGGCGCGAGCAGTGGGGCAGGATCCAGCGCCTGATGGCCGATCCGGACGTGCCCGCCGAGGAGGTCGCCGAACGGGCTGGGATGACCCTCGATGAGCTGCGGGAGATGCTGGGGGCGATGACCGGCACCAGCAACCTGGACGACCACATCGGCGCCGATGGGGTGAGCGACGCTGAGCCCGAACTGGATCGGCTGCAGCCGCTGCGGGATTTGGTGTTGCGGGCCTTGGCCCTGCTGTACCCCGGCGATCGCGATCAGATCCTGCTCTGGTGGGAGAAGCCGCGGCGGCTGGCGTTCCCATCGGGGCCCATGCAGCAGTTCCACCGGCGACTCAAGACCCTGCTGCAGGGTCGGCGGCCTACCGAGGTGCTGCAGCTGGCTCTCGCTCTTGACGTGGAAGCGGTCGCGGTGGAGAAGGTGAAGCGTCAGCGGCGAGTGCGGCGGGAGCTCGATGATCGGGTGGCTCAGCTGGGGTTGCTGACCTGGGAGCCCGTTGCATCTCCCGTTGCGGATCCGCAACCGCAGGCTCTATGATCCGGTGAGCGGAGGGCGGTAGCCTGCCCCTGCCGGGTCTGTCCCTACCCGTAAGGATGGGCAGCGGTGAGTGGGTTCATCGAAAGCCTGCTCTGTAACCGCTATCCGGGGCCCGGTCGGGTGAGGGGTTGGCATTGCCAGCCCCTTTCCTGTTGGTGTATGGTGTGGATGTTCAGCAGGGATGCTGAGCGCCATTTCGATACAGGCCAATGAAAACCTGCCTTCCGTCCCCTCCTGGGGACCGGAGCCCGTTCGCCGACGCGATGGAACGCGCGTTGTGGGAGCTGGGCTATCCCAACGACTTCGCAGACATCAGCGAAGCCAAGGCAGCTGTCGCGCACGTCTTGCGTGAACGGCCAGAACTTCGCATCCTTCCCCTCCGCTTTACCTCCGCACAATGAAGCGCACACAACGCCATCAGTTCACCTGCAGCACCTGCGGCCTGTCCTTTGCCGCCCGCGGCTCCAACGCCCTCTACTGCAGCAGCGCATGCAAGCAAGAGGCCTACCGCCAGCGCCAGACCCAGCTCACTCCCCTGGCGGGCCTGCCCACCACGCCGGAGCAGCTGGACGGTCGCGGGCTCGGCGTCGACGCCCGCACCTGGAACGGGACCGCGATCGAGCGCCGGCAGGCCGACGGGTTCGTCAACGCCACGGCGATCTGCCAGGCCAATGGCAAGCGGCTGAACCACTACCTCGCCAACGAGCGCACCCAGGAATACATCGTCGCGCTGGCTGCCAGTATTTCGACTGAGAAGCCTTGCGGCGCAGCCGTTGCCGGATTTCCGGCTACGGGATCTGGCCTTGTTGACGTGCGCCAGGGCGGGCTGCCCCACCAGCAGGGCACCTGGATCCACCCCCGCCTCGCCGTGGACCTCGCCCGTTGGATCTCCCCGGCGTTCGCCGTCTGGATGGATGGCTGGTTCCTGGAGTCTTTGCAGGCTCCTCCGCAGCCGCATCAGGCCTTCAGCCCAGCAGCGCAGGGGGTAGCGCCATGGGGTGGCATCGTGGTCTACGCCAGGAGCCGCGAAGAAGCCGCGATCCTCTGGCGTGATGCGGTGCTCAGCGCCTCGACCCGGGCAATTGCCCACCAGCTGGGTCTGCAGCATCAAGCCGGCCATCCCTTGGCCCTGCCTGCCTCCACTGAATACGGCTGGCGGCCGATCTGCTGATTTCGCAGCACAATGCGCACCCAGCGCGGTGCGCAACCACAACCCTCCTACCCTCGTGGAAGCCATGAATCCCACCATGCCCCCCGTTTACCGGGGACTGCTCAACGCGCTGGCCCTCACGGTGCTGGCCGGTGTCGTCGGTCTCTGGGCGCTGCAGACGCTCACTATCCCAACAGCATCGCCACCGCCGGCCGTGCTGCAGAGGTGATGCAATTCCGCTGCATCGGTTGTTGTTGAGCAACCGTTCTGATAGCCATGGTGTGGGCCGAACCCTCGGCCCTTTCCCGCCGCATCACCACCATGCACAACCAGGCCCCTGTCATTCCCCCTCACCTGCGGACCCCGCGACGAATCACGATCACAGTCCCGTGGTCGATCTACGTGTGGCTTGCTGAGCAATGCGAGCACGAAGGCCGCAGCCTGTCGAACCAGGCAGCCCGCACCTTGCAGGCTGGCGCCGGAATCCGATGAGATCCGGAAAGCTCCACCAGCAGCCATTACGGCCTGGTGGAGCTTCAGCACCCAATAGATGATCCCAAGCTGCCGAGCTATCAGCATCCGGTGTTGCGTGAGGTTGCAGGCGATTTGCAACGCGCCTACGACGCATTCAACATGATGCGAGGGGTGAAGGAGAGATACCTGCCGCAGGAATCAAAGGAGCCACCTGAAGCCTATAAATCCCGCTTGGATCGCTCCGTCTTCGCTGACTTTTTCAGGGGGTCGATCACGGCATTTGCTGGTGTGCTGTCCAAGTACGAACTTGTGGACGCACCACAAACGATGCTGGACGCGCAGAACAACATTGATCGGGCCGGCAACAGCCTTGCCGCAGCGCTGATCAAGGCCGACACCTACGCCCTGCGCGATGGCGCTGTGGTGATTCAGGTGGACATGCCACAGAATCAAGCGGTCAACAGAGCTGCAGAGATCGCCGACGGTATCAGGCCCTACCTGATCCTGCGCGAACGGGCCAGGGTGTTGAACTGGTTTACCACGATCGTGAACGGGGTTGAGACCTTGGATCAGGTGACGATCCTGGAACTCAAGGAAGTCAGGGATCCCCCTTTCGGTGTGAAGACCGAGCCTCGGTATCGCGTGATCACTCGCGAGGGCTGGCAGGTCTACGAAATCAAGCGAGTTGGCAGCAACCTGGAAGCCGTCCCAGATCCCGATGACCAGGGCTCCTATCTCGGCCCCGGCGGTGAGCCGCTGGCTGTAGCGCCAGTCATCTGGTACTCGCCAGATGGAGACCTGTTCGGCAATGGCGCCATGCTGCTGCGCCAGGTTGTGGAGCACTCCATCGAGCACTTTCAGCAGCGTTCAGACCTTCGGGAGAAGACCCACAAGTGCGCGATGCCGGTGCCGGTGGCCATGGGCCTGACACCGCCCGCCCCTGGCGAGCCGCCGCGTCAGCTGGTGCTGGGGCCCAACAGCGTCGTGGAGCTTCAACCCGGCGGATCCTTTAATTTCGCCGAGCCATCGGCCAGCAGCCTGGCTGAGCAACGCGCGCAGATCGCTGAGGTGGAGAAGCTGATCAGCCGCCAAACCCTTGGCTTCCTCTATGGCGACCCTGGCGCCACCAAAACAGCCACACAGGCCGGTCTGGAGGGGGCTCAGACCGAAGCCACGGTGGAAAGCGTGGCTCAGCAGAAGGCGTCGATGGTGCAGAGCCTGATGAAGCTCTGGTGCATGTTCACCGGCGAAACCTTGTCGCCTGATGCTGGCATTCAGATGAGCGCGACGCTGTTCGAGCCACCGATGACGGCAGCCGACACCGACGAAATCCAGAAGCTGACCGGCGGGGCCACCCTGCTGAGCAGGCAGTCGGCGATTGAGGAGCTGATGCGCCGTGGCCGCCTGCGCCTAAACACCACGGCGGAGGACGAGCTGCAGCGGATCCAGGACGAGGAGCCGCCGCCGGCTGACATGCCGGACGTGAATGCAGATGGAGGCCTCCCTCCGGAAAGCTAAGCCGTCCGCTCACTCCATCCATGAGCCTCGAAACCCTGGAAGCCGCGATCCTCGCGGAAGTCACTGCCGAGTTTGAAGACAACAAAGCTGGCGCCAGCCTGCCTGAGGTCGTCTACGTGCTCGACAAAATCAAGCACGACCTGCACCTCAGCATCGCCGTTAATGAAGATGTGGATCCCGAAGGCGATGAAGGCGATGAAGGCGATGATGAGGACGGGACCGAACTCGATTTCGAGTCTTGATCTGAATGGCTGACCCCCAGCTGCCAGAGCCGAGGCGAATCGTTGGCGTCGTCGATGACTTCGCCAAGGCCCTGGATGAGCTGGAGAAACGCGCCACAAAAAACACCGTTGCATTGATCCGCCGGTCGATGCAACGGGTTTTATTTGACCTGCGGCGCCACTACAGCCAATACATTGACGCGCTCGGCCCCCAGGGTTACGACCCCAACCGCAATGCCATCCGGCGGCCCGGGGCCTACTCAGCAGCGGAGACCACCGCGAAGTTTCGAGCGATCCTCCAGGACGCTCAAGGCTTCTTCGGGGAGGCCGAGCTGCAGCAGTGGGCCGCCCGCTATGAGCAGGATCTGAAGGAAGCCGCCCGCCTTGGCGGGAACCTTGGCGCCCAGCTGGTGGCCATGGTGCGACGCCCCGAGGAGGATGTTCCCTTCACCGGCGCCGACCCCTTCGCGATCCGCGCCGCGGCGCTGACGACCTCGGCCCTGATCCAGGGCGAAACAGCCCGATTCCGCGATGCCCTGGTGAACATCGTGGGTGAGGGTGCAACGCGGGGATGGGGGGCCAGCCGGCTGGAAACCCAGATCAGGCGGGCCCTGCGCGGCGCCAAGGATCCGAACGGCATCACCCAGCGGCTGGGGCTGGAGCAACGGGCCGCGATCATCGCCCGGTCGGAGCTGGCCAATGCCTACACCCAAGGCACCCTGATGCGCTCCCGCGAACAGGGCTACAGCTATGCCCGGGTCCTGGCGAGCAACGATGAACGGGTCTGCCCGACGTGCGCCAGCCGGAACGGCAGGATCTACCCGATTGATCGGGTTCCGGTGCCCTGGCATCCTCGCTGCCGGTGCGTGGTGGTGCCCGCTGCCGACGAAGCGGTGCAAGAGCGCGACAAAGCCCTGCGCGGCGTGCTGCTCGACTCCGAACGCTGGCAGGCAGAGCACGAGCGGGGCGTTGAGGCCTACGCCGAAGGCCAGCACAAGGCGCGGCTTGATGGCCTGCAGCGCCAACGCGACCGACTCAGGGATCCCGATCTCATCGACGCGATGGACGCCAAGATCCTGAAGCTGCAGGAACGCGGGCCGGACATAGTGAAGGCCAGAATGGAGCTGGCGCGGGCCTTGCGCACCCCTACCGCATCAGAACGGCGCCTGTTCCCGGGGCGGACTCAGTCGCTAGGGGAATCGGTGCCGTTGTTTGAGTGATCATCGCCCTGCCCCAGCATCCTCAGGCTTCGCAGCGCTGCCGCTAGATCGGCTTCGAGCTCTGCGATGCGGGTTTTTGCTGTTTCGAGTTCAGTGGTTGCCTCGTTTGCTAGTTTTGCTTCTTTTCTGAGTTCGGCTTCAGCCATCCATAACTCGTTGCCGTAGTGAAGCTTAAGGAGAATATCGACTATGGGGTCTATTGCTAGGTAGACACAGTTTTGCTTGCAAGACGTATCGCGCCCAGTGAAGCGATTCCATCCGTCCTTAAGATATGCGTAGACAGGAGAGCCCTCCTCCCAGTTTGCCTTCCAGAACTTAGGGCTTTGCTTAAGGGAAAGTAGTTGATCGAGAAATTTTTGATCAATAGGCGAGTTTCTGATTATCAACGGGCACTCTACACCAGAATCTAAAAGTTCATAGAGGTTTTCTTTGTATTCTGGATTTCGTTGGATCTTTGCGCTCTCCGATGTGATGTGGATGACGTGAAACGGCTTTGGTGACATGGCGATGCGTGGCGAAGTGGATTCAAGACCAGGGGCCGCAGCCCCCGGCCGATGTGCTGATCAGAACGGCGCGGTGGTCTCCAGCTCCTCTTCGTCGTCGGACTCATCGTCAGGATCCACCGATGCCGGAGCGGCGGGCACAGGAGCGGCAGGAGCGGGGCAGCTCACCGGGGCCGCCACCTCCTTGCGCAACACCAACGAGTCGCCAATGTGCTCAATGGTGATGGTGTTGCCCTCGCCAGCACCGATCAGGCCGCAGTAGGCCGCACCGATCGGCACCATGCCGGCCTTGGTGACCTTGGCGCGAAAGCTCAGCGGCTTGCCGGCTTTCGCGGGCTTGGTGGGTGGTTGCAGCGTGAGGCCATGGGCGGCCATGTGTGCCTCGTAGAAGGCGGCGTACGCCGGCCTGCCGTCCTTACGGACGTAGCCGCAGGCGATCACGACGTGATCCTTCGGCGCTTGTCCGATCTCCGTGATCTTCGCAAGGAGTTCGGCGCCGACAAGAGGCGTGGTTGGAGCGGTTGGTGTTGCGGTCATCAGGCTTGGAAAGCTGGCCTAAGCCGTTATTCTAGCTTGCGCATGAGCAACGACAATCGTTTGCCTGAAAGCCTGGTCTCCTACTTGATGGCCCATGCCTGCGTTTCCGCCCGCGATGAGGACGCCACCAGGCAGGTGCTGCGCGATGCGGCCCTGAACCTGCCGCAGTCCGAAAGCCACAAGGTGGCCAGCCTGCTGAGCACCACGATCAGCGGCACTGGCAGGCTGTGGCTTTCTCGCCTGGCGGGGTGATCAGCGCTTCTTCCTGCCCTTCGCGCCTCGCGTTTTCTCCAGCTGCTTCACCCGTGCCTTCGCGGCGGAATAAGCCTTCGCTTGCTCCCGCTTGCGTTGAGCGTAGGCATCCGTCCGGCCCTTCACGCCCTTGGCGCTGGGGTTGCCACCTGCAAGCATGGCGATCTCGCGCATCTTCGACTTTGCCGCCTTGTAAGCAGCCTTTGCCTTGCTGACGGGCGCCTTGCCCTTGAACTGCGCAGACCGCGCGGCCTGTTCAGCTGCTGCCTTCTTCTGCTTCACGCTGCCGCCGGTCTTACCGCCGCTGGCGCCCTTGGGGCGGCCCTTGCTCGCCTTGGCCGGCTTGCTCGCCTTGGCCGCTTTGACTGGCTTCGCTCCGCCGCGACCCTTGCCACTGCTACCGCCACCTCCCCCGGCAAAGCGACCGTTTGCATCGCGCTTGTAGGTGCGGGCGGCCATAGGGAGGGGGTTGCATCGAATGCCTCAGTTTTCCGGAAAACTGCGATACCAGGCGCATGGTGAATGGCCCGCACTTACAAGCGAGACAACAGCGGACGCTTCGCCTCTGGTGGGACGGTTCGCTCTGGCGGCGGCAAGGCCAAGACCGCGAAGGCCGCGAAGGCTGTGGGCCCGGCCAAGCCTTCGGCAGCCTCCATGCCCTCGGTGCCCGCCAGGCGCAAGGGATCACCGCCACCCAAGCGCCGCGGTCTCGTGCCGCAGCGGCGGGCGGTATCGGCGGCCAAGGCCAAGCTCGCTGCAGCTGAGGCTGACACCACGGCAAGCACGCGATCCAAGGGGGCCCGCAAGGGTGCGGTGACCAAGGCTCGGAACAAGCTGCGCGAAGCGACGAAGACCGGCAGGGTGAAGCTCAAGCGCCTCGATGTGGCATTCAAGCGGGGTAAGACCGGCAAGCCTGCGCCAGCTCCAGTGAAGCCTCCCGTGAAGCCCACCAGATCCGAGAAGGCCCGGCGGATCAAGGCCACGGTTCAGCGCCGCGGCACCGTGGCCGGGGAGCGATTCCAGGACGGCAAGGCAGTGGAGACGATGAGCATGGCTGAGCTGAGGTCTGCAGTGCGCAAGCACGCGCGAGAGCGGGGTGTCAGGAGCAAGAAAGACTTCGAAATGATGTATGCCCTTGTAGCCGGCGTCACCGGCAATGGCCCCAATGGCGTTGCCATGGGTCGCCAACCACGCACCCGCAGCGACTGGGAGCGGATTTACAGAAACAACATCGGCGTGCCGCAGTCCGAGCGCAACCGCAAGGACGGCCCTGGCGTCTTCCGTGGGATCGACATCCACAAAAACGACCGTGTTCGGTACGTGTTCGGCCTGCAGCCCGGTGCCAGCCGCGACGAGATCAATCAGGCCTATCGCAAGCTCGCCAAGCGGGCCCACCCAGATGCAGGCGGCCGCGCCAAGGATCTGGCCCGGCTGACCCAGATGCGCGACAGCCTGCTTGCTCAGCTCCCGAAGCCGAAACCCGCCAAGGGTGCCAAGGGCGGCAAGGCGAAAGCGGGGGCTCCGGCCAAGCCCCGTGGGCCGTTGCTGTTGCCGGCGGCGAAGGGAGCGGCGCCCAAGCCCCGCCGCAAACCTCGCCGCAAGCGCTCCTGACCCTCCCGGCAACCTCCACCAGCCCCACCCCACCGATGCCTCTTCTATCCCCGGTCCCCGAGCTCAACGCCCTATGGCGACCCAACGACGACAGCGACGTTGAGGACCGCGAACTGATCCGGGGCTACCTGGGCTGGCCGATCGCGAATCACAACCTGATCCAGCTCACCGTGGCGATGAACCGGGCGGCCGACACCAGCCCCGCCACGGTGCGGAAGGTGCAGGCCTGGATCGATGAGGCGGAAGAGCTGGAGCTGACCTGGGCGGATCAGGTGAGCGATGGCACGGCACACCTGGGCAATGTGCAGAGCTACCAGGGGCCAATGCCGGGAACCACGCTCACCCGGGACGACATCAAGCGCAAGGCTGATGTTCTGGAGTGGGACACCAGCCTCCTACAGGTGAAGTTCGAGTCCGGCGGCCGTGCTGACTCCACCGCTGGCGGGGTGCTGGCCGCGCGAATCGCCCAGCTCCGGGGGAGGATCCTGCAGACCCTGGGCCTGGAGCCTGCCTCCCCTACTGGCGGGGGGATGACTCTGGTCAGGAGCTGAGGGGGGCTACCCTGCCCCCAGCGTCCGGTCGGCCCATCATCCGCAAGGGGGGAGCCGTGGCTGGTTTTCGTTGGGGCCAGCTTGAAACGGTATCGAAGGCCGGGCGTCCCATTGCGCAATGTGAACAGCGGGGGTGATGGTTGCGCATCGTGCAACCATGTGTTAGGGTTGATTTAACGGGGCGGAGACGACCCCGACCACCCACGACCAAGCCATGCCCGCCGCTCGCTTCCACGTCATCATCCGCCGCCCCAATACCACGGGTCCCGCTGACATCCTGCGGTCCTTCTTCGCCAAAGACAAAACCGAGGGCCGCATCAGGCTGCAAAAGGAGCTGGCCCTGATGTCTCACTATCCATATCGGCCCGAGGTCCAAATCTTTGATGATCTCCATGCGGCTTGAGGCGCAATCCACAGAAGCCATCCCCCGGCCCGCCGGAGCCCATCCGGCACCCACCCCACGCCCACCGCACCCATGCTTCCCGCATCCGCCCGCGCCACCCGCAGGGCCGCCCAAGTCGCCGCCTGGTGGCCAACTGCACCCCGCCGCTACCGCCGCTCCGCCGCTCGCTGGTGGTGGTCGTCTTGCAATCGCACCGCCGGTACCTGGCCAGAGCAGTGGCGTGTAATCAACGCCGCCGCTGGTGTTGTTGACGCCTGACCCCACCCCCGGCCCGCCGGAGCCTGTCCGGCAACCATTCCACCGCACCCCCAAGCTCACGTCACCATGAACTGGATCAACCCCGCATACAGCTCACTCATGATCACGCAGAGGCTGATTTGCTTCCAAGATCAAAAAGATAAGGAGCTGTTCGAAAAAGTAATCACACTCTGGCAAAACGCCGATCAATCTAGGGATAACCCTAGGGAGCTTATTCGCTTGTTTGGTGAAGGATGGTCCTGTTTTGTTGCGCTTCCCGATCAAATAAGAAACATTGAAATTAGCCCTGGTATGAGCGCTTTTGGCGTGTATGTCAAAAGCGCATTGGCGGAAGCTTGTGATATTGCAAATAAAAACCGGATTAGTGTTACCTTTGGCAGGGAAGGAGCGATTTTTAACTGATTCCATCTCCCGGCCCGCCGGAGCCTATCCGGCAACCATTCCACCGCATTGTGATCAATGTTTTACGTTCTGGCAACACTGCAAGAGCCTAGGGGCATGCACACTATGGGTAAAAACCTACAAAGCGATTTTCCCCGCGATGCGTATGTTACATGGCATAGCGTGCCTCAGTTAAGACACAGGCCTGTCTTTCTTGGTATGGACAACCCACCAAAGCCTGTGTCAAGAGAAGAAGCCGAACGGTTGCTATCCAGTTGCGAAAGGGTCCACGGTTGGAAGCATGACCATAATCTGCGGATTGTACCCGCCAACCTTCTGGCCCGTTGAAGCCCATTCGCCGACTCACCCCGCCGCACCCCTTGCATGACGACCCTGCCAACAATTCACATCAACGGCACTGGGGCTGAAACCCTCAGGGCCGAATACCAGGCTCTCTCCGAGGCCCTGCAAGCCGCCGCAGCTCGACTCCTGGCGGCAACCTGCAACGGCCGCGACTTCTACCCACAGGGGCCGACCGCCGCCTGACCCACCCGCAACCCATCCCACCGCAGCAACACGCCATGACCATCCCCACCCCTGGTGAGCTTCGCGCCTCCTACGATTCTGTGCTCAGAAGTATGAGCACCTTTGGTGAAATACGTCCAGGTGTCAATGGCGATCGTTTGGCTGCTATCCGAGCCGCCATCCATGTGATTGTGCCGGATGAGCCAATCTTAGCCAAGGGGCCTGAATCTGAGATAGTCCGGCAAGACGAGCGCTATAGAATCCGGGCTAAGTTTTTCGCGCTGGTTGACGCGATCCAGGTTGGCCAGGAGCAGGCCGATGCCTGACCCAATCCCCCAGGCCATCCCAACCCCTGAGCAGATCCAGGCGATTCGTTTGATCGGCGCCACCTTCCAGAAGATGGCCGACACGATCGTCGCGACATTCCAGCAAGCCATGCTCGATCCCGAGCAGCGGGCTCGCCTGCGGCAGGTGGCGGCAGGCCTGAAGGCGATTAGGGACCGCAATGCCTGACCCCATCCCCCAGGCCCCCTACGGCTGCGCCCTTATCTGCACCACCTGCCAGGCCCGCCACAAGGGCACGCGGTCAGAGCTGCTGTGCCCCAGGTGTTGGGAGCGGCTGGCGCCGGAGGGGCGGGCCTACCGAGCTGATCGGCAGGCCCGATGGCAGCGGAAGCAGCGGAAGCAGCGGGATGGCGCCAAGGGGTGAATCGTGTGTTAGGGTTGGGTCAACGCAGGGGAGACCCTGCACCACCCAACGGAACCATGATCACTGCTCAGACTGAGATTGCCGGCCATCTGCTGATGGCCCCAAGCGGCAAGCATATTGTTTGCTTTACGGATGCTGGGAATCATCAAATAATGATGCAGCATTACAAAGCTATTGATAGCGGCTGGAAGCTTTACGAAGGCGGATATAACTGGATTGGCGATGCACGCAGTTATTACGCCAATCTTAAAACAAAGGGCTATCGCAAGCCCTGATCTTGCTGGCCTCATTATTCCGCCCCGGCCCACCGCCGGGGCTTTTTCATTTCCGGCAACCGTGTGTTATGGTTGGTTCATTGCAGGGGAGACCCTGCGCCACCCATCGGAACCATGAAAGCTCTCTACATCACAGACGAAATCGACACCTGCGACTGCTGCGGTCGCTCCGAGCTAAAAGCCACGGTCGCCATGCGGCTCAGTAACGGAGGGATCCTTCATTACGGCCGGACCTGTGCCGCACGGAATAGCGGCAAGACCGACAAGCAGATCCGCCAAGAAGTGTTTGCGGAAGAGGCCCGCCGCCAAAGGCGCCTAATCAAGATGGCAGCCAATGCAGAGGCGCTTGCTGCCTGGCAGGCCGATGATCACGCCAACCCAGTCCTGAAAACCCAGCTGACCAACTACCACCAAACCGGCGGCCATGGCGTTCACGGCAGCTTCTCTCAGTGGCTTCAGGATCGCGCCCTTGGGGTGACCATCTGATCCCGCCCCGGCCCACCGCCGGGGCTTTTTCATTTCCGGCAACCGTGTGTTATGGTTGGTTCATCGGAAGGGAGACCTTCCGCCACCCACGAACCACCCATGGCCAACAACCTCGCCTATGCCGAACGCATCGGCTCCGTTTACACCGAAACCATCGAAAGCTACTGCGCAGACGACAACGCCTACTGGCCCAAGGAAATCGAAAAGACCGCCCTGGCTTGCCCCATTGACGCCCGCAAGCTCCTGATGATCAGGATCTACGGGAAAGCGGCCTGAAGGCTGCAGCAACCACCCCTCCGCCCCGGCCCACCGCCGGGGCTTTTGCTTGAGCGAAACCAGCCCGGAAACCTCAGGGCATGGCTACCGACTTCGCCCCCTACGCCAACCTCCGCATGGTGTGGACACCGCCGGGGGTAGTGACCAGCTTCCGCGATGGCGTGCCAGCAGCTGGCGCTCCGATCGTGATCGAGGTGTTCCTGAAGGGGCAGGTGGGGGCACCCCAGGCGTTGCCCAGCGTCAAGGCCACCAGCGGCAGTCGATCGGGCTTCATCACCCAGTGGGCAACGGTGCCGAGCGGCGTGAATTGGCTGGCAGCGCAATCGGCGTTCAGCTGGAACACCACAGGCCTGGCGCCTGATGGGCTGCTGCCCGGAGTGAAGGCCCGCGCGTTCCTCGGGAAGCTTGAGAACCTCCCCACCCGATCCTCTGGCGGGATGCTCGGCCAGGCCACGATCTCGGAGCTGTTCGGCGCCTTCGGGGTCGGCGGCATCGGCGACGAACTGCGCCAGAACCTGGGCGATGCCATCGCCGTTGCTTTTGAGGTGCCGGCGTGAGCTCCCGGGTCAGGGTGCAGGTGGAGATGGCCGACCTGGAGGCCAAGGCCGTAGCAGCGGCGCAAGCGGCGACCAAGGCCGCGATGGGGGAGCTGTTCGCCGCGTTTCAGCAGAGCTTCACCGCCAAGGCTTGGAACTGGCCCCGTGATCTGCCGACCCGGAAGCTCAGCGGCGCCACGTTGCGGGAGAAGCTGGCAAGCTACCGGGCCGGCGAGGGGACGCGGGCCGGCAATCCGCGGAACCTGATCGACTTCGGGAACCTGCGCCAGACCGGCCACTGGGGTATGACCAGCCCCTACCAAGCTCGCTTCGCGTGGTCGGCCAACTACGCCACGGCGGTGCATGAAGGGGCTTGGATCTGGGCCTGGGGCCGCCGCCCACCGCGGAAGGGCGCCAGGCCGGTCTACCTGCCCCCTCGACCCTGGACGCGGGCGGTCCTGGGGCAGGAGCTGAACCCCGTGATCCAACCGTTCCCGCTGGAGCAGCGGCTCAAGGATGTCTGGCTGGCGCACTTCCGCCGGGGGCAATCGGAAAGCTGAGGCGTCGGTTGATGCGGCGCTGTGGCGAGGACTTACAAGCGGGATGCCCGTGGTCGCTTCGCCTCTGGCGGGGGCTCCAGTAAGCCCAGTCGCGCCTCAGCCCCCAGCTCCCCGGCCAAGCCACGGCAGCGGGGCACGCCACCACCGAAGCGCAGGGGCCTGGTGCCGCAGCGTCGAGCGGTGGCCAAGGCCAAGGCGAACTTGAGGGCTGCGGATGAGACCACCAGCGCACGGCGCCGGGGTGGCTTGAAGGGTGCGGTGACCAAGGCGAAGAACCGCCTGTTCTCGGACACCATCACCCGGCGGATCAAGGCCCCAGCGCTGAAGGTGGCGACCAAGCTCCGGCCCAAGCAGCGCACGCCGAAGCCGCCTGTTCAGCCGCCGAGCAACAACATCCGCCAGCTGAGCGCCAAGCTCCACATCCAGCGGCAGCTCAAGCTGACGCCGCAGCAGTTCCTGGCGCAGGAGGAGCGCAATGCCGCCCGCTACGGCAACGCTCAGCCAGCAACGAACAAGATCATCCGCACCCCTGTCACCCGCAAGGGCCGGCAGGCGAAGGTCGATTATCTGCGCGGGCGCATTGCCGGGATTAGTGGCGACATTCGCGATGAGATTCGCGACGTAAAGGATTCCCTGAAGCGGATCAAGGCGGCTGGCGATGAGCTCACCCGCAAGTGGGCGATGCGGACGGCCAGGGACATGGCCAGGGCCACCGGGCGCGGGATTGTCGCCGACGCAATGCGTGGCGTGGTTCGGGCCGCTCCCGAGCGCGAGAGGCGGGCTGCCCGAGCGATCATCCGGGGCCGAGCCAAACGCGCCGCAGCCGCCGCCGCACGGGGCAGCAAGCCGGCCGCACGCGCCATGGAGATCTACGACCGTCAGCTGGCGCCGGTGCTCCCGAAGGGCAAGGGCAAGGGAAAGAACGTGATCAAGCCCGGGCCGCGGAACACTCAGGGGCCGCAGAAGCCGAAGCGCAAGCGGAAGCCAAAGCCGAAGGGCTGATCACCACTTCACCCGGTTCGCCCAGTACGCGGCGCTGAGTTTGCCCTTAGCGATGTTCGCCGCGTGCCTGGCCTTGAAGCTGGCCCGGCGCTGCTTGTCCGCCTTGCTCTCTCCCTTCCTGGCAGGGCTGCCGCTGACGCCCTGCTGCCCAAACCTGATCAGTTTCGTGGTGCCACCCTCCCGCGCCAGCACGGCATGGGATTTCGTGGGGTGGTTGGGGGTGCGCTTGGGCTTGTTGAACCCGGCGAATGTCTCGCGCCCACGGCGGATGGCAGCCACAGCAAGGGTCTCGTTTGGGTGAGGTTGCCGGAAAGCTGAGGCAGCAGATGCGCAGGGATGGCCCGCACCTACAAACGCGACTCCCGTGGTCGCTTCGCCTCTGGCGGGGGATCTGGCGGCAGTCGCGCCAGCCGGCCATCGGGACCAGCGTCACCCGCCAGGGGGAGGAAGCAGGGGACCAAGCCGACGCGGCGCCAGGGGCTGGTGACCCAGCGGCGAGCCGTGGCCAGCACGAAGCGGAAGCTCGCGGCGATGGACCCGGCCGATCAGAGCATCAAGGGAGCGCTGAGCAAGCGGGCGCAGAAGGCTGCGGTGACCAGGGCGAGGAACAAGCTGAAGGCGGCGAAGGAGGCGGGGACAGTCAAGCTGCCGAAGATGAAAGGAGCGGTGAGGGTTGGGAGGAAGAAGGGGAAGGGGGTGAATGCCGGCGCAAAGCCGCAGAATGTGACCAAGATGCTGGACACTCCAAGGATAAAGATCAGAGGCAAAAAACCGGCGGGCTCAATCACTCCGCCAATCCTTGCGTCACGAATACGCCAGCTTGGCGGGAAGCGCTGGCAGAAGAACGGGAATGATCGCTACTATTTCAATAATATCTCCGTGCTTGGCGGCATTAAGACGGATCGCTACAAGACGGGGAACATCAGCTCAGCGACCCTACGCGGAAGGCACCTTAGCAACTCAGCCGCCGGGGAAATGATGGACTACATCAATAGAAGCAAGGTATACTATGATGCCAAGAAAAAGAAAGTGGAATTACTGACGCCTGGCGCGTTTGGTAACAAGCAGCGCGATGCTGATCGATTGGTCCGCAGTGTCGCAGCGGGAATTACAAGAAAAGCAAGAATGCAAGCAAGGGGAAGCAAGGGCCATATCAGCGCGATCAGGCGGAGAAACAGGCGCAAAGCTTCTTAGCGCTTAGATTCAGCTTGTTGCAGGATTGAATCAAGTAAACCGTAGAACCGCTCTGCTTCGTCGCTGTTCTCTGATATAAAGCGCTTTACCCCTATGGACTGAAGGATCTCGCCAGCTTTTTTGATGCGAGCCGCGTACTCTGCTTCGCTGCGACGCCTAGCCACTTGCAAGATTCGCTCTCGTTCGGCGTCCCTACCGTCAGGACTCTTGCGCCAGCACCTGGCGCATAGATCGCCATGCAGAGGGTTGACGCGGGAGTCTTTCCGCTTTGCTCCACAAGACGCGCAAATGGAATAAGTAGGCATAGGCAGCTCGCCGCGCTGCCTAGCCCTGTAAATGCTGGCGTATTCAGCCCTGGTCAGAGCCATCAGGAGACGAGGCTGTAGTTGTCAAGGTCTTCAGTGTTGACAACCTTCCAGCTGTCACGGTCAGCCGGAAAGCCAACACCCTGAAGCTCTTTGATCGCTTCGTTGGCGGCGACCTCCGTGGGCCACTCGTTGGCGGTGGCCTCGTGCTGGCCAAGGTTGTCGGTCCAGCCGTGGGGGGTGCTGAGGAGGATGGTGAACATGGGTGTTGATGCGGTGGATAGCAGGCTGTGCCCGCTGAATGAATCATAACCACTGATGCACGTGCCTGGCAACCATCCAGCCAGCGCTAACCCGGAAACCTCCCGCAGCTCCCCACCGCTCACCCATGCCCCAGCTTCCGTGGGTCGTCACCCCGACGATCAGGACCCGCAGCGTCTCCGCCACGGTCGATGGCCAGGATTGCACCCTGGTGTTCCCCGTGCTCGGCTGCCTCAAAGGCCGAGAGCTGGCGCACATCCGTGAGCACGAGTATCAGGCGGCGATGTACCGCGAATCCTCGCGCCTCGCTGATGCCCTGCTGGGTGAAGGCATCGAGGAAACCCAGGCGCAGCGGATCGCGATCCGCATCATCAGCACCCGCATGGGGATCCCGATCCCGTTGGAGCCGATCGAGAAGCGGGCCCTGATCCAACACGCCGCCCTGATCGCTGATCTCAGCTGCAAGCTGCAGGACGCCTACGCGCTGCAGCGCCAACGCACGATCACCGCCCTGATCGCTTCCCGCCTGGAGGGTTGCGAGGCCTGGACCGACGACGACACCGACGGGTTGCCGGAACCCGTGCAGGCCGCCGTGCTGGCGTTCGCCATGGACGAACGCGGCGGCGACCAACCCGAGAAGACGCCCGAGGAGATGGTCGACGGGATGGTGGACATCCTGGGAAAGCTCGGACCGGGAGCTGGCGGGCCGAACCCACCGACTGGGACGGTCTCTTCTGGCGATGCCGGCGACTCTGGCCCAACGCCCCCGAGTTCACCCCCGAACGATTCGGCGAGCTCGGCATCGACTACATCAACCGCGCGATCGAGGAGGGTGAAGCGTGGCTAGCCCAACAGCTGGAGTGGGCTGAGCTCCCCATCGCCGCCCTGGCGCGGCGGTTCGAGGCCATGCACGCCCGCGAAGGGACGACCATCCCGCCGCTTGCCGACTACTGCCTGTTCCGGCAGCTGCAGGAGGGTGAGCGCCCCCCGGCGGAAGCTGGCGCCGCGATGCTGGCCCTGATTCAGGCCGATCTGCTGCCGTCGTTCGCCTTGGTGGCCTACGAACCGCTGGAGCGGGCCGGTCGGGATCAGCCGCCGCCGCGGCAGCTGGCCTTGATCGCCGACGATGCCGTGCTCCTGGCGCCCCGCGCTACGCCGCAAGGTTGGCAGGGGTTCCTGATCGCTGAACACGAGGCGGCGGGGCAGGTGCGGGCGTTTCGCTGGCCTGGGGATTCAGAGCCTGCGGAGTGGCTGGCAGTCCCTGCCGCTGCCGAAGCCGCAGCAGTGTGGGCGGCGGAAGCCGCATCGCTTTCCATTCGTCCCGCTCCGCACGAACCCGAGCCGCCTCCAGCTCCGCCTCTGTGATCGTCTGGAAATAGCCCAGGCTCCAATACCGCCCCTGGAACCACACCCGCGCCTGAAATGGCCGGCTGCGGCTCTGGGGGCAGTGGCACACGCCCTTTGGGTAGCACCCCGCCACGGCTTAACGCTCTCAGTTGCTGCAAGCTTTCCGGCCGATTCCTAAGCCGCTGCTGTGGCTTAACCGATCCGGGATCACTAGCGCTGACCATTCCGTCAGCACATGGCCAAGCAGTACACCAGGGGATTTGGCTACAGGTTCTACATCCAGATCATCAAACCAACGGCAATTGATTTCGGTACTCTCAACGGTGAGCTGTCCGATTTCATGGACATCGCCACGTTGCTGAGCAACGACGCCACGGTGATTAAGACCGGAACGGGATCCACGCTCAAGATCGCCGCTGGTACCGCGAAGACCATCACCAAGGCGGCTATCGCCTCCAACGTCGGCACCTTGACCTTTGGCGCCGCCCATGGGATCGCCGTTGGCGCATCGGTGAGCGTCACCCAGCTGCCGGCACCCTTCACGAAGCTTAACGGCAACTTCACGGTGACCGCCGTCACCACGTCGGCGCCGTTCACGCTCTCCTTCGCCGTCACAGCAACCAACCAGGCCGAGGCCACGGTGAGCAAGGGCAAGCTGGTGAGCTCCTTCCTTACACTGGACGGCACCGACGCCCCGGTGCGGTTCCTGGGCCTCACCAATGCCGCGCCGAACGAAGCCGAGACCGAGGAATCGGTGCGCGACTACGACGACGAAGCGCAGGGCTTTGATCTCAGCATCGCCACGGGCAAAACCCTGTCGTGGGCGCTTGAGGCCAACCTGGATCACCGTGATGCCGCCTATCACCTGTTCCGCATCGCCAGCAGGAACAGCGTCAGCGAAGGCCTGATGATCAAGTGGGCCCGCGTCGGCCCGCGCGGCTTCGACGAGGCCACCTACGGCTATGGCCGCTTCACCAACTTCCAGGAGAACCCTGCCGTGGGTTCGGTGGTGAAGTTCTCCAGCGGGATCAAGGTCTACGGACCCTACGAGCTGGACTTCACCAGTTAATCGTTGCCGCACAAGGCGCGACTCACCGCCCCGGCATCCGAAGAAGCCGGGGCGTTTTGCGTTGGGAGCTGCTGCCGGGCCATCAGCAAAGCTTGAGCCTGGTTGGCTTCCGCCATCTCCAGCACCCGCAGCGCCAGCTGTCGCAAACTTTCCAGATCGCCGGGGCCCGCCACCTTGATCATCGCCTCAATGTGCTGATACCGGAACTGCCAGTGAAGCGGCAGCAGCTGACGGGACGCCATGAGCAGTGAGCAGTTGAGGCAGGTTGCCGGAAACCTGAGGCATGACCACGCCCACCAGTTCACAGGAGATCTACGACCTGCTGGCCGCCGATCCGGTGATCAGCGCCGAGCTTGGCACCTACCTCTCCCCTGGTGGGTCCAGCCTGCCGGCGATCTCGGTGCTCGCAGCCAACGAGAACCTTCCGCCTGGCACCGTGGCCGGCGGCATCGAGATCACCATCACCCGGATGCCGAGCCTGGCGCCGCAGCTGACCCTGGGCGGGGACACGATGCTGAATCCCACCTGGCGCATCTACGTGATCACCTGGGATGCCCTGGGCGAGTTGCAGGCCGTGGCTCAGCGCGTGATCGCCCTGCTGCCCGGCGCCACCGCGATGGGGCTTCAGGCCGACCCGCCAGGGGAGGGGCTGGGGGTGCTTGAGCAGGTGGTGATCACCTGGATGAATCCCGCTGTTGTGCTGGAGGGGATTGAATGAGCGACTTCGTTGTAACAGCAGGCGCGGATTTCAGCGAAGTTCTCAAGGGTTTCCGCAGCCTGCCAGGGGAGGCGCAGCGGGCCGGCGAGGCGATCGGGAAGGGGCTGGGGGCCGGCATCACCGACGCAGAGAAGAACATCGGCGACCTGGCAAGCCAGATCCGAGCACTGAAGGCGGTTCAGGCCAAGCTGCCGGTCGATTCCAGCGAGTACAAGAAAGCCCAGCGCGACATCGAGGATCTCGGACGCCAGATCAATGAACTCAAGCGCCAGAAAGTCACCCTACAGGCTGATCCCTCCAGCATCGTTGCGCTGAATGCCCGCCTGGGTGATCTCCGCAGCGAACTGGAGCGGGTCGCTATCGGCAGCCAGCGATTCAGGGAGCTGCAGGCCGCCGTCCGCGACACGGAACGAGAGCTGCAGAAGGCTGGCGAATCGGCTGATCAGTTCCGCCTGCTCGATGGCGTGATCCAGGGCATCGCGTTCAGCCTCACCAACAGTGTGATGGGCGCCCTCGGGGCCGCCTTCGCCAAGCTGCAGCAGTTTGTCGGCGGCTATGCGGCCCTTGACACCGAGATCAGGAAAGCCGCTGCTGCCGGTGGTGAGTCAGGCGGCTACGACAAGCTCGCGCAGGCCATCGACAAGGTCGGCATCGAGGCGGCCGGCACCCAGCAGGAAGTCGCCCAGCTGACGACCGAGCTGGTCCGCGGCGGCATGACCGTCACCCAGGCCACCCAGGCGCTTGCGGCGATCGTGCGGGGGGCAGAGGCCACGGGAACCGCCTACTCCCGCATGGCTGAGGTGACGGCGGCATCAATCAAGATCTTCGGGCTTCAGGCCGGCGATGCAACCCGGGTTGTGGATGCCCTGGTGCAGGGGGCCAACGCTTCGGCGACCAGCGCCAGCGAGATGGGCATGGCATTCAAGTACGCGGGGCCCGTCGCCAAGATCCTCGGTGTCTCGATTGAAGAGCTCGGGGTAGCCGTGGGCCTGTTGGCCAACGCCGGCATCCCCGCGGCAGAGGCTGGTGTGACCCTGCGTAATGGCCTGTCGAAGCTGGCGTCCGCTGCCCCCCAGGCCGGCAAGGGCATGGGGGATCTCACTGGCCAGGCGGCGGCAGCAGCCAGGACGATGAAGGCGCTGAATCTCGACATCTACAACGTCGACGGCACGCTCAAGCCGATGCAAGAAACGCTGCTGAAGCTCAAAGCAGCGTTCGGTCAGCTGGATCCGGCGACCAAGATTCGCATGGCCGCCAACCTGTTCGGCGGGGAGGACGACGGGGCCAAGTGGCTTTCGCTGCTGGGGCTGACGGTTGAAGAGATCAAGACCCTCAGCGCCACCATGGCAAACACCAAGGGGGCGACCGACACAGCCCGCGATGCCATGCAGGGCTTTGAGATGGTCACCAAGCAGTTGGGCGGCACCCTGGACAGCCTCGGAAACTCAGTCGGCAAGGTCGGCGCTACAGCCCTGTTGCCGCTGCTGAACCTGGCCAATGCCGCCGTGGGTGCCGTGGCTGGGCTGCCGGATCCGATCAAGTACACCGCCATCTCCCTGGGTCTATTCACCACCGCTACTGTTGCCGCTACGGCGGCATACGCGATATTTAAACGGGCGTTGACATATGACATGATCCAAACAGCCGGTAGAGAGATACTTGAGATGTCCAGGATATTCACAGGCGTTTTTGCCAAGGCAATCGTTGCCGCTAAGATTGAGTGGATTATCTTTAGCAAGGCCGTACAAACAGAAGGCATGTTGTCCGCGATCGGTGGGTACGCGGTCGGCTTCGGTAAGCTTGCAGCTTCCATGGCCGTTGTAGCTTTAAGGTTCGCCGCAATCGCGGGAGCGATAGCGGGCATTCAGTATCTGCTCAGTGGTGCTGGTGATGCGACCAACGACTTTGCGGCATCACAGAAAACGCTAGATGAGATCGTCGGGCAGGTCGAGAAGTCCACCAAGAAAGCAGCCGCTGCCATCAGCGACCAAGGTAAGGCTGCCAGGGATACCGGGCCGCTGGTCTTGGCGTGGATCCGCAACAGCCGCGAGGAGCTCACCATGCTGCGCACATCGCAAGAGTTTGAGAAGATGCAGGGCGGATTCGCCAAGGTTCAGCAGTCTGCGCTTGCCTTCTATTCGTCGCTGCGTGGTTCGCGGTTTATCACCGATCAGCAGAAAACCCAGGCCAAGGAATACATCGATCAACTGCAGAAGATCGCCGACATCGCTAAGGCGCAGGCCACAACCCTGCGCGGTCGGGCAGTGGAAGCCGACCGCGCAGGCGACGACAGGCTGGCGAGTCAGCTCCTCATCCTCGCCAAGGCCGCCGAGGATGAGGAGCGGGGCTCCCGCAAGGCCGCAGCAGCCATGAAGGCGCTCACCGCCGAGACCAGGGCGGCAACCGCGGCGGCAGTTGATCGCCTGGGGCCGATCCGGCAAACGATCCAGGCGGAGGAGCTGCTGAGCAGCCGCCTTCAGAACCGCATCGCCATCGGTCAATCCCTGGCGGGGCTGGCCAAGGGCCTGGGTGATGTGGAGCAGTCGCGCTACGGCGTGGTGCGGGCCAGGCTGCAGTTCGAGCTCTCAAAGCTCCAGGAGATCGGCGCCGGGGAAGACGTGCTGAAGGCCAAGCGCGATGAAGCCGATCGACTGGACCGCGCTGCGCTATCAGCCCGCTATCAGAACCTCCTACTCCAGCAGTCCCTAGAGCAGCGGATCCTGGAAATCAACCAGGCCAAGGCCCGACTGGAGGGGCAGAAGGCGGTGAACACCGCACAGCTCGATCTGTTGAAGGCAGAGGCCGAGCTGGCCAAGGAAACCGATCAGGCCAAGCGGGCCAGCCTGCAAGAAGTGGTCGACAAGCAGGGCCAGGCGCTCACCATCGCGCGGGAGCAGGTGGCGCTGACGGCCAGCACCCAGCCGATTGAAGCGGCCATCAGCCAGCTCACAGCCGAAACCGCACGCAACAACCTGCAAGCCGAAGCCGCGGCGAAGGGGTTCAAGATCGCCGCGAATGGCACGCTGGAGGCTATCTCTGGCATGACCAGCGGACTCAGGGGCGTAGCCACCTACTCCAAGCTCACGGCTGACGAGCAGGATCGCTACCGGCGGATCGCCGCCGATGCCGGCTTGGCCATCGGCCAGAACAGCCAAGGCACACTGGCGGTTGGGCGCAGCCAGGCGGAGGTGAACGCCGCCGTGGCGGAGATGAACGCCCTCCTCGATCGGTCCAAGGTCGGCTTCGACGACACGGCGCGGAAGGCCTCGGATGCCGCAAGCCCGGCCGCCGCCCTGGCGCAGGCCTTCACCCAGACAGGCGACAAGGCCCCGGCGCTCCTTCAGGGCGCCCAGGGCTTCGCCGAGTACCTGGCGCAGGCTGGCGGCTACGCGAACGACATCAAGGGGATCAACCTCGAAGGCAAGTTCCAATCGGTCAGCGGCAGCATGAGTAGCGCCGCCAGCTCGGCCCGGGACTTCTACGGCTACCTGCAGCAAGCAGCGAACCTCCCCGGTTCCCGATGGACCGGGGGCCCCGTGGAGGCCGGCGAAACCTATCGCGTCAACGAGCTTGGTCAGGAGATGCTGCTGGCAGCCGGGCGGTTGATGCCCATCGACGCCCCGACCAACAGCCTCTGGCGGGCACCCTCCAGTGGAACCGTGATCCCCGCCGGGATCAGCGCACGGATCCAGGCCACGGGCACCACGATCGCCGCAGGCGCCGCGGCACCGGCCGGCGTTGCTGAACTGGCCCTTGAGGTTGGAAAGCTTCGGCAGGAAGTCGGCGTCCTGGCCCGGCGGGACTGGAGCATCCACGTGCAGCAACGGACAGGCCCCACCGCAAGCCAGGTGATGCAGCAGATTCAACGGCTGAGGTGATCCCATGGCGATCACGGTTGGCGGGCTGACGATCCGGGCGCTTCAGGAGTTCCCCTACGGCCATGCGGGAGACAGCCTCAATGGGCGAACGGCGCGGCGCTGGCCCGTGAAAGCAATCATGCGGCCGTCGGAGTGGCTGGCGCTGGAGAGCGTCTATCTCGCCTGGCGGGCGGCCCGGATCGCCGAACCCGACACGATGGTGTCGCTGTCGGTCGGCACCACGGTCAGCACCAGCGGCAAGGCCTACGGGCTCACCTGGTCCAACGTGCCCGCATGGTTTGCCTCCCCGCCAGCGGCAGCAGCTGCAGGGGGCATGCTGTCGGTTTCGTTCGAGCTGATCGACGCGGCGCAGCAACTGGCGGTGCTGACCCGCAGCGATGAGATCTCGCAGCAGCTGCAGGACAACGAGTCCACCTATGGCACCTACTCGATTGCCGGGCTGACCCTGAACCTCACCGCGGCGGTGGAGGCCTACCAGGACGGGCCTCGGATGGAGCTGGCGGCCACGGGCACCCACGTGATTCGAGGGCCCCTGATGGCGACCCGACTGCGCAAGGTGCAGGGTTGGACCCATGCGGCCAACGCCGGAGCCACCATCCGGACTTGGTATGAGCAGCAGATCGCAGCCACGCCAGCAGCTGGCTCCTGGTGGCCGGTGTCGCCGCCAACGACCGAGCAGACGCCGGTGATCGTGGCCGGCGCCCGGGTCACACGCCATCTGATCACGCTGGAGCTGGGGCAGGTCTGATGGCGGTTGATCTGCGCCGGATCGTCGCCTGCAACCTCGGCCCGATCGTGTCGGGCGACCTGGGCTGCAACCACATCAGCGACCGCTCGGGCCTGGTGATGTGGTCCGGCAGGCTTCAGTTCGACGGGATCGTGAACCCGGCGCGGGGTGCCCTGGTCGAGCTGTTAGTGGCCAGCCCCCAGCGAGGCACGGTGACGCGGTTCCCGATCCCGTTGCGGGTCATTCGTGCGGTGACGTTCGTCAAGGAGCGGCGGTCAGAGGTTGAGGTCGGCTGCAAGTTGACATTGATGAAGGAGCGCAAGGACCAGGCGCAGTATTTCGCCAACTATTACACTCCGTCGTGGTACACCGAAACGTTAAATGCCGGATTCTCGGAAGAGGCGATTAACAAAATCGCGCCACGGCCGATTTATTCTCACCAAGTACTGCTTCGTTGCCTTAGCGAATTGGGGCTGACACTGGCCGGGAGCAGCGAGCAGCTATCGTTCAGCGTTCTCAGAAGCAGCATTGATCTATCACAGGGCTACGTCCAGGTGATAGGTGATCTCATCCGGTCAGAGTGCTGCTATGGCCGGATCCTGCCAGATGAAAGCTTCCAGGTCGTCAAGATGGACCTGGCCAAGGGCGGCAAGGGGCCAATCCTGCGTGATTACAACCTGATCAGCATTGATCCGATCACCACAGGGGCGGAGCCGGCAGATTATTACATTGTTCGATATTCGGCTACTCAGATCAAGTACAACCCGGAAGATTCCGCGTCTCCCGGTGGCGGTGGTGGCGGTGGTGGCGGTGGCGACCCAGTAGATCCCAATGACCCAATATCACCGGGGTCCGACTGGACCGAAAGCGAAACAATCTCACCGCCGAACAAGATTGAAATCAGCTATGCGCCCGTGGTCAACAATGCCAAAGTTGAGCGCAGGGTAACACTGACAAGTACGACGCGAGCAAGCAGTAGAAGTGAATATGAATCTATCCTCTACGAAGATGCCGGCGGCAAGCAGCAACAGCGAGATGTGCTGCTTAAAAAAACAGATACAACATGGACGACCATTGCATCCGTGAATCAGGCCTATGTAGCGTGGTGCCTTGAAAATGGTCGCGGGTTACCAAGTGGCGGAGCGAAGTCGGAAAATATCACTTACTACAAATACTACATCGGCACTGATGGGCCAGTGCTGTTTGAAGAAACAACGGAGCAGTACATCAGCGAAGCTCAGTTCGCTGGCGGGTTGCAGTTGTATAGCTACGCCGGTTATCAACCGTCCGGGGAAAAACAGATTCTTTCGGAACGCACCATTAGAACTACGCTAGCGTTTAAGACAGCGCAGGGGCGCGACTATACCCAGGTCAAAACAAGCCGATGGATGGCACGTGGTGTCAACGCAGAAGGCAAGCAAGACATCGCCGGTTTCATCGGTAAAGCCAAGGAGTTGATTGACGTTGACCCGACAATCGTGGCCAGGGTTGCTGCGGGTGCGGTTGCTCTGGTATTTGAAGGCACGGAGGTTCAAAATGAAACCGGTAGGCTTGCGCTACCAAGCAAGCCTACCGACCAGGAGCTAGCAGCAGATAGAGTTCAGAATGAGAAATCTCCGCCAGAAGCGATTACATCGCCAAGTCCACAGGTTATCGACTCAGCCAACAAGAATAAGCCAGCAACGGAATACACTACTACGTCAGAACGTACGTTGGTAGCTCGTGCTATTTTTGATGAGCAGCAGTACACCAACTTAACTGCTACATCGATAGCTAACTACAGCATGCCGTACTCTCCCGATGATATGTATCTTGTCAATGCACAGGGAAAGGTAAGCGCATTTAGGCAGGGATCCAATGGTGCCGCCTATCGGTTTGGTGCACTTGAAAATGCCTTAGACATTGGCCACGCCTATGGGTGCAATATCGTCACAGGGTTCGATGAGATGCCGTCGTTACCGATGGCGCCTGTCTATGTCCGTCAGGCCGGCATCGAGGCGGCGTTTTTGACCGATTCGATCAGCTATGCCTTTGATGGCGATGGCATGGTGGTGTCGGCTGATCTGATGCTGCTTGGGGTCACCGGCTACTACGGGGCCAACCCGCCAGCAGTGAGCTGGGTGCGGCTGCCGGTGCCCCCCGCAGGCCTGAACCAGCTCGATGACGGCACCACGGAAGCCAACTACGCCAAGGCCAACACGATCAGCATCCCGGCCGGGTTTGACCCCACTGCTCCTGGGCCGACCTTTGCAGCGCTGCCCGCCAACGGGGTCGACGTGTTCTCCTCCTGGCGGGATCAGCCCCATATCGTCGGGCCAACGCTGGAGGTAGTAACCAGCGAAACGGCCATCAGTGTTACTGGCGACACGGTGGAATACCCCTATGAGCTGTTCCTGGAACCAGTGATCAGCGAAACCGGTATCAGCGTCACAGGTGATTCAGTGGTGAGCCCTGCGTTCTATTCGGTTGAGATTCCTACGGCCGTGGTTGAGGTTGTGGCATTGGCGCCAGCAACTGAAATCAACGTGATCGCAAGTATCCCGACCGCGATGGTCAATATCGACGCACTGGTTCCAGTGATTGAAGTACCGGCCCTGATTGACGTGCCGTCGGCAACGGTGAGTGTCTACGCCATGGCGCCAGCCGTTGATGTGCCGGTTGTGATTGATGTGCCGGTTGCCGTGGTTGACGTTGTGGCGCTATCGCTAGGCACTGATGAATATCCCATAACCATTTCGCCGGCTGCTTGGTGGAAACCCAGCACAACATCAAGTGTCACAGTGATTGACGGCAAAGTTTCTGCTATATCCGATCTCAGTGGAAACGGTTTTGATCTGATCCAGGCCACCAGTGCAGACAGACCGACCTATGTGTCATCGGCGCTAAATGGTAAGGCTGCCATGAGATGGCCAAGTACAGCCAACCAGGTACACCTATACCGAAACGGCTCCAATACTCTCACCGTTGCAGAGGTTTACATTGTTGCCAAGTTTGCGGCTACTGAGTTTGCAAACTTTGAAGGATTATTTGGGCCAGGTGGTGGCGGTTCCGCTTGGATTATTGGCGGGTTCAGCAGTCAATCCCTTTATACGAGTGGACCGTGGAGCGAAGCGTACGTAAACAACAGTTCGACAAACACCTTTACAAGCATTCTGCCAGCCCTGGCTAGCCCTTGCATTATCAGGCTTCCCCTGAGCTCGGGAACCGTTTCCACTACGTCAATACGCCTTGGTATGGACCGTGATTATCTGTCGCTTAATCGCGGCTGGAGGGGTGACATCTACGAAGTAATTGTATTTGGAAGAATACTGAACTCGACTGAGCGTGCGGGATTGATCAGCTATCTGTCCACCGCTTACGCGATCACGGTGTCCTGATGGCGTCGCTACCGGTAAAGCCCGAGGCCTTAGCCGGAAAGCTAAGGCAGCTTCCGCCCCTCGCTCGTGGCCGAGACCATCACGCTTTACGACCACACCATAAACAGGTTTGCGTCTGGCGCCAACGCGGCTAGCGACACCTACAAGCTCATCCTGTGCACGGCGTTGACAATCAACACCACGCATACCCAGCTGTCGCAGATCACCTACACCGAGGTGGCCAACGGCAATGGTTACACCACTGGTGGGGCCACGCTTCAAGGCGTGAACTTCGCGCAGGCGAACACGACTGATTCGCGATTCGATGCAGATGACGTTCAGTGGACTGCCGGATCGTCCTCGCTTTCGGCAACCCATGCGCTGTTGGTGAATACCACCGACGCAAATAGCCCACCAGTGGCGGCAATCAACTTCGACGGCACCAAAACAACACCGGCTAATTCACTGTTTACGGTTCGGTGGAATGCTGATGGCATCGTTCGATTCCGTAAGCCTGTTTGATCATCATGGCTCAAACAGCAACCCCCGGTGAACTTGAGTTCATCTACGCCTATGCCTTCGCCGGTAAGGCGTTCAAGATCTTTGCAGCCACAAAGGGCAGCTTAACGATCAACAGCACGTTGGCAGAGTGGGAGGCTGCAGAGCTGCCAACCATCAACGGCTATCTGCCGATCACGGGCACCATTGGTAGCGGCACCTACAACGCCACGACTGGCAAGTTTGCGGCGCCAACCATTGCAGGCCAGTTCAAGGGCAGCGGCGCCGGGTTCACCTATGACGCCGTAGTGATCAAGGTGGCAGGTCGCACCAAGCCCCATTCAGTGGACATCCTCGATGTGCCTGTGGTGCTGGCGGCAAGTCAGGCAAAGCTTTATGAGCACACTTTTGTTGCAAAACTGTGAGCCCAGCTGTCAACATCACGCTAGAAGAAGTACCTTTTGCTATTCTGGAGGCGGTAAAGGCTAGAATCCTTGAAAATCGTCGAAAACTGGGCGAAAGCAGCAAGCGGAGACCGTCTACGCGGCCAGAGCCACAGTTTCGCATGTTTGGCGCGAGTGATCGTCGCTGGAGTAGACCGCGTTATGCGACGAATGTAGACGCAGAGGAGTATAAGGGGGATAAGCGGATTGTATATGTAACAACGGCCTGGGAATTGGGATTTAATTTGGTGAGCAGATGGAATAACGTAGCTGGCACTCAACTCACGCAAAAGTCAACTATACTAAAAAGTCTGCTTGCGGCAATCATTTTAGCTGAACCCGAAGCTTCGTATTTTGATCAAAGCACTCGCGTGTATAAAGTGTGGTACAAATATAGCGATGAAGGGATACTTCCGCCTTCGGCCGAGATTCCAGGAGATCCGGGTTCGTGGTTCGGCTATGATCCACTTACTACTGGTTTTACAAATGAACAAGTAGAAGCCATATACCAAACATCGTATAGACCGCAATGGATTCAAAGGGTAGCAGCGTTTTTAAGCGCATATGGAGGGAGGTATTTAGGCTTTCCTGAAGTCAGAAGGTCACAGATTGATTTAGTGCTTACTGGAAGCACAGAGCAGGTGTTCTCAGGAAGTGGATACGAGCGCGTTAGCACTGGTATTCTCGATGTCGATGTTTTTCAAGGTCAACACGTAGTCAAGATCAAAAGCTATCAGACGGTTTCAAATAGGTTCGACCTGGTTCTGGGCTCAAATCAGCTTGATGGAAGGCTTGCGGAAATAGGCGGAAACAAGTATGTCATCATTCAATCTAGTCAGACCAACACTAGCGAGTGCCTGGTGAGATTGACAAAAGAAGATTCTAGCCAAGGCATCCTTGATTACACAGCAGCCGGCTCAAGGGTGGACATTCTTGCGTATTGGGAAGAGTTCAAGATTTACCAGCGGCCAACAGCTGTCGCCCTCAGCGGCTACCAGCAGGTCATCCCTGGCTCTGAACTGCCATGAACGAAACACCACGGCCGCAGCCTGTCACCCTGACCGATCAGCAGGCCGCCTTGGTCGAAGTCGCCCAACTGCGCATTGCCTCCAATCGGCTGCGGATGACCGAACGACGTGAGAACGGAAAGCTGAAGGGCACCGTGGCGTGATGCCCAATGCCGTTCAATCTCTACCGCAGCAAGCTCACAGGGGAGATCCCTGATCTGCTGCCCCTGCTCACCGTCGATCAGCAGCCAGCCGATGAAGCCGACGGCGGCGGCACCGATGCTTCAGCCTCTGGCGGGTCCAACGATACCGGCACCGATGACCTGGCCGGATTGCGCAAGGCGCTGACTTCCGAACGCGAGCAACGACGCGCGGAGGCAGCCGAACTCAGGCGACTCAGGCGGGAGCTTGCGGAGGTTGGAGACAAGAACCCCAAGCTCCTGGAGGAAGCCAGGCAGAGGGTGCAGGAAGCGCAGGATCGAGCGGACGCAGCAGAGCAGCTGGCAAATGCCAGGGTTCGGGAGGCTGAAACAAAGCACGAGGCAATCCTCGCTAAGCGCACGGCGGACCTGGAAGCCAAGACACGAGACGCCGAACGGGCTGCGCTCAAGGTCAAGACAGAGCGGATCTACCTCGCCAATGAAGGCCGATCGGAGGCCAGCAGCATTGATGGCAGCACTCCCTTTGACTACATCTGGCAGGTCTTTGGCGGCCAGTTTGCGGAGGACGAGCGGGGGATTCACCTGATCGATGCATCGGGTAATCCGCAGATCGACAGCGAGACCGGGAAGCGCATCACGCCCGCTGATCTGTTCCAGAAGCTTCGTGACGATCCCGTGCACGGCGTGTCCTTCAAGCCTCGCTTCGGTAGCGGGTCCGGTGTACGCGCGGGGCGTGACGGCCGGGTGACAACGGCTGAACAGCTCGACGGACTCAAGACAAGCCAGCTGCTTCAGATCGGGCTGCGCAACGCCAGGAAAACGGCTTAAAGGCGCTGGGCAGTTTGAGGGCGTGGAGGCGGGATGCCCCACGCCCCGGCGTGACGCCGTTCATCCAACCTGCATCCGGTATTCATGGGCCTCACTTTCCTGGAGGCGCGGAAGAGCGAAGTAGACCCGCTCCGCCGCGCTCTCATCAATGAGCTTTCACAAGGCGAACTCCTCGGCATCATCCCCTTTGAGGATGTGGAGAACGGAGGAGTCCAGTACAACCAGACCGCCGAGCTTCCATCGGTCGTATTCCGTGGCGTCAACGAATCACTTCCAAGCAGCTACGGGGTGATCAATCCCCAGTTTGAAGCCTGGAAAATGATGGGCGGCGACATTGACGTGGACACGTCAATCGTCAACACCCAAGGCGAAGGAGAGATCGCCAAGCAGGTCACCATGGGCATTCAGTCCATGCGGATGGCCTTTGAGGACAAGTTCATCAATGGCGATGAAACCCTCAATCCTCGCGAGTTTGATGGCCTCAAGAAGCGCGTTCCGATTGGCTCAAGCCAGGCCATCAGCGCCGGCGGCGCTTTGTCGCTGACGAAGCTCGACGAGCTGATTGACGCATGCGATGCGGCTGGCGGGCAGCAAAAGGTCTTGGTGATGAACCGGACCATTGCTCGACTCCTCAACGCTGCTAGTCGCGACACCACAAAAAGCGGATTTATCGTGTACGACCGCGATCAGTTTGGCCGCCGTGTTGCCACGTATAACGATTGCCTGATCGTTCGTACGATGGTCAACGGGCAAAACCAAGAGGTTCAGCCGTTTACAGAAACCGGCAGTTCCACCAGCGTCTATTGCATCTCCTTCGGTGATCTGCTGACCACCGCTATCCAAGGTCGCGTCGGCCAGCAGTTTGGCCCCAGCATCAAACCCCTTGGCGAGGTTGATGACGCCCCGGTCAATCGCACCCGCCTGGAGTGGTACGCCGGACTTGCTATCTACCACGGTCGCTCTGTGGCGCGGCTTCATGGCGTCACCAACGCGGCTGTCATCGCCTAATTCACCTCGGAGGACACTCAACCATGGGACAAAGATCAACCGGCCTGCCTAATCGCAGGGGGTTTCTCCTTGACGCATCCACCGTCCTGGTGGGCTATGTCGCTGGCGGCACCAAGGGCCGAGCTTCCGCTACTCGCACCGGCGCAGCCCTGCTGCTGAACACCCGCCTCGAAGCCAACAACGCAATTCGCATCCTGGCTTCACCGCAGTCCAGTAACTCCGCCGGGGGCTGGATCATTGAGGCTGCTCATGTTCCCGAGGGTGGGGACCTGACGAGTGCCAGCACCTACGCCCCCATCGCAACAATCACCGTCACCGCTGGCCAGCCCGCGACCGAGGTGATCCTCGGCGGTGATCAGATCCGCAAGGCTGTCGCTACCGCTGGCAGCCTCACCGGCGACGTGCGGGTGGTGGCTGTCCGGGCTACCGCTGGCACCGGATCCAACGGCGTGGCGGTTCCCGCTGGGACCAACACCGTGATGATTCAACCGCTGGCGATGTGCTGAAAACCGGGGCCCAACAGGGCCCCTTCACCATTTGAGGCACCGAGATGAACACTTCGATCTGCCCGGGGATGACCGTAGCCGACACGCTGCGGGCCATGGGGCAGGACCCGCCAGAGGCGGAGCAGGGCCAGGAGCCGGCGCCCAAGCGGGCTCGCGCTGCTGGCGGGAAGTTCCGCGGCGACAACCCGGCGACGCCGGAGGTTAATGAGGCCTGGGAGCCGGAAAGCTGAGGCATGGCGCTCCCAGAAACCTACGCTTTCCCGATCGAGCAAGGTGCACCAGCTGAGCTGCACCTGAGGCTGAGAAGTGAGGAGTTGGAGGGCAATCCTCCAGTTCCCCTCACCGGATACAGCGCGAACTGGGAGATCTGGGATCCCAAGCGGCGGAAGAAATATGCAGAGGTGGCCGTGGATTGGCCTGATCGTCTCGACGGGCAGGTGCGCGGCAGGCTGACGGCTCAGCAGACACTGGCGATCCCCATTAAAGCGGGGAAAGCAATTCACGATCTACACCTATTCCCACCGGTTGGGGACAGTTTCTACCTAATCAAAGGCCCAGTCGTCGCTGAAGTTCGTGTTTCGAGGGATGCGCCGTGATCATCGAAGTCCTGATCCCTGGCATTCCTGGTCCGGCAGGGCCGGGAGGCACTGGCGGCATAGCCGCCTACGTACATCAACAGTCCACACCGGCGACGGTATGGACCATCAATCACAACCTGGGATTTCGTCCTAGCGTGGAGTTGTACAACAGTGGTATGCAGGAAATTGATGCAGACATTGCGCATCCGAGTATCAATCAAACCGTTGTTACATTTAATCCAGCAACCGCTGGCCTCGCCCGCCTGATCTGAGGACACCATGCCCCGCCCCATCCACACCGACTTCAACTTTCAAGGAGTCTCCAAAGTCACCAATCTGGCAGCACCCACGGCCGATGGTGATGCCGCCACCAAGCTCTACGTCGATTCGGCTGTTGAGGGCCTGGCGTGGAAGGACAGCTGTCGCGTGGCGACGCAGGCCAACCTGAACCTGGCAGGCCCTGGCGCGACGATTGACAGCATCACGATGGTCAGCGGTGACCGGGTGCTGGTGCGGGCGCAGACCGCAGGGGCTGAGAACGGAATCTACGTGTGGAATGGCGCAGCAGCGGCGATGACCCGCGCACTGGATGCCAGCACGTTTGCGGAGCTGGAGCAGGCTACGACGACGGTGGAGGAAGGCACCGGGGCAGGCGTGACGTACCGGCAGACGGCGGTAAATGGCACGCTGGGCACCACGGCGGTGTCGTTCACCACGTTCGGCACCAGCTCACCAAGTGCCAGCACTACGCAGACGGGCATCATGCGCCTGGCGACGCAGTCCGAAGTTGACGCCGGCACTGCGGCTGATCTGGCGGTTTCTCCTCAAACGCTGGCGAACTGGTCGGGGCGGATTCGCAAGAGCTTTGCGAACATTGGCGACGGCAGCGCAACTAGCTTCACGCTCACCCACAACCTCAATACCCGCGATGTAATCGTGAGGGTGTTTCCAAACTCCGGTCAGTACGACGACGTCGAAGTTGATGTGCAGCGCCCCAGTGTCAATGCAGTTGCCCTGGTGTTTGCATCTGCTCCCGCATCTAACGCTTACCGTGTTGTCGTAATTGGCTAATGGCAAGAGAATTTTTAACGCCGGCCAACTTTAAAGCGCCGTTTTTGTTAAATGGCCAGCCTGGTGCTCCCGGTCAAACACCTATAAAGCAGGATGATGGATCAATTGCCTGGGGTTCCCCAGGTGGCGGATCACCAGCAGGTACTGGCAGCGAGCTACAGTTTCGCTCCAGCTCAAGCGCGTTTGGCGCTGTTACTGGCAGCTCCGTTGATGGATCAGGGAATGTAACCCTTGCATCTCGATGGACATCATCAGTAGCAAATGCTTCTGGTGTTTCGTCAGTTCTATTGTCGGGTGCTTTTTTTAGTGGCGGCACTTCAACCACCACAAAGCCAGCGTTTCTAATTGAGCCTGCGGGAACAACTTCTACCGGATGGCCTACGGCAGGATCAGCCCTGGGAATCAACTGTCCGTCCGGGTTTACCGGATGGCCTCTTGCTATCCATCAGAATGGATCCATTCGCTGGGGCTTTGATATTGGAACCAAGCGAACATATCTGTATACCGACGGAACAAGGGGCGATGCGTATTTTGATAGGTCGGGCGCCGGCAATGATCCACGCCTGGTATTGAACAGCGGCCAAGGATTTGAGTTTTCCGGGATGAGCTACGTAACAGCTCCTACTTATGCGTGCACAAGTATTACTCTACCTGGCTACATAGGCAATAACCAGTTATCAATGTGCGCCTACGGTATACGGATGGTGCGCGTCGGCGGAACTGGCGTTACAAGTCAGTTCATTGAAGGAGGGTCAAGGCCTAACGCTGATGAGACGGGCGGCAACTTTGAGGTTCGGGCAATAGCCAGGGGCACAGCTGTCACCACAACGCCAACTAATCCGTCTGGGGTTCAGTTGAACCTTTTTGGTGGAGATGCATTCTCTAATGCAGTAAACGCCGCAAATGGCGGCAATCTAACTTTAGACGGCGGAAGGGCATATGGTACTGGCGTAAACGGAAATGTCGTGGTCTGCGGAACTCGCGGCTTTTTCCAGATTGGCAGAGAGGTTACCGTTGCTCAGCTGCCAGCCGCTAGCGCAACCTGGCGGCGTTATGAGGCCGTGGTGAGTGATGCAAGCTCGCCCACGATCGGATCCGTCGTTACTGGCGGCGGGTCATCTTATGCCAAGGTATGGTGTAATGGAAGTGCTTGGACTGTTACTGGTATCTAATTTTTTTCATCTTCACCATGGATTTCACCATCTCAATTGATGACGATTACGTTCCCGGCATCATTGCCACTGCCGCTCTTATGTCAGAGCAAACAGGAGAGGAGGTAACCCCTCAGATGGTTGTCCAGGATGCAGCCGACAAAGCGTCTCGCAAGGCCTGCGAGGACCTAATGGTTGGCCCAGCCTATACCGGTCCAATCCTGCCGAGATTCAACGCTGACGGGACACCTTATACGCCATGACCAGCCGTCGTCGCAATAACAACATAAGGAGGTCGGATGAGAGAATCTGACCTTTTACCGTTTTACAACCGCCTCGCCAAGCTCGAAGGCTTGATGGAGGCCGTCCATTTGTCCTTGCAGGACAGTCGGCGCGAAGCCACAAGGTACCTACAGCGCGTGGATCAGTTGGAATCTAGGCAACTTGATATTGAACGTAGGATGGTTACATCCGAACAGTTTCAAGAGCTATGCAGCAAAGTAAGCACATTAGTCATCAATGATACAACAAGAGGCGAAAACGCTAGGTTAATTCAAGAGCTGTCAAGCAAGGTAGTCGCACTTGAGAAAAGCGAAGCAGAAAGAATAGGTGGTGACAAAGAGAAGAAAAATGGCGTATCAACACTGCAGTTCTACCTAACACTGTCCGCTGCCATTATTGCGTCATTGATTGCACTTGCTCAGTGGGTACTACCATCGCTAATCAATCAACCGGCACCGCAGCAGACAATCTCACCGCCCCACGCCAAGCCATGAGCAACACCATCGTCAGGGCCTTAGTGGGTTGCGCAGTCATCTCCGCGCTAGGCGGGTTCGGCGCTCCCCTGTTGTGCGGCGGACGCGGGGCAGAATGCGCTGATCAATGGCGGCAAGCTTCAATGAGCGCCCTGGCAGCTGCTACCAGCCTCGGGACCCTGCTCGCCCGCCTCCCTGGTGGGCCTGGGGCTGAGCCCTGAGCTGGTCCGCTGCCGGAAACCTGCTGCAACGGTGCTCCCCGTCATGCAGGATCTTGCTTCAGCAGCAGCTCAATTCACCAACCAGCCTCAGCAGGTCGCCGCGTTTCGCGCCGTTGATCAGGTGCTGACTTCACAGCAACGGGATGAGTTCTGGGTCGCCTTCAACGGCATAAACCCGCCAGCTGCGGAGGTGCCGGTAGCTGATCAAGGCGGTTGGCTGGCTCAATGCCTCAAGATCGTCCAGGAGTTCGAGGGGTGCGGGTTGACGGCCTACCCCGATCCCGCCAGCGGTGGAGAACCGTGGACGATTGGGTGGGGCACCACCACCTACTCCAACGGTCAACGGGTGAAACAGGGTGATCGAATCACACAGGCTCAGGCTGATTCGCTGCTGATCAGTAGGCTTACAGGTGACTGGCAGGTGCAGGCCAAGCGAATCCCGACATGGGGCCGGATGACCCAGAATCAACGCGCTGCGCTTGTGAGCTTCGGCTACAACTGCGGCGCAGCGTGGTTCGGGAGCGAAGGATTTGACACCCTGACCTCGGTGGTGCGGGCAGCTGATTGGCTGGCGGTACCCAAGGCCCTGATGCTCTACGTCAACCCTGGCAGCTCAGTGGAAGCTGGCCTTCGGCGGCGGCGGCAGGCCGAGGGGGCATTGTTCGCTGGACGGACGTCAGCTCCTGCGGCGGCGGGACGCATGGTCGGACCCGGCAAGCGGCCAGATCTGAAGCCAGGCGATCACCACCTGATCGCCAACGACGTGAACCAGACCATCACGGCTTACACCCACGATGGCGTCAAGGTTTGGCAGGTGCCATGCCTGTGCCGTGGGCAGGGCGGAGAATCGGAGTGGAACACCACCGGCAGCGACACACCACCCGGCCTCTACCTTGTCGGCAGGGTCTACCGCGATTACAACGATGACCCTTCAGAGCGGTTCAGCGAGGAGCGGCGGTCCTACGGCTGGTATTCGCTCGACATGGAGGGCCAGGAGGGCCAGGAGGGCCCTGGAAGCCGCAACGGGCGCGATGGGATCATGATCCATGGCGGCGGCACGGCTTGCGGCTGGCCCGGGGCCTGGGCGCCGCGGCAAGAGCTGCACCCGACCCGGGGCTGCATCCGGATGCACAACGAGGACATTCGCGATCGCGTGCTGCCGTTGCTGCTGCTCGGGCGGATCTGGGTCAGCGTCTATCAGGAGGCGCCGCCAGCCTGAGGCCACGGTGGAGGCTCGATACCGCGGGAGCGGCACAGGGCCTCAAAGCAGGCCTGAGCTCGTGGGATCGTGGACTCCACCACGCAGACCCCGCCGGCGCAGATTCGCCACGCCACACCCCCGTCCTGGCGGGTGGTGACGTCGGTAACAGGGAGATCGGCCATGGCTTCAGGTTGCCAGGAACTGGGCGCGAGGCGCGAGGGCCAGGGTGAACAGAAATGCACCATCGCCGAAAACCATTGCGGTGACTGGGTTGGAAATACGATATTCGCGAAATCCCAGAGGATCTGTACGCAGCAGTCCTAGCAAGGCGAATCGCTGAAACTGACTGCAGCGCAAGCAGGCTGGGCGCCTGATCGAGTCAGTTGCAAGTGTCAGCAAGGCTCAGCAAGTGTCAGGACGTGCAACCGTGATGCACGCGGTCTTCATCGGCTGAGACCGCCCAGCCCGTCCGCGTCGTATTCGCTCCCATGGCATCGCTCAACATCTACCGAGGCCGGCTCTACCTGCTGGCCAGGGTGCCCAGGCGTGATGGGCGACCGGGATTGGCGCAGGCGCGGATCGCCTTGCGGATGGACGACACGCCGGTCAACCGCAGGGCGGCAGCCAAGCAGCTGCAGACCCTGGAGCGACAGCTGCGCGAGGGTTCGTTCAACTGGGCCTACTGGAATGATCAATCCGAGGGGCTGACCTGGCGGGAGGCAATCGCCAAGCTCTACCGAGCTCGGGTGGTGCTGGGGAGGACCAGCGAGACCACTTGGGAGATCAACTACATGGGGCGACTTCGACGGATCCCGCCAAATAGTGAATGCACAACAGAAAGCATCGCTGCAGCACTTGAGCGTTACAACCGCAATAGCTGCAGCTACAAGGAGCTGTTCTATCTACTACGGCATCTTTCGCGGTTGGTTGCTGTACCGTTTCCAGAAATGCCGGTCCCAACCTATTCGCAGGCTGAGCTGGTGGCAGTACCAAGTGATGCTGAGATTGTGGCCTGGGTTGAGAGCGCGGGGCCAGCCGAGTGGTACTTCGGGATGATGGCCACCTATGGCTTGCGCCCCCACGAGATCGAGGGGGCAGCGCTGATCGAACGGGATTACTGCCAGGTCCAAGACGCCACGAAGACGGGCTTTCGCACCGTGATCCCGCTGCCACGCGAGTGGGTTGAGCGGTTCCAGCTGCATGATCGGCGGCTGCGGCCAACCCTCCAGGGAGCGGCGCACAATCGGGCCGACGCGGTGGCGAAGTGGCTGAGCAAGGAACTGCGCCGGCTAGGCCTACCCTGGCGACCCTATGCGCTCCGACACGCCTACGCCGGCAGGTTGTGGCGGGAAGGTGGCAGCAGGCTGGACATCTACACCGCAGCGCGGCTGATGGGGCATTCAGCGACTCAGCATGCAAAGACTTACCGAGCTCACATTCAGCCCCACCAGGTGGCAGAGGCGGCGGAGAGGGCGTTGACGGGGGAGGGTTAGACGCTCTCACCAGTGGCGGGAGGATTGATGATCTTGCGAAGCTCGTCGTCGTTGGGGTATTCCAATAGCTCAAGCAAGGCACCGGTATGATGCGGAGCCAGCGGTTCATTGCGATTTAATAGAATCCCGGCAAGCAGAGCCTGTGGAAGCAACTTCAGCAGCCCCTCATCCGTCACAACCACCGGCTCCGGCTGGGCGGCTTCGGCAATTGCCCCCAGGCAGATGCCTACAACGTTCTCCATCCATTCTTGAGTTCCGTTATTGCTTGGCAGTTTTTGTAGTCCGCGCTCAAGAATCTGGGCAATGTTGGCATCCCAATCCTCAAATGGCTGCGCGTGCGCAATGCGCATCAGGCAATCACTAAGCCGCGTCGGCTCGGGTTCCAGAGTCATGGTGTTGTCGCTCCAATGCCCCGATTCTGGCCCATTCCCACCCCTGGCACCACCACCGCCAGGTTCACCCTGACCGTCCGCCGGCTGGCCCCCACTGGCGCCAGGTTGATCAGCTCCCGGCCCCACCGCCAGCGGCTACGACGGCTGGCATCGGCTTCGGCGATCAAGCGATTGATGTGGCTGACGCTGACGCCAAGGGCATCGGCGGCCTGTTCCTTGGTGAACAAGCGGCGGGGCTCAGTCATCACCAGGACTCACGATCACGCCCGACCGCGTCCAGGAGACGCGACCCAGCGGGAGGTTTACGGGATCGGCCTGGAATGTCTCCCAGACCCGATGGCACCGTGCGCAACTGTGCATCCTGACCTGGCCAACATCGGACGGGATCCGCCTGGTTCGCTCGCATTCATGCTTCCTGGATCGAAAGCCGCAATGAGCGCACGTGAGGGGAACGGTTTTCATTAGACATTGCCCTCCAGTTCGGCGGCGATGATGCGGAGCTGGGCTTCAATGGTGCGTGCAGCGCTTTCGTTTCCCATCAGCCAGAGGGTTCGGTCGCGCCCTTGAAGCCTGGCGAGATTTGATGGATGAACTGGCCGCACACTGCCAGCAGCGGCGCGAAGGACGGCGGCAATGCCTTTGTGAACCTGGTATGTGGAACCGCAGGCGGCACGAGTGAAGGTATCGAGAGCCGCCTTCGCGGCGGGGGAGAGAGGGCTGGTCATTGGCCTTTTGCCGCGACGGCATTGCCAAGCTTGACGTGGTCTTCACTGGAGCAACGGCCCTCGTCAAGCGCCGGGTTCCAGTCGTGCTCGGGGCAGCGTCGACAACGGACCAGGTGGGGCGATGGGCGTGGCAAAAAGCCAACATCGGCAGCCGACAGAGCAGTGGTGTAACGAGCGCGGTCGGCGTTGACGGCAAGGGTATAGGCGAAGCCCAGGTCTTCCTGCCCTGGTAGCCAGCAGCGGTAGGCGCGGGGCAGTTTGATCCCCTCGATTAGATCGAACTCAGCCATCACTCAGTCCCTCCAGCTCGTCGGCGATGGCGGCCAACACGCGGCGATCGTTCGGCAGGTGGTGGGCAGCGGCGTAAAGGGCAGCGGCGATGCCAGCGCGAATGCTATAAGTCTCGCCACAGGCGCCCATAACGAACTGATCCATCACCGCCTGCGCGGCGGGGGAGAGGCGGCGGGTCATCGATCAGCCTCCCGGCAGAGCATGGCCGCAAAATAATCGGCCGATGCAGTGGCGCTGCTGACGGGTACTTCCTGCTGGGTTACCAGCCAGGCCGCTACAGCGTGGATCATCGCTCCGTAAACCTCGGAATGGTCAGCCATGGGGTTGCCAGCCAGCTCACGCTCCTGGGCGTCGTACATGAGCTGCCAAAGGGGAGTGGTCATCGGTCGGCCTCCACGGTGGTAGGGGTGACGAATTGAACTTTATGAATTGGTACCCCTTCAAGTGTCCCATCTTCCCATTCAATAATTGCGATGGTGTAATTGCCAACGCCGTCGTTAAACTCTTCAAAATCTACTCCAAACCCGTGGAAGATGCCTGTGCGGCTTTCACCCATCAAAAGGACAATGGCGGGGCGTGTCATCGGTCGGCCTCCTTGCGCAGCATCTCGCCCCACTGCGAGCCGTTGGCGATGATGCCGGAGTGAACTTGCAACCAGTCGGCTACTACATGGATCATGGAACTCAATTCTGCGTCTGACAGAAATTCACGCATGCCGAGAGCGGATCGCATTCTTGTCACCAACCCACCAGCAGGCGCGGGCGAAGGGGCGGCCTCCTCCTCCTGGCGGGCCTGGGCTGCGCTTACCTCAGCCAGTGCGCAGTAGCTGGTCCCTTCATCGCTGGTTCGGACGTGGGGGCAGGCGGCCTTGGTGGCGCCGTGGTTGTAGATGGCGCGAAGGCCGGATATTGCCAAAACGCTCGATATATGTGTGTGAAAGTAAAATATATCAACCAGTTCATCATCCGTGGCGACCATTTCCGGGGCACCACGAACATGGTCGGGGGTGGAACTCCCAACCTGGGAATCACTGGCTGTTGAATGGGAGTTGGCTGCGTTTTCCAGGGCTGCGACGCGGTCGCGTAGTTCCAGGAGGCAGGCGCGAGTGTCAAATGCAAATGTTCCAGCGTATTCCCACTGCTTTGGCGTGGCCTTGTGTGATGTGGTCATCATCAAACCCTCGCGACGATTACTGATTCAGGCTGGCCTTGGTATTTCCCGGCCCGATCCTGATAGGTTGTCTCGCAGGGCTCACCCTCGAAAAACAGCAGCTGACACACGCCCTCGTTGGCATAGACGCGGCAGTCAGCACCACTGGAGTTGCTGAACTCCAGGGTTAGATGGCCCTCCCAGGCTGCCTCTGCTGGCGTGGCGTTGAGGATGATTCCCAAGCGGGCGTAAGTGCTCTTGCCCAGGCAGATCACCGTGATCGTGGGCGGCACTCGCAAGCGCTCCAGCGCCACGCCAAGCCCGTAGGAGTGGGCCGGCAGGATGAAGTACTCGCCGTCCTCGTCGCTGTGCAGTGTCGCCGGTTCCAGGTTGGCGGGGTTGAACCGCTTGGGGTTCATCACCGTGCCTGGCACGTGGCGGAAGATCAGGAACTCCTTGGGCGACAGGCGCAGGTCGTAGCCGTAGGAGCTGCAGCCATAGGAGAGGACGGGGCGCCGTCTGTGGCCGATCGCCAAGGGATCGGAATCTAGTAACTTCACCTCCCGCACCAACTCCGGCTCAAACGGCGCAATCATGCCGGCGGCGGCTTGTTCCTTGATCCAGCGGTCGTTCTTAAGCATCGGTTTCAGGGGCGGGTGGGTTAGGTAGTGGTTGCCAATGGGTAGGTGGATGGTTTCTTGAGTCGGTTTTTACTACTCCTTCTACACGGCACCTCCAAAAGGGACGTGGATTTCTTGCATATTTGTCATCGTCAAACTTACCAGGACTCACTCTCCACCAAGGAGAAACGCTTGGACGGTAAAGAATAATCACCGCATCTCTTGGAGCGGTATCAATTGGTCTCCAGTTCATGGCTTAAGCCTCGCGAGTGCAATCAATACCAGGCAGCCAGCAACGGCGGAGAGTGATGTGGTGAGCATGATTGTCGCTGCGACCAAGTTACTGGTGTCTGTCATTGAGTGGCGGTTTCGGTGAACGTGGGGAGCGAATAGCCATCGGGGAGGATAATCTCCTGTGGAGGGCTGGGATGCCATGCCAGGTCCGTGGCCACTGGGAGGCGCTGGTTCGCCTTGGCGTGGATGTGGTCAGCTGTCGCGTAGGAAACCACGGTGAGGTCTGCGGCTTCGGCCACACCTAGCCCCCCATTGTCCGGCAGTGCTGCTGCAATGGCCCTGGCGGCTTGGAATAGGAGATGCAGCCGCCGCAGCAGTGGGGCGTTGGGGGTGTCGTCGGGACGGCTGGGGCAGATGTCGCTCAGAAATCTGAGGAGTCCGTCAAGTTGTTCAGGATCGTTGTTCATGATCACGCAAGACGCCAGGAACGACGGTCAACTAGCCGAGCGCCTTTAATAGTTTCGCCTGCCTTAAGGCGTTGTGCAATTAATTCCTTGTTGAAACTCACTGTCGTAACCTTCCGTTGGTACGACTCGGGCAGGTCCTCGGGTTCAACTTCTGAATCAATCTCAACCGCCGTACTTTTGCGGCTTCTTAAAGCATTGCACGGAAAGTCCCACTTTGTTGCGCTTGGATCAACTACGGCTAGCGCTTTAATTAGTCGATTCATCAACAACCTAACTTGCTCTTCATCAAAGGAAGCAAGCCGTTTTAACTGTTCAGCTTTAGCTTTGCGAGCTGCTGCTTGTTCTTGAAACCTAGTAATTACCCAGCACCAAGCATCTGCTTTGGCAATAAGCTCATCGCGGTTGCTTAACTCCGCTGTAATGAGCCGCTCCAGCCCAGCGTGGATTTTTTCCGTATCGGCATCATCCTCCAGCAGGCCGGCGGCGATTGACTCGATCTCATCAGCCAGCCGCGCGGCTCGGCCGGTGAGATCAAAAAGGGTTGTGGTTGCCGTTGTCATCGCAGGCTCGGATTGCATTGGGCGGGGGTGAGGGCTGGGTGCTCATCCCAGCTGAGGTCACTGAGGTCGGGCTGGGCATCCTCGGGGCCGCCAGGCCATTCGGTTTCCGCGATTTCCCGGGCAGCCTCCTGCTGCCGCTCCCGTTCGGCAGCTGCCTCCGCCTCAGCGACGGCGATCCGAGCTTCCTGAACCGCCCGCTGAGCTCTCCAGCAAGCTGCCCCGGCTGCGGCCTTGGCGGCAGCGGCGCGGTAGCGGGGGGCCCCCGCCAGAGCGGCGCGGCATTCGGCAATCCCGCGCTCCAGATCGTCAAGTGTTGGCCAAGGCTGGAGGGGGGCGCCTGGGATGCCGATGGCGTTGCCATCAATCCACAGGTCATCCCCCTCGCGGGGGGTGCTGGTCAGGGTGAAGCTGGCCTCCTGAAACTTCCCGGTATCGGGATTCACCTTGTCGCCGTGGCCGTACCAGGCTCGGCCTTCAGAAGTGCTGTGAATCGCGCCCGGCTGGCAGCTCGCCAGCGGCAGGGCCGTGGGGGTGGGGAGCATGGTGTGGTGTTCGGTTGTGCAAACAGTAGCGCAACGGTTGCGCAGTCGCAACGGCTTGAAGCGCAAGGGCATGCTCCTTGTGGTGGAGCGGTGTCCCCTGGCGTGAGCACCCAGGGGATTTTCCTTGCGCCAGATCAGCCGATCGCACTGCCTGGATACAACCGCGCCACCAGGCGCTCCAGCGCCTCGCGCAGGGCCACCAGTGGCGCCAGGATCGGGGCCACTGGTGGCAGTGGTTGAGCGTGCACCAGCTCAGCAGAGCGGGCGCTTAGGGCCTCCAGCTCGGCGCGGAACAGCTGGCCAGCGGCGTAGGTGGAAACCGCGGCAGTGCGGACGGCTGCGCGACGCTCCCAGGTCCAGTCGACCGCCAGGCGGCAAGCGGCGTAGGTGGCGACGGCGGCAGCTCGAATCTGTTCGCGATGGGCCCAGGCAAAGCGGGCAGCCCTCAGCAAGAGCAGGGCAATGAAAACAAAAGCGATTGCAAGGAATCGCACTACGCGAGTAGCGGTGTTCATGGTGGGAAATGCTTGGGGGGTGATCGCCGGGGCTCTCAGGCCTCACCGGTGATGGGCTCACAGTAGCATCACCTTGCGGGGTGGTGTCAAGGGGGGCCGCGGACCCCCCCGTTCTGCCTTGTCCGCAGCTCTGTCAGCACTGCGGCGTTCGGGAGCTGAAGCACTGCCCGTAGACAGCTCACCAGGAAGCCCGGTGAGACACAAACAATAGCGCAACCTTCAGCTACGAATCTGAATCGGCATCACCAGATAGGCAAGGCTCTCGATGTCATCAGCCGGGGAGAGCACGGCGGGGGTGGTGGGGGCGTTGCAGCGCAGCAGCACCCGATCGGCGGTCATGGCCTTGAGGCCATCGAGCAGGTAACGCACATTGAAGGCGATCTCGATGGGCTCGCCCACTGAATCAGCTGGCAACGCCTCGCTGCCCCGCCCCACGCCCTGGGCATCGGCCAGGATCGTCACGGTGCCGGCCTCGGGGTCGCCGCTCAGCTTCACGACATTGTTGTGATGGTCGGCCAGCACTGCCGCCCTCTCCAGCGACTGGGCAAAGGCGCGGCGGTCAACTGTGAGGCTGCGACTGAAGGAGGGCGGGGTCAGCTGGCGGTAGTTGGGATAGGTGCCATCCAGGGTGCGGCTGATCAGCAGCACATCGCTGCAGGTGGCCACGAGTTGCCCGTTTTGGTGGCACAGGGTCAACGGTACTCCGGGCGTAATGAGCCGCTCCAGCTCCCGACACGATCGAGCTGGGATGGTGAGCGCAAACCGGTCAGCCCCGGCGGCGCCATCATCGCCGATGCGCACCACCGCCAGCCGGTGGCCATCGGTGGCGGCGCATTCAAGGCCAGCATCATCGAGCTGCAGGTGCACGCCGGTGATGATTGGCTTATCCTCATTGGTGCTGGCGCAAAATGCTGTGCCGCGGATCGCGCGGCAGATAGCCTCTGGATCCAGTGTCAGGGCTTCGCCAGCCGGAGTGGGTAGGTCTGGATAATCGTCCGGGTCGGCAGTCTGCAAGGCGCAAACGCTCGACAAGCTGGTGATCGTCGCCTGCTGGTCCTCTACCTGGAGGGTGACCGGGCTGGAGCTGGGCAGCTTGGCAATGATGTCGCCCATGAGAAGAGCTGGCAACGCTGCCGTGCCGCCTGATTCGATGGTGGCAGGGATGCTGGCCTGAATCCCCAGGGCCAAATCGTATCCCGTGAGGGTGAGACGCCCGGATGTGGCGTCGGCCTGCAACAACACTGTGGTCAGGATCGGGTGGCTTGGGCGGCTTGAAATGGCTCGGCCCACCCGGGAGAGGGCGTTGTTGAAGTCGGTCTGGGAGCAAATGAGTTTCATGGGGTGGGGGGTGAGATGAGTGCGGCTCCGGCGGGCGTTCCCACGCAGTGACCACAGATCACTTCCCGACTTCCAGGGTCGGCACAGGCATGCCGCCCTCGGTGGGGACGTAGATAGTGCGATTGCCTTTCTCGGATCCTTCCTGAAGGCCAGTGATGTAGAGGTATTGCAAATAGCGAGGATTATCCTTCAGGCTGTCACCGATGATCTTGTTGGCCTGCGCAACGCCGCGGGCCCGTTCGACTTCGGCCTCAGCCTCGAAAGTGGCTGCATCCTTTTTTGCCTTGGATTCAAGTACCCGCACTTGCCGAGTGGATTCAGCCTCCATCAGTGCAGCTCGGCCATTGCTCGTGGCATAGTAAATGCCGATTTGCGGTAGCAGCCAGATCACAAAAGCAAGTGCTGCGCCTGCCGTGCCAATGATGATCAACCAAGCGATGAAATCGATTTTGTCGTCGTTCATTGAGAATGATGAGATGGGATGGTTGCCGGGATGGGCTCCCGGCGGGCCGCGGGGTTGAACGGTCAGCCCAGCGGCATCTCGTTAGGTCCGAACTCGCTGAGGGGGGCTTCTGATCCTGGGGTGTCATAGGCGCCAGCCCTTCGCGCTGCGCGATCCTTGCCGAGAACGTCTAACCCATCGCTACACAAGAAGATACGGGCTCCTGCATCAGCGCCGATTTCAGCGCGTGCTAACTGTTGGGCAAACAAAGTAGTCTTGTACATTCCGTCTGCAACGCACCCGCAATAGTCAATGCGAGTTTCGGGTATCCAACTTGACCAGGCTTGCTCTAGTAGCCAGTCAACAACGGCAGGGGGCGGAAGATGCGGATCGCGTTTCATGGTTAGATCTCCGGTGTGGTTTGTTCGGGCTGGTCGGCTAGCGGGCCGCGGGGTTAGGGCATGGCTACACCTCCCGATCCCGCGGATCCTTCCAGCGCAGTCCAATGCGGGCAAACAGCTCTGGCTCTGTGCGGCAGGGCACAATTGTGTGATCCTGCTGGCGCAGAAGGCCGCCCTCGGAGTGGTAGCCAGCCCGCACCCAGGCCGGCGCCAGCACCGTGCGGCACCAGTCAGCCGAGCCGGTGCGGATGGCCCGCTGCAGGCCGTAACCGTCTACCTCGACCATGAACAGATCGAGCCGGATCCCCTCCGGCAGGATCCGCTGGGTGTAGCGGCAGGGGAGCTCCCCCCTGACCTTCGGCCACTGGTTCACCACCGTGGCAAGCCCTGAGGCAAACAGCGGTGAGGCGTCGTAGGGCTTGGGGACGCAGACGATCTCGATGTCGCCGATCGTGGGGCGATCACGGCGGATGGAGCCTGCCAGGCTGATCATCTCGCAATGGGGCTCCAGCTGGAGCATCACGCCGACGGCGATGCTGCGAGCCTCAGCCAGCGGCAGGCGGTTGGTGGTGGTGCTCACGGTTGCGCCTCCAGCAGCTTCAGTTGGCCGTTGCCGGCCTCAATGCGCGCCAGTCGCAGGGCTTCCAGGCGATCAGGGTCTAGCAAGGCCTGAAACTTGGCAAGGCCAGCTCGGTTGTTGGCGCAAATGTCACCATTTGGCAGGATCAGCCACAAATCATCATCGTTCATGCGATCCATCACGCCGGGATCAAGCGGCTCGGGCCTGGCGCTAGACCGGCAGAACCCTGATTCGGCTTCTTCAATGTCAAGCTCAACCCATTTTTGGGCGAGTCGCCTTGCAGAGTCTTTATCCGGCGCCCATACCAATGCCTCTGCCTCGGCGCTCCACTCCTGGGTCACGGTGACCCGATAAAGGTTCAGAGTGCTCACGGTTGCACCTCCCCGCCAGCCGGGCGGCACGCCTCCGGCGGCACGGCGCATGGGCCGGGGTGATGCAGGTTCCGGGGCCAGGCGCTCAGGATGAGACCCGACACCAGGAAGCCTGCGGCGTAGGCGAAGCCTGCAACGTAGGTAAAGCGGCGGTATAGGCGACGCCGGAGATCGGCGGCTTCAATCTCCAACCCCGCTTGCTGAGGCTTGCAGCCCTTGTGTTCGGCATTGATCCGCCGTTCCAGGGCCACCAGCTCACGGATCGCCACGGGCAGCTGCAGATCCTGAGCGAACCCGCAATGCGGGCAGCGGATCTGATTTGGCTGGCGGCTGGCGTCGATGATCAGGTGGTCAGGCATGGGGCGCCTCCCGCTTCTTCTGCTCCCACCCCCACCAGGTAAGCCACTGCCGGAGGGCATCGCCGCTGGGGGTACCGGCTGGCAGCTTGGCAACCCTGCGCACTTCGTCGGGACCATCGACATAGCGAGCCGCGCGACCGTCACGCACCAACCAACGGCCGTCGCCGGTGTGGTGTGCGATGAACCCTGCGGGCCCAAAGAATGACCGCGGCTTCCCCTCTGGCGGGATCTCCACGCCCAGGGCTCGAACCACCGCGGCGACGGTGCTGTCGAATGGAATCCTGGCGAATTGAGGCCAGCTGGGGTTCATGGTGCCTCCGTGGTGGGGGGGAGGTGCAAGGCCCAGTGGGGGAGCGAGTGGGTATGCACGCTTGGATCAGGAAGGCAAAGGCAGTAGTGGAAATTGACTGGATGCCACATCCAGCAGGTGCCCTGCGCATCGCGCCACCCATTGCGCTCCCATGGCCGCTCGCTCACCGGGGTGGGGGTGATGGCGGGGCGGCCCCAGCGGGCGAGCTTGTGACGTGTCCAATCTCTGATCCAGTTACGCAAATACACGTATTTGGATTGTTTAACAAAGCAGTGTTGCAACCCATCTAAAATTTGGGCCAGCTGCTCGTCAATGGGCTCCAGCTGCTCATTTGTCGGCTCCACCGGCTCCGGCTTGTTGAGCTCAGCGCGGGCGCGGGCCAATAATGCTTCAAAACGCACGGGATCTTCGACCGCGACTACGTCAGAGTTAATGTGTTGCACTAGCTCAACGCACAGGGCGCGATAGTTGGTCATGGCTGCTCCGTGATTGGTTGATGGCTACCGATCGCTTCCAGCCAGTCGGCGGTAGCTGAGCTGCCGCCATGCCGCTCCCGGAGGATGGCGGCCAGTTCGTGGGCGTGGGCCTGGCTGATGCGGCGGCAGTGAGTGCAGGGGAATCGACACAGGGGCAGCGGTAGCGGGCTGGTGCTAGCGCACACCGCCAGCGCCAGGCGATCGGCGGGGGTTGGGGTGGTCATGGTGCCTCCTTGGTGATGGCATCAAGGCCCCGCATCGCTGCATGGGCATAGCCCGCCAAGTCGGTCCAGTGTTCGGGGTCGTGCGGGTCGGCGCCGCTGAGGATGCGGCTGATCTTGTGGGCGATCATGTCCAGCGCCTCTTGTTCACCTGGCGTCAACAGGTGCCAGTTCATGCCGGTACGAATCGCGATCTTGAGGCTTTGTGCCATCGCGCCCACATTTTCCAAGCCGCCGTGCTGGTGGTCGCGGTTGGGAATGCTCATCGCTTCACCTCCGCCAGGCCGGTCGACAGGTCTCCGGAGCTGCAGAGCAAGGGCTGGTGTGGTTGAGCCGCCAGGCAAAGGCGGCCGTGGCGGCGATGATCGCGACGAACGGCACGATGTAGGCCAGCGTGCGGTAGGTGTGGGTCATGCCGCTACCCCCTTACCACTGCCGTGGCAGATACCGCAAGGGCGGTACGTGGTGCCGGAGCTGTTGATCATTGCGATCTGTTGTCCATCGCCACCGCAGCGGATGCAGAGTCCAGTTTGCTGCTGCCAGGCGGCCTTGGTTTTTTCCAGCTGTTCACGACTGACGTAGACATGCAGCATCTCCCGAAGCGGCGGAAACTTGGGCTTTCCCGCGCGAATCCCGCGGCTGACATAGCCAATCGGAACTGCTCCGATCAACTCAAACCCAATAGTCCCGCACGTCCGGTAGATGCGCGGCGTCCAATCTGTCGGAAGAGATTCCGCCTCCCTGGCGGCCATTTCGTAGAAGTCTGGAGCTGGCATGGCAGTGCTCAGAACGGAATGTCGTCGCCACCAGCAACCCCACCGCTTCCATCCCACGCTGGCGGGGCGGCTGGAGCGGTGGCGCGTGGCCGGGGCGCGGCAGCGGGGGGATCGGCCTGTGGCGCGGCATCACTAGAGCCATCCCGCTTGCCGCCGAGAAGCTGCAGGCGGTCGACGCGCACAACAGACTTGGAGCGCTCTTCTCCCGTGGTTTTGTCGGTCCATTTTTGGAACTGCATGGATCCGATGATGCCCAGCAAGGAACCCTTGCGGACGTAGTCCGCAGCGACCTGGGCTTGTTTCCCCCAGATCTCGAGATTGAACCAGTCCGGCTCCTCATCGCGGCTGCGGCGGTTCACGGCCAGGGTGAGGTTGGCCACGACGCTGCCAGATTCGAAGTAGCGGACTTCTGGATCGCGGCCGGCGCGACCAACAAGGGTGATGGTGTTCATTGGAGGGTTTCAGTGAGTTCAGTCGCTTGCCAGGTGGCAGGGGGTTCGTTGTCGGCAGCAACGGTCAGGGCTTCGCCAGCGGCGTTGCAGCGGGCAACGGTTTCGGGGCTGATGCCGTTGCGGACGATCTTGGCCAGGAGCTCCGGCGAGAGGGATAACAGGGTCACCCCATCGCCGCTGGTGAGCTCGGAGCAGAAGGCCTGAAGGCCTTCGATAGTCAGCCCGGCCTCGCGACAGGCAATGGATGCCTGTGCGCGAAACTCGGCCAGGCTGGGGGCTGGTTCTTGGGGGTCTTCACCCTCGGGGCTAACTGAAACGTTTGCAGGGTCACTGTCGGCAACGGTTGGATGACTGTTCAATGGTTGCCCGTTGCGGCTGTCCAGGCCGGCATTCCAGGCCCAAATAGTTTCAGGGTTGTTCAGCGCAGTATTGAGTACCTGCAACTGAATCGCAGGGGCCAGATCACCGAGGACCTTCGCCCTGCACTGGCAGAGGAGAGACGCCATGCCCAGTTCCGTCAGGCCAACGGCGCGGGCCTTGGCCACGATCTGATCCGGGACGCTCATCGGCGGGGCACCTTCGTCAAGCCATGCGGCCATGGAGCGGCCGAGAGGCTCGTCCGGGTTTTGGATTACTTGATCCTGGAACCTTCCTGAGCGGTCTTTGATGACCGTTAGGATGTGCTCAACCGACAGCTCAAAAAGCATGTCGAACTCGTATTCAATACCCTTGCCCTGCTCCGGGGTAAGTCCAACCCTCTTGGGGGCTGACTTTCCCCTGCCATCGCTTTCCGTTGTCCATTCAGTCTTGGATCGCATCGTTGCGATCACGTGACCTGGAAAGTCCAGGATCGAATCAACCAAAGCTCGCTGCTTTGGTGTTCCATCACTCCAAGCCGACCAGGTGTTACCCCGGTACTTGGCCTTTGCGATGGCGTCAACCTCAGCCAGGAGTTCTTGCCAGGCGTGGGTAAGGCTGTCAATAATCAGGACGTTGTAGCCAGCCTCGGCGGCCGCTCTGATTGCCCTGACGTAGTTGTCAATGCTGTGCTGACCCGAGCCCAGATCAGCAACATCGAAATTAAAACGATCGGCGTACTTGGAAGCGGTGCGCCGTTCGCTGTCGATCAGCGCGATGCGCCCACCGATGCCTGTTGCTAGGCGCAGGCTGGTGAAGGTTTTCCCGGCGCCGGATGGCCCGAAGACGGCGGCTCGAAGCTTGGCCGCCTCCTTGGTGGCCCTGGTGAACATGGGTGCTGTGCCGTGCGGTGGTTGTGCAAAGCATAGCGCAACGGTTGCGCACTAGCAACCGATGGGCGAGGATCAGGGTGCTTTCAGCTCCCCTGATCGATGATTCAGATCTACTGCGACACCATGGAGGAGGCAGACGCGGCGTGGTGCTGCCTCGCGGGTGGGGCGCTTACCGCGTTCGACTGCCGGTTCCTGGTCGGGAAACCCGGCTCAGATCCCAAGGCCGTCATCATTGCCGGGTGGGCTGCCCATGGCGTCAGTCCTGCGCCGGCGCCTCCTGGTCGAGCTCCATGGCCAGCTCAGACGGGCCATAGCTGCCCACCTCCAGGCCTCGAACAGCTCGGATAGCTTCCGCCACGGCCATGAGCTCAGACTCCAGCTCCGCCGCGGTCAGCAGCTCCTCGCCCAGGATCACGCCCCTGAACCGGTCGCGGCGGGTTTCGTCGGCGACCGGGTAGGCCGCCAACAGCTGGCGGATGCCATCGCGCGGAAGGAGGCCAGCATCCTGAATCACGCGGTTCAGCAGCTGGCTCAACTGCTCGGATGTGCGGCGCGGGTTCGCCGGCAGCAGGTGACGGTCGGAGATGTACGGCAGGTCGAGCCGCCCCACCAGGACAAACAGGAAGTCCGGGAGCTCCATCGGCAGCTTGGCGTCCTCCGGCAGCGGCAGCCAGTAGGCCCGATCCAGCCAGGCATCCTCCACCTTCCACGCTCCTGGCGGGCCGAACACCGCCCACGCCTCGTCCGACCCTTTCGCTTGCCAGGTCCAGATCGCGCGGTTCAGCGCGTCGAAAGCCAGCAGGTTCGGGATCGAGATTCCCATGGTTCCCTTCTTTGCTCGGCTCACGAAACTGGGGTCAAAGGTGGCTCGCTCCCCCAGCCCCCAGTTTGCAACGGCCTGGAGCTGACCCAAGGTCAGCCCGCAACGGTCGATCCAGTAGGCCAGCATCGCCCTGGTGTGCCTGGCACCTTGCTCCATTTGCTGGGTGACTAGGCGGGGGCGGTAGGGCAGACCGCGGGGCTCGGGCTTGGGCATGACGGGAGCGTTGGAGAACGGCGTGAGGTCTGGGTGGGCCCCGATGTGGATTTCCATTCCCCGGATCGTAAGCCGGTTCCCGTTGTCGCTTTTGCTGCTGCTGCGCAACGCAGCAGGTCAGGGCCAGGCGATCGCCGCGGCATCCTCAGCGCTGCGGGCAAAGCCGGCCCGGCCACCGGCGCGGGTGACATTGGCCGCCCAGTCCTGCTGCGCCTGGCGTTCTTCGGCATTCTTTGGGCGCTTGGTCTCGATGCTCAGGAACAGACCCACGGTCTGGCCCACCATCTCCGGAGTCACCAGCACCGACACCAGGCCGATGTAGTCGCCGCTGCCGGGCTTCAGGCCAGTGGCGTAGAAACGGCCCTGGCGCACGATCACGTCACCAGGGCGAAGGCTGGCGCGGGCTGAGTTCAGGTTCTGAGGCGTGACCCGGGTGCTTTCGCCGTGCCAGCTGCCGCCGACGTGATTCCGAAAGACGCGGGCCCCACTGTTCGGGGCGTTGATCGTGGCAATGATCTCGCGGCTGACGCGAGCTTCAGATTTCGGGGCGGTAGCCATGGTCATTGAGCAATGGAAACAGCACGGTGCCCGTTGGCGGCTCGTTTGCGCTGCCAACACGGCAAGTCGTGCTGAATCCGAGCCCAGCCGGGCTTATGGCCGAGAATCTTCGCCAGATCCATCAGGCCTGTTATCGAGCCATCGCAAGCGCGAATCAACTCACGGCGCTCTGCGCGGCGGCGCTCCTGTTCACGCAGCTTTTCCATCCTCGGGTCAACGAACACCAGATCACCATCGATTTCTTCGGTGGGGCGGCTCCAGATCCTGAACTCATGCCCGCACTCGGGGCAAACGGTGGGCTTACCTGGCAGGAATGCGTCACAACGTGGGCACTCCTTGCCGGCTGGCAGGGTTTCACGGGGGCGTGCGGTCCGGCCTTGCAGGTTCCATTCGCGCTCCCGCAGCGGCGAACCGAAACCCGGCTGGCGCATGTTTCCGCAGTGGTCAAGAAACACGGCGTGGGACTTGCCGTTGGCCGTGCGCAGGCCACGCCCCAGCATCTGCAGGTAGAGCGAGAGGCTGGCCGTGCGGCGCACCAGCTGAACCGCGGCGACGCCGGGGACATCGACGCCTTCGGTGATCAGCTCGCAGTTCACCAGCACCTTGAGGGTTGCATCGCCTAGGTCGCGGAACATGGCGGCCCGCTCGTCTGGCGGGGTCTTTCCGTGGACCGCAGCCGCTGGAATCCCGGCATCCCGAAACGCGATGGCGTAGGCCTCCGCACGCTCCACACTCGGGGCGAAAGTGATGCAGGTGCCATTGAAGTGATCGGCGACGCGCTTGCGGTACTGGCTGACGACATCGCCCATCACCTGACGGGTGGCCAGCATCTCGGCCTGCAACTGCTGGCCCGCCAAGGTGTCGGGGTTGCGGATGTTGTCCAGATTGACACTCGGGATCGAGTAACAATGCGGCCGGGCCAGAAAACCCTGATCCACCAGCCACTCCACCGATGGCCCGATCTCCAGGTGCTGGAAGTAGCCGCCGTAGCCGACGCCAAGCCCGCGACCGTCGAGGCGCTCCGGTGTTGCGGTCAGCCCCCAGAGGTAGGCATCAGGCCAGGCGTCAACAACCCGGCCCCACTTGTTCCCTTCAACCAGGTGGTGGGCTTCATCGATGATCAGCCAGTCCGGCGGCGGGGTGGAGTCCAAGCGCCGACCGATGGTGTCGACGCTGCCGACCTGCACCCGCAGCTCAGGCTGAAACGGTGCCCAGGCCTTGGGCACGATCAGCCCATGTTCCACGCCAGCCCGGGTAATCCGACCCGACAGGTCAGCCACCAGCTCCTTGCGGTGAGCCAAGGCCAGGACCCGGGCGCCATGGCTGGCCAGCCGGTGAACCTGGAAGGCCAGCATCGTGCCTTTACCTGAACCCGTGGGTGACTGGGTCAGCACACGGCGGTGGCCGGCCTGAAACCCGTTGACGCGGGTGCGGTGGATCAGGTCGGACTGGTGGGGGTGGAGGGTGGTCACCTGTCTGCGACCACGTGCAGACTCTCCGCAGCCCTGGTGATGCCCACGGCCGTGGGATTGGGTGCCACCCCCCGCTTGTCGCCGGCCATGTCTGCCGCACGGCCTGGGGTCACCGGCGAACCTCGACGGGTCCCGTTGTGGTTGCGCAGAGGCCAGGTCGGGTCCATTGGGGAACCGACGACCACCGCTTGATCCGGGCAGTGGCTGGCGTGCGCATGGGAGCGGGCGCTTGCTGGGTGGCCTCAACAGCTTAGCCGTTGTGCTTGCGCAATGCAAGAGGCAACCGCTAGTGTGCAAAGCGAAGCGCCCTCAGCAACATGCCGCCCGATAGTCCAGACAGCCTCCCCCGCCAGACGATGCGGGTCCTAGGCCTGCGCGTGACCGTTGATCAGGACGAGTTCCTGAATCGCGTAGCCAGGAAGCGGGGGGTCCCGAAGTCGGTCTATCTCCGGCTGCTGATCGAGAAGCACATGGAGAACGGCGCAGCCCCCTACAACCCGATTACGGCCTGAGGCCGTGGGCAATCTGGAGCGGATCACGGCCGGACGATGGCCGGAGATCCTCAGCGCCCTGGCGGGCCTGCCGCCGCATGTCTTCAACGGCCAGGCGCAGGCATGCCCCGCCTGCGAACGCAACGGCATCGCCCAGGGGCAGGGCCGCAACGTCGATCGGTTCCGCTGGGATCAGAGCGACGGCATGGGCGCCTGGTACTGCAACCAGTGCGGCGGCAAGCGCGGCTCTGGTGGCGGCGGCAACGGGGCTGATCTGCTCATGCGGATGCTGGGCTGTGAGTTCCCCCAGGCGGCGGCCAAAGCTGAGGCCTACTGCGGGCTGGTGACCACGGCTCGGCCGGTGACACCAGGGCCCAGCGCTCCAGCTCCCGCCAAGCGCAGCCGCAAGCCCGCGCGCATCCCGACGGCGCCACCTGCGGGCACTCCGCCGCCAGAGCTGGGGGGAGCTGAGGAGCAGTACCCCTATGGGGCCGATCTGGAAAACCCTGATTTCTGGATCCAGCGGATCCCGCGTCCGCCGAAGGTGGCCGGGGGGAAGCCCGACAAGGTGTTCATTCACCGCACCTGGCTCGATGGCCGCTGGCACAGGCCCAGCAAGCGCGACGACTTCACCAGTGAGTGGCCGGCGCCCCGGCCCATCTACCGGCTGCCCCAGCTCCTGGCGGCACCCGATGCTCCGGTGTTGATGGTCGAGGGGGAGCGCACTGCCAACCGGGCTGCCCTGCTCTTTCCCGACCATGTGGTGGTCAGCTGGTGCCACGGGAAAGAGGGGAAGCAACACACGGACTGGCAGCCGATGGCGGGCCGGACCGTCACCCTGTGGCCTGATAACGACCGCGACGGCCGGGCGGTGATGGCCTGGCTGGCGAAGCACCTACAGAGCCTGGGCTGCACCGTGGCGGTGGTCACCCCTCCCGAGGGGGTGCCCGCGAAATGGGATCTGGGCGATGCTGCTGCGATGGGCTGGACCCTAGAGCGTGCCGCGGCGGAGCTGGAGCGGTTGGCGCAACCTGTGCTGAGCGGTGGGGCGCCAGAGCCGCCGAAGCCCCCTGCGCCCACCGCCAGCGAGCCGGGGCGACCGGAGCAACCCCGATACCCCTTCGACCTGCTGGGGTTCGACAACGGGTCGTATTTCTACCAGCCGCACAACACCGGGCAGGTGATGCGGCTCACGGCTGCCAGTCACAACGCCGCTCACCTGAACATGCTCGCGCCCCTGCAGTGGTGGGAGGCGGTATTCCCGGGTGGGCGATCGGGGCCCAACTACGTCGAAGCCGCGTCGCATCTCTACCACCTGCAGCATCAGGTCGGCATCTTCGACCCGGGGCGGATCCGCGGACGCGGGGCCTGGTGGGACGACGGTCGGTCGATCCTTCACCTGGGCGATCGGCTGCTGGTCGATGGCGTCGAGCAGCCCCTGCAGCTGCCAGGGTCGCGGTTCAAATATCAGCGGCTGGCAGCGATCGAGCTCCCGGCGGACGTGGTGCCGCTCAGCTCCGAGCAAGGCGCAGAGATCACCACCATCGCTGGCGGGTTCCTCTGGGACGTGCCGGCCAGTGGCCTGCTCCTGGCGGGCTGGACAGCACTTGCACCGATCGGCGGGGCGCTGATGTGGCGTCCGCACCTGTGGCTCACCGCGGGGAAGGGGAGCGGCAAGAGCACCCTCCTCGACAGGTTCCTGGGCACCCTGCTGGAGGATCTGGCGCTCTGGCCCGAGGGCAGCAGCACCGAGGCCAGCCTGCGGCAGGAACTGCGCTGCGATGCCCTGCCCGTGGTGATGGATGAAGCCGAGTCCAATGAGCAGAGCGACCGGACGCGGATGCAGTCGATCCTGGCGCTAGCTCGCGTCAGCTCCAGCTCCAGCCGTGGGTTCGTGGGGCGCGGCGGCGCCGATGGCATCGCGCAGCGGTTCATGGTGCGCTCGATGTTCCTGCTCTGTTCCATCAACCCAGCCCTGAAGCACGGCGCCGACGAAAGTCGGTTCGCCCAGCTCACCATGCGGAACCCTTCCACCCTCCCGCCAGGGCAGCGGGAAGCCCACTGGCGGGATCTGGATCAGCGGCTGACAGCTGAGATCACCCCGGGCATCGGCCACGCCCTGGCGGCCCGCATGGTGCGGCTCATCCCCGTGGTGCGCGATGCGGTCGCCGTGTTTCGCTCCGCAGCAGCCAAGCGGCTCGGTAGCCAGCGACAGGGTGATCAGTACGGCACCCTGCTGGCGGGCGCGTGGTGCTTGATGCATGATCGCGTGCCGAGCGAAGCTGAAGCACTCCAGCTCATCAATGAGCAGGACTGGGAGCCGTATCGGGAAGCTGCGGAGCAGTCCGATGAGCAGCGGTGCCTCCAGAAGCTGCTGCAGCACCAGGTCCGCGTCGAGGTCGAGCGCATCGTGGTCGATGGGGCCAGGGTCAATGCACGCAGCACGATCATTACCAGATCGGTCTGGGAACTCGCGGAAGCCGTGCGCAACGGCAATGAGCGGGCTGATGTGCCGGCGGATGCTGCTGTGGCCCACCTGGGGCGGCTAGGGTTCCGCGTAGACGGGGACCGCTTGCTGGTCTCCAACACTGCAGAGGGCGTCCGCGGCATCCTGCGCGACACGCCCTGGGGCGCCAGCTGGAGCACCGTGCTGGGGCGATTGGATGGGGCAGAGAAAGCGGGGCCAACCCGGTTTCAAGGCATCGCCGGGGTGAGTAGGTCAGTCTCCATCAGGGTTTTCGGGGAATAAGGCGTTACGGTTTTTGTTACAAGGTAACCGGTGGTAACAGCCCAGATCCCTTGCAGGGACTGGGTTGTTTCGCTTTTTGTAACGGTCGCAGGTTTGGAGACCCATATGCGTGCGCGCGCGTGAAGTAACGGTTTTCCCCTTCCCCCTATATATATATTTCTCTCTTTATAGATGTAACATGGTAACAAGAGGGGGAGATCCACTGCAGCGCAAGGGATCCGGGCGTTACGCTTGGTGTTACAGCCTGTTTCGCTTGTAACGCCCTGCCGTGGCTTGCCCTTGGGCTTGCGCAACTGCCACAAACCCGGCTAAGCTGTTGACATTGCGCATCGTGTTGTCCTGTGTCTCGTGGTCGGCCATCCCTGCTCACCGATGAGCTGATCGCCAAAGCCCGGGAGATGGCGGATCTCGGCCTCCCGCACGAGCTCATGGCGTCGCGCCTTGGGATTTCGATCACCACGTGGAAGCGGTGGATTAAGCAAGGTCGCGAATCTGATGAATCAACCGATGAAGGTCGTTTGTGGGCCATCATCAATAAGGGGGCTTCAAAAATTGCAGAGCGATACCTCAGCTCGCTTCATGGTCAGAAA
>Ga0208783_10000058_pt1 | contig 61420 bp, 39 predicted proteins | sample DEB19_08_DNA_2_FD_184529 | JGI IMG/M metagenome (GOLD analysis project Ga0208783, IMG submission 184529) | Aqueous microbial communities from the Delaware River and Bay under freshwater to marine salinity gradient to study organic matter... | ecosystem: Environmental > Aquatic > Marine >... | reverse complement strand
TGCCCGAGAGGCCGACGATGTCATCCGCACCGAAGTTTGCCCCGCTCAGAAACGAAGCCGTTCCCGTGGCGGTCAGCGGAACCCCCGCGGAGAAGTCGTAGGCGAACTTGCTGCCACTGCCGAAGGCGAAGTCGCCAAGGATCGTGCCCGAGCCTGAAAGCACCTGGCCGGTTCCGAGCGAGAAGGCCGTGTTCCCTGACACGTCGAACGTCGCTCCGGTGGCGATGCTGATCGCGGCGCTCGACCCGATCGAGCCCACGCTCGTGCCGGAGTTGCCCAGCCGCAGGGTGCCCGTGCTGATCGTGGTGTTGCCCGTGTAGGTGTTGGTCCCTCGAAGGATTAATCGTCCGGAGTTGCCGGTGCCGCTCTTCACGAAACCGCCGGTACCGGAAAAGACACCGTCCAGGAAAACGTCACCGATTGTGTTCGTTCCAGTCTGCCTGGTTTCGACCGTCAGGTCGCCGGTCAGAATTCCGCCCGACGTGATCGTGAGGCTCTTCGAGCTTTGAGCCGAGTCGTCCGTATTCATCAGGATCGAACCCGACGATGGCAAGACGGCGTTGCTGAGCACCAGGGGATTTCCACGGGCCGTCACCCCGCCGCCACTGTCGACATTGATCAGATTGCCCGCCGTCAATGCCGAACCACCCGTGTAGGTGAGCCGCACGCTGTTGCGGATCGTCACCGTGCCGGAGCCAAGTGCATCTTGGTTCGTGAAGAACAGACGAGTGGCGGGGCCGGTGACATCCCAGTTGACGTCCGATGCCACGCCGGTCGTGTTGGTCACCGTCAAGCCGGCAACCCCGGCGGTGGTTACCGTGTTGCCTAGGCCGGTAAATCGGCCGGCGTAGGTCATGGCTCCACCATTGATATTGAGCGTGCCGCCGCTCGAGCCAATGGTGATGCCGCGATTGGCGCCCATGGCAAACGAAGTAGATGTTCGCAGCGTGCCACCGTTCAGCGTGAGCTGGTCGGCCGTGAACGCAGCGGGGGTTGCTCCCAACTGCCCATTCGCACTGACCTGCAGTGTGCCGGCGAGCACCGATGTCTTGCCGGCGATCGTGTTGTTGACGCCAAGCACCAAGGTCCCTGGACCATCTTTGACGAAAACAGCACCGTTGTTCGTGACCGCGAGCGCCGCTGAAAGGGTCGCCGTGGCGTTGGTGCCGAGATTGCCGACGGTGATCGTGGCATTTCCCGTCGTTGGCCCCTGCAGGGTGACGCTTGAACCCGTGAGAATCCAACTCGCTGCCGAGGAGGGATTGGCATCGCCAAACACGATCGCCGAAAGCGTGCGGCCACCGTCGAGGGTGACCGTTCGGTTGGCGGTGATGTCGTTGGAAAAGGTCGCCGTGAAGCCCGAGCCAGAGGCCATCACACCGCCGAGCCAGTTGGAGGTGGTGCTCCAGTTCCCATCGGCATCGACGCCCCAACTGCCGCTCACCGCCAAGGCCGACCGGCCCGACAGGGCACACACCACGACCGCCGACAAGCACGCGGCGTGACCGAGTCGAAACAAGGTGCTCGAGGCCGAACGATGACGCATCACGGAAACCCCTTTCCACGCCTCCCGCCGAGGCGGCTCGTCGAAGGGCACGGAGGCCCCTCGGAAAAACCACTCTCCATCCTTAATTATCCGTTGGAAGCCCTCAAAGTGCCACAGGAAACGCATGGCACGCGGAAAACAGCACCGATGACGGCGGATCGACGCAGCGCTGCCGATATGGGGCCCCTCACGAGGAGGGGGTGCGGTGGTGTTGGCCCGGTCCTTCCGCAGCGATTGCGTCGGAGCACGTATTCTGGAACGGCGGAGCAGCCGGCACGAGATTCGAACCGATCACGACGCGGAGCGGAGGGTTATGCGGACTGCCTCAGGCGTGGGTGGCGGGGTTGGTCATGCGGCCGGGATGGAGGCGCTCATGGGCCGGTTGCTCGTCGCGCTGGTGGCGTGTGCGGCGCCAGCCACCCTCGCTGCGGAGGCGTGGAGCGAGTTTCGTGGGCCGAGCGGCGACGGCGTATCTCGTGAGCGAGGGCTCCCCGTCGAGTGGAGCGAGACGGACGGAGTTGCCTGGAAGACGCCGATTGCCGGCAAGGCCTGGTCGAGCCCGGTGATCGCCGACGGCGTCGTGTGGATGACCAATGCCACCGAGGACGGCACGCGACTCTCTGCGGTGGCCGTGGCCGCCGATTCGGGAAGGGTGATCCATGACCTCACGCTTTTTGAGCCGACAGAGCCGGCCTTCTGCCATGACTTCAACAGTCATGCCTCCTGCACCCCGGTGCTCGAGAATCATCGTCTCTACGCCCATTTCGGCAGTGCCGGCACGGCCTGCATCGACACCGACACCGGTGCCGTGCTCTGGAAGCAGGAGGAACTCCGTTGCGACCATCACCGCGGTCCCGGTTCGTCGCCGATCATTCATGGCAACCTTCTGATCGTGCCCTTCGACGGCTTTGACGTGCAGTATGTCGCCGCGATGGAAACGCAGTCTGGGCGTGTGGTGTGGAAGCGCGACCGCGGCATCGATTACGGCTCCGACGACGGTGATGCCAAGAAGGCCTACGGCACCGGAACGGTGATCGAGGCGAACGGCCGCCCCCAGGTGATCATTCCGAGCGCCGGCGCCACGATCGCCTACGCCCCGGCGACCGGCGAGGAGATCTGGCGGGTGAACCACGGCGGCATGAATGCGTCGGCGAGGCCGCTCCATGGCAACGGCCTCGTGTATCTCAACACCGGAGCCGGCGGCATGAAGATGCTCGCCGTCCGTCCCGACGGCACCGGCGATGTGACCGGCTCCGGCGTGGCGTGGACGAGCCCCAAGGGGTCGGGGTGTCGGGCCAGCCAGGTGCTCGTCGGCGACCGCCTCTTCCACATCGGGAATGCCGGCACGGCGACCGTGCTCGATGCCATCACAGGTGAAGCGGTGTGGCAGAAGCGTCTTGGAGGCGAGTTTTCATCGTCGCCCATCCTCGCGGACGGCCGGATCTACTGCCCGAATCAGGAGGGCCAGACGTTCGTCGTGTCGGCAGCAGCGCCCTACGAGGTGATCGTCACCAACACGCTGGACGAAGGCTGCATGGCGTCGCCGGCCGCCTACGACCGTGCCCTTTTTCTGAGGACGACGGGGCACCTCTACAAGCTCGTGCGCCGGCCGTAGCGGGGGTCCATGCTTGGGTGGCGTGCAACGTGGCCCCCTTCGAGCACGCCGGTATGGTGGCACGAATCCGAGTGTGATCGTAATTTCGGTGACGCCTGGTGCAGGTCGTGTCACGGTTTCATCGGACGGCGGCCCGCGTCATCACGGGCCACCGGCTGACTGGGTTCAGCGCAGGGCAGGAGATATGAGCATGAATCGTGAATCGACAACGACCGACTCCAAGGCGAGCGAAGTCCGGTCGAGGCGGTCGTTTCTCGGCGCGTCGGCAGGGGTTGTGGGAGCGGCAGGGGTTGTGGGCGGAGCGGGTGTCGCGGCTCCGTCTTCGCCGACCGTGGCCAACGCCAACAGCCGAATCCGCATCGGATTCATCGGCCCGGGCGGGCGGGGATTCCGAGCCCACGTCAAAACCCTCTCGCGGCTTCATCGCGAAGGTGTTCCGGTCGATCTCGTGGCCGTCAGCGAGGTCTACAAGAACCAGGAGGAAACCGTCTGCCGCTTCATCAAGCAGGAGACCGGCTCCGAGGCGAAACGCTACGTCGATTACACCGACCTCCTTGCCGATAAGGACGTTGATGCCGTGTGCATCGGCACGCCCGACCACTGGCATCATCGTCAGATCATCGATGCGTTGCGAGCCGGCAAGCACGTCTACACCGAGAAGCCGATGACGAAGACGGTCGAGGAGGCACTCGACGTCGTGAAGGTCTGGAAGGAGACCGGACGCGTCGTGCAGGTGGGCGTGCAGTCGACGAGTTTGAAGGTCTGGGATCAGGCCCGCGAACTCATCAACCAGGGGAAACTAGGAAAGGTGCTCGGCTTTCAGACGGAGTTTTTTCGCAACTCAGCCGTCGGCCAGTGGCGGTACTACCCGCTGACCAAGGAGATGACGCCCCAAACGATCGACTGGAAGCGGTGGCTCGGGACGGATGCGGGACTCGCGCCCGATATGCCGTTCGACCGCGCGGTCTACGCCCAGTGGCGGTGCTACTGGCCCTTTGGATCAGGGATGTTCACCGACCTGTTCGTGCATCGGACCACGGCCATGCTCAAGGCCACCGGGCTTCGGTATCCGGGCCGGGTCGTGGGCGCGGGAGGAATTTACCTCGAGCTCGACACCCGTGACGTGCCCGACGTGGCCACGGTGGTGGCCGACTATCACGAAGGCTGCCAGGGGCTGATCACGGCCACGATGTGCAACGAAGCCTCCCGCATCAAGCAGGTGATCCGCGGCCACTACGGCGCCTTCGAGTTTGGCAACGGCGAGGAGTTCACCGAGTTTGCGTTCCTTGCCGAGCGGCCACAGGTGACGCTGGACAGTTCCATCAAGGACGAAACGATCGCCACCGATCTCGATCCGGAATCGCTGAAGAAAGCCAACACCACGTACCTTCATTTCAAGAACTGGGTCGAGGCGATGCAGGAGAACAGGCCTTCGCACTGCAACAACACTCCCGAACTCGGGGCGGCAGCGCTCGTCACGGTGATTTTGGGGGCGATGAGCTACCGCAACGGCAAGGTCTATCACTTCGATGCCGACACCGGCCGGTACAGCGAAGGCTCTCCAGACTGGGCCCGTTCGTGGGAAAAACTCTCGGACGAGCGAGGCCTGCCACACCACGTGCCCGGATGGCAGGCAGGGGAAACCGGCAGCACGCTCACCCCGAATGCCTACCAGCGGCTCGCGGGCCCGTGGATCGATGGCCGCGACCCGGCCGGAGAAGCCTGAGCCCTCGCGTCAGCAGATTCTCGGAAGTTGCTCGCCGAGCGGCATGGGGATGACGCGGGTGCCGCCGATGGCGGTGCGCATCACCACCATCCCGGAATGCCGCGCCACGGCCCGTCCGATCGCGACGGCTTCGCCGCCATGGTCGTGGGCTCGCATGGCGGCGAGCACACGGTCGGCCTCGTCCGCCGGCACGATCGCCAGCAGCTTGCCTTCATTGGCCACCTGAAGCGGATCGAGGCCGAGGATCTCGCATGCCGCCGCCACCACCGGCCGCACCGGGATCGACGATTCGTCGAGTTCGATGCCCATGCCGGAAGCCGTCGCGATTTCGACGAGGCTGGTGGCCACGCCGCCACGGGTCGGGTCGCGGAGGGCCCGGATGGTCGGACACACCGCGAGCATGGCAGCCACGAGGCCATGGAGGGGGGCGGTGTCGCTCGTGATCGCCGCTTCGAACTCGAGTCCTTCGCGCACGCTCATGATCGCCATGCCGTGATCGCCGAACGTGCCACTGGCAAGAACCACGTCTCCGTCGCGAATCACCTCGGCCCCGATGGTGATGCCGGCCGGCACCACACCGACTCCGGCGGTGTTGACGTACACGCCGTCGCCGTGTCCGCGTTCGACCACCTTGGTGTCGCCCGTCACGATCCTCACTCCGGCACGGGCGGCGGCCGCGCCCATCCGTCGTGCCACCTCCGCCAGGTCACCGAGGGGCAGCCCCTCCTCGATCACGAATCCGGCCGTGATGTAGAGCGGCCTGGCACCGCTCATCGCGAGGTCATTGACCGTGCCGTTGATGGCGAGGTCGCCGATCGAGCCGCCGGGAAAAAAGAGCGGCCGCACCACGTAGGAATCGGTCGAGAGGGCGAGCCTGCAGCCACGGGGCATGTCGGACGCGATGTCCACCACGGTGGAATCGCCCAGCCGGTCGAGGAGGGGATTGGAAAACGCCGGCAGAAAAACGTGGTCGATCAGGTCGCGGGAGAGAACGCCGCCGCCGCCGTGGCCCATCACCACGTGCGGATAGTCGCGGAGGGGCAGGGGGCAGGCGAAGCCGGACGGCCCGGCGGCACTGTCGTCAGCCATGGCGGCCTCGAGGGACGGGGGTGGAATCACTCCAACACCAGAATCGTCTTCGCATCCTACACGGAGCAGCCACGGCAGAAATGGACCGGGGTGTTGTGGAGCGGCGCCGCGGGAGCGACAACAGGGAGTGGCGTTCCTCTCTTCAACCCTCCCGCCCTTCGAGGATCCTCCCCATGTGCACCATCCGCTGCGTCAGTGTGTCGGCCGCGCTCGTCGTCATGTTGGTCGCCCTTCCCGTCGACGCATTTGGGCGACCGGGCGGTGGAGGTCGTGCGGGCGGGGGGCGTTCCGCGCCGAGTGCAGGAAGCCGTTCCGGGCCGGGGGCCGCAAGCCGTCCATCGCCGGGCACCGTGACTCGTCCCTCGCCGGGGGCGGCGAGTCGTCCCACTCCGAGCGTCGCCCCAGCGCGGCCGAATGGCGGTGGTGGACTGCCGAGTGGGGTGGGAGGTCGGGTGGACGCGGGCAAGGTGACCGGCCGGCCTGCAGCGCCAGGTGGTCGCGATGTGGAATCGTTCATCGGCGCCAAGCCGGGCGCCGCCGCCAAGGCCAAGGACACCATCAACTCGGGTGCGGCGAGAAGCAGGGCCGACTCCATGCGGGCCTCCCTCGAAGGACGCACGCAGCCATTCACGGCGGGATGGTATGCCGAGCATCCCAACGCATGGCAGTACACGCATCCCTACGCCCAGTGGTGGGCCGTGGCCGGCGTCGTCAGGCTGTCGACGTGGCTCGGCTATTCAGTGGCGTCCGGCGGTGGCACGACGGTGGCCACCACATCGGAAGCGACGGCGACCGATGCCACGGCGAGCGAGCAGTCGGCGGCAAACGACGAGGCCTCGGCAGCGGCCCCCCCATCCGATCTCGAATGGCTGCCCCTGGGCGTGTATGCCACGGCCCCCAAGGGCGCCGACCAGGCGCACGTCTATCAGCAACTGGCCGTGAGCAAGCAGGGGGAGATCAAGGGCAACTACTACGACGCGATCACCAACGCCGTGCAGCCGGTGACTGGATCGATCGATCAGACGACGAGAAAGGCCACGTGGACCGTGGGGGCATCGGGCGGGGCGATGTTTGCAACGACGCTCGACGGGCTCGTGGAGACGCCCAGCAGCGTGACGATGACCAGCGGCAAGTCGGTTCAGGAGTGGGAGTTGGTCCGTATGGAGCAGCCGGAAGGCAAGCCTCCCGCCCCCTGAGCCCCTGACGGCTCGCCCTGGGAATTCCCCGCCGATGGCGGCCGGGGCCTGGACGGCTCGATGGGGAGCCGGCATTCACCAACGGAGGAAAACGCCCGCGTGACGTCGTGGTGCAACATCACCGCGATCGCACGCTGACGGAAGGTGAATCGCTGTGAGCCGGCGGACCGACTCACGAGCTGCCCACACGGCCGGCGTTGAAGTAGGCGGCACAGGCCCCCTCGCTCGACACCATCGTGGCGCCCAGCGGCGTGCGGGGCGTGCATTCCTTGCCGAAGGCCGGGCACTGGTTTGGCTTGAGGGTGCCCTTGAGCACCTCACCGCTGTGGCAGAGCGGCGATTCGGTTGCCGTCACGTCACCGACGTCGAAGCGAATCTCGGCGTCGAAGTCGTGGTAGGCGTCGGACAGCCGCCAGCCGCTCGATGGAATCACACCGATGCCCCGCCAGGCGCGATCCATCGATGTGAAGACCTCGGCGATCACGGCCTGGGCCGGCTCGTTGCCCCGCTCGCTCACGACCCGCTCGTAGGCGTTTTCCACCTCGTGGCGGCCCTCCTCGAGCTGGAGCACCGTGCGACGAATGCCTTCAAGCAGATCGAGCGGCTCAAAACCCGTCACGACGATCGGCACCGAGAACCGTTCAGCCAGGGTTGGATACTGCCAGGTTCCCATCACGCTGCAGACGTGCCCCGCGGCAAGAAACGCGTTCACGCGGTTGCCGGGCGACCGCATGATCGCCTCGATCGCCGGTGGCACCAGCACGTGCGACACGAGCATCGAAAAGTTCTCGAGACCCTGCTGCTTCGCGAGTTTCACGGCCATCGCATTCGCCGGGGCGGTGGTCTCGAATCCGATCGCCAGAAAAACCACCTCCCGATCGGGGTGTTCCTTCGCGAGCTTCACGGCGTCGAGCGGCGAATAGACGACCCGCACGTCGGCGCCACGACCCTTGATGGAAAAGAGGTTTTCTCGGGAGCCGGGCACACGGAGCATGTCACCGAACGAGCAGAAGATGACGCCCGGCTTGGCCGCCACCGCGAGGGCCCGGTCGATCGTCTCCAGCGGCGTCACGCACACGGGGCAGCCGGGGCCGTGGATGAGCTCCACCTCCGGCGGAAGGAGCTGGTCGACGCCGTTGCGGATGATCGAGTGCGTTTGGCCGCCGCACACCTCCATGATCGCCCACGGCCTGGTGACGATCCGTCGGATCTCCGCCGCGAGTCGGCGAGCCGTGTGGGCGTCGCGGTATTCGGCGAGGTGCTTCATGGCCCAGCGGTTTCCCCGTCCGACTCGTCGCCACGGATCTCCGCGAGCCCCTCTTCGAGCAGGCCGAGTTCTTCGAAGGTTTTCAGCGTGGCCAGGGCCGACGCCTCATCGATCTTCGAGATCGCGAAGCCCACGTGCACGATCGTGTAATCCCCCACGGCGATGTCGGGAAGGTAGGCGAGGCAGATCTCCTTCACGACACCGCCGAAATTGACGCGGCCCATGCGGGTGCCGTTGGCGTCATGAATCGATTCCACCAGTCCCGGAACTGCAAGGCACATCATTCGCCTCCTCGTTGCCAGAGGGTCACCCGATTATTGCCCGAATCGGCCACGGCGAGAATGTTGCCGCAGGCAGCGAGGCCGTAGGGCCAGCAGAAGGTGTCGGCCTCCACCGCCTTCCAGCGGTTTTCACCACTGGCGTCGAAGGTGTGTTGGCCGAGCACGATGTGGGCTGCCGAGCCGGCCGGCTCGCCATGAGCGAGCCGCCACCCGAGCACCCGATTGTTGGCGGTGTCGGCCACCGCAAGGTCATCGCCCACCACCGCCATGCCATACGGAAACCGAAGCCGTTCCGGCCCCTGCGGGCGATGGGGCAGTTCGGCAGCCGATTGAAAATCAGGCTGCCCCAGCACGAGATCGGCCGGGCGGTCGCCGTGGAGCCCTCCACGCCAGGCGAGCACGCGATGATTGCCGGCATCGGCCACGAACAGCATTCGCGCATCGCCGGCGATCGCATGGGGCCAGCGAAACGAGGCCGGGCCGACGGGGCCACCACGATTCTCGTCGATGGTCGTGAAGTCGGGCTGACCGAGCACCAGATCGGCTGGAGCATCACGGTCGGGCAGGCCGTTCCAGATGAGCACGCGACGATTGCCCGTGTCGGCCACGTGCAGGCGTCCGGCCACCACCGCCAGGCCGTAGGGCCAGTTGAGGGACGCGGCCGAGGCCGTGCCACCGCGGTTGGGGGCCACATCGACGAGCGACGTCTGGCCGAGGCACCAGTCGGGCGGCGTGTCGCTGGCCGTCGGAACCCGATCCCAGACGAGGATCCGGTGATGCCACGCATCGGCAACCATCAGCCGGCCCTCGGCAACGATCACGCCCGTCGGTAGGTGAAGGCCGTTGGCAGGTCCGCGGCCGTGCGCGGCCGGCCCCTCCTCGGTGAAGGAAGGCTGACCGAGGACCACGTCGGCGGGGGTGTGAGGACGTGCGGGGAGGCCGTGCCAGATCAGGATGCGGTGGTTGCCCGAGTCGCACACCACGAGCCGATCACGATCGATCCACAGGCCCCGCGGCGCGTAGAGATGATCGGCCGTGGGTGAGGCGGCGGGCAGGGCGAGGCCACCGGGCGCCGCCGCGCCGAGCCATCCAGTCGGCGCCCACCCGTCGGCCATGCCGGTCATGACGGCTTCACCTCGACGACACCACCAACCACACGAATGGGAAACGGTTCGAGTTGGCACTGGGGGGCGGAGAGGCATTCCCCCGTATCGGCCGCGTACCGAAAGCCGTGCCATGGGCAGGTGATCACCGAGGCCTCCACGTCGATCATGCCGCGTTCGAGTGGCAGCCCCACGTGGGCGCAGGCGTTACGGAAGGCGCGGATCTCTCCTTTGGCACGGAGCAGGAGAATCTTCGCACCACCCGCCTCGAAGGCCAACGGTTTCTCGTCGGTCACCTCATCCGCCCGAGGTCCCGGGTGCCAGCCGCTGGAGTCGCCAGGCATCTGGATCTGGACGAGTTCGAGCGGCGGCCCAGGGGCGGCCGGCGGCTGCGTTCGGATGATGCCGTGCATCGCCAAGAGGGCGCACACGCCCGGGTCGTCAACGAGCTCGAAGAGCAGCTCCTTGCCCCGCGGATCGGCCTTGAGCCGTCGCACGATGGTGGTCAGTCCCGCCTTGTGAAACGCTTCGATCGCCTCTCGGGCGGCGATGGCCCGTTCGCGGGCGGCTGGCTCGAGCGAGTTGAGTGCCTCGATGGCCCGATCAACGCGACTCGCGAGCGCTTCGAGGTCATCCGCGGCGGAAGGCGGATCGCTGGAAGGATTGGCGTTCATGGCGATGGGGGCTGCACGGCCTGATAGCCGGCATGCTGCTCCAGGGTCTCGAGCGTTTTCGTGAGAAGGATCTCGGCAAACAGCCCGCGGGCAAGGGTGGCGAGGGCTTCGTGGACGGTGGTGGAGGCGACGAGGGCGGGGCGAACGGCGGCGATCGATCGTTTCGGCAGGGCGGCAAGCACGAAGGCCGCGCCGTCGGTGTTGTCGAGCAGGAAGTCCTGGAAGACCGCGTCCACGAATCCCACGGTCGTGGTGATGGCCTCCGCGGGATCGCTCCGAAGGAAGGCCGCGGCGGCATCAGGACCACGATGGCGTTCCTCCAGCCGGGTGACGAACCGTTCCGTCGCCGTCTGGAGCAGAACGTCAAACTGCTGGCGTTGGTGGAGGTCCATGGGAGGGGCGATTCTACCTGGGCCGCTGGGCGGGCGTGGCCGTGCCGAGTTCGTCGAGGCGAGCGTGGATGCCGTCGATCAGTTGCGTCACGGTCGCCTTCTCCTCCTCGGCCCCATGACGGGCAAAAAGTTCCGCCGCTTCGTCGAGCTTCTCGAGGGCCGGCACGAAGATCGCCAGATGGGCGAGGGCGTTGGCCTGATTCATGAGGGCGCGGCCACGGCCGATCGGGTCGCCCTCGGTCGTGCGCACGGCGAGCACCTCCTCATAGCGATCGACCGCCTCGGCGAGGTTGTCGGCGGGGTGGGTGGAGGGGAGGTATTGCAGGGCGCTTGCCAGGTTCATCGTCACGCTGGCCCATTGCTGCGGATCGGTTGATTTCTCGGTCACCTCGAGCGCTCGTCGGAACGACTGCACCGCGATGCCGGTGCGGAGCTGGTCGCTCGCATCCCGAGTGGGCATGCAGAGGTAGGCCAGCCCGAGATTGTTTTGCAGCTGGCCATACCGAACCGGATCCGATTCCGGCGTCACGCCTGCGGCCAGGGCCTGCTGGTAGCACGCGACCGCCTCCAGGAGCTGGTCCCTCGCGCCGCCTCCGCCGAGGATCTGGTGGGCCATGCCGCGCCGCATCCAGATGTCGGCGGTGAGAAACGGCAGGCGTGCGGAGGCGGCGAGGTCGTGGGCATGACGAAGGTGATCGAGCGACAGCGAGGCGGCCTCGGGAGGAAGCGAGTCGGCGAGCTGCACCTTGAGCACGGCGGCAAAGACGGGAGCGGGAGCCTCCGCCGCCGCGATGGCCTCGGCGAGCGCGGTACGAGCCGCGCGATCGTCGCCTCGTTCGAAAAGGCCGGCAGCGGCCGTCATCAGCACGAGCGATCGGAGTTCGCCATCGAGTGAATCCGGTGTCGGGAGGTCGTCGCTGAGCCCGTGGGCGAACGCGGCTGCCCGAGCCAGCGGGCCGAGCGTCGGGTCGCCCGATGCCAGGAGGGTCGAGAGCGCCGATGGAGAGGGGGCGAGCACGAACGCGTTGTATTGCCCGACGCGATCGCTGGAGACGCCATCGACCGTTTCGGGCAGGAGCCGTCGAGCGGCGAGATCATCGCCAGCGGCGGCTGCGGCCAGCTCGTCCGCCGAGGCAGCGGCCACGAGCAGGTGCGACCGCGGAAAGGGAAAGAGCCCCACGGGCTGCGGACGAGGGCACGCCCGCATCGGGACGAGCGGCACGCGCAGTGATCCGGTCCGATCATCCCACGTCGCCTGAAACCGCCCCTCCACCGGCTGGAATCCGAGCGCCTCGGCGATGAGCACGGCCCGGTCTCCCGCGGAATTCCGCTGCTTCAGAATGAGTCCGCCGCCGGCCCCTCCCCGCACCGGCACGAGCACGATGTCATGGTGATCGCGTCGCGCCACCAGCGCATCGTCGGGAAACCAACGGGCGGCATCGCCGGCCAGGAGCCGGAGGTGGCCATCGGCGGTGAGTTCGATCGGACACGTCGCCTGCTCCACGGTCATCTCGATGCCTCCGTGGAATCGGCCAGACGGCTGAGCAGGAGGTCGGCGAGCCGATCGACCGCCGAATCGACCGACGGCGACAGCGGGGCGCCCACTTCGAAGCGTTCGCCCTCGATGAGATAGGCCGTGACCTTCGCGGGGTAGTCGTCCTTGAGAAGCCAGTGGGCGAAGGCGATCGCGTGGTCCCAGCGAAAGGCATGGAGATTGATACCGGCGAGGGGAGGAAGGTTTTCTACCTCATGGCCAGGCACCTCGAAGAGCGTTCCAGGCTCGCTGCCCGACGAGCAGGCATCGACGAGGATCACGTGCGGCACGCCTCGCATCTGAAAGGCCACGTCCATGCCCCCGGTGCCGCCGTCGGCACACCGCACGCCGTCGGGCAGCCCCCGATCCCACAGACGACGCACGAGCACAGGGCCCGCGGCGTCGTCGCCCCGGAGCACATTCCCGCATCCGATCACGAGGGTTTGCACGCTCACCCCGTCTCGCCGATCCGGAAACGAGCCAGTTCGCGGCCGCTCTTGCCATCGTAGGCGTGCACGGTGCAGACCAGGCAGGAATCGAAGGAGCGGGCCACATGCCCCATTTCCACCGGATCCGTCGGATCCTTGATCGGGGAGCCGATGAACGCCTGCTCCATCGGACCGTGCACGTTGTGGCCGTCCTGAGGCCCAATGTTCCATGCGGTCGGCGTGACAACCTGATAGTTGGCGATCTTTCCGTCGTCGATCACGATCCAGTCGGAGAGGGAGCCGCGGGCCGCTTCCGTCGAGCCGAATCCCTTGCCCGACGCATGCTCGACAGGCTTCGTGTAGAAGGGCGCGTGGAGGTCGATCTCCGACAGCCACCGCTGGGCGAGTTTGTAGTACTTGCAGGCCTCGTGCATCCGCGACATCACACGCACCAGGATGCTCGGGCCGACCGTACGGATCGCGTCGAGGAAGAGCGGATCGTGATCTTGATGTTTCGCCGCACCGTCGCGGCCGGCGATCACCTGCCGCGACAGCGGACCGGCTTCGAGCGGCATCGCACCCTTGCCGGGCACCTCATACCGTGGACTCTTGGCCCAGCTGTACTTGCCCTGCTTGTGGCCGTCGGCCGGATCGATCGGCTCGGTCCGCCCCTCCCATGGATGGAGGTAGGTGTCGCCGGCGTAGAAGCTGTGGGCCGTGCTCTCCCGCACGTTGAGATGGTCAAAATCGTGGAAGCCCTTGCCGTCGAAAACCCCCGACCGGTTGATGAGCGCCGCGTTGCGACCTTCGATCGTGGGACGCTCGTAGAGTTCCGGCTGAAAGTAGGTGCCCGTGGCGAGGAAGGCGCCGCAGCCTTGGCCATAGGAATCGAGTCCGGCCCGCTTCGCAAACCGCAGAAACAGCCCGCAGTCGCTGTTGCGATGGGCGTCGTTTTCGTCGGCCCACGCCCACAGCTGATCCCAGGTTTTGATCTCCATCCAGCGATCGATGGAACAGCCGAGCCATTCCTTTTCCAGCCACTCGCGCTTCCAGTAGTCGAGGATGGCGATCGAGCGGGTCACGTCGGCCAGGTTGGGGGCGCACATCACGCCGCCCGGCACCATGAAGCTCGAATGCGGCCATTGCCCGCCGAAGATCGCGTAGACCTCGACTGGCTTGCCGGAGAGCGTGACGCCCTTCTCGTAGCCCGTGCCGGTGAAGGGGGAAAACCGCTTCACAACCTCGTCATATTCGGGAAGGTGGGCGTAGTTCTTGTGGGTGAGGTCGACGGCGAAGAGCGCGTAGAACCACCGTGGGATCGATTGCAGGGTCTCGCAGCATTGGGCGATGTTGCGGATGAGCGTGGCGTTGTGAGGAACGTGGGTTCGCCAGGCGGTGTCGAGGGCGTAGCACGCCTTGAAGAGGTGGCTGCCGCCACAGATTCCACAGATGCGTGGCGTAACGATCAGGCCGGCCTGCGGATCCTTGCCCTTGAGGATGATTTCGAAGCCGCGAAACATGCTCGCTTCGGTCCATGCGTCGGTAACGACGCCGTCGGTCACCTCGATCCGGAGGTCGAGGTCGCCTTCGACCCGCCCCAGCGGGCTGATCCGCATTGCCTTCGGCTGTGATGCGACGGTTGCCATGGCTGAACTCCTTCGGTAGCTCGGTAGGTGATGGTGTCATCGCCGGAGGCGATGACACCATCGACGTCCTGCAGGGGCCACGAGCGGCTCTGCAGGCCTGAACACTAGACCACGAACATGTCTTCCTTTGTCCACTTCGGCGCGGCGATCTTGGCGGCGACGGCATGGGCCAGATACGAAAGCTGCCCCGTGCCGGTCTGATGGTCCTTCGGGATCACGCCGGCGATCTTTTGCGTCTTGAACACCGTTCCCGGCATCAGGTCGTAGAAGGGAAACTCCGGCTCGGTGCATCCGGTGCACGGCATGCCGGCCCGCGTCTTCGAAGACTGCCGGTTCCAGAGGATGCGGTTGCAGGGCGAATGGGTCATGGGGCCACGGCAGCCAAACTCATAGAAGAGGCAGCCCGTGCGGGTGCCCTGGCCAAACTCGTGGGTGTGCTGCTTGTATTCGTAGAACTGCACCCGGGTGCAACCAGTTTGCGTGAAGGTTTTGAAAAACGTCTGCGGGCGCTGAAGATCGTCGAGCGCGATATCCTTGAGCCGACCACTGGCGATCGCGACGAGAATCTGCGTGACCCAGTCGGGGTGGCACGGGCAGCCCGGGATGTTCACGACCGGGAGTCCGAGTTTTGAGCGGAAGTTCGCGCCCAGGTAGCCTCCCTGATTCCGCTTGAGAAACTGCAGCCCCGTCGAGTCGGACGGATTGGGAGCCGTTGCCGGAATGCCGCCCCAGCAGGCGCAGTCGCCGAGTGCGACGACCGCCCCGGCGACCGACGCGAGTTCGGTGACCCAATCCTTCATGGGCCGGTCGGCGAACATGTTCCAGCGACCGGTGCCGTTGGGCGCCCGAATCACGGTGCCCTCGAACACGAAGATGTCGAGTGGGCGCTTGCCCGACACGATGTCGTGCAGCATCGCCTTCACGTGGTCGCCGAGTTCCATTCCGAGCGACGGATGCCAGAGCACGTCGATGCCGAAGTCGGTCACGAGGTCGCAGGCACTCGGCTCCTCGGCGTTGAGGAACGACATCGTGTTGCCGCTGCAGGCACCCCCTTGCAGCCAGAGAAGCGTGGCCATGTCCCGATCTCCTGTTCGAAGACTCGATCGACTTCCGCCAGCGTCGCCCCCGAGCGACACAAAAAGTCTACGACTCGCCGGACGCCCAGGGAAGCATTCCGCGAAGGGTTGGAGTAAACTTTTTGTGCGGCGATTATTCACACCAGTTCTGCGAATAATCGCCCCTTGCTTCCAGGGGCCTTGGTGATGCACGAACTCTCGATCGCCCATCGTGTCGTGGAGATCGTTTCGGAGCATGTCCGGGCGGCGGGGGCGGCGTCGGCTGCGGTGGTCACGCTGAGGATCGGGGCCCTTGCGAGCGTTCACGAAGACTCACTGCAGTTCAGTTTCGACCTCGTTCGAGAGGGAACCCCGGCCGCCACGGCCCGGCTGGTGATCGTGGCCATCCCCGTGCGGATCTGGTGCGACACCTGTGGCCGTGAGGTCGATCTTCCGGGCATCCAGCGGTTTGCGTGTCCTGCCTGCGGCACCCCCAGCGGCGACATCCGGGCCGGACGGGAACTCGACGTGGAGTCGATCGAGCTGGTGGATTCATCGGCCGGTGTCTCGGAAAGCACCCCATGATCGAACCCCGTATCCTCGAAGTGCGGACGAAGATCCTCAAGAAGAACGATGAACTCGCCCGTGACATGCGGCGTCGGTTCACCGAGGCGGGGGTGCTCGTCGTGAACATGGTGTCGAGTCCGGGCACGGGGAAGACGACCTTCCTCAGAGAGACGCTTGCGAGACTCGTCGCCCGTGGTGAGCCCTGTGCGGCGGTGGTGGGCGATCTCGAAACCGACAACGACGCCCGTCGTCTTGCCGAGAGTGGCGCGCCGGTGCGCCAGATCATGACCCACGGCCTCTGCCATCTCGAGGCCGACATGGTCGAGCGACATCTCGAGGGGTGGAACCTTTCGACGCTCCACTATCTCTTCATTGAAAACGTCGGCAACCTCGTCTGCCCCACGAGTTGGGATTTGGGGGAATCCATCCGCCTGGCACTGCTGTCCGTCACGGAAGGGGAGGACAAGCCGCTCAAATACCCCGGGCTCTTCAACACGGCTGACATGGCTGCGATCACGAAGATCGATCTTGCCGAGGTGTGTGACTTCAACCGGACGCAGGCCATGGCCGCCATCGAGGCGGTGCGGCCGGGTATGCGGGTGTTCGAGGTGTCGGCCAAAAAGGGCATCGGCATCGACGCGTGGCTCGACGAACTCGCTGAACGGCGTGGGGCGCTGGGCTATGCCGAACGATGAGGTGAGCGGGTGAGACGCGGCCTGCGGTGCCCAACGGCATCGAGCGGAGGAGCGTGGCGTGTCCCAGGCCTTACGGCCTTGGGCTTGGACGGGACGGGACGGGATGGGGCCCGGTGCCGGTGGGAGCTCAATGGCGTGAGCCGTGGGACCGGCGTGGTGTCACGCGTCGGTGGTTTGGCCGTGCGGGGCGTTGGTGAGACGTGGCCGCTTAGTCGCGGCGACGGCGGCTCGCGAGGAACGCCACCACACCACCGGCGACGACGGCGTAGGTTGCCGGCTCCGGCACCGTCACGAGGGCGATGCTGTTGCCGAGGTAGCCGTAGTCGATCGAGTAGCCGCTCGGCAGATTGCTCACCGAGCCGAACGTGCCCGAGAGTGTGCCATAGGTGGCGAACACATAGGCGGGATCGTCGAGCGCTCCGAGGGTGGTGAAGTCGACCGTTGATGTCCCGGCCGTGAGATCGAACAGACCGGCGATGCTCACGACGTCCGCACTGCCCGAGGCGGTCGGATCGAGTTCGATCGCGAGGGTACCGGCGAGGGTGCTGCCGCCGCCCACTGTGAACGTGCCGATGCCGGAGTTGCCCGGCGCGGCCGACGCTCCTGAATTGACCGTGAGGCTGCTGGCCAATGATCCGGTGCCACTGAGCGTGCCGGCGCTGACCTGCGTCAGGCCGGTGAAGCTGCTCGCACCATTGAGGGCGAGACCACCCAGCCCGTTCTTGACGAGCGTTTGGGTGCCGGCGTTGCCGGCCGAGGCGATGATGCCGCCGTACGACACCGTGGCGCCGGAATCAACGGTGAGCGTGCCCGTGCCGCCGGTGACACCGTCGGTGGGTCCCAGACCAATGCCACGCTTCGCATCGAGCGCGAAGGATGCGGTCATCTGCAGCGCACCGCCGTTGAGCACGAGGCTGTTCGGGAAGGCGGAAATTGGCGCGGCAGGTGACCCGGCGCTGCCGGCGGCGCCGGTAAGCGATCCGATCTGGCCGAGCTTCGAATCGGCCGAGATGCGGAACACGCCGTCTTCGATCACCGTGCCACCGGAGTAGTTGACGACCGCTCCGGTGGGCTCGAACGTGCCCGAGCCGATTTTGCGGAGGGCGAAGAGGTTTTGCGTGCTGCCGGTCGTGACGACCAGCGCTCCCAGATTGCCCGAGTAGATGTTGTCGGTGCCGGCTGGAATGTTGAGCGTGAGCTGGCTGATGTTGGCGCCCTGGTTCTGCACGGCGTTCGTACCGGTGCCGATGTTGTAAAGACCGGCGATCTCCATCCGAGTCGGCCCGTTGGTGCTGCCGTTGCCGTCGCCCATGGTGAGCGTCGCCGTGGTGGATGACGTCAGGCTGCCAAGCGTGACAACCGTCGTGGCCGGCAGGCTGCCGCCACGAGCGATGTTGAGCACCCCGGAGCGGATGAACGTGTTGCCGGTGTAGGTGTTGGCATTGCCGAGCGACTGGATGTTGCTGGCTCCCTTGTCGACGATCAGGTTCAGGTTGCCGCTGATCACCCCGTAGAAGGGCTGCGAGGCTGCCCCGCCGGAACTCGCGAGCACGAGGTCGACGGCTGCCGTGCCCGAGTTCGTTACCTCGCCACCCACCGGCATGTAGCTCGCCGCGGCACCGCTCACTTGCCAGTCGGGAGCAATGTCGGAGAAGCGGTTCGTCGAGCCGGTGGCGGTGATGCCGTTGAGATCAAAGGTCGCGCCGCCCGCGACCTGCAGCCGGGGCGTGTTGGTCCACGTGGCACCCGTGTCGAGCTTCACCGTGCCCTTGTTCACGTAGATGTTCGAACTGCTCACGATCGGCGCGGCGATCGTGGTGGTGCCCGTGCCGTTGAAGGAGATGCCACCGAAGAACGTTCCCGACACGGCCGCTTGACCGACCGTCTGCGCGCCCTCGAGACGTACGTTGCCGGGACCGTTGTAGACGATCCAGCCGGGCCGCGACGGGGTGTTTGTGCCGGTGTTGGTCACCGGAGTCTGGATCGTGACGCCGCCGGTGTTGATCGAGTGGATGACGACGTCTTCGCCGCTCGTACCGGCAATGCCCGTGATCCCGCCACCGGTGAGCACGATGGGATCGGCCCCACTGAAGAGCAGGCCGTTGGCGGCGTAGAGACCAGTGCCGGCATTGGTGACGGTACGCGAGGCGCCGCTCGAGTTGGCCACCTGGAGCGTGTTGCTCGAATGGCCCGTCACCGCCGCATCGGCGGCGAGCGTGAGTCGGATGTTGTCATTCGCGGAGGCTGAATTGTATGCTGCCCCGGTTGCCACGGCGGTCTGCTCGGTCGAGGGGTTGAGCAGACGCACGCCGGTCGCCACGTCGTACGTGGCGAAGCCGGCACCGTTGCCCGACGCGGAGGTGTCGGCGAGGGCGCCCTTGAGGACAGGAGCCTGCGCCGTGCCGAGCGCTGCCGTGCTGCCGCTGACCGCATTGAGATAGCCAGCCGTCCCGGTCGTCGGGGCGGTCGTGAACACAATCGAAGCATTGCCGGCGACGCCGGTACCCGATCCGAGGTTCGTGCCGCGGTACAGCATCGTGGCACCGTTGAGGTTGGGCGTCGTGCCGTTCGTGACCACGAAGTTGCGGTTGCGAACGGAGCCAAACGTCAGCGTGGCGGGCTGCGAGGGATCGGCCTCGACGGTGAAGGTCGCCACACCGCTGCTTCGACTCGTTTGATTGGCGTCGACCGCGATCGTGTTCGCGGCGATGGTGCCGAACAGCAGGGAGCCGGAGTACGTCTGCGCCCGCGGCGCGGCCACACCGACGCCTGACAGGGCAAGTTCACCATTCTTGGCGGCAAAGGCAGCGTTCGTGTTGGTCGTGTAGACGCCGCCGACGAGCGAGCCCATCTGGCCCGTCGTGCCGAGCGACAGGGTGCCGCCGTTCAAGCCCACCAGCACGGTGTTGGCCACGAAGGCGTCCATCTCGTTCGTTCCGGTGAGGTACTGCGTGCCAGGGCCATCCTTGAACACCCGCACGGCGTTCGATGCCGTGGTCCCGGTCGCACCGATGTTGCCGGCAAACGTGAACACGTCGGAGGCCTGGCCATAGGAACCGATCTCGATGGCCTCTGAGTTGGTGCCGGTTGTGTTTACGATCGATGCGTTGGGACTCGTGCTCTGCAGGCCACGGATCACCGGCCGGGCCGCGGAGTTCACGATGTCGATCCGCGCGGTATTGGACCCCGTGCCAAGGATGATGGTGTTCTTCCGTGGAAACGCGCTGAGATTGTTGTTGAGCGACCCGCCTGCGAGCGGCTGGAAAACACCCTGTTGCAGCGTGAGGTCGCCGCTGAATCGCGTCCAGTCGAGGCCAAAACCGAACCGCACCGCACCCGGTGCATAGACGGTGCCAGTGGTGATCACGATCGGAGCCTGGACAGGGTTTTGGTTGTCAATGATGAGCCCCTGCGTGCCCTCGATGAGCAACTTGCCGCTCGCGTTGCCGGGCGTCGCCCCGGTGAGTACGTCTTCGCTGAAGGAGAAACTGTTGCCACCGACGACGGTCACCGTCGGCGTTCCCGCCGAGGTGGCGAACGTCAGACTCGACACCGGGCCGGCGTTGCGAGTCGTGGCCAGCAGGCTCAGGCCGGGTTGGGTGAACGGGAAGGTCGTGGTGCCTGACACGTTCGTGATCGAACTGACGACCGACGTATCGACGGTGAGCGATCCGAGGGTGACATTGCGATCGATCGCCACGGCCCAGGTGGACGTGTTCGTGGCGATCGTGACGTCAGCACCCACGCCGTTGGGAACGCCTCCAACCCAGTTGCCGGCGGTGTACCACGTCGGCACCTTGATTGCAGGAACCGGATTGTTGGCCGCAGCGCTGGGCGTGAACGTCGTCGCACCAGGAGACTGTGACCAGCGGGTGAACGTGCCCGAGGTCGAGCCGTCGCCGACGGCATAGTAATACGAGTTTGCCGTGCCCATGTTGGCTCCGCCCCAGGTGCCGGTGATCCGGATCATGTCGCCGTCTTGGAGCGGCTGCGAGGTCGTCCAGTTGGATCCGGTGCCAAGGATCGAGACGAGCACACCCTGGTCGGCCGGGTTGCTCGTCCACGTCGAGGCCGCTCGCGCAGGAGCTGCCAAGGCGGCGAAGGCAGCGGTGGCAACAAGCATGAAGCACAGGTGGCGTTTCATCGGAACGGCTCTCCGGGCGAACTCAGGGGGTGCGTACAGTGGAAGACGGACACCATTCCGCTTCCACAATCGTGTTTTCACACGGCCTTCTCGGGGCGTCAACGCATGGCGTCGGCTGTTTCGTCACATTCGCGCCCGATTCGTCCCAGGCCCGGGCGCAACTATCAGCAACTGATCTGCCGCCGGGCCATCACAGCCTGACCGAGTGAAAGTCCACCATCGTTCGCGGGCACGGCATGGTGAAGCAGCGGGTCAATGCCACACGCCTGCAGGGCCGCAGCAGCGCGTGACGAGAGCACGGCATTCTGAAAGACGCCACCGGTCAGGCCGACCGCCGATCGTGAGTCTTCCCCTCGGAGGTGGTGACACGTCGCCACGATCATCTGCACCACCGCCTCCTGAAAGGCCGAGGCCATGACGCCGACGGGCACCCCGAGCGTTGCATCGGCCGCGATCGCTCCAACGAGAGGCCGCCAGTCGGCGATGAGCCTGTCGTCATGGGTGGTCACCGGGAAGGCGTAGCGTCCCGACGGCGGTGCGATGGCCGGGCACGCGATCGCCTCGAGATTGAGGGCGGCCTCGGCTTCGTAGTCGATCGAATGCCGCACGCCGACGATCGACGCCACGGCATCGAAGAGCCTTCCCATGCTCGTGCAATCGATGCATCCCAGGCCACCGGCAAGTTGTTTCTCGAGCAGAACACGTTCACGGGGAGGAGCGGCGGCGACACTCGGGATCGAGTCGTGCCATGCAACGCCTGCCATCCAAAGCATGGCCAGGGCGGTGCGCCAGGGGTGTCGGATGGCCGCATCACCGCCCGGCAAGGGGAAGGCGAGAAGATGCGCACGTCGCACTGGCCTCGCGTTCTCCACCACAAAAAACTCTCCCCCATGGATCGTACCGTCGCGGCCGTAGCCCGTGCCGTCGAAGCACACGCCGACAAAACCCTCGCTCGCGGTGAGATCACGGCCGTGTTCCGCCAGCAGCGCCGCCACGTGTGCCTCGTGATGCTGCACCTGCACGAGCGGGATGCCTCGGGCGGCGGCATAATCCCGTGCCCACCGGGCTGAGAGGTAGCCCGGATGAAGGTCGGCGGCGATGAGATCGGGCGCCACGTCGAGCGCCGTCAGGAGATGGGTTGCCGATCGGTCGAGGGCCTCGAGGGTTTCGAGGTTGCCCATGTCGCCGAGGTGCTGCCCCATCACCGCCTCACGTCCGTGGGCCACGCAGATCGCCCCCTTCAACTCGCCACCGACCGCGAGCACGGTGGGGCCGTCGGTCGCCAGGCGAATGGGCAGCGGTGCATAGCCCCGTGACCTGCGAATCGGCTGCGGGAGGCCGGCAATGCACCGAACCACGGAGTCGTCGCAGGCCACATGAATGCCGCGGTCGTGAAGCAGAAATCCGTCGGCGATGGAGCCGAGACGCGAGATCGCCTCGGTATTGTCGATCGCGATCGGTTCCTCGGCGAGGTTGCCCGACGTCATCACCAAGGGGGGCATGTCCTGAACGAGCAGGTGATGAAGAGGGGAAGACGGGAGCATCACACCGAGAAAGTCGTTGCCGGGCGCCACGGACGTTGCGATCCCTTCCGGCTCGCTGCCGCGAGCCACGAGGACGATCGGACGCTCTCGCCCCTCGAGGAGTCGCCGCTCCTGTTCACTCACGTTGGCGATCGCACGGGCGGCGGCCACGTTGGCCACCATCACCGCCAGGGGCTTGCGCGGACGCTGCTTTCGACGGCGGAGTCGCTCGACCGCCACGGGATTTGTGGCGTCGCACGCCAGATGGAATCCGCCGACGCCCTTGATCGCCACGATCGCACCGGAACGCAGCGAGGCTCGCGCAGCGGACAGGGCGGAGACGCCGCGATCCGCAGCCTGGCCGGAAGGCATCGCCGCGGTTTCTGTGGCGACATACCAGGGCATCGGGCCGCACGACGGGCAGGCGATCGTCTCCGCATGGAAGCGACGCGATCCCGGGTCGTGATACTCGGCGTCACACGCCGGGCAGAGGGCGAACGATCGCATCGTCGTCGTCGTGCGGTCGTACGGGAGCGACTCGATGATCGTGAACCGCGGGCCGCAGTCGGTGCAGGTGATGAAGGGGTAGCCGTGGCGACGATCGCGGGGATCGTTCATCTCGGCGAGACACGCCGTGCAGGGCGCCACGTCAGGCGGCACGACGGCCGACCGATGTCCGGGGATCGCGTTGCTTGCGAGGATCGCGAAGCCGGTCGGCTCGTCGAGGTGGCAGGGCATGTCGGTCGCATCGACACCGTCAAGGGAGGCCAGTGGCGGGGCAGCGTCTTCGAAGGCGGCGAGAAAGGCGTCGATCGCCAATGCCGGCCCTTGCACCTCCACCGTCACTCCGCCCGGGTCGTTCTCCACCCACCCGCTGAGTCCGAGAGCGGTGGCCCGCGACCAGACGAAGGGCCGAAACCCCACGCCCTGCACGATGCCGGTGAATCGAATTCGGGTTCGTCGCTGGTCCGCCACGCATCGCCTCCGCCCCGATTATCACTGCCGGAGGGCCGAAAGCGATCGGATCAGAACTGCTCGAGTCGGAGCACGTCCACCGGCTCGAGCCACACCGTCATCCGCTCATTGGCAAATCGTGGCTCCCGGAGCGCGTCGAGGATGTGGCCGGCTGCCTCTGCGGTGACGATGGTCTCGAGTCGGGTGAGGGGCCGCGGCGTTCCCTCCGATGGGCGGCGGCCCCCGCCATGGCACGGCACGGAGGTGTAGCCGGAGGCGCCCCGTTCGCGGATCATCGCCACGAGATCATCTTCGGCGGTGGCCGGCCCCACGACGGTGATCCTTCGCATCTGCACGGTGATGCGTTTGCGGGTGGCGTAGGGGTGTGACGAGAGCTGCCGGTGGGAGTCGAGGCCGACGATGTCGAGCCGGAGCCCCGCCTGCTCGAAGTCGAGGGCGAGTTCGTGAAGTTTCGTCATCACGCTGTGATCGACGACGTCGGCGCCCGCCAGGTTGATGATCACGTTGTTGTGCTGCACCAGGCCGAGCTGCTCGATCTGCCGACGGAACGGCAGCCAGTTGCTGAACACAGCCGATCCGCTCGCGTCGATCTGCACGGTGTGGTCGTCGATCGCCGTGACCTTGAGAAACGGCTTGAAAAACGACGTGAGCGGCACGCCATTGATCGCGTGGATGATGAACTTCATGGCGATGCCGATGCCGACCCCCACGAGAAGGTCGGTGGCGAGCACGCCCACGATCGTGGCCACGAAGATCAGGAGCTGCTCCGAGCCGATCTTGAAGACATTGATGAACTCCCGCGGCGAGGCGAGCCGGAAGCCCGTGTAGACGAGCATGGCGGCGAGCGCCGAAAGCGGGATCATGTGGATGATGCCGGGGGCGAAGGCGACCGACGCGAGCAGCAGCGCGCCATGCCAGAAGTCGGCGAAACGCGTGCGGGCGCCGTTGTCGATGTTGGACTTGCTTCGGACGATCTCCGAAATCATGGGAAGCCCGCCGATCGCAGCCGCAGCGGTGTTGGCGACACCGACGGCGAGCAGGTCGCGGTTCATGTCGGTCTTGCGCTTCCAGGGATCGAGCAGGTCGATCGCCTTCGCCGACAGCAGCGATTCCACGCTTCCCACCAGCGCAAACATCATCACCCACCAGATGCTCGCCAGATGGGTTTCGGGCCGGGTGAAGACCGAGAAGTCGGGAGTGGTGATGGCACGGGCGAGGTTTCCCGGCACGTTCACGAGAAACTTCTCGCTCACCTGATACTCGTGGCCCGCGAACGTGTAGTAGTGCTCGTTGGCGAGGTCGAACCACCGTCCGAGCGGCACCGCCACGGCGAGCACCAGAAGCTGCGCGGGCACATACCGCAGCCACGTCGGCTTGAGGCGGCCGCGGATCACAGGCCAGCCGAAAAGGATCACGAGGCTCACGAGACCGATCGCGGAGATCGCCGGATTCAGGTGGAGGATCTTTTCGGGAAGCTCGCGAAGGATCTCGAGGGGCTCTCCCGATGCCTTCTGGCCAAACACCACCGGAATCTGCTTGAGGCAGATGATGAACCCGATCGCCGCGAGCATGCCGTGCACGACGGCGGTTGGAAAAAACTCACTGAGCGCTCCGGCCCGCAGCAGTCCAAAACCGATCTGCACGAGCCCCGCGACGCAGCCAACGGCGATCGCCATCTGGTAGGCCTTCATGTCGGCGGCAGGGTCGGCGCCGCCGGTGTAGCCGAAGGAATGCATTGCCCCGAGCACGATCACGATCATGCCGGCCGCCGGCCCCTTGATCGTGAGCTCCGAGTTGCTGATGAAGGTGGTGACGATCGCGCCGACGGCGGCGGTGAACACGCCGGCGATCGGAGGGAAACCGCTGGCCAGCGAGATGCCCAGGCAGAGAGGAAGCGCGATCAGGAAGACGAGGAAGCCGCTCGTGAGATCCTGGCGGAGGTAGGCCGTGAAACCGCTGGCGTTGCCCCGGGGCGTGGGGCCTTCCGGCATCGGCGCGGACGTGACGATCTCGCTCATGGAATGACTCCTGACACACCTGTGGATGACACGTGGATGGGAACCGGGGAGGTGGCGGCGTGCTGTCGAGAGGCCAGCAGCGAGGTGGCTACCCGTTCCAGCGACGTGACGAACGGGCCTGGCCACATGCCGAGCCCGAATAAAATGACCAGCAGCATCGAAAAGGCCAATCGCTCCCGCCGGAGGATCTCGTGCCGCGGGGCGTCGATCGTGACGGGGCCGCCGAAGATGCGGAACCAGCCCCGCATCACGGCGATGCCGGCGAACACCGTGGCGGCGATCACGAGAAGGCCGGCGTGAACCTGGTCGTCGAGAGCCCCCGAGATCAGGAGGTCGTCGGCCACGAACGAGAGGGTGCCGGGGAAGCCGAGCGTGGCGAGTCCAAAGAGGAGGAAGAAAGCCGCCAGAGCCGGCGCGTCGGCGCAGCGTCCCTGGAGGGTGTCGATCGAGATCGCGCCTCCACGGCTCTCCAACGACCAGACCACGAGTCCGATGCCGGTAAGCGCCAGTCCGCTCGACACCCACACGGCGAGGGCGCCGCAGAGTTCGGTCGGCACCGTGCCCGCGAGCCCGGCAAACACCATCGCCGACTGGCTCATCGCCAGCATGCCAAGGAGTCGTCGCACCGATCGCTGCACCACCGCAAGCGCCGCGCCGTAGACCGCCGTCACGAGCGCCAGATTGGCCAGCACGATCAACTCCACCGGCACGCCATCGGCATGGCCGACGAGCAGACGTGCGGCTGTGTAGGAGGCGATCTGGGGCATCGTGACGACGAGGGCCGTTGCCAACGCCCCGCCCGAGAACAGCGCCGGATACCACGAATGAAACGGCACGAGTCCCTTGCGGATCATCACCGCAAGCGCCACGAGCCATCCCCCGGCGGCACCGATGGTTCCGCTTCCGGCCTGCCACGGCGGGTCGGCCACGAGCAGCACGATGCCGGCCACGAGGCAGACGAACGCGATCGTCATGGTCACGGCATAGACCCGGGCGGTCGAACGACCCTCCACCGTGCTGCGCAGGGTCATCGTGGTGGAGACGATCGACACGCCCCAGAGCACCGCCAAGGCGATCGGGTGCGCCGTGCCGAGGGTGGCGAACGTCACCGAAGCCCCGATGAGCAGCCGCCGCACGCCGGCCGACGCGAATGCCCGCCGAGGGGCGACCAGAACGATCGCCAGATCGACGATCGCGACATACGGCAGGAGGAGCGACGTGAGCCCGTCGACGAGCACGAGATCACCGCCGACGAGCCGAGGGCCACATCGGGCCGGGGTGGCGTCGCCGAGGTGCCACCAGGCGGCCGCCACCACGGATGCCGCGAGCGACGTGACGATCGCGCCAGCCGCCACCATCCGGGGATCGAGGAGTCGCTCGGTGAATCGCAGCACGACGGCCCCGATCGCGGGCGCGGCGACGGCCACGGCCAGGGCGATCACGGGGAGCGGCACGGGGAGGGATGCGACGTCGATCATGGTGCGTCTCCGCCGTTGGCTGGCCGCGGATCGCGCGATGCCACCGCGGCCCGTGATGCGCCGCCGAGGATCGCAACCCATCGTTGCTCGAACGCGTCGGCGGCGGCGAGCGACCGGAGAAGGGGCTGAACGACGAGCCGCGACACGATCGTCTCCTCGAAGCCGCGCTCGAGGGCGACGTGATAGAGATGGCGTGAGATGGATGGCGGGATGAGCCGGAGCAGCGACCACGACGATTGGCCGGGTGGTCCGCCGAGGGCCGCTGCCAGTTCGTGGCGGTCGTGCATGGCCGAGGGCGACCGAAGGATCTGGAGGCTGCGGAGGATCGCGTGGCTCACGACGTGCACCAGCGGCAGCACCCGGAAGCCGAGGCCGATCTCCGCCAGAATGATGCCGGCCTGCGTCATCGAGGCGTAGGCAAGCATGCTCTTGAGATCGGTCTGCACGCTGCCGACGGTCGCCGCATGGAGGGCGGTGCCCGCGCCGATCACGACGAGCAGCCAGGCGGCGATGGGAGCGGCGTCGAGCACCGATCCGCACCGCAGCAGCACGTAGGCACCGGCGTGAATGGAGAGGGCGCCGTAGAAGATGGCGCTCGACGGCGTGGGGCCCTCCATGGCCCGGGGAAGCCAGCCGGAAAACGGGACCTGTGCACTCTTGCCGAGGGCGGCGAGGATCAGCAGCAGTCCCACCACCGGCGCCGTGGCGGGAGGCAGGGTGCACACGGCGTGCGGCCAGGTGCCGGCAAACGCCGCCGCGAAATCTCCCGTGTCGGTGGCGCGGTGCAGCACCACGCTGGCGGTGAGCAGCCCCACATCACAGACCCGGTAGGTGATGAAGGCTCGCACCGCCGCATCGACGGCATTTCGACGTTCGTGGAAGAACCCGATCAGCAGGGCCGACGAGATCCCGAGGCACTCCCAGCCCGCGAACAACACGTCGATGCTCCCGGCGAGCACCATCAGGTTCATGCCAGTTCCGAAGAGCGCCAGCAGCGCGAAGAACCTCGTGAACCCCGGCTCCCGGTGAAGGTATTTTCCGGCGAACGCATTGACCAGGGCGCAGAGCCCCGTCGAGAAGCAGACGTAGGGAACCGAAAGCGCGTCGGCGACCAGTTCGATCGACGCTTCGTGATGGCCCACGTGAAAAAGCGTGCCGAGATGCACGACGTGTGCCGTGAAGCCCTGGCTGGCAAGCGTGGCGAGCGTGACGAGGGCCGCGATGAAGCCAGAGGCGAAGGCCACGGCCACGATTCGCGTCGTCTCACGTTCCCGGAGCGGCCGGCCGACGAGCGCGGGAAGTCCGATCGCCACGAGCGCGGCCGGCGGTGCGATCACCTGCCAGGCGACGAGGGCCGAAAAGGGGTCACGGATGAGTGCGTTGAGCGAGATCATGGGATGGACGTTGCCGCGTGGGCGTGGGGCACCGTGCCCGCGAGGAGTCGGGCGGGAGGAACGTAGCCACGGTGGCCCCGATACCACGCCACCGACGAAGACGCCGTGGGGAGGGCGTCGGATTCCGGAACGTAGGGGATGAAAGCCACCGTGCCGGCCGGCGAACGATGAAGCACGAGGGCACCGGTTTCCGGATGCCATGACACGAGCTGGATCCAGCGGTTGGAGAAGAGAGGCTTCACCGCGGGCAGGCGATCGAGCACGTCGAGGATGCGCTCGGGCGAAGCCTCCACGACCATCAGGAGTCGAACTGGTTCGTGGATGTCGACGCCCTGAAAGGGGAGGCCGGTGCGAAGGTCGCTCGCATGGCCGTCCATCACACCGATCAGGCCGGTGATGTTGTGGGGGAGTTTCGTGCCGGCCCCATACACGAGCGGGTCGAGTCGCGAGAAGGTGTAGGCGAGGTTGATGCCGCCGCACACGGGTCCGACCGCTGCGAGCGTGCGTTCGAGCACGCGTCCGTCGTCGTCGGTCGTCGGATCGTACGACACGAGAAACGACCGCCGGTCGAGGTAGAGGCCTCGCGTGGCGTCGCGCCGTCCCACGACGCAGACGGCCGTGCCGGCGTGGCCATATTCCGGACGCACCTGCGCGAGGTCGGCGGCCCGCCCCTGCACCCGCCGAAGCGCTTCGCCGGCCGACACGTCGAGCGGCACCGAGTCGAAGCGGCGACACCGTTCCTGGGCGTCGAGCCGTCCTGCCTCGAGCCCCAGCCGACGCAGCGCGTCGAACTCGCTTCGGTGGCTTCCCGGAATGTGATCGGTGTCATACCACGTGATGGTGCTGGTGCAGGTGTCCTGCATGCCCCCGACAAACACGACGTCGTCGGGGATGGAGAGCCCTGCGTCACCCAGGAGCTGCCGCACCCACGGGCTGTTGGCCATGAGGGCGAAGGCCCGCGCGTTGGGGCCGCCACGGCCGCCTCCGCAGGCACCGCAGTCGTAGGCGCTCTCGTGGGGGTTGTTGAGGCTCGTCGAGCCATGGCCGATCAGCGCCACGATTCTCGCGAGATTCGTGGTGAGCCCGATGTCTTCCAGCAGGCGACGGACCATTCCCGCCTGCTCCTCGATGGAGAATCCTGCGAGCGTGCCGTTGGTGAGGCGTGTGTCGTCGCGACGCGTCACCTCGAGACGGGTCGGAATCCGACGTCGACCGAGTTCGGCGGCGCGGGAGGCGAGCCGCGCGGTGAGCCTCGGGAAGGCGACTCGTGCCACGAGTGGGATCGCGGCGAGCGCGCCGCCCACGGCGGTGAGCAGGCCGCCTCGAATCAGCGACTGGCTCCCCTGCGTCACACCCCCTTGGAGCCATCCCAGCCCGCGACGCAGGGTCTGGCGGAATCGGTGACCGTCGCGGGCCGTCTCTTCGGGGACTTCGGCAACGGTGTGCCCCGGCCGCACGACGATCGGGCACAATGGCACGGCATGCCAGTCGTCGATGCCCCGAAAGTACATCGGCACCGAAAAGAAACCGGCCGCACCAAACGTCTGCACGTCGTGACAGAGTTCTTCCATGGCCCTGCGAAACGACTCGCATCGATCGTCGATGCAGAACACCGTCTGAAATCGTGGCCGTATGGCTTCCGTCGGATGCTGCCGGCGATGGTGACGGTAGGCGGCGAGCGAGTCGAGGACCTCCGTGCGGTGACGGCGTTCGTAGGCGAGATGGAACAGCCGACGTCGGGCGATGTCGTCAAAGGCGGCGACGGCGTGCTCGAACTCATGGAGCGCGTTGTCGTCGAGGCTTCGAATGTCGGAGCCGGCGAGTCCCACGAGCTGGGCGACCTGAAACAGGAGGAATGCCCGGGCGACGCTGCCGGGGCCGCGTCGGGGCGGGTAGCGATCACGGAGTTCGAGCCACAGTTCGCCGAGGAACGCTCCAGGCGAGCGTTCGTCATCGCGTGCGGGCGCATGGTCCAGCCGGTCCGCGGCCCACTCGACCGCGAGCCGGTCGAGCACGAGCCGCAGGGCGACGAGGTCGATGACGCGGGCCGGGAGCGCCTCCACGGGCGCGCGATCAGGGCGTGCCTCGAGCTGGCGAACCATGCCGGCCCAGCCGCGCAGCGTTACAAGTGACGCCGTGAGGTAGTCGGGCCAATGATCCTCCGGAATGCCGAGGAGGCCCAGCTCCTCGGCGATCACATCGAGCGCCGCGGCGCGTGGGTTTGAGGAGGACATCGCGGCGCGGTCGCAGGCCCGGCGGATGTCACGAAGCCGCGACGGCATGCCACGGTTCCACGCCTCGACGGGTCCGAGACGTCCTGAATACACGCCGGCCACGGCCGCCAGCAGCCCGCGATCGCGATCGGGCATCGGCCACGAGGCGACCCCCTGGTCGAGATAGGCCGCGACCATCCGGATGAGAAGAGGATGCACGAGCGCGTCGGTGTCGAGCGTCGGCATGACCGCCATGATCAGGTCGCGATGTCGGATCGGCGGAGGCACGTGCACGACCGACGGGCGGGAGCCGACGGTCGATTCGACGCACGCGTGCCAGAGATCCCTGGCAACGGCATCTTCGAGCGCCTCGCCGCCATGGGCTGCCGCATCGGCCATGGGATTGGCGTCGGCCGCGGCTGATTCGAGCAGCCGGGTGCGGGAGAGGGGATCGAGATCGTCGCGGAGGTGCTCGATCGCGTCGCTTTCGGTGAGCGTCCAACGCACGGCCGCATCGTTCTCGAGCCGAACGCCATGGAGCAGGAGCTGGAGTTGGAGCTGACCGAGCGTGGTGCGGCCACCGGCGAGCGGCGAGTCGAACCGGGATCCCAGGTCGTGCGTGAGTTCTGATTCGATGTCCACGACCCGGATGCGGCCGCTCGCGAGATGGTCGCGATACTCGCTCTCGGGCAGGAAGGGCTGTGAACGGTTGAGCCGGGAGGCCCGGATCACGGCCTCGTCGAACGACATGTCCTCGAACCCCTGCAGCGGGTTGAGGGCGACGAAGGAATCGATCGGCCCCTGGGGCGGCAGGAACCGAGCCGCCGCCGCGATGAGCTGCTCGAGGGTGTCGTGGTGGACGGACATGGCGTGATGAGGGGGAGCGCGAAAGGGGGGCCGGAAGGCGAACGCAGGACACGGCGCGGAAGAATGCCGCGCGGGGACGACACGGGATGCCGCGCGGGCGGCAGCCGGTGATCAGCCTGCCGTCGGGGGGCCGCGAGAGACGGCGCGGCCGCCGAGCGATGGTCCCGACACCACCGACCTGATGACGCACACGCCGGTGGCCGCCGACCGAGCCGACATCGGGGGCGTGTGATGGGCCAGAGGATGAAAGTCGCGGGCCTCCTCCTCTTCGGAGTCCTCCTCTTCGCACTCCTCTGCGAGGGCCGTGGTGTCGGCCACGTCGTCTGGCTGGCCACTCGAGGGCGACTGGATTGAGATCGCCACCGGGGATGCCACCGACTCCGTCGGCGCCATCCCTGAAAGGATCGACGCCAGGCATGCCAGTCCGGCCAGCAGCAGTCGCAGGTGGGAGATCATCGTGACGTTGGCACCAGCCCGGAGGGTGACGGGATGATCGACCTCCGGTGCCGCTAGTCTACGCCGTGATCCAAAACCGCACCAATTCCATTTCTTCGGAAAAACGGCGATCAGAACCTGTCGGAATCGTTGCCGTCGGCCCGCTGGCCGAGGCTCGCCAGCACGGAGCCGGCGATTGATTTGGAGACGGACTGGACGTGGCCGTCGCCGAAGGCGAAGACGACCGTCTCGGGATGGAAACTTCCAAAGACGTGGCTCGAAACCGTCGGGTCGGTTGGGCTCATGGCGAGGCCGATGTCGAGCGTCATCCGGACGGAGGAGTGAAGCCCGCCGTCGTTGTGCGTTACGTACAGCGTGTTATCGTAGCCGGACCGGCCAAACTGGTCCGGCGGGATGTGCTTTTCGCCCGCGAAGATCGTGCGGCTCAGGCCGTCGGTGATGGCCTTGAACGGCAAGCCAGGATTGGCGAGCGGCATCACGGATTGACCGGTGCCCGAGGCCTGTTTGAGCGAGTAGGCGGGAGCAAGGGGAAACGGTCCGGTCGATTGGTACTCGGGCGGTTCGTACCAGATCGATCCGTCGGGGTGATGCACCTGCCGATCCCCAGCGTTGGCAGCGTAGTCACCACAGGCACCATTCCCGCCAGGTACTGGATCGGTCGTGAACCGCACCGGGCGAGGAGAGGCGGGGCAGAACATCATGGGGATGGCGGTGCGCATGGCCCCGGTTGAGTGAAAAACCGCGTTGGTCAGGTCCTGAACCCCGCCGTCACGAAGACTGGCCCCAGGACGGGCGGTCGTGAAGAGTTCGTGCGCCGCCCGTTCCTCCACGAACGGCAGCATGACGACGACCCAGGAATGGGACGAGGGCTTGTTGCCAGATCGGGCATACGGCAGATGCCGTTTCGCATCGTGATGGGTGTGAAATGCCTGGGCGAGTTGGCGGAGGTGATGACCGCACTGGGAGCGTCGAGCGGCCTCGCGCGCCCCCTGCACCGCCGGCAGAAAGAGGCCGATGAGCGTGGCGATGATCGCGATCACCGTGAGGAGTTCAACGAGCGTAAAGGCTGTTCGCGGAGATGCGGTCTGGTGTGTGGGCTGAGGTGATCGCATGTGAGACTGCCGGCGATGGCACGGGCACCGCTGACGTGGTCGAACGACGGGATCGTCGGGCGCGAGGGTCATACGACGGATTGGGGCCCCGGGGAATCGACGCCGACGTCTCCTGCTGCCACTGCCGAAGGGTGACGAGCATCGCGGCAGCGCGGTCTGGTTGGGCCACTGCGAGATTCTCACGCTCACCGGGATCATTGTCGAGGTCGTAGAGTTCGATCCGGCCGCCATCCTCGAAGAACTCGATCAGCTTGAAGCCGCCCTCGCGCATGGCACTTGCCGGGGTCGCTCGACCGACATAGCAGGGGAAGTGCCAGAACAGCCGCTGCCTCGGCAGCGAACCCTTGCCCGCGAGGAGCGGCTCGAGGTTCGCGCCATCGAGCGACTGACGAGGCGGCGGCTCGGCCCTCGCGAGGGCGATGAGGGTGGGATAGCAATCGATGGTGCTGACCGCGATGTCGCACGTGGTGCCGGGCACGCCGACGCCGGCGCCGGCCATCACCAGCGGAACGCGGATGCCGCCTTCGTAGAGTTCGCCCTTGCCGCCTCTCAGGGGGGCCACGGTCTTGGCAAGGCCACCGTTGTCGCTCGTGAAGACCACGAGCGTGTCATGAGCGAGCCCGAGCTGCTCGAGCCGCTCAGCGATTCGGCCGACGTTGCGGTCGACGGCCTCGACCGTCGCCGCCAGGGCCGGGTCGTGGCGCGAGTCATCCGACGCCTTTGCCTTGGCCTCATACTTCGCGGCGAGTTCCGGCTCGGGTTCGAAGGGCTCGTGGGTGGCGTGATCGGCGAGGTAGACGAAAAACGGGCCCGACTTTTCCCGCGTCATGAAGTCGAGCACCTGATCCGTCAGGCGGTCGGAGAGCTGCTGGCCATCGGCGTTGACGTAGGCATCCTTGGCGAAGCCGAGGTTGTCGGGGAAGACGACGGTGTCGAACCCCTGACCGCCTGGGGTGACCGGCCCGGTGCGGCCGCGACCGAGGTTCCACATGCCAAAAAACCCAGTGGCATAGCCCTGCTCACGAAGGGTTTCGGGAAGCGTCACCACCTCGGTGGCGAGTTCCGATCGGCTCTCTGCGGCCAGGAGTTTGTGCCACGGCGACCCGGGAGGCTGACGGGGATCGACGACCGTGTAGATGCCGTGGCGAGGGGGATACTGGCCAGACATGAGGCAGGCCCGCGTCGGCGCGCAGTTGGGGGCGCTCGCGTACGCCTGCGTGAACACGATGCCTCGCCGCGCCAGTCGGTCGATGTTTGGTGTTTCGACGAAGTCGTTGCCCATGAAGCCGACATCCCGCCAGCCCAGATCGTCGATCAGGATGAAGACGATGTTGGGCGGGCGACCTGGCGCTGCGAAGGATGACGCGGCCGTGAGGCATGTGGCAAGGTAGGCAGCCAGCCCCGCCACCAGCCAACAACGCGTCGTGTTCATCTCGACTCCGGTCGTTCGTAGGAAAAGGTGAGCGTGCCCTCCGCCAGCGTGATGTCGGCGATCACGTTGAGCAGCGCCTCCCGGGTGTCCTTGCCGGCCGACATCCTCGGCATGGCAGAAAGGGCATAGACGGTGACGTGATAGTCCTTGACGCCCGGGCCCTTGGAGCACATCGGGTCATACGCTGCCTTGCCTTTGTCGTTCGCCCCTGTCGTGCCGATGGATCGCGAACCCTTTGGCAGCGACGTCACGGATGAAGGAATGCCATGGACGACCCAATAGCTCTTCACTCGATCGGGTGCTTCGTGCCAGAGCACGACCGCATACGAGGCGGTGCCGGGTGGGCCAGCGTTCCAGGCCAGCGGCGGTGAGATGCCGGCGCCATCGCAGGTGAACTCGACAGGAAGCCTCCCCTCCGCGCCGATCGCATCGCTCGTGATCGTGAGCCCGCGGTTCGGGTTTGACTTCGGCCGCGTGGGGCGTTGGGACTCCCTGGGGGGCGCTGATGGTCGATCGCGGCCAGGCCCACGCCGGCGTGGAGCGTAGGTTTCGGTGGTCGAGCGGCCGCTCGGATCGGTGGAGGTGAAGGTTGCCGACCCGTCGTCTCGCACCGTGTATTCGACCGTGCCCGTGCGCCCCGCGACCTCGTAGGTGAGCGTTCGCGTGGCGGGGCCGCTCGCATCGAAGCCGATGATCCTCGCGCCGCGAAGCGGTGGCAGCGCCTCGCGCACGCCTTCCGCCCGGGGCTGGGGATCGACCTGGCCGTCCCGCTCGATGACCTCGCCCCGAAACCCGCCGTTGAGATAGGGATAGGCCTTCGTGGCGTGGTAGTGATAGTGGCCGTGGGCGTCTTCGTGGCCGCCCATCCAGTCGAGATCCTCGGCGGGGGAACCATCCGGCTCCGTGAAGCCGTAGATCGGATAGCCGTCGAGGGCATAGGCGAGCGGTGTGCCAGGGCCCACGATCTTCTGGAGGTGAACGGGGGCGACGTGATAGTGGTAGTCGTCGGCTCGGCCACAGTGGCCGCCGTAGTCGTCGAGTTCGCCGATGGCGAGGGCATCCTCGCCGCGGTTGTTGAGCGGGTTGAAGATCGGGATGCCGTTGACCGCCACGGCGATGGCCCCTCGGAGGAAACGATTCTTCGTGGTCTGTGGAGTCGCGGCGGGCACGGGATGCAGCGGGATCCGCCAGGCGTTGGCTCCCGTGTAGTGCTGGGGGAGCGGCACCTGCTGCTGCCAGGCGCGAATCCCGATCATCATCGGATGATCGGGAATTCCGTCCGATTCGATGAAGAACCACTGGTCGTCGCGGCGGGTCGTGATCTCGCCGCGGTCGACGAACGGGGCGAATGCGTCGGTGATGGCAACCGGGGCGGTGTCGGTCTTCGTGGCGGCGATCAGGCGAAGGGCGCTGCTCGGAGCCTGGTCGCTCATCGTCGGCTGGCTGGTGTCGGCGTCATGACCGTCGGCCTCATTACGATGCCACGGGTGCGCACGAACCACCGACGCCGCGAGCAGGCTCACCACCATCATCACCGTTCCCATCGCCCTCGCTGGGGATCTCCGGGTGGCGTGCGTCATGGTTGCTCCTTCTTCATGCCACGCTTCGGCCCCCCCCTGCCGCCCCGGGGTTGAGGGGTGACCGGGGCATCGGGGTCGAAGCGCGGATTGGGGGCCGGGAGTTGGGCATTGACGGCCGCGAGATGGGTGACGAGCCGCTGCTTTAACTGCTTCGTCTCGGCCGGCCTCTGCCCGGCAAGGTTGTGCTGCTCGCCAAGATCGCTGGCGAGGTCAAAAAGCTTCACGCTGTCGTCTTCGTAAAATAGGAGCAGTTTGAGGCTGCCGACGCGGATTGCCGAATGCGGCGTGTGACCTGATTGATAGTGGGGGAAGTGAAACACGAGGTCGTCGTGGGATCGCACCACGGACCCAACGCCGCCGGCTGCGAGGAGCGGTGCGATGCTGCCACCATCGAGATCCTTCGGAAGGGCCTTGGCGGGCACGCCGGCCCACTCGCACAAGGTCGGCAGCAGGTCGTAGCCCACCACGGGCTCATGGCACCAGGTGTTGGCACCGATCCCGGGGCCGCGCACGATGAAAGGGACACGAATCCCTCCCTCCCACACCGAGCCCTTGCCGCCGCCGAGCCCGCCGCGGCGGCGGCCGGCGCCAGCGCCGCCACCTCCGTTGTCGGAGGTGTAGATCACGATCGTGTCGTCGTTCAGTCCCAGGCGATTGATGGCGTCGAGCACCATGCCCACCCCGTCGTCCAGATCTTCGCTGATCGCGGCCATGCTCGTGCGGCGGTCATCGATCGGGGCTCGGGTGATCGCCGCGTATTTGGCGAGGGTCGCCTTGCGAGCATTCTCCGAGGCGTGCAACGCGTTCCATGAGAGCTGCACGTAGAAGGGTTTGCCGGCCCGACGGCTCTTCTCCATGAAGGCCTCGGCTCGACGGGCCATGCCAACGATGTCGACGGGATTGGGGTCGGTGAAGCGATAGGCCTCATCGTTGCCGGTGTCGCCGTCGTGCTCGTCATAGCCGTGCTGTCCGGGGCCGCCCCCGGCGATGTGCCATTTTCCATAGTGGGCCGTCGCGTAGCCGGCCTGCTTGAGAAGTTCCCCGATGGTGGCCTCTTCGTCGGCAATCCGTTTGACGAGCGTCGGCTCGATGAGTCGATGGCCGGCCTCCGGCGGCGCGGCCTTGGTCCAGTGAAGACGGGCGGGGATCTTGCCTGTTTGGATGCTGATGCGCGTGGGAGAGCAGACGGGTGCCGGCGCATAGGCGTTCGAAAACCGCATCCCTTGGGCCGCAAGCCGCTCGAGATGTGGCGTTTGAATGAGGTCACTCCGAGCGCCGGCGGCATCGGGATGCATCGCCACCGAAAGGCCGTTCCATCCCTGGTCATCGGCGAGCATGACGACGATGTTGGGTCGCTTGGGAGTTTCATCGGCCGCCAGCACCCCCTGGCAGCCGATGAAAGCAACGGTCGCCAGCGTCATCAGCATGCGACGGCTCATCGTGATTCCTCCCGTCGGGGGCCGCGATCGCTTGGTCGCTTCCCCGATCCCCGCGGCGGTGCATCGGGCACGACGTCGTTCAGACCGGAAAAATCGGTGCGAGGTTTTCCATCTGGAGGCGTCGGGATGACACGGCGAAAAATCACCGTATTGTCGAGAGAGAGATCGTCGGACCAGATAAAGGTCGCGCCCTTGAAGTCGGCGTCAAAGAATGGCTGCTTCGGGCCCACGTCGGCCTCAGCGTATTCTTTGGCTGCGGCCCAGTGGCTGTCGTCAAAATCGACGGCGAACCAGTTCTCCGGAATCGGCGTATTCTCGACGCGGGGCGTGCGGGTGTCGCCATTGATCGGACCATGGGAAAAGCACTTCGCCTTCCACGACCCGTCCGTCACCGTGCCGTCGGCAAACTTGAGGATGAAGCCCGCATCACCGACGTTCGTGTTGGCATATTCCATGCCCGTCGTCGGGTCGGCGTTGTCCTTCGCCATGACGGCGATCGTCATCGGGTAGCGGGGAAGGACATCCACCGAGATCACGTTGTGGGGGATGAACGCGATCGAGTCGACCGCCACGAGTTCCCCGTTGACATAAAGCGAAAACCAGTTGTCGGCGTAGACGTTCGCCCTGATGGTGTCAGCGATGGTCGGCTTCCTGAGTCGTGATGGCGTTCCTGATTCGACCGCTACGGCGGGGATCGTCGCCACACAGGCGATTCCCGTGATGAGGAGTTGGAAGCAGGTGGAGGGACGGCCTTGGGAACGGGGTTCGCTCATAGGTGCTTCAACGCCCTGGGGGGATCAAGGTTTCTGCCGCATGGTTCCGGCGGGGTCATCAGTGGGGGGTGATGTCAGCCGCCTCGCCGCCACCCCTCCAGGCCCCGAGTAACGTTTCCTGAAACAGTTTCGCAAAAGCTAGGAAACAGTTTCGCGAAAACGGCGAAACCGTTTCGCAGAGGCGGCGAAATCGTTTCCATTGTTTAGTGAAATTGCGCTGGCACGGGAAACAGGGAAAATTCATTTTTCCCTTTACTTGTTGATTTTTACGATTGAACGAAGGTTTCGGCACGTGCTTTGCAACTGTTTCAGTTGGGTGGGAGTGGCAACGCTCCGTGTTCGGCGTCAGGCATCAAGCAAAAGGTGAATCATGACAGCGAGTTTCGGGTTCCGAGGTTTTGTGGCGGCGATGGTCGTTGTGCTCGGCAGCCTGGCTGCCACGAGCGCCCGTGCGGTCGATGTGACGATCGACAGTGCGACGATGACCAACGGCTACATGAATGTGTTCGAACTTCCATCGAACGGCGGCGCGTATGTTTTCGGTTCTGGGTGGGGTGTCGCCGACCTGAGTGCGACGTTTACCACCGCTTCTTCGGTGACGTTTGCCCCCAACTCGATCGGCGATCCGAACCCTTTCTGGTACACGCCAGCCGGGGGCCCTGGCTCTACGGGCAACAAGATCATGGAGGCCAACCTCTACGCCCAGCCGGCTGACGGCACCTACTCAGGCCAAACCATCAATTTCAGCGGCAATGTCCCAGCGTTTACGCTTCAAACTGGCACGAATCCCAACGTTGACTACACGTTCCAAGCGTTTATTCGCGACTTCGCGCCGGACTACAGCTCGGTGGTCGAGCAAACGGCGCCGATTACGGGGACCGGCCCGTTTTTGGTCTCGCTGACGGCGATCAACGATCCCGCTAGGCATGTTCAGTACGGCCTTCAAATGAAGGGAGCCGACGTCTGGATCACGGATGTCGCCGCGAAGGGCAGTGTGACCGTCACTGCGGTTCCGGAGCCATCCGCGATCGCCATGTTCGCGGCGGGGGGCTTGATGGCCGCTGTTATCGGCGGCCGCCGCGTGCGGTTCTTGAAGTAAGTTCGATGTGGCTGGGGCTCACCCTCCCAGCCTCCGAGAGCCCGGGAGGCTTGACCTCCCGGGCTTTTTCGGTACTATTCCTGAAACAGTTTCGGTCGAGCCTGGGTTTGATAGAGGCAGGTGTCTTTGAGACGAGCCCTGAGGGTTTCCGGGGATTGTTTTCAAAACGAGCCGTGGGGGGTACCAAGCATGGCAAGCGTCAGGGCCATCGCGTCGCGTTTGAAGGTGTCGCCGGCGACCGTGTCGCGGGTGCTCAACAACCATCCCGACGTTGATGAGGCAACTCGCGAGCGGGTGCTGGCCTGCATCAATGAAGTGGGGTACGTCCCCCGAGTGGGGCGCAGGCTCACCAACGTCGTGGCGCTCGCGTATCCCGACGAGCCTGTGCGGTCTGAGTATGGGGCGTTCGAGCCGGCCCTCCTCAGCGGCATCATGCGGGGTCTCGAGGAGCATCGGTTCGACCTGAAACTCGTGAGCATTCGTCGCGACAAACTGCCGGGCGAGACCTACACGCAGTTTTTTCTCAGAAAAGGCATTCGCGGGGTGATCCTCCGCTGCTTTCGCTACAACCGCCCGATGATTGCGAGCATCGCCCAGGAGGGATTCCCGTCGGTGGTCGTGGCCGAGGAGTTCGAGGATGCAAAGGTCAACTTCATCAGGAGCGACTCCTATGCCAGCAGCCGCCGGGCCGTTGAGCATCTGATCGGCCTCGGGCACCGACGGATCGGCATCGTGGTGCACAACGTGGCCGACACGGATCACGCCGACCGGCGTCGTGCCTACGACGACGCCCTGTATTGCGCCGGGATCAAACTCGACCCCTCGCTCGTCATGGAGCTTCCTGCGGGGATATCGGCCGGCGAGCAGGCTCTTGATTCACTGCTTGGGCGTTCCGACCCGGTGACTGCCATCTTCGCGACGAATCCGATGACCGCCCTCGGCATCATGCGGCGGGCGCAGGAGTTGGGCGTCGTCGTGCCGCGGAATCTGTCGGTCGTTGGCGTCGATGACAGCGATGTGCGAATGCACGTCTGGCCGAGGCTCACCGCCGTCACACAAGACGCCTCGTCCCTCGGGTTCGAGGCGACGATCTGGCTGACGCACGCGCTGATGCGTCGGGAAAAGAAGACGTCGTGTCGACGCACGATCGCCACAAGTTTTGAGGTCAATGGAACGACGGCGCCGCCGGCCACTCCGGAGGCAGTTCGCCGACCCGTCGGGCATGGCGGTGCCGGCACCCATTCATGACGTGGAACGGTTCAACATGGTTCATCGAAAAGGTCTTTCAAGGGAGGCAAACATGAGACTCGGAACGTGGGTCGTGGCCATTGGCCTGATGATCGGATGCTCCTCACAGGCGCTCGCGGGCGCCTGGACGGGCTACATGAACGTGTTCAACAACAACTCCGGAAGCCCAGGCAACTACCTCTGGGGTTCGTTCTGGGGGGTGCCCGATCTGAAGACGACGGTGATCAATGGAAGCGGTGCTGGGGCCACCATTTCCGACAACGTGCTGGAGTTGTTTCCCAACTACAACACCTACGCCAACGCCCTCAACGGCAGCAACGCCGATCGGGCGTATTGGACAAACAGCACCGATGGCGGTGTGACGGCGGGCCCGAATGGCAATAAGTGGCTCGAGGCAAACACGTTCGTCGAGCCACAGTCGTCGATCACGTTGCCTTCGTACACGTTCAGCGGCCGCGTCGATTCGGCGACCCTTTCCTCGGCGTACAAGGCCGAGGCGTTCATCAAAGTGCTCGATCCGCTGGCCGGCTACACGCTCTCCCTTTTCGATCGGCAGGAACTCACCGGGCCGACGTTCTCGATCACGTCCGACCTGAGTTTCTACCAGGGGCAGTTGCTTCAGGTAGGGTTCATGGTGTCGGGGGTGAACGCCAATCCGACCAATCTCGTGAGCAACGGAAGCGTTCGGGTCACGACCTTTCCGACGGCGATCACAATCAATGTCGCGAGCGGCACCCAAACCCAGGCGCAGGCCGGATATCCGTCGATCTCAGGATCGAGCCCCGTCTACAAGTACGGCGACGGCACGCTGGTGCTCGACGGCACCAATCCCTTCACGGGCCCGACGGGTGTGTACGCGGGCACGCTCAAAGTGTCGAACAATGCCGGCCTGTCGGCGAGCCCGGTGACGGTCAATGCCGGAGCGTCGCTTTCGGTGGCAGCGGCGGGGCTGACGTCCCTCGATGACGTCGCGGTGCAGACTGGGGCCACCATGTCGCTGCGGAGCGACATCGCCCAGGTTGTCACGATGCAATCCCTGGCGATCGATTCGGTCGTGGCGCTCACGATCGACAGCGGCACCATGGTCAACGGCTACATGAACGTGTTCGACCTGCCGTCGGCTGGCGGGGCCTACAACCCCTATCCCACGAGCGGGCCGTATGCGGTGGCCGATCTGCGAGCGGACTTTACGAGTCCGACCAGCGTGACCCTTTCGCCCTGTTATGTCGCCGACAGCGGCACCTTTTGGTACACGCCGAGTGGCGGCCCTGGTGCCACCGGCAACAAGATCATGGAGGCCAACGTCTACGGTCAGGCCGACGGAACCTACGCCGGAGAGACGGTGCGATTCAGCGGGGATGTCTCCGATTACACGCTGCTGAGTGGCTCAGGCAACTGGACCGTCAAGGCCTACATTCGGGATTTTGCCCCTGACTTCAGCTCCTATAACGAGCAGATCGTTCCCATCTCCACGACGGGTACGTTCTCCGTCAGCATGACGACCGTGAACGATCCGGCCAGGCACGTCCAGTGGGGTTTGCAGACCACCGGGCCTGACGTCTGGATCACCGACTTGGCCTCGAAGGGTGTGGTGACCGTCAATGCGCTGGCGGTCGCTGCGGAGGGCGGGAAGCTCGACGTGGGCCGAGGTCAGATCAGTGTGACATCGGGGCTGACAGCGACCGAACTTGTCACCCAGATCGTTCGCGGTCTCGGAGACGGCACGTGGAACGGTGCGGCAGGAATCACGTCGTCGGCGGTGGCTACCGACGTGGGCCTCGGCATTCCGCGTGCGGTGGGATGGGTCGACCACGGCGACGGTTCGGTGTCATTTGCCTATGCCGCGCCCGGTGATACCAATCTCGACTGGTCGATCGATCTCCTCGATGTCGGAAGCTATCTCGCTGCCGGCCGATATGACACCGGAGAACTCGCGACCTGGTCGGAGGGTGACTACACCTACGACGGCGTCGTGGATCTGACGGACGTGGGGCTCTATCTCTCCACCGGCCTCTTCGATGCCGGAACGTACAACCCGCCGGCGTCTGGTGTTTCAGCCGTGCCCGAGCCGACGGTTGCGTTGACCGCAGGGGCGTGTTGTGTGATCGCGGCCGGGGCGAGGTATCGACGGCGATACCCCCGCGGCTGAGCCCTGCGAGGGCTTGGTGGGTGGTGGTGATGGATGGAACGTTGGAAGTGCTCTCTCTGGAGTTCATGGCAATGAATGGACAAGAACCGCTTTGGGCCAAGGTGTCTGGTCGACGACATGGTTTCACGCTCGTCGAACTGCTGGTGGTGATTGCCATCATCGCGACGCTGATCGGGCTTTTGCTTCCGGCCGTGCAATCAGCCCGTGAAGCGGCCCGGCGCACGCAGTGCGGCAACCAACTCCGCCAGATCGGCCTCGCCATCCTGCAAACCGAAGGCGCTTCACGAATGTTTCCCAGCGGCGGGATCACGCCCTACCCGAAGATCGAGGACTACTCTGCGGGTGGCAAGGCCTTCGGTCCCAATAAGCAGGGCCTGTCATGGGGCTTCCAGATTCTGCCCTTCATGGAAGGCGGAAGCATCGCCGCCATCACGAACACCCCTGAGATCGCCAACACGTCGGTGCCGACGTTCAACTGCCCGTCGCGTCGTGGTGCGACGAGCTATAGCAACACCAAGTCGTCCCGCGTGACGAACCAGGGGATCAACGGGCCGGTGACCTATTGGCTCAGCGACTATGCGGCCGCGCAGCCGGCCCCGAGCCGCGCCGAGAATGCGGCGCTCTTCGATGCCAGCATCAAGCTGGGAACGGCTGGCGCCGGCGAACTGGCCACGACGGTTGGATGCAGCAACGGGTATGGCTTTTGGGGGTATGGCACCACCGTTGGCGACTTCCTCGACGCCGGCAAGGTGTCGTCCTTGAAAGCCCGCTACACGGGCTTCAAGGGAGTGATCGTGCGCAGCAACTATCTGGTGAAAAATGGCACGGCGACGGTGATCGACTACTACAAGCCGAACTGCCGCATCAAGGACATCAGCGACGGTCTCAGCAAGACGATGATGGTCTTCGAGAAGCGGCTGATCGCTCCCTATACGCCCGGTGAGGATGACGACGATGAGGGGTGGTCGGCCGGGTGGGACTACGACACCATCCGCACGACCATGTGTCCGCCGCAGGCCGACAGCAACCAGCGGATCGCCGGCACGAATGCCTCCTTCCGGACCCCCGGTGCAGCGCACCCGGCCGGGATCAACACCGTGTTTGCGGACGGCTCGGTTTCGATGATGGCCTACGGCATCGACCCGGAGACGTTCAACTGCCTCGGTCATCGCGAGGACGGTCAAACTGTGAGCGTGCCGTGAGGAGGTTGGCCATGGGTGGCCAGTCATGCCGATCGGTGTGGTCGGCACCTCGGACGATCGCCGTGGCGTGTGCCGTCATGACGCTGGCATCCACGGCAGGGGCTGACCCATGCCGCGTGGCCCTCCGGCAGGATGGCAACGCAGGCTGGACGCTTCTCCGGGATGGTCATCCGTTTCGGATTCGCGGAGCGGGCGGCGAGGGGTCGCTCGAGACGCTTCGAGACTGTGGTGGCACCATGATTCGAACCTGGGGCATCGAGGCCACGGAGCGTCGCATCGACGGCGTGCCATTTCTCGACCGGGCCCATCAGCTGGGCCTCTCCGTGACCCTCGGCCTGTGGCTCGGTCATGAGCGGCACGGATTCGATTACGGTGACGAGCGCCAGATTGCGGCCCAGCGCGAGATGGTCGAACGCGCGGTTCGAACATTCCAACACCATCCGGCAGTCGTGATCTGGGGCCTTGGCAACGAGATGGAAGGACGGGGCGACAACCCGACGATCTGGCGGGAAGTGAACTGGCTGGCCAGGCGGATCAAGGACCTCGATCCCAACCATCCGGTGATGACCGTCGTGGCCAACTTCGATGCGGCGAAACTCGCGGCGATCGAGGCTCATGCCCCTGACATCGATATCCTGGGCGTGAATGCGTATGGCGGCATCGAAACCGTGCCCGACAGGCTTCGGCAGGCCGGCTGGACTCGGCCCTATTGCATCACGGAGTTTGGGCTCAACGGCCCGTGGGAGGTCGGGCTCACCCCTTGGAAGGCCCCGATCGAGCCATCGAGTGCCTCGAAGGCCGCCTCCACGGCACAGGCGCAAGACCTGATCAGCGAGGATGCTCGCTGCCTCGGCAGTTATGCGTTTCTGTGGGGGCAGAAGCAGGAGGCCACCTCGAGCTGGTTCGGCATGTTTTTGCCGACGGGTGAACGCACGGCGCGGGTCGATGTGATGCAGAAGTCATGGAGCGGGCAATGGCCGGCGAACCGTGCGCCGGTGTTGGGGCAAGCAGACGTGCCATTTGCGGAACGGGAGGTGCGACAGGGAGAGCCTCTGGTCGCGGGCATTCGTCACGTCGATCCCGACGGTGATCCACTCTCGTACGCATTCGAGGTGGTGCGGGAGAGCACCGATCGGCGCGAGGGAGGGGATGCCGAGCAAAAACCGGAGGCGGTCCGGGACGCGGTCGTTCACTGTCGTCCGGACGAGGGGGTCGTCGAGATCAGGGCGCCTTCGGAGCCTGGCGCGTATCGCCTTTTCGTGACGGTCCGGGACGGCCACGGTGGTGGGGCCGTCGACAACTGGCCATTTTTCGTTCGTGCCGATCGTTAAGGAGCACCTCCATGCTGCTCGTCCCTCGAGTCCATCCTCGCACCCGCACGCCGGCCGCCGCGCCCCTCGCCTTCACCACGATCGATGGCGAGCCTCATGTCACGATCAGGGACGTCGATCAGATGCCCCCGTTTTTCATGAACATCGTGGGCAACGGCGACGCCTGGATGTTCGTGGGAAGCAACGGCGGCATGACAGCCGGGCGGCGTGATCCGGATGGGGCGCTGTTTCCTTATCAGACCGTCGACAAACTCCTCGCGATGCCCGATGCCAGCGGGCCCGTGACGCTCATCCGAGTCGGGAGCACGGTGTGGGACGTCGGGCAGCGGTCACCGCTCGCCGCCGGGTGCCGAAGGCATCTCCATAAGCACGAACTCGGCACGGACGTCGCCTTCGAGGACATCCACGAGCTCCTTGGGCTCCGATTTCGCCAAACCATCGCATGCAGTGAGGAGTTTGGCATCGTTCGTCGCTGCCTCCTCACCAACATCGGCATCGAGCGGGTGGAGATCAAGCTCCTCGACGGGTGGCGGCAGCTGCTGCCACCGGGCATCTCCCAATCGATGCACGAGCGCTACAGCTATCTCGCGGCGGCGTATGCCCGCCATGAGTTTCTCGACGAGACCGGGATGATGGTGTCGATGCTCAATGCGGCCATCAGCGATCGGCCCGAGCCGGCCGAGTCGCTGCGCGTGGCCGTGTCGTGGTCGGTCGGCCATGAACGCCCTGTCCGAACAGGCGCGAGGCGAGCGGTTGACGCGTTTCGGGCGGGGCACGTCGATGTCGGTTCGTCGAACGAGGTCCGCGGCGAGTTTGGCTGGTATCTCGTTCACGACACGCTGGAGCTCGAACCGGGGGCATCACGAGAGTGGATCACGGTGGCTGACACGGGGCTGGATCACGCGGCCGTCGTGGCTCTTCAACGACGGCTGCAGTCTGCCTCCATTCATGACGAGGTGGTCGCGAGCCTCGATCGTGATGCGTCTGGCATTCGTCGCAAGGTTGCCGCCGCCGATGGGCTTCAGCTGTCGGCGGAACGCGGCACGACGGTCCATCATTTCTCCAACACCCTCTTCAACATCATGAGGGGGGGGATTCCTGTTGATGGCTACCGCTGCCCCGCCGGCGATGTCTCTCACTTCGTGCGTCGTCGAAGTCGATCGACGTGGGAGCGGCATCGCGAATGGCTGGCGACCCAGGGCGACATGGATCTCTCGTCGATCGACGAGGCAGCAAAGGCGGTCGAAGATCCCCAACTGCGGCGCATTCTTCGCGAATACCTGCCGATCGGTTTCAGCCGCCGGCATGGCGACCCAAGCCGTCCATGGAACCGCTTCTCGATCGCGACCCGCGACGAGTCTGGCGAGCCCGTGCTGGGGTATGCGGGGAACTGGCGCGATCTCTTTCAAAACTGGGAGGCCCTCGCCGTCAGTCACCCGTGTTGCCTGCCTGCGATGATTGCCGCCTTCCTCAATGCGTCGACGGCCGATGGCTACAACCCCTATCGCGTGACCCGCGACAGCATCGACTGGGAGGTCGAAGACCCGAATGATCCCTGGAGCCACATCGGCTACTGGGGTGATCATCAGATCGTCTACCTCACGAGGCTTCTCGAGGCCTGCGAACGGTACTGGCCAGGACGGCTCGCCTCCGAGCTCGATGAACCGCTCTACGGTGCCAGTGTGGTGCCGTACCGGATTCGTGGGTTCGACGACCTCCTCGCGGATCCCCGTCATACGATCGAGTTCGATCCGGCCGAGGATCGGCGGCTGCGGGAGCGGATGGCCTCGGAAGGTGGAGATGCGGCGCTGGTGCAGGCCGCCGACGGAACGCCCAGGCTCCACACACTCGCCGAAAAACTCCTTGTTCCGACCCTCGTAAAACTTTCCAACCTCGTGCCGGAGGGGGGCATCTGGCTCAATACCCAACGGCCGGAGTGGAACGACGCCAACAACGCGTTGGCGGGCTGGGGCGTTTCGGTGGTGACGGCGTGCCACCTGCGACGCCATTGCGACGTGCTCGATCGATTGATCGGGGCGAGCGATCGAGAAACGCTCGCGCTCTCCCTGCCCGTGGCCACGCTCGTCGATGATCTGGCGGCGGCCTTGTCGAGCTGGCCCGATGGAGGGAGGCGATCGGTCTTTGAGTCGCTGGGCCGCGCCGGAGAGCGGCATCGCCGCGATGTGTACGCGGGAGGATCGGATCACCGCCGGGCGGTTTCCGTGAGTGACATTCGCGAGCTGTTGTCGGCGGCGAGACGGATTCTCGACGACACGATCCGTGCAAACATCCGCGATGACGGCCTGGTGCATTCGTACAACAGGCTCGAGTGCACCGATGATCGATTCGACATCGGTCGGCTCGGCCTGATGCTCGAAGGTCAGGTGGCGGCGCTGTCGAGCGGCGTGTTCGACGACCGGGCGACCTCGATGCTCGAGGCACTCCGGTCGAGTCCGCTCTATCGTGCCGATCAACGGAGCTACATGCTCCAGCCCGATCAGCGACAGACTCCGTTCCTGCAGCGGAATCGACTGCCGGATCACTGGCAATCGAGGTGCCCGGGCGTCGCCGCTCGTGTGGCGGCCGGCGAGAGCGATCTCATCGTGCTCGACGTGGCGGGCGATGCCCACTTCCATGCCGACTTCGCCCATGCCGGCGACGTGCTGCGCCGATACGATGCCAAGGCATACCCGGAGGACGAGCGGGAGGCGGTGCTCGCGCTCTGGGAGCAGGTGTTTCATCACGCCACGTTCACCGGACGGAGCACCACTTTTTTCGGTTTCGAAGGGCTCGGCAGCATCTACTGGCACATGGTCGCCAAACTGCTGCTTGCGGTGCAGGAGTGCCACGATCGTGTGGCTCCGTCCGACCGACGTTCGCTTTCCCTCGCCTTCGCGACGATCCGAGACGGGCTCGGCTTCCGCAAGGCTCCTGCGGAGTACGGTGCCTTTCCCACCGATGCGTATTCGCACACGCCGCGGCATCTCGGGGCACAGCAACCCGGCATGACCGGACAGGTGAAGGAGGAGATCCTGGTTCGCTTTGGCGAACTTGGTGTCGACGTGGTGGCGGGATCCCTGCGGTTTCAGCCGCAACTCGTCGATACGGCGGAGTTTGGCCCCGCATCGAGGTTTCACGCCATCGACGTCACGGGCCGTCGGCGTGACATCGCGGTGCCCGAGGGCGGGCTGGCCTTCACGGTCTGCCAGGTGCCGGTCGTCTATGAGCCATCCGCCACGAGCTTCATCCGCATCGTGTATGGCGGTGATCGAGTTGAGACCATCGACGGCCACACGCTGCCCGTGAGCGTGAGCGGCGAGGTGTTTCGACGCACGGGGCGGGTGGTGTCGATTCAGGTGGGAGTCACCAAGGAGCGGTCGTGATGTCGCACGCAGGCGAGTCGTCCAGGCTTTCGCAGGCCGAGAAGTTCGGCTATGGGCTCGGCGATACGGCGAGCAATTTTGTGTGGGCGCTCATGATGAACTTCATCATGTACTTCTACACCGACATTTTCGGCATCACCGCCGCCGCGGCGGGAACGATGCTCTTGTTCGCCCGTTCGACCGATGGATTCTTCGACTTCTTCGTGGGCGCCGTGGCCGACCGCACCGAAACCCGTTGGGGACGGTTTCGGCCGTGGCTCCTGTGGCTCTGTGTGCCCCTCGCGGTTGTTTTCGTGCTGGCGTTCACGACGCCCGACGTGTCGCCGGCATGGAAGCTGGCGTGGGCCTGGATCACCTACAACGTGCTCATGCTCACCTACTCCGCGATCAACATCCCCTATGGTGCGTTGTCCGGCGTGATGACGGATGATTCGATGGAGCGAACGAGCCTCAACGCCTACCGGATGTCGCTGGCACAGGTCGGTGGCATCATCGCCAACACGAGTTTTCTCTGGCTCGTGGGCACCCTGGGAAAGGGTGACGTGCAGCGGGGCGCCCAGGCCACGGTCGCGATCTTCGCCGTCGCCGCCGTGGTGCTGTTCCTGATCTGCTTCGCGACCACCCGGGAACGGATTCATCCGCCGCCGGCCCAACGCACGAAGGTGCGTGACGACATCAAAATGCTGCTGGCCAATAGGCATTGGATCGCCATGTTCGTGACCGGGCTCGTCACGATCACGCTCGCGGTGGTGCGCGGCTCTGCGGGTATCTACTACCTCAAGAGTTACCTTCACTGGGCCGACGATCGCATTGGGCTGTATTTCCTCGTCGGTGGCCTCGCGATGATCGCGGGTGCGATGGCAACTCCCATTGCCGTGCGACTCCTCGGCCGGAAGTGGGCGTTCGTGGTCAGCATGCTGGTGGTGGCCATAACGGCCGTGCCGTTCTATGTGATGACCCCCGAACAGACCGCGGGTGTGTTTACGTTCCACATCCTGGGCATGGTGGCCTCCGGGGTGAATGCGACGCTCTACTGGACGCTCGTGGCCGACACCGCCGACTTCGCCGAGTGGATGTTTCGAGTGCGGACGACGGGAATCGTGTTTTCCGCCACCACGTGTGCGCAGAAGGCGGGCATGGGGATTGGTGCTGCGGCCGCAGGACTCCTGCTCGATCGGTATGGCTATGTGGCGAACGCGGAACTCTCCGAGTCGGCTCGGCAGGGCATCCTGTTGATGATGAGCCTGATTCCTGCGGGTGGATTGCTCGCCCTCGCTGCCGGCTTCTGTGGATATGGATTGACCGAGGACGTGTGTCATTCGATGCGCGTGGAACTCGCGGAACGTCGTCTCGCACGCTGAAGTGGTGGTCCGTGGCATGGTCCCGACGCGTGCATCCGCCGGACCTTCAGCCTATGCTTGGTGCATGACCGAGACATGCATGAGAGGCAGGGTGGGGCGGGCGTGTGTCACGTGGGGTGTCGTGTCGTGGCTTCTTGCTGGTGCCTTGGGGCTGACGCCGGCCATCGCGCTGTCGGCGGCGAACGACTATCCCTATCTCTCGTGGCAGGACGATTTTGACGGGGCGTCGATCGAGCGATCCCGGTGGACGTATGACCTTGGCACGGGATCGCAATACGGCCTGACGGGCTGGGGCAACAACGAGCTTCAGTACTACACCGACTTCACCCGCAACGCGTCCGTGGGCAATGGCATGCTGTCGATCACGGCCAGGCAGGAGAAGGTTGGTGGCCAGGACTACACGTCAGCCCGTCTGAAGACGGAAGGTCTGTTCAGCCAGGCGGGAGGGAGATTCGAGATCCGTGCCGCGCTTCCCACCGGGCAGGGGATCTGGCCGGCCCTCTGGATGATGCCGACGAGTTCGACCTACGGTGGATGGGCGTCATCGGGCGAGATCGACATCATGGAGGCACGCGGGCAGGAGCCCAGCCGGGTGGAAGGCACGATCCATTACGGAGGGTCCTGGCCGGGAAACACATGGTCGAGTTCCTCGTACACCTTTCCGGCTGGTCAGACGATCGCGGGGTTTCACACGTATGCCCTGGAGTGGGATTTTGTCGGGAGTCCGGCGATCCGGTGGTACGTCGATGGGACGTTGTTTGCCACCAAGACGTCCTGGTGGTCGTCAGGCGGGGCCTATCCGGCACCGTTCAATCAGCCATTTCATCTGATCATGAATGTCGCGGTTGGCGGCAACTACGTGGGAAGCCCAAACCAGGCGACGTCGTTTCCGCGAACCATGCTCGTGGACTACGTGCGAGCCTACACGGCAGCACCGCCGACGATCTCGTTGCCGGTGGTGAGCGGAACGCTCACGCAGGGGCAGTTCGGCCATCCAACGATCGCAGCAGCGGCATCGGTCACGAAAACAGGCTCCGGCGCGGCGAGAATGGATGCCGCCAACTCATACTCAGGTCCCACTCGCGTTCAGGCGGGCACCCTCACCCTGATGCATCCGCGGGCGGTCGCACAGAGCGTGGTGGAGGTGTCGCCGGGGGCCAGGGTGACGCTCGGCGACGGCATGACGGTCACGGCGGCGGGGCTGACGCTGGCATCGGGGGGGCGAGTGGATGTGGGGACCGCTCGCCTGGAGGTGTCGTCGGGATGGACGGCCGTCTCAGCACGGGATGCGGTGGCTGCCGCGCGGGGCGACGGCTCTTGGACTGGCACGAGCGGGATCGGGTCGGGGGTGGTGACTTCCGCCGTGGCCCGCGGGCTCTCCAGGGCGGTAGGCTGGGTTGACGATGGCCATGGCGGCATCAGCTTCGCCGCCACCGCGCCAGGCGATCTCAATCTCGACTGCACGGTCGATCTGCTCGACGCGGCCGCCTTCATCGCTGCCGGCGCCTACGATCGCTCCATCGACGCCCGATGGCAGGATGGGGATGCGACGTTTGACGGCGTGGTGGACAGTCTCGATGTCGCCGAGTTCATTGCCACGGGGCTTTTCGACACCGGGCCGATCGGATTTGCCTCGGCCACGATGGTGGTTCCAGAGCCGGACTGGTGCTGGCCGGTGATCGTGGCCCTTGCCGGGCTGGTGAGGCGCCGGCGACGGTGAGTCACGCGCCCGTTTGGCGAATCGCCCCCCTCGGCGCAAACCACGGGTAGATCGCCGGCACCACGAATGCGGTCAGGAGCGTGCTCGTGACGATGCCGCCGATCACGACCGTCGCGAGTGGCCTCTGGATTTCGGCACCCGAGGACGTGGCCAGGGCCATGGGCAGGAAGCCAAGGCTCGCCACGAGGGCCGTCATCAGCACAGGACGAATGCGAACCTCCGCCGTGACGATTGCCGCCTCACGGGGCGTCAGCCCTCCCTCACGGGCATGCTCCGCCCCGGCCACCCACACGAGCCCGTTGAGCACGGCCACGCCGAAGAGGGCGACGAATCCCACCCCCGCAGCGATCGAAAACGGCATGTCTCGAAGGGCGAGAGCAGCGATGCCCCCCGAGGCGGCCACGGGAACGGCGAAAAAAATCAGGGCCGCCAGGCGAAGCGATTTGAAGCTCGTGTAGAGCAGCAAGGCAATCAGCCCGAGCACCACCGGGGTGATCAGGAGCAGCCGCCGACTCGCGCTGAGAAGGTTTTCGAAGTCGCCACCCCAGTCGATCGTGTAGCCGGTCGGCAGGTTCACCTGCTCCGATATCCTCCGCTGGGCCTCGGCCACGAAGCTGGCCACGTCACGGCCTCGTACGTTGGCCGACACGAACGTTCGTCGCCGGGAGTTCTCATGCTCGATCGACGGAGGGCTCTCCTCGATGCGGATGTCGGCCAGTTCGCCGAGCGGCACGGGCCGACCGCCCGCGGCCTCCACCGGAATCTGCGGCACGAGATCGGCATCCTCGCGCCACGCCTGAGGAAACTTCACCACGAGCGGATACCGCGGACGCCCCTCGTAGATCACGCCCGTCTGGATGCCTCCCATCGCCGCCACCGTCTGCATCACGTCGATGCCATCGATGCCATGACGGGCGAGCTGGTCCTGCCGGGAATCGATACGGAGCGTCGGGACGTTCGCCTGCCAGTCGGCCCGCACATCCGCCGCACCGGGAATGTCGCGGAGCACTCCCTCGATCCGTTTGCCGAGGTTTCCAAGCGTGTCGAGGTCGTCTCCATACACGAGCACCGCGACGTCAGCCTTCACCCCCGCCACGAGTTCATCCACCCGCATCTCGATCGGTTGGCTGAAGCCGAAATTCGCGCCGGGCACCGCGGCGGTGAGCTGCTCCGACATTTCCTCGACGAGGGCGTCGCGGGTGAGGCCGGGCCTCCATGCCGCATGCGGCCGGAGCATCACCCAGACGTCGGTCTGCTGCACGCCCATGATGTCGTTGGCGATTTCAGGCCGGCCTGTCTTGCAGAACACCGTCCGAACTTCGGGGAAGGACTCGAGCACCTGCTCGATGCGGGTGGTGAGCGGGATCGAGTCCTCGAGGGTGGCGCTCGGCAGGCGGTTGACCTCCACCAGGAGATCACCCTCATCGAGCCGCGGCATGAACTCGGCGCCGAGCCTCATCGCCACCGGGACGCTCGCCGCCACCAGCCCGAAGGCGACCAGCGAGATCACGATCGGATGGTAGACGGCAAACTTCGCGAGCGGGTGATACAGGCGGTGGAATGCCCGCATGATGAGGGGCTCATGCTCTTCCTCCCGGGAGAGCACCGTGGCGGCGAGCACGGGCATCAGCGTGAGGGATATCACGAGCGATCCCAGCAGGGCGAACAGCACCGTCAGGGCCATTGGCCGGAAGAGTTTTCCCTCGGTGCCTTCGAGGAAGAGGATCGGCAGGTAGACGATCGCGATGATCAGTTCGCCGAACATGGTCGGGCCGCGGACCTCGATCGCGGCGCTCCGGACCGTCTCGATCTTGGAGGCGGACGGCGGGGCGAGCCCGAGGCGTCGGACGCAGTTTTCCACCATGATCACGGAGCTGTCGACCACGAGGCCGAAGTCGATGGCGCCGAGGCTCATGAGGCTGGCAGGAATCCCGACCGCCCACATCAGGTTGGCGGCGAAGAGCATGGAGAGCGGGATCGCGAGCGACACGATCAGGCCGGCCCGCACGTTGCCGAGCAGCACCAGCAAGACGCCGATGACGAGCAGCCCTCCCTCGGCGAGGTTGTGGAGCACCGTGTCGAGCGTGCGGGCGATGAGGTCGGATCGGTCGTAGAGGATTTCAAGGTCGACCCCCGGAGGAAGCGACTGCCGCACCTGCTCGAGTTTTTCCTTCGCGGCCGTGACGACCCGCCGGCTGTTCTCGCCACGCACCATCATCACCATGCCGGTCACCGCCTCCCCGCGGCCGCCCCGAGTCACCGCCCCCTGGCGGGTGAGCGGCCCGATGGCGACGGTGCCGATGTCACGGATCAGGATCGGCACGCCTCCCGCAGGGCTGCGGACGATCACTCGTTCGATGTCGTCTACCGTGCGGAGCAATGACTCGCCGCGAATGAACCGCTGCTCGCCATTCTTCACGACATAGCCGCCACCGGTGCTCGTATTGTTGCGGTCGAGCGCGGCAAGCACCTCGGCGAGCGAGATGCCATGCGACGACATGCGGTCTGGATCGACCTGCACCTGGTAGCTCTTGGCATAGCCGCCATGGCTGTTGATGTCGGTGACACCGGGCACCGTGCGCATCACGGGCGCGATGTCCCACTCGAGGATGCTGCGAAGGTCCATGAGGCTCCGCTCGGGGCCGCGGACCTCGAACTGGAGGATTTCACCGAGGGCCGTCGACAGCGTGCCGAGCTCTGGGTCGGCCTCCGGAAGCGAGATGCCGCCCCGGGCGGCCGGGAGCCGCTCGGCGACGAGCTGCCGCGCTCGGAGGATGTCGGTGCCCTCGCGAAACACGATCGTCACGAGCGAGATGCCGAGCCGCGACACGCTCCGAAGCTCCTCGACGTCGGGGAGGCCGCTCATCGCGAGTTCGACGGGATAGGTGATCAGTCGCTCCACCTCCACCGGAGGAAGGGTGCCCGCCTCGGTCACGACCTGCACCTGCACGTTGACGAGATCGGGCACGGCATCGACGGGAATCTGCGTAGCGGCGTAGAGACCGCCGAGCGCCATGAGCACAAAGAGCGCGATCACCAGCGCCCGATTCGACAGTGACCATTCGATGACGCCCGACAGCACGCGATTTCTCCCCGCCAGGTGCGGCAGGCTCCGAGGTCAGCCCTCATCCTCGAGGAGCATCTCACTCTTGAGCAGAAAGGCCCCGCCGGCCACCACCTGCTGGCCCGGGTCGAGGCCCTTGCTGACCTCGATCCAGCCCTCGTCGGTGATCCCCGTCGTCACGTCGACACGGCGATACCGACCGGGATCTGACGGCACGAACACAAAGGCCCGATCTTCGTGCCTCATCACGGCGGTTTCGGGCACCGCCAGCACGTCGCGAGGCGCACCCTGCGGCAGTTCGACCCACACGAACATGCCCGGCTTGAAATGGGCGTCGTCGTTGGCGAGATCGGCGACGATCGGGACGCTGCGGGAGTCGGGATCGACGGTGGCGCCGATGTGGTTGATCGTGGCCTTCGCCCGATGCTCTTCGGCCCCCGGCATGACGAGGCTCACCTCCTGGCCATCAGCGACCTCGACGGACGTCCATTGTTTCTCGTGCACCTGGGCGCGCACCCACAGGTCGGAGGTGTCGGCCACCACGAACATCTGCTCGCCTCCAGTCACCCGTTCGCCACGGCTGACGAACACCTCTTCCACGATGCCGGCCAGGGGCGTGCGGAGCGTGATCGCACTGATGCCGTCTTCATCGGCAGTGCTGGTATCCCCGGCTTCGTCGAGCGTCGTGGCGGATGCGTCGAGGCGGCTGCCGACGAGCGTGCGGAGGTTTTCCTCCGCCACCTGCAACAGCCGTTTCGCCTGGTCGAGGGCGGCCTGAGCCTTCGCTCGATCCTGGATCGTGGCGAAGCGGGCCTCCTCGCACGTGGCGGAAAAACTCGCCCGGGCCACCTCGAGATTGCTGGTGCGCTCTTGGATGATCCGCGTCGAGAGCACCCCTCCCGCTCCCAGCTGCACGGTGTCGGCATTCACCTTTTCGACGTACAAGAGCTTCGAGTAGGCCGCGAGAATCCTCTCGCGATAGGCCCCAAGCAGCCGACCATCGAAGGCGGCCTCGACCTCGGCGAGTGGCGTGTGGTTGTCGAGCAGGGTGAGCAGCGACTGGACGTTGTCGGCGATGCCCGCCGACCATTCGGCCGCCTGGCGGGCGATGTCGAGATCATCGCGACGCTTGCGCACATCGTCGCGGGCGATCCCCACCTCCGCACTCGAGATTTCCGCCAGGGAATCTCCTTTTTCCACGCGCTGCCGCACCTTCACCAGCACCCGGGTGACGATGCCATCCACGGGGGCATCGTAGGCCAGCCGAGAGCGGGCGTCGTAGTCGAGGCGGCCGGGCACCGTGAGATGTTCCCGCATCACCCGACGCTGCACGGCGGAGAGGTGAATCTCATCACGGGCCGCGGCGGCGGACAGGCTCACGATCGTGGGAGCGGTGGCCGTCGCCTCCGTCGAGGGGGCCGCGGCTGGCTCTTCGTGGTCGCCGCCTGAGAAATGGTGGGTGGCCAGCCACCACCAGGCCAAGCCTCCCACCGCCAGGAAGGCGACTCCCGCGGCCCCGCGCCGAAGTCGCATCGCCCAGGAGACGGCGCCCGTGCCCGAGCGGTGCGCGGTGTTGGAGACCGGATCGGTGGACGAGGAGGGGGTGGTGGTCATGGGATGGTGGCGGCGACGGGGGGATGGCCCGTGGATCCATCGATGCTAACGGGAGTCGTGGTGTCGTGGCGAATCGTGCGGTGGCGGCAGGGCCGCGAGGGGCCTGGTCATGGGGGTGGCAGCGGCATGGGGCGTGCGACCGGCTCGGCCCCGGCGGCTGGCGGATTCGGATCGCGTGCAGGGTGCGTGTCGATGCCCGCCGGCGGGGGCACCGTGGCGGGGGCGTCGTCACGAGTCGGAAACTGCTCCATCTGGAGCAGGTCGGCGATCGCGACGGCGCCGTTCCAGCGGGCGCTCTGTGCCTCCACGAACGCGAGTTCCGTTTCATTGAGGATCCGCTGGGCCTGCAGAAGGCTCAGAAACGTCACCTCGCCCCGGGCGTAGAGCTGCTGCGTGAGCTGCACCGTCTCGCGGGCCTTCGGCAGGATGAACTGCTCGTACCAATCGGCCTGCCGCTGGGCCGTGCGGTAGGTGGCCACGGCCTGCGCCGCCTGGGCAGCCAGATCGAGTTCGACCAGCCGGAGTCCGGCACGCGAGGTGGCGATGTCGGCACGGGCGGCGCGGATGTTGCCCTGGTTGCGATCAAACAGCGGCACCTCGACCATCACCTGCACGAGTGCCTGCTCCTGGGCGGGACCGACCTGCCGCTGATAGCCACCGAGCACGTTGATGTTGGGGATGGGTTCGACGGCAGCACGCTCCAAGGCCCACTGCGACTGGGCGATCTGGGACTCGGCCGCCCTCGGCTTCGCGTTCACGCGGACGATCTCCTCCTGGAGATTCTTGAGATCGAACCAGGGCATCTTTTCGAAGAGATCGGCCTCGATCACCCCCACATCGGCCCTCGGAAGGCCGATGGCCGCGGCGAGCTCGCGGCGGCCGGTCTCGACATACACCGAGGAGTTCAGCAGCTGCATTTCGGCACGGTCGCGCTCGATGCTCCAGAACAGCACGTCGGCCTTGGTCCCCTCGCCGGCCTTCATCAGTGCATCGCCGATGTCGTACGAACGCGTGGCGATGTCGAGCAGCAGGCGGTAGATCTCGACCCGTCGCTGGGCCACGAGCAGGGCATAGTAGCGTCCGCGCACATCCGTGAGCACGTCGAACCGCGCGCGGATCAGTTCGTATTCCGACTTTTGCACATCCCGGAGGGCGGCCTGCTGCGAAAGCCGAAGCTTGCCTGCGGTCACGAGGTCTTGCTGCACGAACCCGTTCCACTGGCTCTCCGGGCCGGCGATCTGCGGCGATGATCCGGCCATCATTGGATTGGGATAGAGCCGTGCCTGCACCGCCTTGCCCCGGGCCGCCTCCACCGCCGCCCGGGCGGCGGCGAGTCGCGGATGGCTTCGTTCGGCGAGGGCGACGAAGTCTTCCAGGAATCGTGGACTCGGCCGGGCGTCGGTGGCGAGCGCCGTGGAGTCGATGAGCCGTGGCGGGAGCGGCTCATCCGACTGCACCGAGAGATTCGGCACCGGCGGACTGTTGGCCGCCGGTGGCTCGGCGCCCGCGATGCTCCACGCCGCGCCCATGCCGAGCGCGGTTACGAGCACGACGACGCGAACGAAGGGTGGCGGGAGGAACATGCAGTGGTGCCGGTGCGGCGGATCGAGCCCAGAAGTCATCGACCATCCGCGGAGTCGCCATTCAGCAGCGAGGCAAATACCACCGCGGGTGCGACTGGGTGGCGGGGGATGCGCGGAATGGGAAAAGCCGTCAGTGTCGCCAGACTCGCCAGCCTGCGTCGCCTTCCCGTTTCACGCTGCCGCGGACCACCAGCGGGCGATCAGTCCTCGGCGGCGAAGCCACGCTTCCGCATCAGGGCATCGACGGTCGCATCACGGCCGCGAAAGGCCCGGTAGCCCTCCGCGGGATCGACGGCGTTGCCGGCGGCCAGCACATGCCGATGCAGACGTGCGGCAACGTCGTCGTCCCACGGGCCACCCGCCTCCAGGAACGCTTCCCATGCATCGGCCGTGAGCACGTCGGCCCAGAGGTAGCTGTAGTAGCCGGCGGAATAACCGTCGTCGGCGAAAAGGTGGCTGAAGTGCGGAATGCGGTGCCGCATCACGATCTCCTTCGGCATGCCAAGCCGCGCCATCGAGGCTTGCTCGAACGCCGCAGGATCGATCGCATCGCCACCATCCCCATGGCGGTGCAGGTCCATGTCGACGATGGCGCTGGCGAGAAACTCGACGGTGCGGAAGCCCTCGTTGAAGGTCTTGGCCTGAAGCACCTTGTCGACGAGTTGGGCCGGCATCGGGCGGCCGGTGCGATGGTGCACGGCGAAGCGTTGGAGCACCTCTGGCGTCGCCAGCCAGTGCTCGAGCACCTGGGACGGAAGCTCGACGTAGTCGCGGGCCACCCGGGTGCCCGAAAGCGAGGGGTAGGTGACGGACGAGCACAGGCCGTGCAGGGCGTGACCAAACTCGTGAAACAGCGTCGTGGCGTCGTCCCAGCTCAGAAGGGCCGGCGCACCGGCGGGAGGCTTCAGGAAGTTGCAGACGTTGGAAACGATCGGCACGACGTCGCCATCGAGCCGATCCTGACTCCGCTGGTCGCTCATCCAGGCTCCCGATCGCTTTCCGGCTCTGGCGAAAGGGTCAAAAAACCAGAGGCCGGCGGTGGCGCCGGTCGTGTCGATCATCTCCCACACGCGGACATCGGGATGATAGACCGGCACGGAGCCATCGATGACTTCGCGGAAGCGCAGCCCAAACAGCCGTTCCGCGACGAAAAACATGCCATCACGAAGCCGATCGAGCTGGAGATAGTCGCTCACCTCGGCTTCATCGAGATCGTAGCGGGCGGCCCTGACCTTCTCGGCATAGAAGCGGTAGTCCCACGGGGCGATCGTGAGACCCGCAGCGTCGGCATCGGCGATCGCCTGCATGGCGGCCACGTCACCGCGAACGCGTGCCACGGCCGGCGTCCACACGGCCCGCATGAGCTCGTCGGCCCGCTCGGGGGACTTGGCCATGGAATCGTCGAGCCGCCAATGGGCATGCGTTGGAAAGCCGAGGAGCCGGGCGCGTGAGGCTCGAAGGGCGAGAATCTCGGTGACGACCGCGTTGTTGTCGGTCGGCCCGCCATGGTCGCACCGCCCCACAAACATCCTCCAGGCGCGCTCGCGGAGGTCGCGTCGGGTCGCGAACGTGAGAAAGGGCTCCACGCTCGATCGTGTGTTGAGAATCGCCCACGCGCCGGGATGCCCCATGTCGACAGCAGCGTCGGCGGCGGCACGGCGTACCGATTCCGGCAATCCGGCGACGTCAGCCTCCTCGTCGAGCAGCAAAACGCCATCGGTCTCCTCACGGAGCACGTTCTGCGCGAAGGCCGTGTGGCACTCGGCAAGCCGCTGGTTGATCGCCGAGAGCTGCTGCTGGGCGGCGTCGGGCAGGCAGGCCCCGGCGTGAACGAGATTGGTGTGCACGAGCCAGGCGAGCCGCTGCTGCTCGGGTGCGAGGCCCGAGGTCCCGGCGGCGGCGTGCACCGCGGCCACACGGTTCAAAAAGCCACGGTGCTGAACGAGGCGGTCCTGAAACGCCGCCAGTCGTGGCGCCATGTCGCGTTCCACGTCCTGAAGAGCCGGATCACTCAGGCATCCCGTGAATACCCCATAGACGGCAAGCACGCGGTCGAGCAGCCGCGTCGAGCGCTCATACGCGGCCAGCGTGTTGTCGAACGTCGGGGGGGCGGGGTTGGCCGCGATCATCTCGATGGTGGCGAGCTGCTCGGCCATGGCGGCGTCGAGGGCAGGGGCGAGGTCGGCGATCTGTACGCGGTCAAACGGTGGTGTGCCGCCGTGCGGACCGGTCCAGGGAGCGAGCAGGGGATTCGTCGTCGTGGTCATGGTGGCCCCGGGAAAAACACCGAGGCCCTCGCTTTCGCGAGGGCCTCGGGTCGTTTCGTTCGTTTCTGATCGTCAGAAATCAATCAACCATCACAAGCGGGTCAGCCGTTGGACTGGGCGGCCTTCTTCCGCCGCTTCATCCAGTCGAGGCTGGCCAGACCGGCGATGCCGGCACCGGCGAGGCCGATCGTGGCAGGCTCCGGCACCGCGGCGACGCGGAAGCCAACCTGGCCGGTCGCGGTCGTCGAGGCGCGGAAGATCGCGGTCGCATTGGCATTCCACTGCGTGGTCTGGGCGAGAGTGGTGGCCCAGCTGCCCGAGAACACCTGCGGCTTGCCAAGGTCGGCACCCGTGCCGGCGGTGTCGGTGAACTCGGTGGCGTTGGCATAGAGGTCGTAGATGCCGTAGGGCGACACCGTGTTGAAGTAGCTCCCGACCGGCATCGTGCTGCCGGTCGGTGTGGCCACGGTGCCGTAGTTGGCGGCGTTGGCAAGCGACAGGTTCGTGACGGTGTTGGTCGGAGCCGTGTTGCTGCTCGTCGGGTAGAGGTTGTAGGAGCTTCCGGCACCGGTGTAGAAGGCCGCCTTGTACCACTCATCGCGGCTTGGCAGCACCACCTGGGCACCAGGGTTCCGGGACGGGATCGCACCTGAGGTCTGGTTCGCCAGGGTGTAGGCACCGGTCTCCATCGAGGCGGCACTGGCCTGCTGGCCGTTCTGCAGCCAGTTGGCGAACCGGGCGGCGGAGAACCACGACGTGAAGAGCACCGGCAGGTTCGTGTAGACGGTGCCGTTTGGGCTGACCCCGCCCTTGACCGCATACTTCGAGCCCGAGGCAGCCCCCGCATTGAACGTGATGCCGCCGAGCGCGTCGGTAGACATCAGGCTGTTGTAGACGCCGTTGGGGTTGGTGCCACCGGCGTCGACCTTGTTCAGAAACTGCACGTACTGGTCGTTGGTCGTCTCGTACTTCGAAATCTGGAACGTGTTCGACACCGCTCCCCAGCCGTTCGTGTTGGCCGGGTTGCCGGGGTTGCCGACGGTGCCGTAGGTGATCGTCACGGCGCCAAACGCCGAGGCGGCCATGCTGGCCACGGCGATCGCCACGCAGCTGGCGAAGGCTCGCAGGTTTGCCACCCGGGCTCCGCGTCCGCTGCCCCACGTCCACCGCTTGTTGCGGCG
>Ga0208783_10000054_pt1 | contig 63649 bp, 75 predicted proteins | sample DEB19_08_DNA_2_FD_184529 | JGI IMG/M metagenome (GOLD analysis project Ga0208783, IMG submission 184529) | Aqueous microbial communities from the Delaware River and Bay under freshwater to marine salinity gradient to study organic matter... | ecosystem: Environmental > Aquatic > Marine >... | reverse complement strand
TTCCGACGAGTTGGGTCTTTGTTGGCGCGGCGCAGATTGAGAGCGCGTTTGCGGTTGAGCGGTAACATGCGCCGCAAAAAATACTATTCCTCGTTTGGGTCGCGGTCGTGGTCGTGGTCGGGGTCGTGGTCGGGGTCGTGGTCGGTGTCGCGGTCGTGGTCGTGGTCGTGGTCGGGGTCGCGGTCGGGGTCGAAAGGGTGAGATATGCATATCAAGCGATATGGCAAAATGTCGCGAGTGAGGTCGGGGGAGCCGTCTAAGCCTTGGTCGCGGTCGTGGTCGTGGTCGGGGTCGTGGTCGGGGTCGCGGTCGGGGTCGCGGTCGGTGTCGCGGTCGTGGTCGGGGTTGAAAGGGCGATGAGGCGGCGGTCGAGACAAAAAGTCAGGTCGCAACGAGTCAAATCCGGTGCGTCGTCGGAGTTGTTTTCCTGTTCAGGGTGGGGGGATCGGTATGCGTTCGGTTTATCGCCTGAGCCTTGGTTTTATTCTTGGTCGTGGTCGTGGTCGCTGACTTCGGGCAAGGCGCGGTCTGTGTCGCATAAGCAAATGCGTTCGAGGTCGGGGGGCGAGGCGATGACAGCACCGAAGCGCAAACCGAAGAAGGCGACTGGAAACGAAACCGTCGCCCAACTTCAGCGCGACATCGACACGCTCTCCGTCTACGCCGTGCGCTACGCGCTAGGCCGGCGGACCTACGCCGTCGCCGACGTGTGCGACGTGGTGAAACGCAACATCGACGCTCTAAACGACAACAGCGTCAACGTGATACGGCGGGACATCGCGCGAGCCCTCGAAGATGGCGACGCTGGCGACCCGTGCGACGTGGATCGGTGGCGACAGCTGCTTCAAAGCATGGCCGCGAGATAGTCGCCGATGACGCTATCTCGTGAAACCATGACCGCGTGGTCATCGCAGGCGTCGACCCTGGGAGTGTGCAGACCGCCGTGTCGTGGGTAACGCCGATACGGCCCGGGCGGGTGCGCCATATTGGCAAGGCGATGGTGCCGTCGACCGCCTACGCCATCGGGGTGCTTCTCGATACGATAGGGCCGAGCCTGGTGGCCGTCGAGTGCGCCGAGGGCGGCGTGTTTCAGCCGTTTCGTGCCAAGCATCTCTTGGCCGCGCAGTATGCCGGCGGCGTTGTAGCGGGGCTTGCGGCGGCGAAAGGCATCGAGGTCGTAACGACGAGCGCGCAGGCATGGCGCAAGGCCGTGATGGGCACGTTGAAGCGCGGGCAGAGTTATGACGAGGTGATAGCGAGGTTATTGCCGTCGGTTGTCGAGTGTTTGCAGAAGGGCAACGTGCACACGCGGGACGCTACGGGCATAGCGGTATGGGCGTCGATGCGAGCGGTGGCGCCGAAGGTGGCCGCGTCGATGTGATGTGGCGACTGGCAACTTGCGTGATGGGCTACGCAAAAAAAAACGACCCTCGTGTCGATTTCTTGGGCGTTGCTTGATTGCAGCCAAAAACAAGCGGAGCCGGCGTAGACATACGTGTTTGTGACATGCCGCACCATCGACTTTTCTCGACGTTTTTGATGTGTTGCCGTTCACCGCCGTCGCCTGGTGGCGGGTTGCTATTGGCCAACGTTCTGAATATAGAACGCCGCCACAAGCGAGACCGCAAGCGAGAGGGGAATAGTAATGGTCGTGAACGAGCAAGAGTTTAATCGACGTGTTGCGAAGGCGATGAAGTGTCTGAGTGACGGGGCGATTGGCCCGATGTTGGCAGCCAACATCATCGTAGAGATCGTCAAGCATTGGCCGGAGTATCGCGATTTGACTGATTACAAAGACCCGCGCAAATGGGTATTTGCAACGTTTGGCCATAAGTACGGGTGGTTTCGTCGTCGCGCGGAAGCCTACTCCGGCCTAACGCCAGAGGTGGCGGTGATGTTGGAGCACGACGCGGCGGCGTTTGTGTTTCGGCGCTACTGCGACACCGAACTATTGCCACACGTCGTCACTGCTATCGTTGCGTGCAAGAACGAAACGATAGGCCAGTATCACGGTGCTCCGCCTATCAGTAAGCCGAAGATTGTAAGCGTGCTGAAGGGCTACAAGGAGCTTGCGCCATACTTGAAGGGCAAGACTGCGAAGCGCACGGTGGAGTGTCCTGCGTGCAAAGAGAAGGCCGCAAAGATTGCGATTCTTGAAGCGCAACTCGCGGCCGTACGGAGTGCTGCAAACGATACCGAAGTCATCGCAAGGCCCGGCATCACCAAGGCGGCGCCATCGTTGGCTGAGGCGGAATTTGGCGGCAGGTTTGCGAAGGTGACTACCGGCGGGGAATAGCCGAGTTGATGGGCCGATGCGGAAGAACGAATGACAGTCGATTAGAGCGAGCCACATCTCGAGAACGAATGACATGCGACCAGAGCGAGCCATACTGGCAGAACGAATGACAGCTTGGTCGAGCGAGCCATCCCGGCCGAACGAATGACACGCCTTCGGAGCGAGCCAGTTGCCGAGAACGAATGACATGTCACCTGAGCGAGCCAGTCGTCCAGAACGAATGACATTGACGTGAAGCGAATCAAATCCAAATCAGTGAACACCAAAGCGGGGAATGCAATGCCACGTATTAAAAAAGAGAAGACCGAAGCTGAAAAGTTCATCGCCGCCGCCGAGCGCAAACGCAAGGCGACACCGATGCCTCCACCGAAAGACGACCCTATTGCGGAGCTCAGGCAGCTAACGCTTGAGCACCACGCGCTATATCGAACGATGCAGTCTTTCGATTCGGTGTGCCGTGACAGGACGATTCGCAAGGGTGACCGCAAAGGCCAAATCATCCCGAGCCCTTTGCCGATGGTGATGCGCGAGGAAATTCAGCAGCTATGCCATGGCGACAAGGCAAAGAAGCGAAGCGGGTACATCGACGACGGCAAAGCGCGCTTCACGCTTTCAATGGAGGGCGAGATGAAAAAGAAAGAGGCGCTCATGGCCCGCGCACTCAAAAGCGTCCCTATCTACAACCAATTTCTGAAGCACGTGTACGGCCTCGGTCCAGTGGTGAGCGCGTATCTCGTGAGTGAGATTGATATCCACGACTCGACTGATGACAGAGGCAACGTCATCAGGGCGCGCAAGCCGTCGGCGATCATCAAGTACGCGGGCTTTGCGATTGACCACAAAATCAACCGGCTAGACCGTAGGACGAAGGGGCAAAAGAACGGGTACAATTCCGAGCTTCGCAAACGGATGTACCAGTTTTTGACCGCTAGCTTCAAAAACGCGAGCCCCAAGAAACACGGCGGGCACGTGTCGAGTAAGTACCTCGACGTCTGGGCAAACAAGAAGATCGGCGTGCTTAGTCGGCAAGCGCCTCCCGGTGGTCGTGAGCCGACCAAGGGCAGCGCATTTAGCGCCGGATGGCACACGGCGGGGCGCGTGTTTCTCAACGATCTCTACACCGTGTGGAGAGCCATTGAGGGGTTGCCTGTGTGGCCCGATTACTACGCGGCAAAGCTAGGGTATGGGCACGGCGGCAAAATCGTCGTGAACGCGCCGACGATGCTGAGTGTCGACGAAGCCCTCGCCCTTGTCGGCGACGTAGGCAAGTACCGCATCGAGCATCCTCTTGCGCTCTTCAATTCGACAGGCGACGCCGATGGCGACATGACCGAGTTAGTGGACGGCGCCGAGATGGATGACGTCGACGGCGTCGAAGACGCGTTGATGGAGGACGCGGCGGAATAGAGGATTTGAGTGGCCGGATAGGAAGAACGAATGACACTTAACCGAAGCGAGCCATCACGATGGAACGAATGACATGAGGCTGAAGCGAGCCAAGCACCAAGAACGAATGACACATCACCTAAGCGAGCCATCACGATGGGACGAATGACACGCCTTCCGAGCGAGCCACGGCCGATGAACGAATGACAAAGCATCGGAGCGAGCCACCTTGTCGGAACGAATGACAAGGTATGGAAACGAGCCAATGTGCAGGAACGAATGACACGCCGGTTGAGCGAGCCATGGCGATCGAACGAATGACATGTTTCTTGAGCGAGCCAAGAATACGCAAACGAATGTCGGAAAACCGAAGCGAGCCAAAGTGTTGGAACGAATGACATGTCACCCGAGCGAGCCATTTGGGCGGAACGAATGACATGTCACCCGAGCGAGCCATCGGCGCCGAACGAATGACACCGCCATCGAGCGAGCCATCAGTCGAGAACGAATGACAGAGACGCTAAGCGAGCCATTTGCGAGGAACGAATGACATGCCCCCCGATCGAGCCAAACTTCTTGAACGAATGACATCGAACGAAAGCGAGCCAACGTTGACGAACGAATGACAGCTTGGTCGAAGCGCCCCAAACCAACCACGACAAGGCAATCTGCACGTGTTGCCGTGGTTGGTTTTTTTATTGGGCTTTGACTAAAGCAAAGAGCATGGGAAAGAACGTTGACCCTCAAGTCTTCTTTCGAGTCTCGAAGCAGCAGAGGGCGGTTATCGACAATTTGGTTCAAAAGTGGAATGCTCAAAAAGGCAGAGCCACGCGTTCCAAAGTGCTGCGGCACATCGTGATGAGCTACTGCGAATCGCACCTAACAAAGAAGGAGCGCGATCGCGTCAGTCGCAAGGTTGAGGAACCTTCCTTTTATGTTCGGGTCAATCCGTACGAAGATGCGGACCGATTTTGGTCAAGGGCGAGTAGGTTGGCGTCGACCGACCCGTTCTTTCGGCGGACATACGAGATACTTCTTCGATCTGATGAGCCGGTGTTGGTTACGGAATCTTGGCTGATGTTGGCGCGAACAATACCAGGCTTTAGTGCATCTCCGCTGCTCGTGAACAAGACGCTGCCTAAGAGGCTGGAAAAGTACGGGTTCCGCTATTCGATTTGGACTCCAAACGAGATAGCGAATCTCCTTCACGCTTGCGCAAAACGTCTGCATCGTTCGGTCTCAAGCATCTTTCGTTACACAATTAGTCAGCATCTAACGAAGGACATGCAGATTTCTGTAGCGACAAGCAACGTCAAGCCGTTGCCGTTAGATGGCAAAAGATGCGTTTGGGTTTGTGTGAGCAAAGAAGACGTTGACCGGTGGATTGCGCGTGCACGAGCTCAAGGCCTTTTTCCAAGAAGGCTGCTTTTGTTGCACGTGTGTGACCATCTTGTTTGCGCAGGCGTTCTGTCGCACGACGAAGAACAAATGCTTTTGGGCTTTATGGCGTATTTGGCAATGAGGCTAAGCGCGCGTAAAAATAAAAAGAAACCATCGCTCGCAAAAGTGATGACACGAAAGACGTACGCCTTTTCGACGCGAGGCCAAGATTTCGCGGCCTAGTGCCAGTCTCGCTCGAAAGAAAAGCCGCCACATCGCCCGTGACTTGCCGTAAGGTTGCCGCCGTTGGCAGTAAGCAACATGGGCAACTTCCCAATCGGAGAGGGCGATGGGCAAGACCAACAGGGCGGCAACGGTCGGCGTCGAGCGTGAGCTGGAATGGTATTTTTGTTGCGCGGGCGAGGTGATGGGCCTGCATGGCGCAAGCCTCGAAAGCAGCGGCGGAACCATCTGGGATGCGCGAGCGCTGGAACGCCTGCACGTGTCGCGGCTAGACCACGGGCGGCGCCGCGACATTGAGCGCGTGCAACGGGTGCGTGCGGTGCTGGCGGAGCTGACAGCCGAAGCGGTTGCCATCATCACGGCGGCGTTCACACCGAGGCCGTGGGATGCAGCGTTGCGGTCGGCAAGCGGAAGGGCTGGCGAGTACGGCACGCTTGCCGGCCTGGTTGTGACTGGCGACGAAGCGCACAAGGCGTTCGTGGAGCGCCGCAAGCGCGAGCCACGTGACGGCACGGAGGTGGCGCGTCACTTGGCTGAGTTTGCCAGAACCGAGGCAAGGGCGCGCGTGTTCGCTCCGTTGGTCCGAGCGGCAAGGCGCCGGCTGGACGGGGCGCTGGCGGCCTACGTGGCGGTCAGGGACGGCCATGCGCAAGCCGCCAAGACGAGGCGGGATGCCTACTACGCGGAGCTTCGCGCGGGGCTTTTGTGACGGCGGCGGACGACGCGCCGGGGCTGGCCAAGTGCAGACCGGAGCGGCTGGTGTCGCTACCGGCCTACGCGCGCATGCGTGGCGTGGCATACACGACGATGCACCGCACGCTGATGGCGCTGGCGAGGGCTGACGTGGCGGAGCATGGGCGGTGCGATTGGCTTCACGATTCGGGGCATGGACGCAAAAAATGGATCAATTTGTCGCGCCTAAAGCGAGCGCACCCGGTGCTGTTTCACGCGCGTTTTGTTGCACGCGAGGAATTTGAGGGCGTCGTCGAACGCGTGTCAGAACTAGAGGCCGGGCAAACGGACCTCCGCAAGCGCACGCAAGCCATTGCCGCAAGCGTGCGAGACGTTCGGGGCGAGGTGGCGCGTCGGAAAGCGGGGTAGGGGGCAACTATCCGGTGACGCCGGATGGTTGGAGCGGCGGCACAAGGCACAAAAAAACGACGGCGCACCGGGCAACCCCAGCACGCCGCCGCCGACCGCGATAGCGCCGTCCAACGGGAAACGGTAGCACCGGTCGAACTACTTCTTGAGCTTGTAGTCGTTGGGCCTATTGAGAAACCGCACCACTTGCTGAGGTGCCTGACGGCCGTGTTTGACCATGAAGACAATGCTTATGGCGACGTTCTCGTTGCCGACCTGCGTTTTGCAAACGCGTACTTTTTCTTTGGCGTCATAGATCACTTCCGTGGGCGGGTTCATGCCCGTGACGGCAATACGCCCAGCAAGAAGGTCATGCGCTTCGAGCACGACGGCACGTTGCACCGATTCCAATGAGCATCGCAATGGGGGACCATCGGGTGCAGGACGAGCAATCGGGTCGGCAAAGTAGCGCCACGTATTGGCAAGCACGATTTCGCCGTTTGGTAGCTTCCACACGACCGACGGAATGTGAGCGCCGGGGATGTATGGATCGTCGTCGGCGAGGGCGGGGCAAGCGAAGGACGAGGCAAGGCAAGCGGCGGCAACAACCAAGCGAATGGAACGGCGTGCTGTCATGGTGACCCCCTTCTATGTGATGGCTTAGTCAGTTTCGCCTACGCAACCCGTTGGCGCCATGACCTACCAGGTCAGTTCGGGGCCAAGCGTGTTCAGTTGTGCCTTGCGCGCCTCGTAGTCGGGCATGATGCGACCGAGGGCGGACCAGAAAGCCGCGTCGTGGTGGTCGTGGGCGAGGTGGGTGACTTCGTGCGCAAGCACGTAGTCGATAAGGGCTTTGGGGGCTTGCATAAGACGCCAGTTGATACGGATCACACCTTTGGAGCAGCTTCCCCACCTTTTAGCTTGGTTGGTAACGAGCACCTTGGGCATCGCGGCGCCGGCTTTGACGGCCCACGCATTGACGGCGGAGGCGACGATCTCGCGAGCGGCGCGCGTGTAAAAGGCGATGAGGGCGGTGCGGACACAGGCCGCCGAGTTGGCGGCCGTGGTGTTGGTGGGCACGTGAACGACGATAAAGTTGCCATCGACCGCAACGGGCTGAACTTGTTCGCTGCGCACGACGCGGAGGCGGTATTGACGGCCAAGGTAGCGGAACGTTTCGCCCGAAACAAACTCATGTTCGGGCGCGGGCGCCAAGGCGGCGCGCTGCCTGAGCTTGCCCACAATCCACGCTGCCTTGGCCAACACTACCCGGTCAAGACGAGCAACCTCGACCGCGTTTGGGGCGGAGATGACGACGGCGCCCGAAGGCGAGACCGCAACACCGACCGTTTTGCGGCTGCACCGAACGATGGCGTAGTCAATCTCGGTGTTGCCAAACTGCACTGTCGATGTCTCGTTCATAACCAAAGCATGACAGCGGGCCGGCCAGCGTGCAACCCAACCAAGCAAAATAGCTACGACAAGGTGGGCAACAGGCCAAACCAAGGGCAAATAAGGACAACGCCAAACGATGGCCCGTAAAGGCCTGCTAACGGCGTCAAGGCCGCGTTAGGCCACCTAAGGCGCCAAGCGCTGTCGAGAGGCCAAGAAAGGCCAGTAGCGGCAAAGCAAAGGGCAAGTGCAGGTCTCATCACCGCCGGCCCGGGAAGTCAGCACGTAGCCAGTCGGCAAGGGCCAGGCGCACGGCCTCGGCGCGGGTGACGCCGCGGTCGGCGCAGGCGTCGGTCAGCACGTCCGCCATCTCGTCTGGCAGATACAGTTCGATACGCCGGCCACGGCGCTCGGAATGGGGGATGGTCGGCCCGCTGGTGACGACGTTCCGCACGCGTTTTTTCCCATTCGCCGCAGCCATACCGCCACCGTACCAGCGTACGGTCAGCGGCGCCACCTACGCGCCACAAGCAAATCGGCAACGCCCGCAAGTCGCCAACATCGCTAGCCTTTCCGCGCGCATCCCACCATGTGCGCTCTCCCAACCTCTTCCAACCCCTCCCAAACCCACCCCCTGATTAGTAGGCGCAATAACCCGGGTCGATCGGGTAGACGTGTCAGGCCTCGCGATGAGGCATCAAGGAAAAGATGAAGCACGGCCACTAGGCCGCTCAGCCAGTCATCCAACCATCCCCCAAAGCCCGCCAAGTCAACGCCTACGGCAAATGAAACAATCACCGTCAAGTAAGCCAGTAAGGCGGTAACGTTGCGCGGTGTCGCAACGGTACAGCCGGCAACCACGTAGCTAGCTAGCGGTGACGGTAGCTAGCGGAGCGGTCAGCTCGTCAGGCTCGAGTGACGTTGCTCGTCACGAGGGATCGGCAAGTTAGTTAGACGCTCGAAGTAAGACGGAACGTCGTCTGATGTCTGACGTGGACGGGGGGTATTAGGGGGGTGAATCGGCAACGGTGTCAAGACACCAGTGAGCCTCAGTTGTCGATTGACAACGTAGCGTCCACACCACGCCGAGCGGTAACGGAGCTACCCCCCCAAGTTACCCCCCAAGCTCCCCCCTAACCAGCGCCGTAGCTGCCCCCCATCAGCAAGGCAGCTCCCCCCCAAACAGCCCGCAAATCGTCAACACGTTTAGCGGCAAGATGGAAAAGGCGGAAAAGGTAAGGATTGCGATAGGTTGGAGATGGCGGTGGGCAAATTCGAGGGTGTCAACACTAAATAGGCTAAACGACTGGGGGGACGAGCCCCCAACTGGTGAGATGGCCGGGAAAGGCTGGGGATGGTGGGGCGGCGAAGGGCGGCAAAGCGGGTCGGAGGGACGGGGGGTGGATGATGCTGGCGGGAGATGGATGGGTGGTGCCCGCAGCCCCGTACTGAGGCCGGTTTTCTCGATTCGGTAGCACCCCATCCTACCCCCCCCTTTTTTTCGTGGCATAGCTCCAATGTATTCCAGTGTCGCATCCACAAGGTGGGCAAGGTGGGACGGTGCGCGCTGGGCTCGTCAAAGCGTCGTCGCCCGCGTAACGCGTTGCCGTCGCGATTCGTCAGCTCGGGTCGACAAAAGCGAAAAAGCCCCGGGGCGCGAGCCCCAGGGCCTTGCGTGACCGCGTAGCGGCTCAGTGAGCAGCGCGGCGCAACACGACGTCGACGGTGCACGCGCGCCACGCGCCACCGCGCTTGGTCGGGTAGCCGGCGGCCGTCAATTCGGCGGCAATGGCGCGGAGTGAGGCGCCCTCGCTGCGGCGGCGGACCATCATCTCCACCGCGGCGGTCTCCTCCTCCACCGTCTCGATGCGCCCATCGGCCCCGTGGCGCTCGCCGAGGCGCTCGAACCCGTGGCCCACGCCACGCGCGCGCTTGGCGGCGACGGCGCTCTTGGTGCGCTCGCAAATCGTATCGCGCTCAAATTCGGCGAAGGTGCCAAGCAAGGAGAGCATCATGCGCCCGGCAGCGGTCGAGGTGTTGACTTGCTCGCTCGCCGATAGGAACGCTACGCCCTTGGCGGCAAACGCTTCCGTCAGCTCGAGCAAATCCGCAAGTCGGCGGGTCAGGCGGTCGATTTTCGCCACCACCACGGCGGCCACTTCCTTGCGTGCTACCGCGGCACGGAGCTCGGTGAGAGCAGGGCGGTCGGTGGTGCTGCCCGAGATGCCCGCGTCCACGAACACGCGGACGGTGCCCTCAAGGCCGGCGGCGACGACGAACGCGCGGCAGCGCGCTTCTTGCGCCTCGAGACCTAGGCCGCTGGCGGCCTGCTCGTCGGTCGACACGCGGCAATAGATGGCGACGGTCTTGGCGGCGGCGGCGGATGACGTGTTGCTCATGACCTAGTTGTGACCGCGGGCCGGCCAGCTGGCAACGTCGCCACATTTGATTTGTGAGACCCCGTGCGCACACGTCGGCAAGACGGGCACTGAACAGCCCGGGCAAGCCGGGACGTCTATAGACAGGCGCCTATAGACGCAATTCCACGCGGCAAAATAAGCCGTTCCGTCAATAGACGCGGCGAATCTACGGGGTTTCTCGGGTGTCTATAGGCACGACGCCCCCGCGGTGTGCGACGGCCTCGCCCTAGCTGGCCAGTCGACCCCCGATGCGCCGCCATCGCGCCACCTTCGGGGACGCGTCGCTACGTAACGCGACAACGGAGCAGGGGACCGGACATGCAGGGCGCCTTCGCACCGTGTGCGCAACGTAAGGCGAAATCCCATCGACCCCCTGTTAAAACAGCGCCCCCCCTTTCCCATACCCAACCCAATTTCTCACCTATCCCACCTTTCCTCACAACACTTGCACACTACACGCAACAGGTTCCCATGGGCATAGGCGACGGCAACAGCGCAAAACGCGACAAGCGCAGAATCGAAACCGCACAGCGTCGCGAAAAGGCGATGGAGATGCGTTGCGCGTCGCACACCTACGAGAGCATCGCCAAGGCGCTCGGCTATCACGACCGCGCGCACGCGTATAACGACATTCAAAAGGCGATAGCCGAGATTGGTCGCGAGCCAGCGGAGCACTTAATCCGCATGGAACTCCGCCGCCTTGATGCGCTCGTGAAGGCGATCTGGAACGAGGCGGTGACTGGCGATTTGCGCGCGATTGATCGCGTACTTCGCATTTTGGAGCGCCGTGCAAACATGCTGGGGCTCGACGCGAAGAAGAGTGTCGACACCGAAAACGATATCGAGAAGGCGCAACACATTGTCAATGTGCTGATGACGGCGCAAGCGCACACTGCCAAGTTGCCAAGCGAAAACAATTAGTCACTTGCATTCCGACGTAGACGACGACGACCTCGACCTATTGGACGAGCTGGAAGCGCGTGTTGCGGCCTCAGCGCAAGCCCAAGAAGGTCCACGCACGAACGCCGTCGACGTGCGTTTGAACGGTCCGCAGAGCCGAGCATTTGAGCTACTAAAGCCCGGTGTGACGGTGGCAACACCGTGGGGCCGCGGTGTTGGCAAATCGATGTTTCAGCGCATTGCTTGGTACATCCAAGTGGCGCAACACGACGGCCGCCCGCGACCCGATCACATCATCCAAAAAGGCATTCGCATTGTGCTTTTGGCGCCGACGTTCAAACAAGCGGTGGACGTGCACGGGTCGTGGCTTGATGCGGAGCTCAACGGGAAGTGGAAGTTTCTGAACGGCAAGTTGAACCGCACCAAGTGGCGCGTCGACTTTCCGGGCGGGTCGTGGATACAGTTCTTCGGTTCGGAAAACGCCGACACGGTGCGCGGTGTTCGGTGCGATTTTGTCACCGTGGACGAATGCGATGACGTCGACCCCGACGTCTATGATGCCATCTGCCAGCCGTGGCTATCGGAGCCTTGGAGCTTCAAGATGCGCCTTGCGGGCGGTACGCCGCGGCGTGGCCGTCATGGGCTTCTGTACAAGCTCTACGACTTGGCAAAGAACGAAGTTCCGGGGTTTTATTCGGTGCACGCAACGTACAAGGATGCGCCGGAGAACGTGTCGCAGTCGTTTGTTGAAGAGGTAAGGCAGACGACGCCCGAAGAGATTTTCAAGCGCGAATGGGAATGCGACTTCGACAGCGCGGAAGGTCTTGTTTACTCCAACTTCATCGAGGGGTTCCACGTTCGGAAAGTTGACCCTGCAACGCGGTGGACTGAGGTTTTGATCGGCGTCGACCATGGTTGGGAAGACCCTGGCGTCATCCTTGTCATCGGCGTCCAAGGGTCGGGAGCCGATGCCACGTGTCACGTGATTCACGAGGTTTACGAATCGCGAAAAGACACCTCGTGGTGGCAGCAAGTGGCGCGCGAGTACGCCATCAAGTACCCGGGCGCGCGGTGGTATTTGGACCCGTCGCGGCCTGACCGCATCGAGGACTTCCGCAAGGTGGGCATACGGCCTCAAGAGGTCGACAACTCGATTGAGGCTGGCGTGGCGGCGGTGCAAGACCGGTTGACGATACGGCCTATCTACCGGCTGAAAACCTACGCGCGGCTTTACGTCGATCCTGTGTGTCGAAACACCATTCGCGAATTTGGTTTGTATCGGCGAAAGCGCAATCCGCGAAACAAGTCGGAGATTTTGGAGAGCATCGAGGACAAGCACAATCACACAATGGATGCGCTTCGTTACGCCATTTTCTCCCGCTACGGCTCGCCGCAAATCGTTCGCAACTTGAACAATCTCCCATCGTACTGAGAACGGACTTCCGACGTGCCATCTTTGCCTTATGGCGTTCTTGCCCAACGCTCGCCCGACTACCGCGCAAGCGAATGGGAGATGCTTGATGACTTGTACGAGGGCGGCTTTCGCATGGCGCGAAACGCAACCCGCCACATCACGCGCATTTACGGCGAGACCGACGACCGGTACCGCGATCGCATTACGTCGACGAGCTACATCAACTACTTCGGGCAAATCGTCGACTACTTTGTTGCCAGCTTGTTTGCGCAGGAGATGACCGTCAACCCGGCCTCCGACGCCGACAACCCGCTCACCGTTGGCAGCTTGCCAAACGATGAGTTTTACGAATTGTTTGCCGATGACTGCGACATGCGAGGGACGAGGTTCCCAAACCTCCTGCGTCGCGTGCTTGCAACCGCCCTTTGCAAGCGCACGGCGTACGTGTGCGTAGACTTGCCGGCAAGCGACAACGATGCCCAAAGCCTCGCCGAAGAAGAGGGCATGGGGCTCTTGCGCGCCTACGCCTACGAACTTCCCAACGAGCATCTCATCGACTGGCAAACGAACGACGAAGGGCAACTGGTTTGGGCCATCCTAAACCGCTGCGTCGTTGAACGAACGGACCCCGAAGCAAGCCGGGGCGAGGTTCGGGAAGAGTTCAAGGTGTGGCGGAAACGCTCCGACGGCGTTGTGTCGTGGGAGCTTTATCGGCTGACGTACCGCAAGGACACGACGCCCAAAGACAATCAAGAAGTGCAGCTTGTGGCGGCGGGCGAAACATCGTTCGCGCGCATTCCCATCATCAAGTTTGAACTTCCGACGGGCCTCGTTGTCGGCGAGAAGATTGCGCTGGTGGCTCGCGAGCACTTTCAGCGCCGAAGCGCGCTCAACGCCGCGCAAAACAAATCACTTGTCTCCCTTCCCGTTGCCAAACTTGGCCCCGAAGTCAGCGCCATTGGTGGCGACTTGCCAAGCGACAGGCAGCAAGACCCTTACCGTGGTGATGACCCGATTGGACGCTTTCAGCGTCAAGGATTCATCGTCATTGGCAAGGAAGACAGCATCGAATTTGCCGAACCGAAGGGCACAGCTTACGGCCTCACCGACAAGCAAATCGACGGTTTGAAAGACGAGCTTTTCAGGGTTGTGCACTTGATGGCCGCTTCGGTCGGCAACGATTCAAACACCATGCGCCGCTCGGGCGAGTCGAAGATACAAGATCGGTACGCCGAAACGGTGGTGCTCAAAGCCTTAGGGCAAATCGTTCGGGCGTTCGCCGTCGAAGTGTACGAGTGCATCGCCGAGGCGCGCGGGGAGCGCGTTGTGTGGACGGCGCACGGGCTCGAGACGTTCGATTTCGACGACCGCGTCGACCTCATCAACGAGGCTGTGCAGATGGATCTGGTCACCATCCCAAGCCCAACGTGGAAGCGGGCGTACAAAACGGACATGGCGTTCCGGCTTCTTCGTAACTTGCCTCCGCAAACACAGGAGGTCATCCGTCAGGAGATTCTCGCCGGCGTGACGTCGGAAGTTGAGATGAGCGCGTTGATGCAAGGCGATGAGGCATCGAATGCGCCCGTACCGCCGCCAAGTGCAAGCGACGTAAGCCTCCCTGACGCCGAAGACGACGACGACGCCGAAGATGGCTGAAACGCAGCTAAGCGAGGATGAGCAGCGGCGACGTGAACGCGAAGAGATGGCCGTCGGCGCGATTCTCTTACGCACCGAAAAGGCGACTTGGAAAAACGTTCACCGAGCCGTTCGTGATGCGACGGCGCAAGTTGCTTACGACGTGGCGGTGGCCCAAGACCGCGAACGTCGCGATACCTACCGTGAGGCCGCGGTATTGGCCCTTGTGCTGGCCCGCGGGGCAGAGCTTGAGCAGCGACTAAAGCGCGAATTTCTCGCAGGACGCGCCGAGGCTCGCAAGCAAGCCGACGTTCTTTACCGCGCTCGCGTGCAACAGGTGGCCGAGCTTGATGCCGCGTACCGGAAAAGTATTCAAGTCATCGACCAGATGCGAGCACAGGCCTCCGCCAACGTTGTGAGTGATGCCTGGAAACGGGCGACGGCGGGAGCATCGTCCAAGCCTTCCACCAAGGCACTTGAGGACGCGCGGAAAACGGTCACGCCGCGAATCGACATGAACGTGACGACCGAGACGTGTCACGCGTTCAATGACCAGTTCGTTCGGGTCGACCAAGCCACGCGCGACCGTCTCGAGGAGGCCGGCGTCAAACCGGATTGGACGTGGCGGTGGAGCGCCGTCATGGACAAAAGCACATGCGATACATGTGCTGGGTTGAACGGCAAAGAGTTCGACACAATGCGTGTCGATGCTGTCGAAATGCACCCTCCGCTTCATCCTCGTTGCCGGTGCTTTCTGTTCTTCGTGCGCGGTAGCCGCGGGAGGTCGCTCGTTGACCTGTACCGCCGAAGCGACATGACAATCAACGTGCCTCTGCGTACGCCGCGGTGGCATTTGCCGCTGGCGCCAAAGTCGGCGTTTTTGAAGCGATAGATTTCGCTGTTCATCAATCGTTGCAGTCTGCAACCGCAACGGCGCCCGCGTAGTGGCGCTTGTGACACGGAGTGACGTTGATCGTCAGACCGCAGGGCACCGGTGCGCCCGAAACCACCGACGGCAACGACGAGCCGCAATCGTCGCAGGGCGAGACGTCTGGCCCAAACTACGTCACCGAAGGGAAGTTGAACGAGCTGGTCAACCGCGCCATCACGGCACGGTTTTCGGCATTTGAAAAGAAATTCGGAAATCAAATTTCGGAATCGGTCGCAAGCCTCATTCCGAAGTTTGAAGAGCTTGTGCAAGCCAAATTGCCGGCAAACGCTGCGGCAAATGCATCTCCCGCGGACAAATTGGAAGAAAACCCATTTGTCAAAGGATTGCAGAAAAAGCTTGCCGAGCTTGAAGAGCAAAACCGAAAAGCCCAATCCGAACGGGACACCGAACGCGCGCGAGCGCGTGACGTAGCCTTGCGGCAACGGCTTTCTGAAGAGCTTGCTCGTCACGGCATCGACAGCCGTTACACCAAGCAAGCCATCGGGTTTCTTGTCGACGCTGAGAAGCGTGTTCGTTGGGAAGACGACGGCGAAAGCCTCGTGTTTCGCGACGCGGACGGCAGTGAAATTGACCTTCAAACAGGCCTGCGGAGTTGGGCGAAAACCGACGACGCAAAGATTTACATGCCGCCTCGTGGGGTAACGGGATCGGGCGACCGAGGCGGAGGTGTTGCTGCAAAGGCGGCACAAGGGAACGGCGTGAAGCGCGGCGACTTGTCGCGGCTTCTCATGTCGACCTTTGGGCCGAACGGCACCGGCACGGAGTGAGCCCGTCCCTGAAAGACGACTATTATGGCCGCAGAGACCCTTTCTTCCATTTCCGGCGCTCTTGCTCAGACGTTTGCGCCTCAAATCACTCGCCTGTGGAACAGGCAAGCCATTCTCGCTCGTACGCTCCCCGCCGTTCCTGGCACGGGGCAGGGCGGTGGCCAGAACATCGCATGGGATGTAGAGTATTCGGGCGCAAGCGCGGACGCGTTTGCCGAAGGGTCCGACGTTTCAAGCGGCGAGTTCGCTACCGATCCAGTCACCAAGGCTCAGCTCCCTTGGGGTCAGTATCGCTCGGGCTTCCAGCTCTCGAATCTCGAGATTCTGGCCGCCGCCAACAACATTGGCAACGCCACGGCTCTCGAGGACATCGTCGGAGAGCGATTCCTCGGAAGCATCACCAAGCTGATTTCCAAGATCAATTTGGACCTCTTTTCCGGCACCGGAACCAGCAACGGCGCGCCGAGCATCATCGGCCTTGATGCCGCCCTTGCATCCACCGGAAGCTACGCCGGCATCAACAAGGCGTCGGTCACCGAGTGGGCTGGCAACGTGTCGAGCAACGCCGGCACGGGACGCGCTTTGTCGCTCTCCTTGCTTGCGGGCGGTGAGCAACTTGCCTTCGTCAACAGCGGCATGGAGCCTTCCGTGCTTTTCACGACGGCGGCAATTCACTCGAAGTACGAAGGGCTTTTCAATGACATCGTTCGCGTCGTGAACGATGGCAAAGGCCCCGTGCAGTCGTTCCAAGGCTCTGCCAACAACCTTTACTGGCGCGGTAAGCCGGTCGTTCGCGACCGCAACGCTACCGCCGGTAGCTTGTACATGATCAACCCCGACGAGGTTGAGCTCGTCTACATGCCGTGGCCCGGTTCGATGCCCGATGGCGTCGCGTCGATGGCTCGCGGTCTTGAATCGAGCAACGGTCTCGACAGCGAAAGCACGCCGCTCATGGCCCGATGCATCCCTCTTGGACGCACCGGCTCGGGCGTGAAGTTCGTTTGCGAGATTTACGTTCAGCTCAAAGTGAAAAGGCCCGGAGCGCACGTCCTAATCAAGGACTTGCTCGAAGCCTGATAGCCGTTCCAAGGCGCCGGAGTTGTTCGTCACCCGCTGAGCGTTTGCAGCGCGCGCGTTTACCCCCCTCTTCGCGCATCCTCCTGCAACCGAGCACGTTCGACGGCGTGTGCCGATGACTCCGGCACCTTGGGATTTTTTTGTCGAAAGGTCTGTAATGGCTCGCAATGTTTCACAACCCACCGAACGAAAACTAACGCGGTGGAAAAATAACAAGTCGTTCGTCCAGCAATTCACGCTCATCGACAACGGCAACCCGCGCGTATTTCGATTCGAGCCGGGCGACGAGGAAACCATCGATAGCTTGTTCGACCACGCTATTCAGCGCGTGCACAACGGCGTCATTCTTGGCGGTGAGGCTCCACAACTCACCAACCTTGACAGGCCTGAGCTAAAGCTAGCCGACTTTCTCGACACCGAGCTTCAAGCCCGCAAAGACGCCGAAGCCGCCCTTGTGGCGGCGCAGATGTCAAAGCAGAAGGCCGAGCAGGAAATGATGCTCGCCGCCGCGCGAGCCGCACAAGCCGCCAAGGCCGTGGAGGCCGAAGCTAAACCCGTCGACGCGGATAAAAAGAAGTAGGCGAAGCCGTGGCGTTTTCGGAAGCCGACCGCGTGCAAATTCGACTCTACCTAGGGTTTGGCTCGCTTTACCTGCAAGCCGATCCACGGCTTGAAAACGCCATCACCGCGCTGCAATCCGTCACGGACGGAGGCACACGGCCAACCAATGACGCCGAGCTCGTTGCAAAGGGCATCCTGACCGAGCTTGCCGACGTCGATAGCCGCATCAAGGCGCTACGTGACCAGCAAGCCGCCACCGAGGTTGTCGGCGAGTTGCGCTTAGACGCAGCTCGCGAACAGCAGCGCCTATGCACCGAGGGGCGACGGTACGTCCACCGGCTAAGCCGAATGCTGGACACGTTCCCCCGGTCCGATGCCTTTGGCCCGGCGCCAATCCTCACGGCCACGCAAGACGCACGTAGGAGCGCGTACTGATGAGCCTTCGCACTAGCCTTCTGCCAGCCCTTGAAAAGTTGCGGGGAATCATCCCGACGCAGCTAGGGCTACGGCCACACTCGGTCACGGTGCGCGTTCGCACGTGGACGGGGCCAAGGCCAGGCGTAGGCACGTACACCGATGTGGATACGGTTTTAACCAACGCCGGCGCGAATGTAAAAATCAAACCGGTGACAACCGCCGACGTTGTCGCAAGCGGCGGACGGTATGCGTCGGGTGATTTTCGCGTAGGCCCTATGACGCCCGAGCACGCAACCGGCGGGACGCCCGATTCCGTCATCGACCCGCCTCGAAGCGCCACGGCGCGCGAGGTGTTTTTCATCCTCGAAGGCCCAGGATTGCCTTCCGAGGGAGCGTTCTGCAAACGCGTGGACGCGAATCCTTTTGGCCTTTTTCGCAGTGAGATAGTCGTGCGCCGTACCGGTGAGAGACCATGATTCCCGTCGTCAGCATCGACGCGGATAAGTTCGTAGCGGACCTAAAAACACTGGGTCAGACGCTGGAACGCGTCGCGAATCAAGTCGTACATGACGCCGCGGTGGTAGCAAAACGCTCCGCCGACAGGACCGACAAGTACGAAGACAAGACCGGAACGCTAAGGCGCGGAACGCGCGTGGAGTTTGTGCCGTCAAGCATGTCCAGCGCCATCGTCAACACGACGTTCCATGCAGAGTACATCGAGGACGGTACTGACCCTCACCCCATCGTTGCACGTCGAGTGAAGGATTTGTACTTCTGGTGGGAACGAGAGCAGGTCTGGTTCAAAGGCCCAATCGTCAAGCATCCTGGAACGCAAGCGAGACCATTTTTCAAAGCCGCTGGCGAGGTCGGTGGCCATCACCTTGAGCGCGGCATGCAGCGCGCTGTACGTGAGCGCGTGCGCGCGTTCAACCAGGGCGCGTAATGGCGCTCGAATACTCGACCTTTGGCAACGGCGCGACGGTCTTTCCGCTCACGCCGTCGACGACGAACACATTTCTCAAGGACGCCGATCCATCGGTGTACTGGTGCTTGGATTTTTTCGAGCACGTCATCAACCGGTACGTCGGAATAAGACTCGTCGCCGAAGCGGAATCGTGCGGCGCTCCTGTCGACTTTGCCGTTGCTTACGCTCTACCTGACTCGCCCAAGGCTTACCTCACCGAAGAGCAAGCGCGCTTCCCACTTCTTGCCATCGAACGGGTCAAGGATAGCCAAGGGTGGAGCTCTAATTCGTATCGGCACGCCAAGAACGAGTGGCGCCTCCACTACGTGCTGCCTCCTCTGTCACCAGGTCAGCGCGAACGGCTAAAGCCCGCGCTTAGGGTTGTGGCGCGCACCATCGACTCACGCATCGAAGCCGGGTGCGATTCGCAGTGGAACAACAACGCACGCGTTTTCGGCCCTTTGTACGCCAACCTCGAAAGCATCGAGTGCAGCGATGTAACCTATGGCGATTGGGAAGCCGGCGGCGGATTGACCTTCCCAGCGGTCACCATGTCGCTTCTCGTCACCGAGCGCGACATCCCGCAACTCGACGCCTTCGATGACCTCACCGACACGGCGCTCGAAGAGGAAATCGTTGAGTTCCCAAGGCCCGGCGCGGTCAGCGGCATCACGTCGCTCATCACGTCGACGTTAGGGCCTGCGAACAACACCAACCCGTCGAATCTTGACGACCCGCTTACGTTTCTCGCCAACTGCCAAGCGACCGACGTGCCGGGCGACCTTGTCTATGTGTCCGCGCCTCCTGTCGCTGGCATGCAGCAAGTCACACGCGTTGACCCAACCGACTTCGCGAAGATGCCGGCGGTGGGCGTGCTGGTGAGCAAACAAGCCTCGACGCTGTGCACGGTCTGTTATTTCGGCGTCTTGCCGATGCTTGGTCTTACGTCGACCGGGCGCCTTTTCGTCGGTCGCGATGGTCGCCTTACGCCCACGGCGCCGACAGGCCCAATCTTTTTGCAGGTGTTCGGCGTGAGCTTTCAAGCCGACCAACTCCTTGTGCGCCCATCGTTCGAGATGGTGCGCCTCATCTAATGGGCAATCAACAAAACGGTATTTCAAACAGATATGGCATCACGACGTTCTTCCTCTGCTTCGCCTCGTCCACGTACTCGCAAACCAAAGGCCGAAAGCGTTACGGTTGACGCTTTGCAAGCTCCGCTTCCGTCGCACGTCGAAGCGCCCGCGCAGGCGCCCGCGAGCCCCGAGGTTGCATCGCTTTTGACGGAGCTTTCGGGGCCTAGCGTTCTTGACGGACAACTGTATTTCACGCGCGCTGACCTTCACTTTTACGAGCGACGTCAGCTCGAAGCGCAATCGGCTCTCAAAGACATCCAGCTTCACAAGCTGGCAATCGAAAAGGCCAAATCTGATTTTGAAAAGGCCAAGTTGGACTTTGAAGAACGCGTTCGCCAGATGGCGCATCAGCTTGCGCAGGTGACGGCAAACGCCAGAAGCAAGGAGGCCGCGCTTCATCATTTGCAAACGGCCATCGAGCGCAAATACGCCGTCAATCTTCAAAAGGTTCTTTACGACGGCGACACGGGACGAATCACCGTTCAGTCGTAAATCGAAGCTGTTCGATCTTTGAAATTACGTCTAACCCTTCACAAACTGGAGTCTTGCTCATGCCTATTGGAAAGTGTTTGCAGACAACAGGTAATTACGGCGGGCCTCAGTATGGAGCGGATCTGTCAGCTAGTACTTCTGATTTTTGCCTAGAGGCATGGATCAAGGGGGGGGCTTATTGGCGTGAAACAAGAACCGGCGTATTCCAAATTGGAACAAGTCCAGGTTCGGGGGTTTGCGTCGGATTTATGTTCGACCCTACCGTCGGCATGAGTGGAGTGATCGCAAACAACGGCACTCAGTTGCATGCTCTTGGTGCTGGCAATCGAGCCAGCTTTACGACTCATCCGACGGAGTCGTTTTGGGTCGTTGGGCCTGATACGTGGGTACATTACGCATTAGTCAGAAGTGGAACATCGCTAAAGCTTTATGTGAATGGCGCTATGGCAGCCTCTACGACCATCGACGCAAACCAGTCGGTAGGAGGTGGGAGGCTTTCCTTTGGCGGCAACACGGTGCAGAATTTGGGGCAGGAACATCGCGGAGTCTTAATCGACGATTTGCGGTGGACGGTGGGAGCACCGGTATACACGGCTAATTTTAGTGCACCATCGGCGCCTCTCGCGGATATCGCGGGTTCGACGAAGTTGCTGCTTAAGTTTGACGATGACAACACCGCTTTTACAAACTCGTCTGCGAGCGGCATCGACCTTAGTTTTTCCTTTCCATCGGGTTTTGAAATCATTGATACGGGTTGGGAGCCCGATTTGCTCCGTCGATTTGTCGCCGACTCTCCGTATGAGGCAGGCGGCGGCGGTGGCGGCGGAGGCGGCGGCGGTGGCGGAAACCTTCGCAAACCCTTGTTCATCGGCGCCGACGGTAAGCCCGTGGAAATGCAAGCGACCGATAGCATTCAGCTCGGTGCATTGTCGCTCACGGGCGCCCTCGCGATGGGGTCGAACAAGATCACCGGCATCGCGCAAGCCTCCGCATCTGGTGACATCCTGGCGTGGGGCCGTAACGCAAGCATCGCCGACCTAACGATCACCGGCGCGCTTGGTGCATCTCTTGATGCGGGCGCGTTCAAAATCACAAACATCGCCGACCCAACGTCTGCACAGGACGCTGCATCGAAAGCGTACGTTGACCAGTTCAAGCAATCGCTTGATTTCAAGGATTCCGTTCGCGCGATAGCCGTTTCGGGCATCACGCTAAGCGGACTTCAAACGATTGACGGCGTAAGCCTTGCGGCTGGCGACAGAGTGCTCGTTGCGGGCAACGGCGCAGCCTCTGGCATTTACGTCGCTGCATCTGGGTCATGGTCGCGGGCAATCGACGCGGACACCACGGCGAAGCTCGGTCCAGACTCCTTCTGCTTCGTGTCGGAGGGAACGAGCTACGCGGACACCGGATGGGTGATGACGGGCGACGAAGCGTTTACGCTCGGAACAAGCTCGCAAACCTGGGTGCAGTTCTCCGCAAAGGGCGTCACGCTTCCGGGCGTCGCGCTCGAAAAGGTCGGCAACACGCTCAACGTCTTGTTTGCCGATGGCTTGGCCGTCAACGGTTCAAACCAACTTGTCATCGACCTTGCAACTGACCCTGGTCTGCAATTCACGTCGAGCAAATTGGATTTGAAACTCGCAAGCGCTGACCGTCTTGCAAAGGACGCGTCTGGCCTTGACGTTACGGGTTTGCCATCGCCGTTCAAGCTGGACGGCACCTCCGTGTCTTCCAACGTAACGGCGGCAAACCTCGGCACGCTCACGGCGGGAATTGATAGTGACGCCACGAGCTTGCACGAACATCAGCGCGTGGAAGCAGCCTACAGCGGTTCGCTTTCGGTCGGCTCTCCCGTGTACATCTCGGCAAACAACACGGTTGTTGCCGCCGACTCCTCCGACGATGGCAAGCGATGGGTATCCGGCATCGTTCGCGCATCGTCAGGTGGCACGGTGAAAATCGTGTCGAAGGGCGTCTGCCCAAGCGTGCTTTCGGGCGCGACGGCGGGCACGAAATACTACCTCGCAAGCGGCGGCGGGCTTACCGCAACGCAGCCGGCGGCGGGCGAAAACGCCGTTGTGGTCGGTGTTGCCATCAACGCGACTGACCTTGACGTGCGCGTGATCGACCAAGGCAAACGCGCAATCTGATTCGCAAATAGCTTCACCTTACTTGCCTTAGCTGCCCGTCGTCGTCGGTCGTGCGGCAAAGCCGTTATTTCGATCTTTGACATTCAAAAAAAACGTCCTCGGAGGGTTACATGGCGCTTCGTAAACCGATGTTCATGACGGCAGGCGGCTTCGCGGAAGAAATGGCCGCGAGCGATTCAATTGCACTTGGCGCGCTCACCATGAGCGGCGCGATTGCGATGGGGAGCAACAAGATCACCGGGCTGGCCCAAGCCGACAGCTCCGGCGACGCGCTCGCCTGGGGCCAGAACGCCAGCATCGTCAACCTCACCGTCACGGGCGCTCTTCAGGCAGCTCTCGACGCCGGCACGTACAAAATCACCAACCTCGGAAATCCTGCCAGCGCGCAGGATGCGGCCACCAAGTTCTATGTCGACGCCGTCAAGACCGGCCTCGACTTCAAGCAGTCCGTTCGCGCCATTGCCGTCAGCAACATCACGCTGTCAGGCACACAGACCATCGACGGCGTATCTGTCGTCGCTGGTGACCGCGTTCTCGTCGCTGGCCAAACAACCGCCGCCGACAACGGTATCTACGTTGTCGCCGCTGGCTCGTGGTCGCGCTCGGAAGACGCCGACAGCTCCGCCGAGCTGAACGCCGGCGCGTTCTGCTTCGTTGAGGAGGGCTCGTCGTATCATGACACCGGTTGGGTCATGACGGCTGACGAGGTCTTTACCCTCGGCACGACCGCTCAGACCTGGGTGCAGTTCTCGTCTGCCGGTGTTGTTCTCGCTGGCATCGCCCTTGAGAAGAACGGCAACACGCTCAACGTTCTCGAAGGTGACGGTATTGCGGTTGACGGGTCGAACAAACTCGTTGTCGACCTCGCTACCGACCCCGGCTTGCAATTCAGCTCTGGCAAACTTGACCTCAAGCTCGCAAGCGCCGACCGCCTCTCGAAGTCTTCAAGCGGCTTGGATGTCACTGGCGTTCCTTCGCTTTTCAAAATCGCTGGCAGCGCCGTCTCCTCCGACGTCACCGCCGCCAACCTCGGCACCCTCACCGCTGGCATCGAGTCGGATGCCACGTCGCTCCACCAGCACAAGCGCATCGAGGCCGCCTTCTCGGGCTCTGGCCTTGCGGCTGGCGATGCGGTTTACCACTCCGGCAATGACGCCGTTGGCGAAGCCGACGCGGGCGACGACAGCAAGCGTTGGGTGACCGGCGTTGTGCGCGCCTTCGCTTCCGGCACGGCTAAGGTCGTCAGCCACGGCGTTTGCCCAGGCGTGCTCTCGGGCGCGACGGCTGGCGACAAATACTATGTGCAGGACGGCGGCGGCATCGGCACCACGCAGCCCGGCGCTGGAAAAAACCTCATCCTCGTGGGCTTTGCCATGAACGCGAGCGACTTGTTCGTTTCCATCATCGACCAGGGCAAGAAGGCCGCCTGATAGCGACCTGACAACGAAGGCGGGGCATGACTCCCACACGGTCATGCCTCGCCTTTCGTTTGTCTGACGTGATGCGTGCAGTGTGCACGCAACGTTCTTTGAAATCGAAGGGACTCATTTCGGCGATGACTACCGTTTTGCGCGTGCGCGCGAAGGCTGGCCTTGTGCCCGACTTTGAAAACCTGAAAGCCAATCCGCCAATCTACATCGGGCGCGAGTGGTGCAAGGTCGATAACAATCACGCCCTTCGGGCGCGCGTTGAGCCGACGACGATACCGGCTCGCGCTGAGTACGTGCGCGCCGTGCGTGAGGGAGCTCTCGAGCCTTGCGACGAAGCGACGGCCGCCGCGTGCGGCGTTGCGTGGACCCCGACACCAACACCGACCTCCAAAGGCGCGGACGACGCGCAGGCAGGAACTGAAACATGAGCACGATTGTTTTGCCGGGGCTCACCGTCAATGACCCCGTCCCCGGCTCGTACATCAACGTTGGCTTTGCCCAAGGCCAAGCCGCCGGAGCGTCGGCGGTGCGCGATATTCTCATCATTGCGCGCAAGGGTTCGGCGGGTTCGGCCGTCGTCGATTCGATGATTTACGGTCCAACGTCGCAGCCGTCGCTGACGACCGAGGCGGACGCTGATGCGCTGTTGCAAGCTGGTTCGCCGGCGCATCGCATGTGGCGCGAAATTGTGCGCGTCAACCCGTCGGCAAACGTGCACGTGGTTTGCCCCGCTGATGTGTCGGGAGCAAAGGCCACGGGCACCATCACGCTTTCGGGCACGGCAACGAAGGCCGGCACGCTACGCGTCTACATCGACGAAGACACCATTGACATCAGCGTTGCCAAGGATGCGACCGCTGCAAGCGTCGCCGCGATTTTGGAACCAGCCATCAACGCCAAAAAACACCTTGGCGTCGTAGCAAGCGCATCCGGCGCAACCGTTACTCTCACCGACAAGGTTGCAGGGGAACAGGCTCACTTTTCAAAGTTCAAAGCAGCCTTTTTTGAAGTCACCGGCCTCACGGTTACGCCGACGACGGCGACGCGCCTTTCGGGCGGAGACGTCACGGACGTGTCCTACGCCAACGCGCTCGCGACGATAAAGCCGCATCGGTTCTATTACATTGTCACCGAGCAAAGCGCGGCCTACGGCGCGACGGACGGCAGCAATTCAAGCCTTGCCGCCCTTATGGCGCAGGTCGATGAGATGGCTTTGCCACTCAACGGCATTCGTCAACGCGTCTTTGTTGGTTCGACCGACACGCAAGCCAACACGCTTGCATCGGCAGTCGCAACCAACCACGCCCGATGTGAAGTGATTTGGGCGCCTGACAGCGACCGTAGGCCAGAACAAGTCGCCGCCGCCGCCGTTGGCGTCTACAGCTACGAGGAATCGCAAGCCGAGCCACGCGCCAACTTTTCCGGCTACGGCTCCGACGCTGCAACGGCTCGAAACTGGAATCTCAAAGCGCCGCTTTCCGGGCGCGCACTCACTCGCGCGGAAATTGTCGCTGCCCTCAACAACGGTGTGACGCCCGTAGCGGTAGGCGCTCGAGGCATCACGTACATCGTCAAGCGCATCACGTCGTATTGCCGTAACGGTGTGCTGTCAGACTTCCGCATTCGCGACGCGCACAAGGTCACGTTCGCGGACTTCCTTGCCGACGATTGGGACGCGCTCGTCAGTCAGCAGTTCACCGGAAAGAAGATTGGCAACGATCCGGTGATCGGTCAGCGCACGCCGGGGCCTGACGTCGTCACACCCGCCATCTTCCGTTCTGCGTTCATCGGTCTTCTGCGTGTGCACGAAGCGAAGGACCGCATCGAGAACGTCGATCAAACCATCGCGAGCCTCGTCGTGCAGCGCGAGACCACGCCGACGACGCGCCTCAGCGCGCGCGCACAAGTCGACTTCATCGACATTGCCGATCAATTCGCAACCGACATCGCGCAGGTGGCCTAATGAGCACGCAAATTTATACGTTCGCCGAAGTTTACGTCGACGGTCGCAAGCTCATGGAAGAGGCGAGCGTCAAGGTTACGCGCGACTCGAAAGCGCAGCCGGTCAACACGGTAGCGCGCGGGTTTGCCGGAATGTCTCCGGGCGCAAAGGAGCTTATGATTTCCATCGAGTCAGCCGTGCCAGCGTCTGACTTTGAGTTGAACCCTGGTGGGTACATCAAGGCAATGCAGCCGGTGAAGCTGACCATTTTTGCGGGCGGTCGCACGCTCGAAACAAACGGCTTTTTTACCAAGGATGACTTTAGCCATTCGGTGAACGCCGAAGCCAAGTTGTCTTTCGACTTTATGGGCGAGTTCGCCGATTGGACTTGATTAGGTAGTACATGAATTTGCCTCCAAAGGACGTCGCCGCGTCCTCATTGTTTCTCAAGCTCACAAGCGTCACACGACCTCATCGCATCACCGAGATTCCTCGCAAGGGGCCTGACGGCAAACCCGTCGGCGAAGTGGCGCTTGTCGTGCTCACGCAGGAAGAAATGAACGCGGCGGCGGCGGAGGCAGAGAGGCGTACCCGCAAGTTGCTTGGCGCTGACATTCCGAAAAAGGAAGAGGCTCAAGCGGGTTACGCGGACGTGTACAACAACCTCGCGGCTATCGAGATTCTTTTTCGAGCGTGCCGTGATGTTGACGACACGTCAAAAAACGCATTTCGCACGCCGCACGAGATCCAGGCTGGGCTCACAAGCGACGAGGTTGGCGTGATGTTTCACGCGTATCTCACTGTGCAGCAAGAGCTTGGGCCAATCGTCGCCACGATGACCGACGACGAGGTCGAAACCTGGATCACTGTGCTCGCCGAGGGAGGGAGCGCCGACCCTTTAGGTTTGCTCTCATGGGGCGCGCTGACGAACCTGGCGCGTACTATGGCGTGCCGTCTGTACGACTCACGGACGGACAAATCCTCGGATGGATTGCCGCACGACGAAAGCTCCAAACCAAATGAAGCAGAGAACGTAACGGAATAGGTATCGAGTGGGCGAACCAATCCGCGTCGACTTTCAAGCCGGCGGTATTCAGAACGTTCAAGAGGCGTTTCGTACCGTGACCGAAGCTGCATCTGCCATGCAGCGCAAGGTGTTAAGCTCGGCAAAGAGCTTTGAACGGTTTGAAAAAGCCATCGCCGCAGCGATTGAAAAAAGCAACGTCGACGCGTTCAAGAACATCACCGACGCATCTGCCAAGATGCGGAAGCAAGTCAGCGCTGCGACGAAAAGGTGGGCTGATTACGAAAAAGCCGCCGCATCCGCGGTCACTCGCACGCACGAAATGGCTTCCGCTCAACAAACCCTTATTGAGCAGCGCGAGGGTCTAAAGCAGCTTCAACAAGTGCAGCGGTTCTACATGGCCCGCCGCCGCACGGTCGAAGATTCCACGAAGCACATCACCGAACAGGCGCGCCTTCAAAGCGACGCCGTTGTCGATGCTCATAGGCGAGCCACGGAGCGCATCGGACGTTTGCCAGGGTCGTCGACCGTCACATCGGGCGCCGCTGGTGCCATCAAGGGCGGCATCATGAAAGGCTTTGGCACTGTCGCCAATGCTGCAACGATGACCCTTGGTGTGCTTGGCGGCTTTTCGGTGGCCGACTCCGTGCAAAAGGGACTTGAGGACCGTGGCAAGGCCGCTGACCTCGCCAACCAGGCTGGCAACAAAGTGTCCTCAAACGACCTTCGCTCGAGGGCGTCAAGCGTCGCCACACAGTACGGCATGAGCACGGGCGATGTTCTCTCAGGCCTAGACGCATTTGTTGCCAAGAGCGGCGACGTTCTTGCCGGCCTCAAGGGACTTAGCGCGCTTACGGAGCTGGCGACCGCGACCGGCGCCGACATGCGTGAGCTTCTGCAAACCGCCGGCATCGTGCACATGGGCACGGGCGACATGAGCAAGACGCTAATGCAGATGCGTGTTCTTGCTGGCGCGGGCCGTGAGGGCTCGGTCGACATGCGTGAGCTTGCCCAATATGCTGGCCGTATCAGCTCCGGCGCTGCGCAGTTCGAGAACAAGGGTTCCGCGTTCTCGCAGCTGTCCGCCATTGTACAGCAAGCCGCCGCAACCGGTGGTGCTACGGCGGCTCCCGAAGCCACCGAGGCCGTGGTTCGTCTTGCGACCGACATAATCAACAAGCGCGACAAGTTCGAGGCGCTTGGAATCAAGACGATGGACAAGACGGGGAAGTTTCTCCGCGACCCCAAGGAGATCATCAAGGAGACGATCGCGAGGACGAAGGGCGATCCATCTCTGCTTTTAGAAATGTTCGGCCACATGTCCTATCGAGCCGTCGCAGGTTATCAGGACGTGTACAACCGAGCCGGAGGTGGCGCCGCAGGCATGAAGGCGGTTGATGAGGCGTTCAACAAGTTTGAAAACGCCGCACTCTCTGAAACCACGGTGCGTGAAGACGCCGCCAAGCGCATGCAAGAAATTGACAAGCGTCTTGCGTCAACGATGAACGAGCTACGCGAGCGCATTGCTTCCGAGCTCATCCCAGTCATCATCGACATGGTTCCGACCATCAAGGAGCTTATTCCGCAGTTCGCCAAGATGCTCAAGGCAGTGGCTGGCTTTGTGGATTGGGTCATCAAAAACCCGCTATCGGGCGTTGCCACAATGATAGGCGCGAGCGTCGCGAAAGAGCTCGCCGCCGTCGCTATTGGTAACGTTGTGACGAAGGGCATTGAGCGCATGCTTATTGGCACGGCCACGGCAGACGCTGCGGTTGCGACCGCTACGGGCGTCATGTCCAGAGGCATGGTTCCGGCCATCACCGCGACGCTTCCGATGCTTGCCAATCCGATCGGTCTTGCGATTGCTGGAGTTGTCGCCGCTGCTCTCGGCGTGAAGGTTGTTTCGGACATCAAAGACGACAAGGCGAAAAAGGATCTCACCGAGCGACCAAAAGTTGTTTCGGAGATGGTGGATCGACTTGAAAAAAATGAATCACCGACGGGTGAGAAGTACAAAAGCCCAACCAAGAAACTTGCGGCCGCTCAGTCAGCGTTGAAACTTGTTCGTTCGATGGTCGACAGTGAACAAGAACGCGCAAACGAGGCTGGGAGTTGGATTCGTGACGTACTTTCGTCAGCGAATCCAGACAGTAGTTACCCGGCAGAGAAGGCAGCGGAAATAAAGAGTCACAACGAAGCTGCGGCGGCGTTACTGGTTTTCGCTGATAGACTTGAGAGCATCATCAAGAACACTAAGAAGGATGTTGATTCAGACGACGATCCGTTTGGAAATAACACCCCGCTTCTAGTTCAACCGCCCGTAAATGCATCGATACCCATGACGGCAGGGCTAAGGGCTGCGCCATGAGCGACATCTTCACCGTCGCTCTTCTCGAAGCAAAGTTCCGTGATGTGTCGTTCCCCATCACTGATTTTCGCATACAAATCACGCACGACATTGCGCAGCACAAGCGACCTGACCAAGACGGTGGACGGGTTGAGGCGACGGGACGAAACCCGCTTATGTTTTCTGCGTCGATTCCTTTCACCGCGGGCCTAGCTCGAGGTGTGACCGAGAACTGGCCTGACCTGTATCCGGCTCATCACCGGCGCTTTCTTGCCGCTATGGCGGACCGTTCAACGGGCGTGCTCGTGTGCCCTTCGTTTGGTTCGGTCAAGGTCAAGCCAGTGTCTTGCGCCACAAGCATCTCCTCTATCTCTCGCGGAGGTGAGACGGTTTCCGCGGAGTGGATGGAGTATTCCGAGTTCGAGGACGAATCGCAGGCGCTTTTTTCGGAGCGGTCACCTTTGAACGTCGCACTCGACGAGGCAAAGACCATTGACGATGCGCTTGATGGTGTGAGCCTAAAACATCTCGACCCAGATCCTAAATCATCGCTCTTAGATGCGATGAATTTCGTGGCCGCTGTGTTCGACACTGCGACGCTATTAGCCAAGCGCGCGGTGGCCGTCATCGACCGCATCACGTACCGCCTAAACCGCATTCACGAAAGCATCACTGGCCTTATGGACCCGCAGTTCTGGGACGTAAAGCAAAGCGTTCTTCGAATGAGGGACGCGATCATTCGTCTCAAGATGCTCGGAAGCGGCGTGACTAAAGATGTTTCCCTTTACGTCGTGCCGGAGCCTACGACCGTTGGCAACCTAGCCTCACGTCTTCAATCTACGGTGACATCGCTCATTGAGCTCAATCCTGAAATCGTGAAGACGCCCATCATCGACCGTCGCACCGTGGTTCGCTACTACCGCGTTGACGTAAACCCGGGCGTTGTCGCCGCTGTAACGGGCGGCATCTCGCCGCTGGCCACTTTGGTCTAATGGCCGCCGACCTCGACGAGTGCACGCTTCACCTCGACAGTCTCGGCTACAACCTCGACAGGTGGACGCAGTACACATTTCGCACGGACTTCCTGACGCCTGCGGATAGCTTTACGTTTAGCGTAGGCGACCCTGACATTCCTCTTGGCGCTTCTGGTCGTATCGCGCCGGGAATGAAGGTTAGCCTTCTGGTGAACGGCAAACGCGTGTGCACCGGCTACATCGACGAAGTCGCGATGGGCTCGGAGCGGTCAAGCGGCACCGTGTTCGCAGTGTCAGGGCGTGACGTTCTCGGCGACGTAGTCGATAGCAACATCGACCCATACATGACATTCTCGGCTGACCAGTCGCTCATCGACGTCATCGGCAAGGTGCTCGCCCCTTATGGGCTCACGACCATCTCCCTAGACAACGTCGCAGATAGGTCGATTCGCGCAGCCAACCAGTTCGGAACGCCAAAGGGTAAGGGCAACCAAAGCAAGACGAGCAAGTTTGAGCGCAAGGTGGCGTCTGCAAACGCCGCAGGTGGTGCGGAGAAAATTACCGTCAACGCCGCTGCCTTGAAGCATGGCAAGAAGACGGCAAAGCCTACGTCATTCGCCGTTCATCAAGCCAAGCCGTACCCGAGGGAAGGGGCGTACGAATTTCTTGGGCGCCTTGCCAAGCGTGCGGGCCTTCATATTTGGGCCAAAGCTGACGGCACTGGCGTCGTGGTCGGCAAACCGGATTTCGATCAGGAACCAATCTACAACCTAGTGAGACTTCGCGGCCCTGGACGCGGTAGCGCGAACAACATTATCAGCGGCGCTGTTCGTCACGCTCGCACTGACCAGCCATCGGTCATCATTTCCGGCGGTCGCGCGGGTGGTGGTGAGTTCTCGAGGTCGACCATTCGCGCCATCATGGTCAACGAGCTCATCGGCGTTGACGACAATGGCGAGTACGTCGATGCGGTGAAAGCAATTCTAAAGCGCTTTCCAAAGGCGTACGTCATCACCGAAAAAGACTTTGAGGACGGACTCGTTCCCAAGGCACGCAATCCGTATCCGCGAGCAAGGCCGATGTTTTTGGTCGACCCGGAATCAAACAATCTGAAAGAGCTCATCAACTTTACAAAGCGCGAGATGGCTTCACGTCAGTCACGCGCCATCGAGTGCATGTACGTTGTTGCTGGTCACACGTATTTCGGAAAGCCGTGGGCCGTCGACACTACGGTGATCGTGAGCGATGACGTTGCAAACATTCACGAAACGATGTGGATCAAGGGCGTGATGCTCAACAAGTCACGCAGCGGCGGCACGACCACCACGCTAACGCTCATCCGCCCTAACACGCTTCGCCTCTAATGGACTTTCTAGCCTTCAAACCGGTTTGGGATCGCGGAATCGGGATCCTAAATACGGTTCGCGATGCCGCCACCAACACGATTCTCGCCATCCTTGGCGATGAAGATGGCGACGTCACCGAAAGCGTCGAAGCCGAATGGGTGCAGCACATTGGCTTCGCTTCACGACCATCAAAGCCGGAGCGTGACAAGGGCGGCCCGCAGGCGGTCATCTTGCGAGCGAGCGACCGCGATTGCGTGATCGGGAGCCGTGACGTTCGCTGTCACGGGCTTTACGCGAGCCTCGATTATGGCGAAACGTGCATGTATGCGCCGGGCGAAAACGGCAATTCGCAGGGGCGCGTTTTTTTGAAAAAAGACGGCTCGATTCATCTCTACACGCGAGCCGGAAACTCGGGCTCGGGCGATGGGATGACGGTCAGCCTCGACTCGAACGCGAACCGATTAGTAGCCATCAACGGCAAAGGATTCGGCATCATCGCCGACGAAGATGGCGTGACCATCACGGCGGGGAAGGCGGCGCTAACTCTTCGCGCAAGCGGCGACATCGCGCTTGTGGGGTCGGGCACAACGCTTCTTGATGGTTCGGGGGTCATGATTGGCAACGCCGCCGTCTTGACGGCTGTTCGTGGCCCGACGGGCGTTGCAGCGGCGCCGTCGGTCAAAGTCAAAATTGAATGAGTTGCGGATTCCCCACGATAGGCATTCCCGGCTTACCGACTTTGCCGAGCTTGCCTAGCTTGCCTTCCTTAGCTTTCGGCATTCCCATCACGCTGCCTGCATTCGATCCGACGTTGTCGTTGCCTACGTTGCCGATGCCTGGCCTTCCGTTGTTGCCGTCGTTGCCAACGCTTCCGTCCCTTTCGTTCGGCATACCGATCACGTTGCCCGCATTCGACCCGGCGCTTTCGTTGCCGTCGATTGGAATGCCGGGGCTTCCGTTGTTGCCTTCTCTGCCAACGCTTCCGTCACTTCCTTCGCTCACGCTTCCCGAACCATCCTGCCCGCTCTAATGGCGCTCAATCCGCAAACCTTAGCCTCCGCGCTTATTTCGGCGACGGGCGTGCAAGCAACGGACACGGCAGGCCGTGAAGCCATGGCGCGCATGGCGCAAGCCATACACGACTACCTGCTTCAAGCGACGGTCACGGTCGACGTATCGGGCACGGCAGCAACGAGCACCGGACCCGCTCCGGTCACCGGCACCGGGACGGGTGGCCTCACGTGATTGGTGTCGGAAAGTCACCTGTTGGCAAAGCGCCGGCAGGGCTTGGTGTGCCCGATGCAGCACCCTCCAACGCCGGCACATCGCTTGTGGACGCAAACGGTGTGCAGCAATCGACACGCCTCATCGACCCCGTCACCGGGCAATACGTCATCGACGAGCGCGGGAGATACGTTGGCGTTTCGGCCGTTGCACAGCGCGTGCAACTGGCCCTCACGACGACGGTGGGAAGTGCGAGCGTCTATACGCTTGGCATCGACACGCCCGGCGGCGTTATCGGCAACAACTTCGTTTCACGCCGCAGGGCCACCATCCTCCAAGCACTCGCGGGCCTTGTGAAAGAGAAGGCCATCGAGGTCGTCGACATTACGATCGATGCATCCGTTCGCCCCATTTACACGCAAGTTCGTTGGCGTGACCTTACAACTGAAATCGAACAGACCACTCAAATCTAATGGCTGATTTTACGGTCAAATCATCGTCGGACATTCGTGACGATTTCCTGCGCACGTACCGCGCCGGCCTTGTCGGGATTGGCGTTGCGAACCCAAACGTCAGCCAAGGAACCGACACGTACATTTTGGCGCAAGCCATCGGCGATCAGATTGAGGTCGCGATGGCCAACGCGCAGGTCAAAGCCGACCAGGTTATGCCGGACACTGCGACAGGCGACGAGCTTGACGGCATTGCCAACAACATAGGCATGAGCGAACGGCGCGGGGCTGTTGGCGGCGCTGGTAGCGTTATCTTGACCTCGACAGCGAAGACGACGGTGACGGTTGGCGCCGAGCTTGTCGACCAGGCGGGCTTTCGTTTTCGCGTGCTGACAGGCGGCGTCTACGCAAGCGGCGACACGATACCGATCGAAGCCCTCGACACCGGAGCTGCGACCAATCATCCGGCGGGCGATGTTTTCAGGTGGGTCAACCCGCCACCGTTCAGCGACTCGAAGGCCACCGTTGCGACGGGAGGCATCACGGGCGGCGCCGAGGCCGAGGACGACGAGACACTTCGCCAACGCATTTACGATTGGCTACGCAACCCTCCTGCCGCTGGTAACGCGGCGCACGTTGCGCTGCTCGCCGAGCAATCCGACTCGATTGTGCAAAAGGCCTTTGTGTATCCCGGCGTCGCCGGCTCGGGCTCGCTCGCGGTAGCGGTTGTTGGCTACCCAAGCGACACAAGCAAGGGTCGAAGGGTCACCGACGCCGTCGTGGCAAACTCGGTCAAACCTTACATCGACGGGCTCTACCCTGAAGGCGTGTCCACCATCGTCACATCGGTGAATGAGGTGCCGTTCGACGTGTCGATTGCCGTTGCCATCCCCTCATCACCGAAGGCGAGGCCGCCTGGGCCTGGTGGCGGGTGGACCGACGGCGCAACGTGGCCGAAAAACATCAACGGTGCGTCGGATTTTACCGCGCCTGTTTTAGCCGTCGGACCATCGGCAAACGTCACGACATACACCGTGCAGGCGCCAAGCGTGCCCATCGCTGGCGTCACGCAGATTGCTTGGTTATCGCCGTACACCTGGCAGGTGTACACGGCCACCGTGATGACGGCGGAGGTCATCGGCAGCCTTCCAACGGTATCCATCACCCTCGACAAGCCGCTTCCCGGTATCACGGCGGGATGTTTGATTTCGCCAAACGCCACCAACATCGAAACGTACTTCAACGCCGTCATCCAAGCCTTCGCAGCGCTTGGCCCTGGCGAAAAACTGGCGTCGGATTCACCGCTTTACGGTCGTGGGTTCCGTCATCCACCGCCAGCGCAGTCGTGGCCTTATCGCGTGGATGCGGCCATGCTTCGCGCCGTTGTTGTCAGCAGCGACGAGGTACAGGACGCCGCTTTCCTCTATCGCACGCAAGCGACGGCGCCCGATGTGCCGGCAAGTTTGAGCAATGCGCCCAAGATATACATTCCGCGCCACATCGCGATCTACGAGGCCGTCTGATGCCGTTGCCTGATGCATCGAACATAACCAACTACGGGGCGCCAAAGCGCAATTATGAGATTGCCCCGGTCGACCCTGAGACCGACCTCGACGCAATCGAGTACAATCGCCTCGCGTGCGATGTGGCCATGAGTTCGCGCATGGTCGACCGCGTCGAGGTTACCTTTACGGCGGGCGCTACGCCGACGGTTACGAGCTTTGAGGCCGTCTGGAAAAAGACAACGACGACGGTGCCAAGCATTGTCAAAACTGGAACAGGCACCTTTACCTTGACGGTACCGCTATCGGTGCAAGACGAGCTGCAAGGCTCGCACACGGTCAATTTGAAGTCGGCACTAGGCAGCGCCACGGGCCCGCAAGCTAGGCACGTGCAAGCGGCGGCAACGGGCAACGTCATTACCGTCTACGTGTTTGACATGGCTGGAGCATCCGTGGACGCCACGGGCGAGACCTTCGTGGTGCGGGCGCGCTAATGCCAACCTTTGGCGGCTACGCACCGTTCCCGGCAAAGCTCGGAGGCTCTGGGCTGTCGATTGTCAAAGGGCTCACACAAGCCGTTGGCCAGTCGCGCGGGACGGCATTCGTTGCGGCGGAAGGAACAAACGTGTGGGTCGAAAACCACGCTATCGCGCGCGCTATCGCAAGCGTGTGGCACACCAACGCGAAGCTTGCAAAGCTCTACGACCTTCGCTCAACGCCGCTGCTTGCGAGATGGGAAGCCATCTTTGGAATCGTACCGTCACCATCGGCAACGCTTGGCGAACGTCACAAGCGACTCGTGGAGCGCCGGCGGCTCACGGGCTTCGTGCCCACGAGGCAAGCTATCACCGACAAGCTAACGCCGCTCCTTTCGCCTATTCCCTTCGTCATCGAAACGCAGGAATGGAACGACCCCCACGTCGTAAGAAATGACCCCGGCACGTGGCGGGTTGATTGCGACGTTATTGGCGCTCCCATTCCCACTGTCGCGGGGCTCGTGATGCAAGACGTTGTGCTTGATATGGTTGTCACGCAAGCGGGTGATCGCTCGCAAGCTGAGTTAACCGTCGCGTGGACGGTTGGTGACCAAACAGAGCGACAGGTCTTCAAAACCAATGACGTCGTGACTATCGGTCAAACCGGCCTCACGCTTACGTGCCCCGTTGGCAATTACGCGGTCGACACGCACTTCTCATGCAAAGCGCTCGTCGATGGATGGACGTCGTCGGTCGCTCACGTGCAAGTTGTCACAACGCCGCAGGATTGGATGAAGGACGCAGAATACTCGGACATTGCATCGAGCGTTTACGGCTTTCTTGATTCCGTTTTGCCCGCGTGGGTGACGTTTGAGGTCGTACGCGGCGACATATTCCGACTTGATGTGTCTCAAAACCTTGACCGCTTGAAGTTGGCATAAGATGACCATCAACCGAACCAAGCAGGCGGGCTGGAATCAGCTCGACACGTTTACGCACGACGAAGCCAACGCCATCGACACGGCGCTCACCAAGGCGCTTGATAAGACGCCAGCGGGCGACACGCTTAGCGGTCGCATCGTGCTTTCGGGCGGCGGGAGGTTTGCTCAGTCAGTATTTGCAATGCCAAATGCCGACACGACGCTAACGGTTGGCAACGGCAATACCATTGTCGAGATAGGAGCGACGGTCACGGCAAACCGAACGCTCACGCTTTCGACAACGGGCGTCGTGACGGGCGAGGTCATATCCATATTCGCTGACCCAAACTTTGCTTGGACGGTGACGATAACGGCATCGGGTGCGACGTACGCAATCGGCAACGGGCAAAGGGCAGATGGTCCGTGGGCGTCGTTCATCTTTGCAGCGGGCGCGTGGCGGCTTTATCAGCAGGCGCAAGGCTCGAAACTTCGCAAAGAAGAACTGACGAGTACAGCCGCAAATCAAACATGGACGGTCCCATCTGGTGTGACTGAGGTGCTGCTTTACGGTTACGGCGGCGGAGGAGCTGGTGGAGATGGCGGTTTAGGAAATGTTGGTTGGCAAAAGAATGACACAGGTCACATTTTATCGAATGGCGGTGGCGGTGGCGGTGGCGCTTTAGCGCGATGGCAGCGCGCAAGCGTAACGCCTGGCGGCTCTGTGGCGGTCACGATTGGATTGGGTGGCGATCGCGCAAGCAAGCGTGGGGGTGATACGTTGTTTGGATCGGTGCGCTTTCGCGGTGCCGCAGGCGGCACAAACGGACGCAGCGCCACGTCTGTGCGTAGCAACAGAACGCTCGTCGCCAAGCCTGGTGTGCCTTGGGAATTTTGGTTTCACGGCGACGCGCAGAACATCTCGACCGACATCCAATATGATTATCATCGACCTATGCAGTCTGGCGGCATAGGTGGCTTCATCGACGCTGGCTTGCTACCGGCTACTTTCATCTCAGCGGATTACGGTACTGATTCCGAAAACTATGCTGGTGGTGCGCCTGCAAAAAACACCACATTCGTCGCTAACGATACGTTCGTCGGTTGCGGAGGTGGCGGAGGCGCGGGATCGGGAGGCAACGGCGGAGCGGGTGGCGGTGTTAGCTATGTTGATTTGTTGGATTTTGGCAACGGTGTAGACCAGCAATACATGAAGGGGCTCGCCGGCCAGTCAGCAGCTTTCGCCAGCGGCGCTGGAGGTGGGGGCGGGGGCGGCTCTGGCAAATACACAGCGGCAGATGATGTGTCGGGGGGCAACGGCGGCAACGGCGGAAGCGGCAAACTTACCATTTACTTCGTGAAATAAATGCCATCACCAGCATGCACAGTGCGCAGCGGAAGCGGCGCACCTCAAACGACGCCGCCGGTTGCGCAGGTAGCCGTTTCGGCTGAAGTCACCATCGCCCTCGCCGACCCAACCGGTGTCGACGTTTGGTCCATCGCCTGCATCTCGGGCGATGAAACCGCAAACGTTGACACCATCAACGCTGACCTTGTCGTCAACGCGGCGGCAAAGACGGCGACGTTCACGGCGCCTCTTGCGGGCAAGTCGCTCATTTTTGAAAGCGTCGTAAACCGTGGCGCCGACCGATTCGGAAGGCCCGATCCAACGTTGCGAACGACGTTCAAGGTCGCCGTTCCAACCGGCGACGGTTACGTGGTCCTCGCGACGAACGAGACCTATGAACACAACGCAGAGCACGGTTGGACCGGCGTGCTCAATCAAATCATCCGTGGAGGCGCGGGTAGCGGCGGCGGCGGCGCTTCGTTGCCGGCTTACGCCGAAGTTGCGGGTGCGGCTCTCGTCGAAGGAGATGGCGGCGGCACATCGGGCGGCGTTCAGTTTCGCTCCCTAACGCCAGCAGACATCAAACTAAGCGGCACCAACACCGTGCTTGGCACGGATGGAAGCGGCAAGGCAATCTCTCGCAAGGTCACCAAGGATGACGTTGCGACAACGGGGGAAACGGCCACAAACAAAGCGCTCGTCACCAACGGCTCAGGTGGTGCGGCGTTTCGACAATTACGCCTAAGCGATCTTGCTCCCGATTTCGGGATTGCCACGTTCACCTCAAATCTCACCGCTACAGTCGCGCGCGGTACGCTCTTCACGGGAACCACGTTTGCGGCAACGTACAACAACGGAGTGCCCGAAACTGCAACCATCACCAAGACGGATACGGGCTCGACAAACGGAAGCGACACGGACCTCACCATCTCCTTCGCAACGCCGTTCGCCTCGGCATCCACGACAGGCACGCTGACACGGCTCGGAACCGATATCGGAACAGACCCCGTTGTCACATTTACGCTTTCGGCGACCGACAACGATACGGGCGTCACGGCAAGCAAGACACTAAGCGTAACGTTCACGAGTCACGTGTATTGGGGCAAATCAACCGCTTCGTCAGTCGCTGGAACGGATGTGTACAACAACGCCTTGCAGTCAGGATTTAGCGAGGCGCTTTCGGCGACGAAAACGCAAACGCAAACCATTTCGGCGTCGAGTCAATACGTGTATTTCCTTTGGCCGAACGCCTCGCCGTACACGAGTGCCTCGCCTTCGTTTGTCGACAACAACACCGGTTTTGCTTTCGACATGCAGGCGCAAGGGTCGACTGTCAGCATCACGCGTAATGGTGTGACGCGTACCTATGCGGTTTGGCGAAGCGTTGAAAAGCTCACTGGCACATTCCAGGTGAAGGTTAGCTAATGGCTGAGAAGGGTTTGACGTTTACGCCAACGGCAGCGGGCGCGTTCCCCGACGGTTTCGCCAACCGTTTGGAAGGTGGCATTCACGTTGTCGCCAACATTGCGGCTCGCGACGGCATCGCAAGTTACAGGCTCCTGCAAGGGATGCTCGTGCACGTAATTGCTGACGGGTGCGTGTACCGACTTACGACGGTTTCGCCTATGGATTGGCAAAAAATCGTCGTGGCGCCGGCACCAGGCGATGATGGCAAGGTACTCACCGTCGCAAGCGGGGAGCCATCTTGGCAAATCCTCAACGCGTTGCCGTCGGGGGGAGCGTCAGGCAAGTTTCTTGGCTACGGCAGCAACGAGGCTGAGTGGAAAACCGGCTACCTGCCAAGCTACGCGCTCCCGGCCATCACAGGTAGTGACGCGCGAAAACTGTTTTATGTCGACAACACCGGGGCGGCGGCACTCACTCCGCAAGGTGCAGACGGCACGTTTCTCTACGTAAAGAACACAAGCGGAACCCTATCTGTCGATTGGCGTTCCATTTCAGAGGTTCCTTCGGCCGTTTCGGGCGACGAAGGCAAAGTGCTACGCGTCGCCGCGTCTGGCACGCCAGCGTTCGCTTACCCGCTTTCAAAGCGGATGAACATCCTCGGAAGCACCGCCACCAACGACACCGCAACTTATGCCGTTGTTGGATCGATAGCGTTCGACAAGTCGCTTCTTGACGTACGCGCCGGCCAAAGCATCTCGCTGCGCTACATGCTCGAAACGAGTAACGCAAGCAACGCGGCGAAGGTCCGGTTGTTCAACAAGACGGCAAACACCATCGTCGGTGCAGAGCAAACAACCACGTCGACGAGCGCCACATCGCCGACGACGTACAACGTTCACGCAACGCTGAACGCCCTAGCGTCGGAGACCGTGCTCGAAGTACAAATTTGCCTGACGACCGACGCAAGCGCGGACGGGTCGGCACTTGTCACGCTCAAGGCGGCGTGGATTGAAGCTGCATGAAGCGCAAAGTCTACAAGATGCGCGGCTACCGCGCAGCATCGAGCGAGTATGTCACATGGACGTCGACGGGAACGCCGAGCTCTTCACCACCGTCAGGACCCTACGCTGGCGAGACTCTATCGAACACTGTCATTGATTGTGCCGTCACCCGCATCGTCCCAACCATCACAGCCATCACTCCGACAGTAGCTCTTAGAGGCAGCGGTAGCGTAGCGATTGAAATCACAGGAACCGATTTCTTTCCAACGTCGAAAATCTATGTCGATGGCGACGAGTTGGTTACAACGTTCGTGAGCGGCAACACCCTGCAAGCGACCATTCCAAGCGCCAAAACGTCAAGCTACGGGCAACGCCAAGTCACCGTAGTAACTCCAAACGTGCGCCGCGCAAATCCTATCGGTGGCACGAGCAACGCCATCAGCTTCGATGTCGGCGTGGGCGCAACGAGCATCACACCAGCAGCGTTGACACGCTTTTCAGGAACATCCAACACTGTCACCGTTGGAACCGACATCATTCTCACCGCGCCTATTAGCGCCCGCTACATCCTGCCTGACGGTACGGTGTTGACTGGAACGGCTGACGTCGTCGGGGAAACAAGCGCACTTTGTTACGTGCCTGAACAAGCCATCGACGAAACCGGCACGGTTACGGTGCAAGTGTTTGCAGAGGGAGCGTATTCCCAAATCAAAACATTTGCAGTCAATAACCCGTCGTGGCTTGGTGGCGAATACCGCGCCGACAGAGGCATTGTGGTGGTAAGCGGAACGACGCGGGTTAGCGCTTGGCAAAACGTTGAGGGCAACACGGACACAAATCGGCATCTCGCTCAAGCGCTCGCGAACAGGCAACCAACACTTGTGTCCAGCAACGTTGAGTTCAACGGTCGCCCCACAATTCAATTCGACCGCGACGGCGCAAACACCTACGATTGGATGGCCTCGGGTGTTTGGAACGATACGGGCAATCCGATACATGCACCATGCAATCATTGGATGGTTGCCAAAAATACCGTAAACAGCGCGGTTGCTGGGACGACGTTTTCGGCGCTCAGTGGTCTGAACGCGTCTTACTCGCACGGTTTCGGCGTAACGACGGCAAGTGGTTCGGCGAAAATATACAGCAAGGCGGCTACGACTCCATGGCCAACCATCGAAGCAACGTGGGCAGCCCCTACCGTCGTCGGAATGTTGTTCAACGGTAACACGAGTCGTGTCTATGCCAACGCGTCTAGCTCTTATGCCAGTGTTGCGCTTAGTACGTTTGGGGGCGGCCTCCTGTATACCAGCTACCTATCGAGCAACACGGCGTCAGGTGTCGAGCCAACAAACACGCAAGTTGGTGTGTCACGTCTAACGGATGCGGTGGGAAGTTGGAACGGCCCGATCGCCCACATCTTGCTATCTCGCTCAAAAGTGGAAGACACCGAGAACGCCCACGTCATGCGTTACCTCGGTCGACGCTACGGAATCACCATCACATGAGCCATTACGTCATTGGTGCGCGCGAAACCATCGAGCTTCTCGCCGACGAGATCCACAAGCGTCTCGGGTATCCAAAGTTCGGAATGCATTACGATACAGGCGAATGCATCCTCCCGGAGCCCGGACAAGACCCGGGCACTGTGTTTGGCGTCACGCTCGGATATTCCGAAGTCACTACAAGCTCAAAACACGATGACGTTGCCGCTTACGTGGCTGACGACGTTACGACGCCCATCATCGACGAGCTTCGCAACGATGCAACCTTTGCACTGATTTCCGCCCCTTCCGAGCTGCCTAGCAACTGGTGACGTAACGCCACGCAAGGCCGCTCCGCACGAAAGGCGAGCACATGGCCGAGCAAGATGACGTTACCAAGGGCTTCGTTCGCCTTGAGTTGCTTATTCAGCAGCTTGGCCGCGACATGGAGCGACGGATGGTGCCGCTCGAAGCCACCGTGCGAACCATTGGCACGGAGGTCGCCACGCTTCGTTCTCGTTACGCAGCCCTCGAAGAACGCATCGGGCACGTGCAAGAAACCGCGCACGGCGCTATGCGAAAAGCCGAGGACTCGGTCACGGAAGTTCAATCCATGGGCACGGGGCTCATCAACCACATCGACCGCACCGAAAAGGCACGCGTTGAGGCCTCGAAGGCTCACGCGAAACGCTTCGATGCGCATCACGATTCCCTTCGCAAACAGGCGGAGGCAATCGGTTCACTGCAACGCAACATCAACCATCGCGGGCAAACGTCCACGATTCTGATGATTGTGTCGATGGTGCTTATCCCGGCAATTACGGCATCGGCAATTGCGCTCATTCAAGAGCTGAAGACGACGAAACTGATGGAGGTTCGGCCGTGAAGGAATTGAAGCTGAGTTGGCCCATCGTCGTCTTGATTCTCTTCGTAACGACGCTTGTTCTCGTGTTGCTTGCGTGGCTTATTCAAACCGGAAAGGCCAGCGCAAGCGTGCTCCTTGCCCCGCTATCAAGCCTCGTGGTTGGCGCGTCCGCTTACGTGGTCGGCCTTATGCGAACGCCACCATGGATGGACGAAGGCAATATGCCGATTCCTCCCGAGCCGAGGGCGCCAATGATTCCAACCCCGCCACCGCCCGCGTGGGGCATGAGCAAAGATGAGTCTAAAGATTGACCATGAGCTGGTGCGATTCGTTTTGCTTGTCGTTTGCAGCGTTGCGGCGGGGGCGTGGGCAGCTTGCGTCCTCTCATCCTGCGCGCCCAGAAAGCCCTACGACTGCGCATGGAAGTTCAGGCAAGAGATGCTTGCCTGCGTCAAGCACAACACCCGTGACGAGTACGAAGCGTGTCGAGAAGGCGTCGAAATTCGATGGGGATACCCTCATGATTAATTCCTCGACCGTGCAGGCGCTCGTACGGTGGATACTCGACCGCTCACGCGACGGCGCGGCGTTCATGATTTCGGAACTTGTCGACATTCTCGGAGCGCAAACCGTTCGCGATTATGTCGATGCGTTCGACGAGGCACGCAAAGACGCCGACCGTCTCGCCGATGACAAGTTTGGGCCCAAGGACAAGTAGTGCACACTGAGCAAAGCGTCCTGTGGTCCTCCTACGACCGATGGGAAGGGCCTGTCGTCTACGGCAAGTGCCCGTACACCGTCGACCCGAAGACGGCCACGTGGAACGAACGCGTGATGCACATCGTGTCGGCGACGGAAGGGAACCTTGATTCCGTAAACATGTACGACCGCGCGATTTGTTCGGTGGGCGTCATCCAGTTCACCGAACTGACAAATCAGAACGTCAGCAACATGCTTGGCGCCGTAGCCGAAAAGGCTCCGCAAGCCCTTTCGCATCTTACCGGCGTCATGAAGGAAGCCGGCGTGACGTTCGCAAAAAAGCCCACCGGCTTTTGGCGCTTTCGCAGAGGCGATGCGTGGTTCGATGGCGTCGACCAAATGCGCCACCTATTCCTTCGTGGCGCCGGCCTACGAGGCACGTGGGGACCAGAACAGCGGGCGTATGCCAAACGCTGGTGCGCCTCGATTGCCAACGTTTTCACGTCCCTCGAAGCGCAACGTGTGCAGGTCGACTTTACCGCCTCGCGAATCGAATCGTTTGCCCTTGAGCCAGCACGACGGCTGCTATGGGATGGCACCAACGATGGTAATGATGGCTATCACGGCGCCATCCGTGCGGCGTTCCAAAGCTACGCCATCAACTTGCCGGCGGTCGCTAGCAAGTGCGCTCTATCGTGCAAGTCGACCGCACCCAAGTGGAGCGAAGCGTGGGCAATCGACATGCTGCGCACGTTCGTTGTCGACTCCAAAGTTGCCATTTGGCCCGACCGTTACGACCGCATACGTCCTCGACTGGAATCTCACTTTGCCGTCAATCTGCCTGACTTTGCCGAGGACCTTCGTGCCGCAAGCGATGGCCTCGACTCAATACGCGCCATTCAACGCGCGCTGCTTAAGCTTGGCTTCGATCCCGGCCCGATTGATGGGGTATGGGGCGCAAAATCCAAGGCAGCCGTGCGCGACTACCAACGGGCGCGGGGGCTGGAAGATGATGGCCACGTCGGGCCGATCACGCGCGCTAAATTGCGATTCGACCTCGACGCCAACATGCCTTAGAAACGGGCCTTAGCGCGTGAGTGTGCCGCGTGCATTCAGCATGACAAATCAAATCTCAAACGTTTGATTTGCCACCGCTGCGTTCACGCTTCGTGCTCACGCACGGAGACCCTATGGACTTGATTGATTACGTTTTAGCTTTTCTGCTTTCCGCCGTGCCGCCATCGCATCACGCAACCGTCGAACCCGTATCCGTTACGCTAGATCGGTATGGCAGCATTGCCGAAGACATCGCGATGGTGGCAAGCGACCCCAGCGTGGAGCCGCTTTACAGTGGCCGCGACGGGCGAGCGAAAACCGCCATTGTCCTAGCCTCGGTTGCGGCGAGCGAAAGCATGCTCCGGGGCGATGTGGACCGCTGTGAAGTCACCGGCGACGGGGGCAAGTCGGTGAGCCTTTTCCAGCTCCAACGGGCAAACCAATCGGTGTGCACCGACCGCCAAGAAGCGGCGCGCGTGGCGCTAGAACGCGTTAGGGCAAGCATGGTGCAGTGTCGCAAGGCACCGGCCCCCGAACGCCTTGCCGCGTACGTGTCGGGGCGCTGCGACAGGGCCGTCGGAGAGAGTCGGCGGCGCCTCGAAAAAGTGACGAAGTGGCTGCGGCGCTATCCCGTTTTAGACGCGCCAAATACCGAAATGCAGTAGGGTTCCTTTTGGAACTGCTCCTGCGTTCGAATCGGAAGACGGTCGGGCTCACGCCCGGCCGTTTTTTTCATTTTGTCGCCATGAATCTAGCAACACTTGCCACGATTGCCCGATTAGCAAGCATGAGCCGATCAGACCTTGTACGTGCGTTTCACGCTCTCGACGCCTTGGGATGGGAACCGACCGACCCCCGATACCTGGAACTTGAGGCGGCGTTGATTGCCGCCCGCATACGCATCGACAAACGGGAACGAAAACGCCACTAGCCGGCTTTTGCGATGCCACGAAGCAACGGTAGATGCCTAATCTTGCGAATGCCTTGGTGTTCGATTTGCCTCGCACGCTCCCTCGTGATGCCCATGACATCACCCACCTCGTCGATGGTCATTCCTTCGCGCTTCGTAAGGTCAAGTGCGCACGTTGCTGGGACCTCGTCAACGTCGAGCCCGTAATGGTTGATGTGCAAACCGCCGCTCAAGGTCACGTCTAAATAAAGGTGGTGACGGCACGACACCCACGGGCAAGGCCGAGGCCCGTACTCGCAATCTGCGCGCGTCACCGGCCTTTCCACGTCGGGGTAGGGCGACGGCAGCGCCCTGGCGCGTTCCATGTCGCGTCGGGAGATTGTCTTGCCTCTCCGAGTGTGCGCCGGCAGGTCGGCGTAGATGGGATGAGTTACGTTCCGCGTTCGCGCCACGACGGGCCACTTTACTTTTTTCGATCGTCAAATTGGCAATGAAAGCGACATCTCAAGCCGCAAAATACAAAGGCGATAAGCATCGCTCATCGCCCATGTTCCAGCGTGAAGTTCTCCAAGCGGTCAGATGCGCATCGGCATTATGACGAATTGAAAAGATGCGCCTTCGTTGGGTGACACCAAGACTGGCGAAAGTGGATTTGACGCCATAAAGCCAAGGCGAACAACGTCATCATCAAGTGACTCAAGGCAGTCGCTCAGATACTCACCCGAAAGGCCGATCGTTGCCTTTTCGCCGTCGTAGTCGCACGTCACGTCATCGGCGCCGTCTCCTTCGGGCGTTTGCGATGCGACGTGTACTAGGTTGTTTTCGACGATGAGCCTGATGCCTTTTGTCTTTTCGTGCGCCGCGACGAGCACGGCACGAACGGCATCTAGAAGCATCGTGCGCGGCACCGTCAACGCCTCCGATGGTTTGGGTACGACCTGCTCGTAAGGTGGAAACTTTCCGTCGGTGATTCGGCTTGTGAGCGTGTAGTTTCCTACCTTCGCCAAAAACGTCTGCGATGTGCTTGCTACCTGCACCGCGTCGTCGCTTCCAAGCGCGCTAACGATGGCATGCATGCGATCAACCGCGACCTTCGGGAGCAAGGTGGCGAACGACCCTTGTGCGTCCCCCGTGTCCGCGTCGGAAATCGATAAACGATGGCCGTCGGTCGCAACGAAGCGAATCCGCGAGCCTTGCCACTCGAGGAGCGTGGCATGCAGGTGTGCGCGCGTATCGTCGTCTGACATGGCGTAGCGGGTTCGGCGCGTCAGCGTGCGCCATGTGGAAGCCGTGAGCGCGTGCCACGGAAGTTCGTCGTCAACTTGCCCACGTGGTGCATCGTCGGCTGACATGCCGGCAAGCGTGTAGCGACGGCTGCTTGCGACGCTGCGTAGGATGACGCTTGTGTCTTTGGTTTCGATAGACACCATCCCATCGGGCATGGCCTTCACGCGGTCAAGGACGTCCTTGCATGGCAAGGCAATCGCGCCCTTGTCGGCAACGTCAGCGGTGAGGGTGCACGCGAGAGACACCACGCCGTTTTCTGCACCGACACGAACCGTAGACGGCCCATCAACGGCAAAGACGACCATGCGAAAAGGAGCGTGATGAGCCTTGGGCTCAGCCACGCCGTTCATGCGATTGAGCGACTCGACCAGTTCTTTTTTTGAAATAACGAACTTCATGGTCAAAATGGAATGTCGCCGATGTCATTTTCATAAGTATCTTGACGCTTGGCAGTTGGCTTTACCCGCTCATACTTTTGAACAACGGCACTATTGAGATCAAAAATGGAAGCACTTTGAGCTTTAGCCCCTTCCGTTGGCGTTAGGCTTCTGAGGTGTTCCAACGTGTAGATCGTTCGTGGCCCTTCGCCACGTCGCTGCAAGCGCCAAAGGCCTCCCCACAAATTACCTGCATCGTTTGCCCTTTTTAGCTCTTCCGCAAACTGTAGGGATGCTCCAAACAGCTTGGTTTCGCCAGCCTCAAACGAATAGACGTTTGCGTATACCCTAAAGCGCTTGTCTTTATCGGCGTGCTTGCCTTCAACAAAAGGTACAAATTTGTTTTCTTCATAAACCACGTATGCAGCCTTCACATCGTTTCCCACAAATGCAACGTCTGCACGGTCTCCATCCTTTTCCAACCTTAGATACAGACCACCTTCCTTCTTTGAAGGTTTTGTCGACGTCGACAGCATTGTCATCATCTCATTCCAGCCATTCATGGCTTTACCCTCCTACATTGTTTTATCGCTTCACTTTTGTCTCTCGAATAGTCATCACCGTGATGACGTCAGTGCACGCGTTGACTTCGTCCTCGGTTGCTCCGAGGCGGCGTGCAAGCTCTGCGACGCGGTCAGCGTCAAACACTTTGGCGGTGGCCAGTTCCTCGTCAGTGGCGCCACGTTCGGCGGCAATGCTTGCCAGCGCATCCACGTCCACTTTGCGGCGTTCGGATGTAAATTGCCGTAACTCTTTGCCTTGAGGCAACGGAATGGGAGCTTGGCGCGCAAGTGCCTTTAGGCCGTCGTCAATCACCTCGACGTGACGCTTGATGACTTTCAGGCGCGTGTACACGTCACCGGCCTCGTGAGGCGTCAACGTGGCAACCTTGGCCTTTAGGTCATCGATGGTGCCCGTAAGCTGACGAGCAAGCCCAACGTGCGCCGGGCACGACGCCATGGCGGGGCAATAGCGGCAATGGTCGCCCATCTTGACGTTCGGCACGGAGCCGGATGCAAGTAGTTCGCGCGCTGCAAGCGTTTGCGCGTGTGCCGTGTGCACGTCGTCGACGAATGCGTCGAGTTCTAGCGCCGTGAACACGGCCGAATCGACGCGGATGCCCCCATCGTCAAACAGGTAGACGATACGCCCCTCGACTTCATACTCATCGTGCATTTGCATAGCGCATGCAGCGGCGAATTTGATTTGCGCGTTATCGCGCGCGGGCGTCACGTCTTGCCCCGTCTTCCAGTCAATGACGATTGGGCGCCCATAGGCTTCGTACCTGTCATCGACGGCTTCGACATCTGTCGAACCAGCAACGTGCGCATCATCAACGTCGTAGTTGCGCCCGATGTTGTAGCCGAGGCGCGAGGCTTTACCCGTCGGCGCGTGTAGCGCGTACGCCGGCTCTGCCTTGGCGTGGTTTAGCTTCGTCAACAGCCGCGAAAGCGGAATGCGGCTGCATCGCGCACGGTGCTCCTCTGGCACGAGCACCAAAGCGTCATCAGCCGTCGACCCGCCAATCACACGAGCCAAATACTCGTGGACCACGGAGCCACGTTCAGCGGCTTTTGATGTGGTGCTAACGGTCGGCAGTACCGCGCTTGCTGGGCAATGGAGAACGCGCTCAAGCGCTGACGCCGTGATGATGGGCCTACGCATGCGCGTCCTTTCGCGTCGCTTTGGCGCGCTCTGAGTAGGCAAATTGCAGTCTCTTGCGATCGTCGTCGCTCACGGTGCCGGAGTCGATTGCGTCCTTGATGACCTTGCGAAGTTCGGCAAGGTTCGCATCCTCGGCATAAATTCGCCCCAGAAGTTCGTCGGCGACGGACACAGCTTCATCAGATAGATGGGCCGCAACCTTTGGCACATCGTCGACCTTCTCGCCGTCAAGCCAGCCGAGAAGCGTGTCAGCAAAGTCTTCGGTGCACGGCGTAGCGACGTAACCTTGAAGCGCGCTGCATCGGGTCTTGGTGACCACAAAGCGATTGGTGGGGTCAAGTTCGGCAACGACGTCAAATTCGTACTCCACGCCGTCACGCTGGACGGCACCCATGCCAATCTTTCGCGGCGTCTTTTTCCCACGTTCATCTTCTTCAAGCACATACTCCTGCTTGGCGCGCAACGTGGCAATCACGTGCATCTTGCAACTAACGATGGCGTCGATCAGCGCGTTGTGCGCGGGCGTGACGCTTCGCCATGCGGTGTAAGAGTTGCCGGCTCGCGACGAAGCGGAAATTTTGTCCACCATCTCGAGGGCGCCGCCGCGCCCCATCCACTCGTGAGAAAGGCTATCGATGACAAGCACCGAGTAGCCGGCGGCCTCTGCGGCTTTGAGGATTTTCACGTAGGTTTGCGGGCTGAAATCCTCCGGCTCGCAAACATCGAAAGGAAACTTGTCGGCGTACTTGCTGGCGCTTCCTCGCTCCGAATCGAGCACGGCCACTTTGTTGCCTTGGGCCAGGCGATGAGCGATGCGAAGGGCTGTGTATGTCTTGCCACTGCCGGATGGGCCGACGAGGGAGAGGCGTAGCTTCGATTCCTTCTTGGTTGCCTTGGTAAACATCATGCCTCCTGAAATCCGTCGTAGACGGCCATGTTTGCAAAGCGTGCATGCGCCGCGTGGGCAGCGAGATCCATCTGGGCACCGTCAAGTGCCGTCATGGCTCGCCGGTATTCGTCGGCGGCGGCGTCGGCGCTGAGGCTCAGGTGAGCCCATTGGGTATCGAGCTCACGGAGGAGAGAACGTAGCGGCGGGGCGCGATCATCAAGCAGGGAGGCCACAGCCACGCGGTACGCGTTCGCGACTATTTGACGGCATTCGCAAATCTTGAAAGCTACGCGCGCGTTTGCCTCGCACGACGCAAAGATCACAAGCGCGTCGAGATTGCGAAGCGCGAGCTCGTTCAGCACCCCTTCGTCCAACGCAAGGCCGGCGGCATACAACGACGCCAGAAAACGATGCGCCATCACAACATCGGGGGAGGATTGCAGCTCATCAACAAGCGACTGCAATCGACTAACGCGCCCTGAGCCTTGGCACCGCTCGCACGGTTTTCGTGTCTCGCGCGGATGACAGTCGCCTGGTTTGCCGACGCCTCGGCATGGTTCGTTGACCCAACCGTGTTCACCGGTGAGAAACCCCGTCCCCTCGCAATCGTCGCAATCCACCGCGCTGCTCCCATCATCCTCGCAACCATCGCCTCAAATGGCCGATGTATGTACGTCAGACGAATCGCAATCTGTTGCGAATCAACAACGTAGTCAACACGCAAGAGCGAAAGTGCGCATAAACAGCGGAAAAACTGAGACAATCGTCACTGGTGACGATGGATAAATGCAACCGCCTAACAACGACGGGGGAAAATTGAATGTGGAAATCGACGTCGAAAATCCGCGCACGAGACGGTGTTTCTTCCAACGACTGGGCCGTGATAGCGCGCGCCTGTGCGCGGTTTATGACGGAAATCGTGCACGTCAAAACAGAGGACATTCGTGTTCGCGCGTTGCGCGAGCTTGTCATGGTTGCGTGGAGGCACGCGCGCAATCAGTCGCCAACAGACTAGCGGCGGCGTTTCTTTGGGTCGGCAAGGCCAGCGCGTTGTAGGTGCGAGGTCAAAGTTTTAACCGCATCGATGACCGATTCGTCAAACGGCACATCGGTAACGCCATGCTCACGCGCGATGCGGTGATAGGTCACTTCGTCGCGTGCTTGTTGCCAGGTGATTCCAACCTTGTTGCCCATATTGGCACGAGCGTTGTCCACGTCCTCCACCGTTGCGCCGTCAAGCATGGCGGCGGCGGCGCCTACGTCAAACGGTCCCATTTCCGCGGACTCGGTGGCCTTCGGCAAACCTTCGCCAAGAATCACCCACATCAAGCTCACGCCGGTTTCCTTGGCAAACCGCGCTAGAAAAACAGGGTCAGGGGCACCGGTCTCTCCCGCAGTGAGGCGCGACACCCATGATGCGTCGGTTCCGATGCGCCTAGCTATCTCGCGAGCCGACAGATCGCAGGAGCGCAACGCCCACGCGGCTCGTTCGTTGATGGTTTTCACGGCCTTTTCCCCCATTGTGGCCTTCCTAAGAAAATTGCATGTTGACTTATTTGCTGGTGCGCAACACCCTGGCGCGCGTGCAACACCCTAAGGATCCTACAAGCGTTGGCGCTCGTATGTTGAGAGCCAAACTGGACGAGCTTGGCTTGACGCATTTGGCCGAGGAAATCAACGTCGCACGGTCGACCGTTTGGCGATGGGCTTGCGACCAAACCATCCCGAGCGTGCACTTTGCAGTCATTTTGCGGGATCTGTACCGGATTCCGATCGATGCGTGGGTAACCGATGCGAGCCCGTCGCGTGAGCGCTGACGGATGGTTTGTGCGCGCGGCGGCGGAAATGGTCGTTGGTGTGCTCATGCGATTGGAAAATTGGATGGTCAATGCGCGGCGTAAAAAGCGCGTCCGCGCCGAGATGGAAAAGAGGTTGAGACTATGAACTGCGATGGTTGCGATCAGGACATCACGTCGCCCAACACCGCGCGCGTCGCGTGGAGCGTTGGGGACTACGCTTTTGGCAAGCGTGCCGCGCAGGGCGTTGTTGTGTTGCACGGCGAGTGCTACCCAAGTTTCTGCACGGTTGTCACCGCCGGCGTGTGGGGCGCCTATCGGCAAACCGCATGGGTGCCGCTGGAATCGTTCGCTGGCGACGGCGACATCATCGCGACGCTTCGACGCTGGAACACGTTCGACGCTTACGATCTTGGCCGATTGCGAATCATCGACGCCGAACGGTACGAACAACGAATCGCCGCCGCGTGGAAACCATCGCGCATCCGGCATGCGTTCACGCGATGGTGGAGGTCCGAACAATGATGGACGGATTACCTGACGAGCTACAAGCCCTGTGGTTCCGTTGCGTCGAGACCGCCATGGACCGGGCGAAAACGGATTTCGTTTCGCAAGTATCGCAAATTTGCGCCCGCCGTTTACTGGCCGCGCTTGAAACCAAGCCAACAAACGACAACGCGCAAGGTCGACTCGTGATTGATGAGGTGACTCAAGCTCGAGCGCGCGCCATATTGAAGCGAGAAAACCCGGCTCTTTATCGTCAGGCGATGGCCATTCGAGCGGAGAAGCGTCGAACCAACGCTGACAGCAAAGTGTCGTCAACTGTCGACCGCGACAAGCTACGCAAGAAGATGGAAGACCTTGGGATGTTGTGAGACCAAGAAGAGGACAACCATGATGCGGGGGATTTACGTCGAAGCGCACGGCCACAAGTGGCGCGTGCGTGGCAAGGTTACGGAAGATGGTCGCGTTCTGAAGAAGACTATCGGCACCTACGACACCGAAGAAGAGGCGCGAGCCGCCGCCGACTTGTGCCGCGACAACAAAAAAGCCGCCGCTCGCCCAACCCGCCGCCTTGCGACGGCTGGAAAAAGCATCATCGAAATTGGTCAGCAGATGCTGGATGAGGAGAACGCCGGCAGGCAACGCCGAAGCGTGTTTCAACACATCGAAGCTGACATCATCGGCAAGATGGACGTGCGCCTCGTTGGACCGCCGGAGGTTTCGGCGTTCAAAGCGCGCCTTTTTGAAAAGAAGGTTACGCGCGTACAAACAAAGAAAAAGGGCAACGCGTGGGTGCGGGATAGTGTCACCCTGGACAAGACGCTTGCCGATCAAACGGTTCGCAACATCGTCAACTTGCTCTCGACGATCTTCCGTTACGCGCGCGAAAAGGGCATCACATCGGGCGATTTGCTCCCCACTCAAAAGCTGACCTGGAAGCGTCGCAAGAAAACGCACCTCGTAGGATGGGCTATGAGGCCCCACGAGCTCGAAGCGTTTTGCAACGCCGTCGACGGTCCCGAAAAGCACATGTTCCGCTTCATCGCTTACACGGGCCTTCGTGCCGGCGAGGCCGCGAGCCTTCACTGGCGTGACGTGGTGACGACGGGCGACGAACCTCACGCGTGGATACGGTACGGCGGACCTCCATCGATGGACCAACGTGGTCAATACGTTTGGCCCCCTACGAAGGGCGGAACGCCGAGGCGCATCCCCCTGTTCGCCGAAGCCATCGAGGCTCTGCACGCGTGGCACACCGAAGCGCAAGAATGGTTCGACGCGGAAGGTCTCCGAAACGAACATCGGCTTGTGTTCCAACGCCAGAAGGGAGGCGTGCGCGACCCTATCCACCTCATCAAGTCGGAGTGCTGGCGCGCGGCTAAGACGAGGGCAAGGCTCGGGAAGAACGTGCGCGTGCACGACCTCCGTCACACTTGCGCGACGTCGCTCCTGCGTGGGTGGTGGGGTCGCCGTTGGAGTGTGAAGGAGGTGCAGCTGATGCTTGGTCACGCCGACCCTCAAACAACCGAACGGTATCTCCATGGGGATGAGGAGATGCTCACCCTGGCAGCTCAGGAGATGGCGGATTTGAAAAATGACGAACAAATCGACAACCTAAAAAACCCGAGAAATATGATCGACCTTTCCCCAAAACCGTCCCCAAGCGCTTCGCTGGACTCTCCTAAGTGCTTGAAATCATTGAGCCGCCTTGGGGATTTGAACCCCAGACCTGCGGTTTACGAAGGCCTAGGGACCCATAATGATTTCAAACAGTTAAGTGCAATTTCGGGGGTGTCGTCGTCCCCATATTTTCCCCACTGGCTTACTGCGCTGAACGCAATTAGGGAAGCCGCTATTTTTGTGTTGGGTGGTTGCGACGACGAAACGCAAGTTCGCATCGCCGCCGAAGTGCTTGCGACGCTGGCGATTGTGTTCGCCACGCTGACGAGTGATGAGGCGCTGAAGTCACAGGCGGAGCGGGTGAAGTCAGCGAGTCAAATCGTGATGACTCGCGAGGCGCTTAGGTTGGCCAACATGGTCGGCGCCGCTTTGGAGCCGCATGCGCATCTCCTCGAAAGGAAGGTGGCGCCATGAATGAGCAAGACCTTTTAGACGCGTGGCGCGTTCTGACCGACGAGCGGCGGAACGTCGTGCGTGAGGCCGTCTTGTTCGCGTTGCGAGCGGAAAAGTTGCATCGCGATATTGCCGATCGAATGCACACGCTCATGGAGCTTGAGCAACGAATGGGCATCTCGGTCGGAGAGGACACGCACGCCGAGACGCCACGGGCGAAGGTGCTCCGTAGGGAGCCGTCATGACCGCGACCTTAAAAGCGCCGTTCCCGTGGTTTGGTGGCAAGTCGCAGGTTGCCCAACGATTGGCACGTCGTCGAATGGAAAGCCAGCGGCGGCTACTCACACATCGGCAAAGGCAAGACGCGCGGGAAAGCCAATTGCTACCGTGAGCGCATTTGGTTTTCGCCACACTGTCAGCCGCCGACGCAGGCCTCCCTCTTTTGAGGCGTAGCGCGCGGTGCCTAACGCCCATCAGGCACCGTGCGCGGTTGTGACGCATCGTGATCACTACCATCGGAGTATGCATTTATGAAGTTACGCAACATCGAACTCTTCCTGAGTGTTCTTGCCGATCTCATCAAATCGGAGGCAGAGGCAACAACGAACACCGTGCAGCCACCGACAAGGCAAGCACTTCGCCAAACGGTGAAGCGCGTACTGTCGAAGCGCGCACAAAACGAGGTCGTGACAGCGAAGGCTGACGAGCCAAAAGCTAAGCGCGGGCGACCCGCCAAAGCTCGACGACCACGGCCAACGAAGCCCTCGAAGACGGACATTGACTCGGCAACCATGACTTTTCTGGACGCGGTACGCGAATCCTCCAACGGTCTTACGGCTGAAGAGCTACGGACGAAAACAGGGCTCTCCACTCCGCGCTTTCGAGTCGTTGCGCGCCGGTTGCGTGAGCAGGGATTGATCGCCGTCGAGGGCACTACCCGCGGGGCTCGTTATACCGCGGCGCCAACCAAGTCGGAGCCGCAACACCTTACCCGTGTCGTGCGACGCAAACCACAGAGCGCCAACACCGTTGCGCCTTCCGCGGTGAACGGTCTTGCCGTTGCGTGACGAATAAAAAAACCGGAGCGCGGTGAGCGCCCCGGTCTCAGGTTCACGCGGGGGGGGGAATGCAATGAACAAGACGAGACTACGCTAACCAGCAACGGGGCGCGAGACCTTTTTTTCGGGTGCGGGTGGTCCATGCTTTACACGACGAGGACGCTTATTGCGTGCGCGGCAATCGTGCGCGAGCGAAGACGACAAAACGCCAAGCACGGCAATCGTGACCTGCCTGACGGCACTGGGGATGCGACCGCGCAACTCTACGCCAGCATCGCACGGCAACGTTGCGACGAACGAACAGAGGCAGGCGTTGTGACGTGGGCCGACGTCCTCATGGAGGAAGTTCTCGAAGCACTCGCCGAAAGCGACGTTACGGCGTTGCGAGCGGAGCTGGTGCAGGTGGCGGCGGTAGCCGTGAAGTGGATTGAGCACATCGACGAGCGGGATGCTCTTCAACACAAGCGAGCAACAGGGGAATCACTGTGATCGACTACAAGCGAGAAGGTTGGATCAAACTTTACAAGCGCGATGTGGAATGGCTTGTGGCCTTGTCGCGTGACGCCGCCATTGTCTTTTTGACGATGGTGGTCCGGTTTGACCATGACGGCGAGTTGCGTCTCGGTCCTAATCCCATGCCCATGCTTGCAACGTTGCTCGGCTTGCCGATTGACGTCGTCGAGAAGGGAATGGATGCGCTTATCGAAGCTCACGTCATTGAGCTCGACGAGGTCAACCGCGTGGTGCGTGACATCACCTTCGTCGACCGTCAGGCAACGCCGTCCAACCATGCAGACCGTCAACGCCGATACCGGGAGCGACAGAAAGAAGATCGTGACGTCACAACGCCGGTCACGGGTGACCGAAGCGGCAACGCCGACCGATGCCGACGGTATCGAGAACGCCGGCGAGTGACCGACATGGTCGCGACACGCGACATGGTCGCGACACGCGACATGGTCGCGACATGCGACACGTTACGTCACGCCGTCACCGACATGCACGACATGCCAAACGACACGTGTCGCGACATGCATGTCGACCATGTCGCGACATGCGACGGGGACCATGTCGCGGATTCATCAAGTCACGAGAAAACAAGTGTTTCGCGGAGAATTGAAAGCGTGACGTCACGCGTGACGCCGAGTGACGTTAAGAAAGAGAAGAAAGAGAAGAAAGAGAAGAGAGAGAAAACCCCCCTTGCCCCCCTGGGGGCATCCGGGACCATCGAGGGTTCGCCGGTCGAGGCTACGCCGGCAGTCGTCGCAGACGCGCAACACACGCACGACCTAGCTGACCAATCTGGTGAAGCGGCAACGTTGCCGGAGGCCAACAACGTGACAGGCCTCGCCGTGACACGAGACGGGGGCAAGAACATCGGGACGCCTTCCGGTTGGGGCAACGCCTCGTCTCAAGAGAATGGGGCGCCGGAAACCCCCTTGCCGGCCCCGCAATCGCTATGTCGCCATGAGCGACCGAAGGCGGTACGGCGGTTCGAGGCATCGTTCGTGGCGGCGGCGTACCAGGAGGCCATCGTGGCGGTCACTGGTGGCCGTTACGTGGTGCCGCGCGAGCAGGTGGCGGTTCTCGATGACGCCCTCGACGAGCATGGGCCTCGTGGCGGTTTGGGGGGTCGCGTCGAGTGGCTTAGGGGTGCGGCGGAGGCGTTTGCTCGCCAGGTTCGGGCGGATGAAGAAAACGCTACGCGCTTTCGCCACGGCTACGACCCGCGAGGTTTTTTGAAGTGGGCCAATGACGGCGGAGTGCGAAAAATTATCGCGGAAGCCAAGGCGAAAAAGGCGCGGGCGGAGGCGGCAAAAACGCCACGTTTCGACCCGCTGACCGAAGAGCTTGAGGCGGCGCAAACGATGTTCGAGCACGTGTCCCGTGGTAGCGACAGTCCGTTCTTTCAAGGCATCACCATCGAGGTAGCGCGCGACCGATTGGCGCGGGCGGAGGCGGCGTACACGGAACGTCATGGCAGCGGCGTGCATCGGGTGGCGGCGTCCTCGTCGCCTGAGGTGACGGCGGAGGCTTCTCATGGTTGACGCTATTCCACCGCATGACCTCGACGCGGAGGCCGCCGTGCTTTCGGCGATTCTAATCGAGGGAACAGGCCAGCAAATCGACGCGTTTGGGTCGCTCTTAGCGCCCGAGAAATTCTACTCCGAAGCGCATCGTCGCGTGTTCGAGGCCATGCTTTCGCTTCATCGCGAGGGGGCGCCCGTCGACATCGTCACAACACTTGCGCGTCTACGGACAACGGGGCGGCTGGCGCAAGTCGGCGGGTCGTCGTACCTGACCGACATTCTTGGCGCCGCACAACATCTTGGCAACGCCGAGGGCTACGCCAAAATCGTTGATACGAAATGGGTGCTACGCACGGCCATCACGGCGGGGCATCGCATCGCCGCCGAGGGATACGCTCTCGAGGGAGGCGCCGAAGATGTTGCAAGCTACCTCGATAGGTCGGCGCAAACGATTTTCGATTGCCAGCAGACGAACGCAAAAGAGCGAACGTGCGAACGCATTGGTGACGTGGCGAAGCGGGCTTTGCAGTCGATGATTTTGCGCCAACAAAACGGAGAAAGCAGCGATGTTGAGCCAACGGGATTCGCTGACCTCGACGAGTACATCGTGGGCTTTCAGCGGGGGCGATTTTACGTGCTTGCCGCGCGCCCTGGCGTTGGCAAGACGGCGCTTGCACTCAACTTTGCCATGCACGTGGCGAGAAGGCGCGAGGCGTCCAGCAAGCCAAAGCACGTCATTTTCTTTTCGCTCGAGATGACCAGCGAGGAGCTTGCTACGCGTGCGATGAGCACCATTGGCAACGTTGACCACATGCGCGTGCAAAAGGTTCGCCTACGTGGCGATGACGTCGGCAGTTTGACGGACGCCGTCAATGAGATGATGCCCGTTACCATGCACGTGTGCGACGATCCGAACGTGTCGCTTTACGGAATGCGAGCGGCGGCGCGGAAGATACGCGCGGACATTGAGCGGAGCGGCGGCGAACTGGCCCTCGTCGTGGTCGACTACCTGCAACTTATCGACTCGCCCGACCGGCGCAAAAGCGAGACGCGTGAGAACGAGGTGGCAAGGCTGTCGCGTGGACTCAAGAAGTTCACAAAAGAGCTTGATTGCGCGGTGCTTGCCTTGGCGCAGCTTAATCGTTCGGTGGAGGAGCGCGTGGGCAAAGCCGCACGGCCACGCCTTAGCGACCTTCGCGAGTCAGGCGCCATTGAGCAGGATGCGAACGTGGTGATGTTCATTCATCGCGTCGACAAGGAAGACGGCGAAAAATCGGAGGCAAAGGAGCACGAAATCATCGTCGCAAAAAACCGAGGCGGGCCGACGGGCACCGTGCGGTTGATGTTCGTGGCGAATCACATGGCGTGGCGCGGTCTTGAGCCATCAGAACGCGACGAAGTTGCACCCGATAGCGTGTTGCACGAGGCCAACGTTGCGCTAAAGCGTGAGCAACCGTCGCAGCCGCGGCATTGGTACGAATTTGATTGAAGAGCGCAAACATGGAATTGAGTCGTCGGGATTTGGAATACGTGAATAGCCTACGAAGGCTGGTTCTTCAGTCGTTCGTGCACGTTGAAACGTCACTCGATGCGGCGGAGAAATTCTGGGCGGAGCGCGCGACCGTAAGCGGGTCGGCGTATGAAATTCTCTGTCGCATTCGCGAGATGCGTTTTGATGCGACGCTACTGAGCGACCACGCGCGCGAGGTGCTGACTTTATTGGACGACGGTGCCGATAACGAATCGGCGGTATGAGTGACGTGAATGCGATTTTGCGAATCGTCGAGAAGTGGAACGATGATTGGCGTCACCGGTTTGAGGAGCGCGTGGCCATCATGATGTTTGATGCGGGCCTGTCGGAACATGAAGCGGTAAAACAGGCCTACGTTGACGCGCTTCGCGTTCGTGGACGGCATACGGCGATCGAGGGGGGATTATGACTGACGAGTCTATGACTTGCCTGTTTGCCGATAGCGACAGGGCGAACGGATACCTTGAGCCTTGGTGTAAGGTGCACAAGCGTGATGCGATCGCATGCCTTCGGAGGCAACACGAGAGGGCAGACATCGCGGAAGCGCGCGCCAAGATTGGCGAGCTTCGTGAACCCACGCAGGCCGAGGGAAACGCGCACGCCATCGATGACGTTTGCTTTGTCGAGTTCGGCAAATGGTTTGGGCAACGTTGCGAGCGTTGTGGCCGATGGATGTTCGATCAGGTTGCATCGGCAGACCAGTGCCAGCGGTGCACATCGCTGGAGGGTTCAGTTCTCAAAGATTTGTTGCACCATAATGGCGTCATCTCGGCAGGAAGGCCGCCGCCATTCGTTCAAGTCGGCATGGTGGTTTTTGAATTGGGAAACCGCGAAAGGCTCTACGTCGTCAGCAGTATCGAGATGGATCCCAACGCACAATCCACGCTGGACATGAACGTGCATCTTCGTGACTTGGAAGAACGTGTGGAGCGCGTTGAGCAGCCGATCTTTTTTGCGCGCTTCGTTCTGGCGTCACCATTCGTCGTCGATGCGCGGTACACCGGGCGATGGCGGTCAAATCATGTTGGTGTTGCGGAGATTGATTTAGAGAACACGATGCATCATCCAGGCGGCGAAACAAGAGTGTGAGGGGGGGATGGACGTCCAATCCTTCAAGGCGTTGCTTGGTCAGACCGTTTCCATATTTGTGCCGCAGGAAATCGGTCACGGCTTTCGTTACGGCATCATGGTTGAGGGAGCCGTGGCGGAGGTGACCGATAGTGGCGTTTGGATCAAAAAGTCAGGTGTGCGAAAGTTTATAGTTGCCGAGACTTTACGAAACGCCGAAGTCGAAGTGATCGAAGGTGATTGGGATATGAGTGACGAATCGCGCAAACAACCAAGCGAGGGCCATGGGCAAGTTTACGTTGGGATGGCGGCTTTTGACCGGCTGGCTGAGCTTGGACGGCTGGCTGAGCTTGAACGGCAGACGGTTGACCCAATGGACAAGATTCGCGAATCAATAGCCGACAAAATTAGTAACCAATACGGCTTGCCTCGAAATTGGTTGCTCGCGCTGGACGCCGAAGACTGCGAAGTCATCGGCAATGCGTTCTTGGATTTGGCGAAGCAACTGAAAGAAGCGAAGAAAACATGAACCTCATCAAACGTCTTTTGCGCTTCGATGTTTACCTTCGGCGCGACGCGCCACTTGTGACAGAGTTTTGCGAGGATACAGACTCTCTTAGCAAAGACGTTGAAATACTCGGCAACGCGTGGCTGGATTTGGCGAAGCAACTGGAAGAAGAGGAGGAGAAGATCGGTGAGACTGACAGAAGAGGAGGAGAAGAACGGTGAGGTCGCGGCCCTAAACGATGCGCTTTACGTCATAAATCGGTCTTTAGGTTGCAACGCGATTCATTTGAAAATGGACCTCGTTGAAATGGCTTGGGTGCACCCAATCGCAGGTGATGTGCTTCGTCTTCGGTTTTCCACCAAGGATTGCGAAGCGCTATCTAAAGCTTTTGCCGAGTTGATAAATCATCTGAAACAAGCGGAGAGAACATGAACCTCGAAATCATCAAGACCCTCATCGGAAAAACCGTCTACGTCATGGCCGCCAGCTACGCTTACGCTGGCAAACTCGTCGCAGTGGACGAGCACGGCATCAAGATTGAAGACCCGAGCATCGTCTATGACACCGGCCCGTGGGACGCGGAGAATTGGTCGGATGCGCAGAAGCTTCCGACGAGTTGGGTCTTTGTTGGCGCGGCGCAGATTGAGAGCGCGTTTGCGGTTGAGCGGTAACATGCATCGAAAGAAGTATTGGTCGGATTCTCTCTCGGGTTCGGGGTCATGGTCGCGGTCAGGTTCGGGTTCGGGGTCTCGGCCGTGGTCGCGGTCGGGGTCAGATTCTGGGATGCGATGAGGCGGCGCCAGGTAAGGATAATCGCATCGTCGTGGTCAGGACGCTTAGGCTCCGCAATGTCTGGTCAGGTTTGCGGGCTTGGTTCGGAGCTGAGCGATGAAACGATCCAAATGTAGGATTTTGGCGTCGGCGTCGCGGTCGGGGTGGGCGTCGCGGTCGGGGTCGGCGTCGCTGACGCGGTTGGGGTCGGGGTCTGGCTCGGAGTTGGGGTCGCGGTCGATGTCAGGGGAGTGGTCGGAGCTGGGGTCGCGGTCGGGTTCAAGGTCGTGGTTGGCATCGCGGTCAGGGTCGCGGTCAGCTTCGGGGATGCGATGAGGCGGCGCCAGAGAAACGTACTCGCTCCTTCGTGGTCAGGGCGCTTGGGCTCCGCAATGTCGTGGTCAGGTTTGCGCGCCTACTCAGAGTCGCAGATGAATGAGCGCATGTATTCGCGCACGCGCGGCAGAGTGTCATCCGTCTCTGGCAGGCGGTCGGAAACAAACCAGCGATTCAAGTCTTGGTCGGGGGTGATGCGATGAGGCGACGGGCGAGACAAAGATTCTGGCCGCAGCGATTCAAATCTGGCGAGTCGTCTTTGATTTATTCAAAGTCGGGTCGGGATTACCGGTGCTTGTTCGGGTTATCGCCTCACCCTTGGTTTTATGCTTGGTCTTGGTCTTGGTCGCTGTCGGCGAGCAAGTCGCGGTCTGTGTCGCATAAGCAAGTGCTTTCGAGGTCGGGGGCGAAACGGTGAAAAGGTGTACCTTTTATCGGGATACAAACCGTTCCCGAATCGGTCCAATATGCTTTTCTCGGTCAGGAACGACGCCATCTTCTAGGTCTCATTCGCGCCCGCTATTTCGTATAAATGTGGGAATTGGCACAATGAATGGCTGCGGGTCCAAGTCAAAGGCCACATCTGGGGTCGACCGCTTGACCGGGTCGTGGGCCGGGGTGAATAAGGCTTTATTCAAAGTTGTATTGGTGTTACGCCCTTTTTTTGGCTGGACGGTGAAGCGATGAAGAAGCGTCGAAGAAGCCGTGTAAAATTCGGCAAGCCGGACAATTGCCCATCAGTATCAGGTGCCGGGATTTACTCGGACCAATGGTGTTGGTTAGGCCGTCGAGAAGGTTCGTACACGGGCATGTGGAACAATCTGATGTCGAAGTCCAATCGTAAAATAAAGTCGGCATCCGGCGACTGCTCCGAGCCGCACTCATTTATGGGCGAACTATGATGCGTTGGATCGCCACACGCAAAACGCGCGTGTGAGGTCGATTTTTAGGCAAGGATATGAAGCGCACTCAATACAAGGCCGTAGAACTGCGGGGCGGCCCAGAGTTTGTCCGCCGTTCGCGTTCAGGCTCAGGGAATCGGGACTGGTCTGGTCAAATGCTCAAGACGATGGGGTGGAGTTCCGCATTGTCTGGCCGACCAAAACGTCGCGGTTCAGTTTGCGGTATACCTAGGAACTTCAGTCGAGACGTTCCGTCTATATTTTTTATGAGATGGTTTTCCGTTATGGACGGCCACCGGATGCTAGCTCGACATAATTGGCCAGCAGACGATTTTAGAATCCAAACAAGACAGAAGCAGTTTCAGTCACCGAAAACGCGTCAAGCGCGTGGAGACCGTCTTTCGAAGACGCGCCGTCTTGAATGCGACATCGACACTCTATCCGTCTACGCCGTGCGCTACGCGCTAGGCCGGCGGACGTACGCCGTAAGCGACGTGTGCGACGTGGTTGCGCGAAACATGGACGCGCTAAACGACAACAGCGTCACCGTGATACGGCGGGACATCGCGCAAGCCATCGAGGACGGCGACGCTGGCGACCCGTGTGACGCGGAACGATGGCGCGAGCTGCTTGAGAGCATGGCCGCCCGATAGTCGCCGCCATCCCCATCTCGTGAGACTGTCACTGCGTGGTGATTGCAGGCGTCGACCCTGGGAGTGTGCAGACCGCCGTGTCGTGGGTGACGCCGATACGGCCGGGACGGGTGCGCCACATTGGCAAGGCGATGGTGCCGAGCACGGCCTACGCCATCGGAGCGCTTCTCGACACGATAGGGCCGACCCTAGTGGCCGTGGAGTGCGCGGAGGGCGGCGTGTTCGCTCCGTACCGCGCCAAGCATCTCCTCGCCGCGCAGTACGCCGGCGGCATCGTGGCGGGGCTTGCGGCGGCGCGAGGTATCGAGGTCGTGACGACGAGCGCGCAGGCGTGGCGACGGGCGGTGATGGGCACGTTGAAACGCGGGCAGACTTACGACGAGGTGATTGCCAAACTTCTGCCGTCGGTCGTCGAGTGCTTGCAAAAAGGCAACGTGCACACGAGGGACGCGACGGGTATCGCCGTTTGGGCGTCGATGCGCGCGGTCGCAACAATGGCAGCCGGCGCGTAGCGCCACAAGCAAACATCTAACACGCAAAGTGCGGTATACCGTCCGACATGTTTGAACCAGGATGTTGGCATTCCGCCCAATGATTTGAAGTGTGGCTATTTCAAAGATTGATTTGAAAGTGGCGCCTTTCAAACATTCGCCATAACGCAAATCAAACAATGCGAAAGAAAAAGCCCCACGATGCCATAGCGAACTAGCGTAGAATCCGTCCCGGCAGTGCACCGAAAAGGAGGGCGGAGCATGGCGAAGAGGGCGGCGACGGTAGGGATCGAGCGTGAGCTCGAATGGTATTTTTGCTGCGCGGGCGAGGTGATGGGCCTTCACGGCGCGAGCCTCGAAGCAAGCGGCGAAACCATGTGGGATGCGCGTGCTCTGGAGCGGCTTCACGTCGCGCGGCTCGACCACGGCCGCCGTAGCGACATCAAACGCGTGCAGCGGGTGCGTGCGGTGCTTGCCGAGATGACGCCCGAAGCGGTGACGGTGCTGGTTGCCGCCTTTACGCCTCGCCCATGGGATGCGGCGCTTCGCAGTGCAAGCGGACGCGCGGGCGAATACGGGACGTT
>Ga0208783_10000053_pt1 | contig 64012 bp, 75 predicted proteins | sample DEB19_08_DNA_2_FD_184529 | JGI IMG/M metagenome (GOLD analysis project Ga0208783, IMG submission 184529) | Aqueous microbial communities from the Delaware River and Bay under freshwater to marine salinity gradient to study organic matter... | ecosystem: Environmental > Aquatic > Marine >... | reverse complement strand
TCCTTTGCACAGGAATGGAAGATTGCAGAAAGACAAGATAGATTTCGTGAGAAATTACAATATTGATTTGTCAAAGAAATTTGACAGAATCTTTACCATTTGCAGGCAGATTGATCCAAACTTCAATCTTGATCAAGAAATAGAATTGTTCAATATTCTTGACAAATTTGACCTGAACCAAAAAATGTGAGAAAGTGGGAACTTTGGGGGTTGACCCCGGCCTAGCGTTGGTACAATACACCCATGCGAGTCACCACACGAATCCTCTATCACGGTCTTTCCCGCTTGAATGCTGCCCTTGGCACGACCAAGGATCAGGATGATTTCACCCTTCAGATGGCCTACGGGGGCTTTCAGTTGCAGCGCACCCGTGGCAAAGGCAAGGAAACCATCACGATGGGCTTCAGGCCAAAGAAGGAAGTTTACGATGCCATGAACTTCATGGTACTTGGTGTGAAGTTGCTCCAAGACAAGGAAGAAGAAAAGAAGTTTGCCGCAACCGAACAGGAAAGGCTGTTTCAATGAAAGTTGAAAAAATTCCTTTCATCTTTGACGATGGGGGGAGGAGTGCTTCCGGCAAGTTTGGCCGAAAGCGGGTGGGCGACTGCGTAGTCCGGGCCTTGGCTATCGCCATGCGTAGAAATTACGCAGAAGTTCACGCTGATCTGTGGAATCTTTCCGGCTCCAACCCTGACAGCGGGGTTCAGGTGCGGGAAAATTGGTTCAAGCGGTACATGGAAGATCATGGTTTTCTGTGGACTGCGACGATGTGCCGGGGAAGCGGATGCCGGGTTCACCTGAATCCCTCTGAACTTCCTTCCGGCAGACTTGTCGTGCGGGTAAGCAAGCACCTCGTCGCTATGGTTGACGGGGTAATTCACGACAACCATGACTGCTCACGGGCCGGGAAGCGGTGCGTCTACGGCTATTGGAAAACTTCCTGAAAAAAAATTGAGGAGAAACGAAATGAAGTTTCTGCAACCCGGAACGATTTCAGATAGAATTTTCATGGGTGCTGCCACCCTGACGATGTGGTGCTGTGGATTTGTCCTTCTCTACCTCGCAATCTTCAAGGGAGAGACTTGGGGTGATTTTCTCTCCCTGTCGGTTGTCGGGGTTGGAGCAATCTACGCATCGTGGATGTTCACATTCGGTCTTGGAATTTTGCCGTATGTGTTCAAGAATCGTCCTCTGTGAAAAAAATTTCACATTCGGGACACTTTCAGGGTTGACTCCCTCCCCTCATGGGGTATCATTCAGCCATGCCAATACGAATCACAGAGCAAGTCCTGATCGATGTGGTTGAGAGAGTCAATCAGACTCTAAACCTCAAGCCCGGATTCCCCGGAACCTTCTTTCTCTCAAGGAGTGGCAGAGCCTACGGGTTGGGCCGCTTGATTGAAATTCCTGATTCGCCGGAACTTGGCGTTGAATGCGTCACTTTCGGTGGATACCCTTCTCGTAAGGTTTACGAGATGCTGAACATGATTGAGTACGGAATCAAGGTAGAACGCTACGCCCAAAGAAAGCAGAACGATGCCTGATATGATCCGAACCGTGCTTGTGGAACAGAAGATGATCTACGAGGAGCGAATCGCCCAACTCATTCGTGAGCGTGACGATCTGCGTAGGGAAATTTGTGAACTTTCCTCTACCCTGAACGGCGCAGAGAATGGCCTCTCCTGTCCGCAGATGATTGCGGTTGAGAGGAATTGGCCCGATCTCTACGGGGATCAGAAGGATTTCGAGGAAACCAACGATGGCTGATCCCGAAAAATTTACGACGATTGATCCTGCCCCGGCTAGAATCAATCTTTCCCAACAGCAGTACGACGATCTGTACGATCTTCTGTTGGATTACTGTGAAGTTCTGAAAGTTTCCATTCACGATTTGGTGGAATCTGACGATCCTTCATACGAAACTTTGCAGATGCTTACTGAAAAGTTTGCAAAATGCAACGAACTGTTGAGAACGATCTGAAATGATCGAACACGACCCAAAGGCATTTTCAAATGCAATTGCATTGATAAGATTGGTTCGACAGAGATTCCCCAATCTTACCGTGGCAGAGGCAGCAGACATAGTTTTGAACGAACTGCCTGAAACTGCGGAAGAAAAATCTCTGAAAAAGTCCTCCTTCAAAAAGAGAAAGAAATGAAAAAGACTCTTGAGCGCGTCCTGACGGCTGCTTCTATTATTTTCTGTTGGTCGATCATCGGCTTCCAACTTTGGATTGCCCTTGATTCAGACAACGATCCGATGATGCGGGGAATTGCAGGGATGTTTGCCCTGTTTGCCCTTCTCTTTATCGGAACCATGACCTTGGATATCTTGCCCTATATCCTGACGGGCAAGGAATCCCGCTAAATCTCTCTCACAAAAAAATGTGAGAAAAAGCGTGAACAGGGCTTGACAGGCGATACGCACCTGATACCATATGCGTATACGACAACGAGGCGAATGCGCTTCTTCATACTGCTCGTTTGGGCGAGTTAAAATAGTGTAGTTAGGCCCAAAGCGGCGGGGAGCCAATCGGTTGATTGGCGCACCGGATCGGAAGTAAGACGGTTGGTGGCTCAAGAGGCCAATACCTTCCCTAGTTGGGGAGAAACCGCGACCGATCCACCCCGCATCTACGCATGGCGTTCGACCAAGTTCGTACAAACTTGTCGGGCGAAAAATATCAGGGCAATAGGATATCCCCCTGATTTGTGCGGAAGTTTGTGGTAGATGCCTCACAAACTTCATAATCTAATGGATACTCCTTGAGTGCATGGAGCGAACCCCCCGGAGTTTTGCAAGACTCCGGGGGGCTTTCGTTAAATCTGTCCGAAAAAAATTCCGAAAAAAAGTTCACTTCCCCCCTTGACTCCCCGGTAGCCCCTGCTACCATATGAACATGGCAACGAAACAGCATATGGCGACCGCCGCAAAGATTGAGATTGAGTCTGCTCTTTCCATCTACGAGGGAAAGGTTGAATTTCTCTCAAAGGCCGACAACATTGATACCCGCATGGAAGATTTGATCAGGGATGCCGCAAAATCAGAAGATCGTTCCTATGGAGTGATGTTTGCGTATGTGCAAGTTGGTTTGATCACTAGCAAAGAGTACGGTGAGTTTCTAACAAAGCACAATAAGATTGGCCGCAAGCATGAATCTCTCATAACCGTGATTGATCTTGCAAAGAGACAGAACAAGAAGAAAGTCAGCGAGGTTGAACGAATGTTCGACAATCTGAAGAACAAGGAGATTACAGTATGAACCCCTCTGATCTGCAAAACTTCACTCTGTACCCGAACGGGTTTACGATTGTTTTCCCGAATGGCCTCAAGGCAAGTGTCCGATGGGGAATGGGGCATTACTGCGTGAGGAAAGATCCAAAGGATTTCTCCGCTGCGATGACTGCGGAAGTCGCGGCCTTGGATGCTCTTGGTGATTTTGTCCATGTTCCGGGATTTGATTATCAGGATGACAAGGTTCTTCCTTCTCTTTCCCCGCAACAGGTTCTTGACTTCCTGAACGCTCTTTCTGTGATGGTAACAACGAACGGAATGGTAAAGGCATGAACAAGGTCTACACCCGGTACATTTTCGCAAAGAACTTTACGCCTGCCGTGAGGAATGCGTTGGAGGGCTGCGATCTCTTGGAGATTGCATTCCAAATCAAGTGGACTCGCGTTTCCCCGGAGCCGCTTGCAGGGTTTCCCCTCACCCGTTATGAGATAGATTCGATCAACATTACGGAAGTTGTGGAAATCTTCCGCGATGGGACTTCTCAAACTTGGAAGGCCAAGGATCTTCCCTTCAAGGTTGTCGATGATCTTGTCGATCTTGTTGATACCGATATGCCGCAACACATTCTTGATTCGGCTGAAGATGACTACGAATCAAGCAACATGAAGCAGCAGGAAAGTCTTGACAAACTTGCCGCACTTGACGAGGAGTTGGGCCTCTGATGCTGATTGAGAAACTAGATGTCTTTCCAAAAACCCATGAGATGTATGTTGTGTTCAATTACGGAGAATTGAACGAGCAGACAAATTCATGTTGGTTCCAATACAGGAATGGCAACCTTAATTTGGTTGAAGATCCTGACTTGTTCTCATTCAATGACAAGGCATTGGATTTCCTTTCACCTGAAGATCAGGCAGAACTACGCAGGCAAGTTATGGCAAAGTTGGTTGAAGGTTATCAGTCCAACCAACAGTTCGCCAAAATTGCAGCAAAAAATTCTGAAAAAAAGTTCGTTGCACCCCTTGACCCGCTCCCTGCCTCTGCTACAATGGTGATACAGGAGAACGACGATGACTGACGCAGAACGCATGGCACTCAACACCCTCTACTCCCTCCATGCCGTGCGGCATTCGATGGTGATGAGGAACATTCTGACTGACAATGCCTACGATGCCAAGGCTATGGCTGCGGCTATTCACAAGGAGATGATGGCCTTCTTTGACGGCAACATTCTCTTGGTAGGCGATGACTATGATGGTTTCGTCAAGTGGTTCAAGGAGAACACTACTGCGGACATTCACCGTGAATGTTCTAGTGTTGTGATGGGCAACATGGAAGATTGATTCACAAGGAGCAACAGATGAGCAGTTTTCCCCTTTATGACGGCCCGATGTACGAGAAGCGGATCATCGATCTTGACAACGGCGACGATGACTTCACCAATGCCGATTTTGACGGCGACGATGAGGACGAGTTGCGCGATGCAAACAGGTGGAGTCCTGAAGATGATCCTCTTGAGGATCTGATCGATGACTGCGATGGCGGCGACGGAGATTGATCTAACTTTCACTTCAAACAGGAGCAACACAATGTCAGTTTTCAGCGATGCGGAGATTGCGGAATACAACAAGGTGATGGAATACGAACAGGGCCGCGCAGCCAAGGGCTGCAAGCCGCAAATCAGTTCCGTCCTGATGAGCCTTCAGTACGGCATCAGCCTTCCCCTCAACGAGAAGGGCAAGATGTGGTTCAACGACAACAAGATTCGTAATCTTCTTGTTTCGTCTGTCAAGAAGTTGATGAACGACCATCAGCCAAGCGAGTTTTCTCCGATGGAGAAGGCTCTAATGTTCAGCATCCTTCAGACTGCCTTCCTCTACGAGATGAAGGTGGATGAAAGCGATCAGGACGAGGATGACGGCGATGACTCCTTCATGGCGGATTTCGACCGCAGCATGGGGGATGACGAGGAAATCTGATTGCTCCTGCCGGGGGGGCGGGGATGTAGTTCCCCCGCCCCCCAATCCTGCCTCTGTAGCGCAATTGGCAGCGCAGTAGACTTTTAATCTATTGGTTGTGGGTTCGATTCCCACCGGAGGCATTCATGCAAATCTTCATTGTCAAGGTCTGCTACCCAAACTTGAAATACTACTTCTTCAAGAATCTTGAAGATGCACAGTTGTTTCACTTCAAGAAGTTTTACGAGTCCACCAAGACCACAGGGATGTATGTGGTCAAGGAGATTGAGGAAGTCTTTTTGGCTGAATCTGTCGATGATTCGGCAAAGTTCGGTGAAAAACTTTCTCGTTACCATTCAGCCGGGGCTTGACAAGCCCAAACCTCTACCCTACAATACACCCACAATGACACCCCTCCCGACCATGAATGACAAATGTGCTTGCGGTGGAACCCGTCGCATCTCTTTTCCGTACAATCTCATCAGCGAATCGTCTGATTGGGAATGGTACTGTGAGGCTTGCGGCGAGTCGCAATCCATGAGTGACTTGGAAGTCAAGACCGCAATCAACATTCTTCTTGAGGAGATTCACAATTGAACAACGACGAACTTTACGATCTTGCCGATGCAATTCTCACCGACTCCGACATTGAGCCGGATTGGGAGACTGACTTGGGCGATCAATTTGCGGCCTTCTTCCCTGAAGGTACGATGAATTGCGACAAGTGCATCGTGATCTTTCAGAACAACCTGAACGGAGACATTGAGAATGTCAAACTCTTTGATACGGAAGAAGAAGCGGAAGAATTCATCAACAAGCAGCAGGCCAAGTGGGCGGAAGCCTACGCCTGCGAGGAGGAGATCGATGAGTGACTTCAGGAAGGCTCTCAAGCAGGGAGCAATCGTCCAAGTCGTGTTCGTCAAGAAGGACGGCGAGAAGCGCGTCCTCAAGGGAACTACTGACCTCAATCAGATTCCCAAGGTCGATCACCCTCGCTCCACGGGCAAGGCTGACTCCCCCGGCGTTCAGCGAATCTACGACCTTGATATCGGAGAATGGCGCAGCGTCATCCTCTCCTCCATCAAGGAGTGGAAGGTAATTGAGTAGACAACCTCACTCCAACCTGATACAATACACCCATGAGCAATCGCCGTCGAATCGAATTTAGCATGAGTCCGCTTTATGTATCTGATCTTCTTATGGCTGTGGAAGTTGCCTGCAAGACAGATCCAACTTTTTCAATGGCACTCAAGAGATTAAATATCGCCATTCGTGGATCGGGATATACAGAGGAAACTCTTAATGCTGCGATGCTTGAGGAATTGGAGGAGAAACTTGGAAAGGGTTATGTCATCATAGATGAGGATGACGAGGAGGAGTGAGCAACGGGATTGTGGCGGAATCGGCATACGCAGCAGACTCAAAATCTGCCGACCCTTAAAGTCTTGTGGGTTCAAGTCCCACCAATCCCATTAAAAGTGAGGCGAATCTTTATCAAGACCGCCCAAGTTGAGAGAGAGCATAGACTTAATAGAAGTTATCAGGAATAGTCCGTATGCTAAACATTCTACGGCTATGGTTGCCGGATCGTTGACGATCCTTGAATTCCGAATTCTTCCTGAAGATGCGGGTATGGGAGTCCCGCTGCTCAATCGACTATATACCGTGATGGAAGTTTATTAACTCCATCCGACAAGGAAGGCGAAATTGAGGATGCCTAGCCCAAAATAGAGTACCCTTCCGATTTGTTCCCGTGGCGCAATTGGATAGCGCAACGGATTTCTAATCCGTTGGTTGTTGGTTCAAATCCAACCGGGAACGCTTGAAAAAAATGCTTGACAAGGAGACTTCAATGCCCTACAATATGCATAACATGGACAGGCCCGACCCCTCAACCCGGATTCATTTCGATCACCCAATGGCAAAGAACAAGAGCGATACCAAGACTACCATTGAGCGTACTACTTGCGTTGAGGTGGACGGCAAGAACTACGAGGTAATCTATTTCCTCACCCTCACGATGGAGGAGGGCGGGAATCACAATACTTTCGTGAGCGAGGTCTACATTGACCAAATTCCTGCGGTCGATGAGACTCTTGATGCAGACTTGGATGATGATGAGTGGGCCAAGCGCGAGGACAATCGTGACAGGGTTTACGATGAAGTCGAACGGGCTTTGTGCGATCATTACATGGTTCAGCCCAAGTATGGAACGAATACTTTATAAGTGTTTCATGGGGACACACCAAAACTCCCTTTCGTCAGGCAATACGAAATTGCCCGGTTGGGGACTAGCCGTAAAATTAGTTTCCCATTCGGGAAGGTGGCTGAAAAGTAGTTAGAGCGCGCGCCCTATAAGCGCGAGTATGTGGGTGCAACTCCCACCCTTCCCATTGTTTTGTCTTACAGAAAGGAAACAAAATGAATTGGTACACTTACTTTGCTTGGATTTTGTTTGCGATTACTTTGCTTGGATTCTGCTTCCACCTGATGAAGCACTATGTCGATACAAAATTCGATGAGTGCCGGAAGTTCATGGATACGGAGTACCGTTGGATTCGTGATGACATTACCGCACTTGAGCGGGATGTCAACAAGATTGAGGACAATCTCAAGAAGTAATTCAATGGATAAGTCCCTGAACAAAATCCCGTCCAAAGGTTCTTTTGATGATTTTGAATGGTCTTTTGAATCGGATAATTCCATCTTAATTCTCAAGAAAAGTTTCTTCAGAGAAACCGGGAATGATCTTGAGATAGGTATGTGCAATCTGAATGGGCTAGATTTCAATGACATTCAGAACAATGTAATCATTTGTTCAGAGATTCTTGCAAATGATGGCGAGGTTTTTGATTTGTGTGATGATTATGTTTACTACGCCGATTCTTTGTTTGAACATTTCCGAAAAATGTTGAGCGAGGGGCTTGACACAGCGGCCAAGGCGTGATACCATAGTGCATCGACGGCGAACAACAAAAAGGAAACAAAATGGAAATTGACAGCACTCTTATCGGTTGGGTTCTCGCAGGGTTCTTTGGAGTCAGCATCTACCATCTGTATATGCGCTCCAAGATGGAGGCCATGCAGCGTCATGTTGACGATTCCATGCGTGGAATTTATCAGACTACCGATGAGGCGATTGAGTCAACGAACCGTCGCATCAACGAGATTGAGCGAAACATGAACAAGGATTGCTGCAAGGAGAAGAATTACTACAACAGCAATTCTTGAACGAACCTTAAAAGCCCTTGCTACGCAATAGCGCGCCTCTGCTAGTAGCAAACACTTGGGCCGATATCAACCCAAGTGAAGAAAGTTTATCAAGGGTTCTTTCAAAACCTCTGACCCGTTCCTTATTAGGACGGGTCATGTTCTTTTGGGGTGAATTTGTCCAACAAAAAATCTCAAAAAAATGTGACTAGCAATCTTGACAGGGGTGGAAGATTGGTGTATCATGGTGCAATCATCGGAGCGAACTCCGGTACAAACTCAAGACACAGGATACGAACATGAGTGAGAACAAGGTTAACATGATGTTGGGGAGCAACATGACGAGCGACATTGGTACGCTCGTCCCGGCCAAGGATTCGTCCTATGTTGCGTGGGGCCACTACGAGGACATTGAGAAGTTTGTCAGTCGCACCGACTTCAACACCGTCTACATCACGGGTCTGTCGGGCAACGGCAAGACTACGATGGTTGAGCAGGCTTGTGCCAAGGCCAAGCGCGAATTGATTCGTGCAAACATTACTGCGGAGACTGACGAGGACGATCTGCTTGGTGGCTTCCGGCTGCACAACGGCACTACCGTCTTTGTCTACGGCCCTGTCATTGAGGCCATGAAGCGCGGTGCGGTGCTGCTGCTTGACGAGGTTGACCTTGCGTCTGACCGGATTATGTGCCTTCAGCCCGTGCTTGAAGGCAAGGGAATCTTCCTCAAGAAGATTTCGGAATTTGTCGTTCCGGCTCCCGGCTTCATGGTTGTCGCTACGGCCAACACCAAGGGTGACGGCATGGGCGATGACAGATTCGTCGGAACCCGCATTCAGAACGAGGCGTTCCTTGATCGCTTTGGATTTACCTACGAGCAGGAGTATGCTCCCAAGGCGGTGGAGACTCGCATCCTGATTCGTCAGATGATGGAGAGGAATTGCCGCGACGATGACTTTGCCAACTACCTGACGCGATGGGCTGAAACCATCCGCAAGGGGTTTGCGGAGGGCGCATTGGACAAGATCATTTCGACTCGTCGTTTGGTCGATATCGTCCGGGCGTTCAGCATCTTCTCCGACAAGGAGAAGTCGATTCGGCTTGCCCTGAATCGGTTTGACAAGGAAACGCAGGAGGCGTTTTGGAATCTCTACACCAAGATTGATCCGACGATCAATCCTCCTGCCAACGAACAGATCACGCCGCCTGCACCGGAGCAGCCCGTGATTCAGAACACCGATCCGGTTACAATCACAATTTGAAAGGAAAGTCATGCCATACATGAATAAGAGAAATCGTTTTGTCCAAGCCGCAAAGATTTACGCAGAGGCCAACCTCAATGGAGACTTCAGTAATTTCAAGAAGTCTGACTTGGTGATGGTCGCGCAGTCGATCAACATGAAGGGCATTCCCACTTGGGTTATGAAGGAATGCAAGAGTGCGGTCAGCAAGGGCATCTTTGACCTGACCTCGCTCATCAATGCGGTTCCCGTGAATTCTTGAGTTTGTTTTGCCTGATGTTTGTTGGGGGGAGAGAGAACTTTTTTGTGAATGTTTCTCTCTCCCCCCTTGACAGCCCAACGCCGACAGGGTAGGATATAGCCATGAAAACCTCAACCTCTCTCTTTGCCCGTGCGCTTGCCACAGAGAACATCTTTGTCAATTTCGATACTGCTGCACCGTCAGCGTCGTTTGACTTGGATTCTCGTACTCTTACGATCCCCGATTGGAAGGCATCCGATTCCCTGCGCGATATGATCGTCGCGCATGAGGTTGCCCATGCCCTGTTCACTCCCCCGGATGTTCATGCGGAGGCAGTCAACAAGGCCAAGGAAAACAAACTCAAGATCAAGGGGTTTTGTTCCTGCCTCAATGTGATTGAGGATGCCCGTATCGAACGAATGATCAAGGAGAAGTTCCCCGGCTGTCGCCGCGACTTCTACGAGGGCTACAAGGAAATCTTGGACAAGGATATCTTTGGCATCAACGATGTTGATGTCACGCAGTTGTCCATCATCGACAAGATCAATCTTCACTTCAAGGTTGGCATCCTGAACCTGATGACGGTTCCTCTGTCTCCACAGGAGCAGCAGATCATCGACCGGGTGAATCGGGCCAAGTCTTACGAGGATGTTGTTGAGATTGCTACGGATCTCTATGCTCTTGCGGAGGATGAGGCCAAGCAGAAGAAGAAGAAGAATCCTGGCCTTGGGGACGATGAGTTGGAAGTCCGCACTAGCATGGACGATGCCATGCAGAAGTTTGACCGCGAGGGCAAGGAAGATCCGGGAAGGGGGCAGGAGAACTACATTGATTTCCCCTACGCTTCTTATCTTCTGCCCAAGGCCAACAGCGGTGAAGCAATCATCCCATACAAGAAGATCCTGACTGAAATGGATTTTGTTTTGGAGAAGATCCGCAAGGATCATCCCGATGGGACGGATACCCTGAAGGGCGATCTGTATATGATCAGCCAATCTCTTGAGCAGTTCCGCAAGGATACGAATGGCATGGTGCGGGAACTTGCCATGCAGTTTGAGCGGCGCAAGGCAGCAGAGGAAATCAAGAAGGAGCGCATGAAGAACACCGGGGTAATCAACCCGGACAAGTTGTTCCAATACAAGACCCATGACGATATCTTCCTGCGAAACTTGGTGAAGTACGAGGGCAAGAAGCATGGCATGGTCATGCTAATCGATTGGTCAGGAAGCATGGCCTGTTGCCTTGACGGTGTTATCCGTCAGGTGATGATTATGACTTGGTTCTGTAGGAAGATTGGTGTTCCCTACGAGGTGTTCCTCTTTACGGAGGATGCTCCCTTGGGTTCGGAGGGATACGAAAAGATGAAGGAGCGGCATGATCGAATCTTCCCCAAGAAGAATATGCCCAATGGATTCGATCTGTCCAATGTTGCTCTGCGTCAGGTGCTTTCCTCGCAGATGAATGAGGAGGAGCAGCGGAGGATTGAGAATCTTCTGTGGACGGCAGCGATGATGAATGACCGTGAGAGTTGGGGCAAGATTAATAATTCTTATCTTGTTCGTCGGACGATTCCGGCAATCATGGATCTTCACGGTACTCCAACCAATGAAGCCCTGTTGGTCTTGCACGATTTCCTTCCCAAGTATAAGGCAATCACCGGGATCGACATTGTTAACTTCATGTTGATTACGGACGGTGATCCGACCGGGATGACTCCCAACGGAAAGTATTACTACCGTCCGGTCAAGGGAGTCCGGGTGCAACACGCAGCCACGGGCCGCACGATCATGGTTCCCGGCGACAAGGAAGGCTATGTTGCAAGTCTCAATAGTTCCATCCAATACTTCTTGGTGGACGAGATTCGCAAGTTGGGTGCAACTACGGTTGGATTCAGCATCGGCGGCATGGGCAATCTTGCGACTGATCTTGTCAACAAGTTTATCGACAGGAACAGTTGGGAGCGCATTCGGGAAGCCCGCAGTAGTGGAAAGAACAGCATGGAGATCGCTGCTCTTGAGAACAAGGTGACGGCAGCGTACAACGCCTACTACAAGCGGGAGAACTTCATCCCGTCCAACCCGGATCTGACTCCGGGGTTTGACGAGTATTACATTGTTCGTCCGGTCAAGCCCAAGACCGACATCGATGAGATCCCGACCGGGGCTACGCTCGTCCGTATCAGGAATAACTTCCTGAAGGCTCTGACCGGGCGCAAGCACTCTCGCGTGTTCCTGTCTAGGTTCATCGACTTGATCGCGGGACGCAAGTTGCAGAAGTTTAAACTAACCTGACTGCGGCGAGTCAGGTAGAGAGGGTTGCTCCCCACAAGCCTAAAAACTTGTGGGGAGTTTTTTATTGGGCAGCACTTTGGACAAATTTATTTTAAGTTCGTCGGTGCAAAAATTCTGCAATAACTTTCATTTGGAACTTGACGCTTGACTTTAGCATTGCTATGTGGTACAATGTCCCATAACAAATGCGTTATAGGACACAGCATACCAAGCCATCTCCCGGCCATGCCCGACTGTTTATCGGACGCATTTTAGCATACCTAAAAGTTATTTTCCTCCCCATGCGCTCCCCCAACGGGCCACTTGCAATCGCAGTTGCAAGCCGGTTATCCCTTCCCTATGTTCGTTCATTCCCTGTGTCGGGGAAGGGAAGCAAACCAGGCCCGTCGGGGGCGGCGTTTTGATAGGCCACCCCATGTTCCACGAGTTCACCAACCCAATGCCCGTCATCACGCCCCTTGGCCCCGGCTATGCCATCTATGTCCGCGACGGAGGGACATACGAGAACGATGTCTGGTGCGTCGCGCTGGAGGATGGAGGGCGGCTGCTGCACTTCCGTACAGACCAGATTCGCGTTTGGAAGAACGGGACATTCGACATAAAGGCGGACGGCAAGCAAGACCCGGACGCAGAGATACCAGCAAAAGAATTGCTGGAATCCATTGAGAGAATCAACAACAAGTTCTCCAATGTTCTACGCAAACTTGCAGATACAGACAGAGAAGCACAATAAATAATCTGCATGGTTTACGATCCACATACAATTCCTTTTACTTTGTTTATGTTGGCCGTATTCATGCCAACAATCATGTTAACTATTGCGGAGATAATAATTTATGTCAAAGAAACCCACTTCAAAAAATACTAGTTCTATGCGCGATGTGTTCAGTTCAATTGTTGATGTTTCAATGGCTTTGATCCTCGCCGGAACCGCCGTATTTATGGTGGCCTGCGTCCTATCATTGTTCGACAAAATCACGATTATCATAGACAAATGACCGACGACAAAAAGACATACGACTTCGGATGGCCTTCAGACCCCGGACGGGATTCAGAATCCGGACAGTATGAATTCCACGGAATGAATCCCGAGAGATATGACTTTCTTCAGAATGGCACCGGGCCTTGCGTTCGGCTAACCGAGGAAGAAATGAAGGAAGGATGGCATTGGTGTCTAGATTGGGACGATCTGCTTGTCCATCCAAAGGATATAGAGTTTGAGTGTTGTAACTGTCCCCATATGGAAAAATTTCGAAATAATCCGGACGGCAAGCAGAATCCGGACGGTACGCTTGACAAATAACCTTCTTGATGTATAATATCCTTTAGGAACTTACGATGAATAAAGAAATTGCTATGCGTTGGATCAAGGCTCTGCGTTCCAAGAAGTACAAGCAGGGAAAGCATGCGCTGTGCCGGGTTGATTCCCGTGGAGGATGCAAGTATTGTTGCTTGGGTGTTCTTACCGAATTGTATCAGGAACATAGAAAGCGGAACAAGCAAAAAGTCCTCCCTACCATTGTTGGCATGACCACCCACGGCAAACCGATCCAGGTTCGTAAGTATGGACGGGAAGGAGATGTTCTTCCTGTTGCCGTAAGAAAGTGGGCAGGAGTTAGAAGTTCTACAGGTTTCCATTATAGTGATATTGATAAGTTCGTCAGTCTTGCGGACATGAATGACAGCGGAAAGTCGTTTGATGAGATTGCAAACTTTATTTCAAAAAATTACAAGGAACTTTGATTGTGATTACCATTAATACTTCAACTTTGTTCAATTCGAACGGTCAGTTCTTCACTCGCTCCGAGTATCAGGGTTCCACTTATCAAGAGGTAACCTTTGCGAGCCCATTGATGTGGGACAATCAGTTCACGATCACCGAACCTCTTGGCGAGGCTCTGACCAACAACACCATCTCCAATTATCCCGTGAACAACAACAAATATTTCATGGGATCATTCGATGGCTTTTGGATTCACAAGGTCTACTCAAACGGCAGGCATGTGATGACGATTCAGACCGTGGATCAGGATATGTTCATCCCTGTCCCCCATGATACAGTCTATAGCGTTTGTATGGCAACAGAGTTGGATGGGGACGACATTGACACCGAGATTCCCGATGTTCCTGCTCCCGGAGTCCTTGCAGTCCTTGGAATCGCTGCTATACTTGGTGTAAGAAGGAGAAAGTAATGCCTGACTACCAGCCCATAGATTACCGCCTACGCTGCCATACCAAGCGCGCCGATCTCCCTGCGGATGTTCTGCGGGACATTGGTGAGGCTTATGCGGAGATTATGCATCTGCGGAGGGAACTAGATACCAGCATTGCCATGTTTGATATGCGTTCAGAAAAAATTATTGAATTGACCATTGAGCGTGACGAGGCAAGGCGTGAGGTGTGTAGGGATGAGGCATACCGTCCTTCCCCATCGCCGCCATGTACGGCAAACCAAGTTGCGGATCGGCGTGGATGGGACTGCTTTAAGGAGAACACCAATGACTGATTTTGTGGGTGACAATGATCACGGCGATACACTTCCTCCAGCAGAAGTTTTGTTCAAGGAAGTCTTGGAATTCAGAAAGCAGCGTGATGAGGCTAGGCGTTTGTATTGCAACACAATGTCGAATGTTACTGCAACATATGTCGTACACTTGAGAAAGACACCGGAACAGATTGCCAAAGATATGGGATGGGGTTTCTTTAAGGAGAACACCAATGACATTACCAAATGAAGAATACAACAGTTTAATGAGTGCAAAACAGTTTCTCTATGATCTTCTAAATGAAACTGTCTATCCTGATGTATCTCCCCAAGTCAGGGAGAGAGCACGAAGAATTCTAAAGCATTATCCCATGAATCATTCCATAGACGAGAGATATAAGGATGTTTCCAAGGGGAAATCAATTCTCACGGAATACAAATATGAGAATGGTTGGGGAAAAGGAAAAGACGAGTAATGGACGAGATTGACTACATAGATCTTCTTCAGAAGAAATATCCACTTGTATTCAATCACATGGAGTCAGGGGGGTACTCTTTTATTCCCAGTGGATGGTATGGGCTTGTCGATGAACTCTGCCAAAAGCTGGACGGCATTCTTAAAGAATCCTATGGAAAGTATTCATTGGAAGATTTTCAATGTGGTTTCAGAGTAATGCAGATCAAGGAAAAATTTGGAAGTCTTAGATTCTATTTTTCCTGTGACAGTGATGATCCGCATCTATATGATAAAGTAGCTTCGATAATTGGAGAAGCAGAACTAAAGTCAAGTAGAATTTGTGAGATCACGGGACAGCCTGGGCAGATCTGCGTAAGCGGTAACTGGCTTAAAACTCTTTGTGAAGAGGAAAGAATAAAGAAGAATTATAAGATTTTGGAAACTAAAAAAGGAAAGCAATGAAAAAGTACATCCCAAATTTAATTACTGCATTGGTAATCTTGATCGCCTTGAACTTAATTGGTTATCTGTACCACAAGAACTATGACGGTGCCGTGGTTGGTTCCTGCGTCGGAACAATGATCGGAATGATTCTGGCTTCGATCAAAGTCCGACGAACAACAGATAACTGAAACTCTGGTCCTGTCGTCTAGTCGGTCTAGGACACGGCCCTTTCAAGGCCATAACACGGGTTCGAATCCCGTCAGGATCATTAATCTTCCTGTGGGCGTGCTCGGTCTGCTTTTACAGGATCTAATATTTTCCCAAGAGATTTGCCACCTTCACCAGATTTAAAGTGTTGTGCCATTGCAGCGGCAGCAGTTCTTGGTTTTCCCGTATTATCGACAAATTGACCAAGATTTTTTCTAACTCCACTAATTCCAAACTTTTTTACTGGCCCCGGGAGTAATCTAGTTAAATCGGCATCACTGATTTCTGCAAATCTTTTTTCCAAAGCAGCATAATCGCCTCTATCACGTTCAGCGATTGATTGCTTTATGGCGTTATCCCTGGAATCTTTCCATTCTTTGCTTCCAGGTTCTATTACTCCATCTCCATCATAATCTTTTTTTGCTGGGGTTTCCGATTCTTCGTTTATTAGATATTGCTTAAATGATTTCATAATTTATCCCTTCATTGTGGAGTCTATTTGTCTGTTCAAGGCAGTATAAGTTTTGTATTTTGCTGGATCCATGGTTTTTTTTCCTGAAGCAAAATCTGCTTTGATTTCCTTATCCAAAGCATCTCTCATAGCTGAAAGCTCTGCATAATTCTTTCCTGCTAAGGCGGTTTCTGTATCTGCTTGTGATGCTTGCTGGCGGGCAGCATTTGCTGCTCCAACAACAGGATTAGCCATTCCGAGTGCTCTCTGAGTTGCACTTGAAGCATTTACTTGTGTCTGAGAATTTTTATTTAATCTTTCGGCATAACTTCTGGCTCCAGCCTGACCACCAAGTGGTCCCCCTCTATCTTCCAGAGTTCTTGAAATTGTGTTTTGAGCCTGTGCCGAGGAAGCACTCATTCTTGGAGCCATCCTGGATCCTGGAGCTCCAGTTTGTATTCCCTGTGAACGATCATATTGTGCCTGTTGCATACGATTTAAAGTATCTGTTGGCAAGCCCTGGGCAACAGTTTGCTGTCTTTCATTCCCCAAGGTATAGAATGCATCCAATTCACTTGTTGGTGTCGCTATTCCTGAACCCGATCTAGCACGACTTTGACTTGAAAATTCTATATTAGCTGATAAATTTGGCATTCCTGGAATATTATACATTCCATAATCTTTTTTATTCATTTGATCAATCGATTGATCCAATTGTGTTTGAAGGACTTGATTTTCTTCTCTTGCCTTGGCTCTTCTGTCAAGTTCTGCCATTTGGGAATCCATTATTGGATCTCCTAAAGAAACTTCTAATAAAAATTGTTTGAAAGATTTCATTTCTTTGATTTCTTTCTATTTAATGGCTTTAATCCCATTTGCTTTCTTGCTTCATCTACCGCAGCTTCCATAGTCATTCTTTGTGAATGATTATCAATTAATTTATCAAGTTGTGCTTCCTGTTCGGATGTCAGTTTTTCTTCTTCGATTAAAAATTGATGAAAGCTTTTCATAGTAATATTTATAAATTTAATCCCAAGGGTTAAATCTAAACTTATTGTAGTTTACATTGCCATTAGAAATTTGTTTAATAGTTGTATCATCAAAAACTCTATCCCAGAATCTAAATTTTCTTAACGAAAAACTGCTTACAGTTGGCCTTGGAGTTTGCCCCGGTGTTCCTGCAAAAATCATTGTATCCATTGGTGCTAGAGTAAATGTTGTATGTGTTATACCGTATGCATTGCTGTTAAATGAATCGCACTGGGCATATTTCATTCCAATTGGAGAATAACAAAATATTGCTTTTGAAGGATCATCTAAAGCTGGAAAATATCTGTTTTTATATGGATTTCTAGTTGTACAATTTTGTGCCGCCAAACCCGATTTTCTAAGTTGAAGTCCATAGGCAAAACTGTTAAAAGAATTAGTATAGTCTCCTCCACCCAAACCCTGTCGTATAAACAAAGTTGGGTATCCTTCAGTTTCATAAACTATTGTTCCATAAGTATGGCCAAACCAAGAAGTAAAGGAGCTTCCTTGCATGTAGCAAAGATCAAATGATCTTGAAGCTGTAAGCCCATTCGTTGGAATATATGAAGTTTCTTTTACATGGAACGTAGAATTCCAGCCGAGATTGTTTACGCTTCCAACTCTGTGTTCTAATTGTGCTCCCCAGATTTCAACAGAGCTTCCTGTATTTGCAATGCGCCACCCAACGTGATGATTGAATGCCGTTGTTCCATCTGGATAAATTGGTCCAGCAACGAATCTCTTCCAAGAAGTTTTAATTCCTGTTATGCCATGCCACGATGTTCCTCCGTTAAAAGTATATTGAACTGTTTCGTTTCCAGTAATTCCTTTCAACCAGAAGCTGAAAGTTCTCAATACATTTCCTCCGGGAGGATTTGTAGAAACCAAAGTTCCGTTTGCTATATCCGCAGTAAATTTGATTGCGTATGTTTCCCCAGATGGAGAAATCGAACCTTGTGATCTTGTAATGTTAGTATCAGACCAATTATTTACCGACCCACCTGTTGAAGCAAAGCTTTCGCTCCAGTTCAAAATGTTTGTAGCAGAATCTTCAATCATCAAACCTCTGGGCTGCAGAGTATCTGGATCATAATGGAATCTTGGTTGATTTATTGAGGCATAATTTAAATAACCACTTGATCCAATAAAGGATGCAGTACTACCGCGTGAGAACGTGCAACCAGAAGCAACCAAATCATTAAGACTAGACATTGTAAGGAAATTTATTTCCTTAACTGGAGTAGGTAAAGTTGGTTCTGGAGGATATGACCATTCATCCCAAGCTAAAGTTACTCCTGTAAACTCTTTTGTACTTGTAGGAATCCATGTTCCTAATTTGTTAGGCGCTGCTAAAGTTTCACCATTACAATAGAAAGTATAACCGGGTTTAACTGTAAGTCTCCACCACCAAGTTATTCCATTTATATCCGGCGCTCCATTTAACACATATGGTAAACTGTAGTCAATTGGAGACATGTCTGCTGTGGCAAGCGTAAACCCTCCAACTCTATCATGAAACTCCTTTAAAGCATTGTTCAAATTAATTGGAAAAACTTCATGATATGTATCCCCAGACAAATAGTATGGTGTTGTTTTAGCACCGCCGAATTCTGAATAATTATTCCCAAGCAAAGTTCTTACCCCGGGGTATGAGTGATCTATATTTTCTGCGGCATTGAACGCGATCAACATTTTGGAACCAAGCAAACAACAATGCTTTGCTAACTCATAATAATAACCACTGTTGCCTCCTCTTCTTGTAAAATATATTGCATGGCGTTTGTTGTATCCTTTTTCTGTTATCGTCATTGCTCCGGGAGGACCTTCGCGCCATCTTAAGATATTGTCCTCAGAATTTATTGTTGTAATTGGAATGTTTATATTTTGTGGAGAAGATTCTATTTCAAGACTAGGATTCCAAATATAGGTTGTTGTCCCTGAGATTTGCGTATATGGTTGAGCTGTGCCAGTCAACATTGCATATACAGAGAATGAATTATTTTCAACTGGATCTAAAGGATCAAAAGATGGTGGAATGTGGAATTTCCATGCAAATCTTGTCCATCCAACACTTTCTGGAGGATATGAAATTCCATGAATTCTATTTTGTACTGGCCCAACTACAGGAAGAATTTGCTGATATGTTAATCCTCTTTGTAAATTATAAGTTGTTGGAACAAATTGTCTCATACCAAATAATGTTCCAGTAAATCCTCTGGTAACATCCAATGAATATGAAAAAATATAAGTTAATCCTGCTGTAAGTCCTGTATAATAAAATTCCAATGCTGCTGATAATCCTGCATCTTTAGAAAAATTAATTGCCAATCCTGTAGTCGAACCATCCGGCCCTGTTATACCGCTTCTTATTTTGTTAAAATCTACATTCTGTCTGTACCAACGATTATGAAGAACTTCTGCTGGTGCTTGACCAAAGTATGAGGCAAAGGGTGTAAACCCAACTCCCTTAAAATGATATTCGCCAATAAACATTGGTCCTCCAATATATGGAGTAATGAAATCATTTGGATTAGTTCTCTTTACGGATCTCATGGTAGCAATAGAATGCATAAAACTAGACCATGCGCCTGTTGTTGGTGGCAAATCATATGGACTTGTAATGTTTCCTATTATTTTATAATCAAATCTAGCAAGAGGGCCCGGTCTGCTTGTTGCATATCCGGGGCTATAATATTCCCAATCATATTGTCTAAATGTTCCATATAATACCGGAGCGTGTGCATTGCCAATTGTTCCTCTTTCTGGAAGGATGTAACCATCTTCATTAACTTCATGAATCATTGTAAAACCAACAATTCTTTCACTTTCGTAGCTATTATAATTTCCCATAATTCCTTTGGGGTATTTTGACAAATATGGTTCTATATGTGTATCATCGTACATATTTGAACGACCACGTTCTGCCATAGCGTACCATGCAAAAGAATTGTAAACATCTGCAGTACTTCCTAATTCATACTCATACAAACTTTTCCAAGAAGTATGTCCTCTCCACGGAGAACTATATTGAGGATTGGATTTTATCATTTCTCGTAGCGCTGAAGAAGGGGCATATCTAAACGGATCTCCTTCGGTGTCCCAGTTTACTGCATCTATGGTAATTCCTTGAGAATGCACATAATTAATCCATCTAGTCCAAGTTTCTTTGCATCTTTCAACCCCAGTATTGGGCCAAGGATTGTTGTAATATCCTGTTGCACCAGATCTTCCCCAATCATTTGTAATCCAATTTCTGAATCCCTGTCCAGATAGGGGAAGTATATCATCATAAAAATACCATGTAGGAAAAGATGGGGGGTGAATGGCTCTTTTTCCTTCACCTAATTGTTTCAAAAAATTTAAACTTTCAATATTATTTACTGAAAGGGTAAATCCAGCATTACCAGAAACAGTATCATACCCCCGAAGAGTATGTACAGTTGGTGCTACAAAACTCAACCCATTTGCTAAAGCCAATTGCTTTTCTACAGTTCCTTCATATAAAGTATTTCCGTTGACATCATAATATGCTGGTTGAATATTTTTATAATAAGGAATTAAATTTTTAGTAGTCGGGTGATATGGACGAGGATACGTCATGGTGTTACTTTCTCTAACTGATGGCCCCAGAAATATTGTGGATATCGATTTGTGCTGTTATACCAAGCTTGAAAAACTATCTCATAACGATGTGGAGTAAATGCATACACCTCAAAAGCAAATCTTTGCCATCCTGTTGCACCAGTAGGATATCGTACAGTTGGGAGTGTTTCCATTGGACCTGTTACTGGTAAAATTTGTCTGAATGGAAGTGAATGTGTGCCGAACACTGTATTAGCACTAGGAACAGCACTAGTTGATCTGTAGTAAGCTCCAATTCTAAATCCAGTAGCACCATCTGTCACTTTATGATAAAAAGAATAAATGTAAGTATTTCCATAGTCTAACGCCAATTCTTGATATAAAGCCGCTCCCCAGGAGCCACTAGCACCTACGATTGCAAATGCTCCGGTTGATCCATCAGGCGCTGTATGGCCACTAGTAATGTTAAATCTTTGTGCGCCTACCCATGCAACAGAATTAGTCATATCTTCTGAAGAATGAATCATGTTTACAGTATTTCCGGTTTGATAAAGTACCATATTTCTTAAAACTGGATAATACCAAAACCAACATGTACAAATTATTGGAGGTCTATTCGCGGCGGAATCTGTTTTGAAAACAATTGGTGTAGAAATGTCAGATAAGCCAACGTTATTGAAAGCGGCAACAAGAATTGAATATGTGGTTCCTGTATTTAAATTTTCTAATGATGTAGAAATAAACCCAGTACCAGAAAATGGTCCTAAAGTTTTTTGCAAATAATATGTTGAACCTTCGTAAAATAAAGTATCTGTCATTTTATCCTTGTTTTACATAAATTTTATAACCAAATTCATTTGTCGATTGATCAATCCAAGAAATATTTATTGTATTGTAAAAAACAGATCCAGATATTCCTGTTGGTCCGGTTGGTGCAACAATTGGCAGGATAGCAGAAGTAATACCAACTATATTTGAAAATCCCGAAGTTCCACCTTCATTAAATGCATTTATTTTGTAATAGTAAAGAGTGTTTTCGCTTTTTTCTACATCAATAAAAGAAAGATTATCACGCCCTATTGTTTGAATATTAGTATAATTTACATTATCTGTAGATCTAAAAATATTATATCCATCTTCATTTGTTGCTCCGGTGGACCAATTTATTTGTATGTAAGAAGATATGCCAGCAAAACCAGTAAGACCAAATGGGCTATCTGGAGGATCGGGTAAAGTTGCAATAACAACTGGACCAGCAAAATCTGAACTCCCATTGGAATTTTTAGTTCTAATTTTAAACCACCAAGTAATATCAGAAGTTAACCCAGATATGGTTACTTTTGTTGTAGGTTCTGCGCTTGCATCATATATGAAAGAATAATTTAATCCGTCATCAGAATAAAAAATTTCAGTTTGTTTAAACATTTCATCTTGGTAGTCCCAAGATAATGTTACTTCATCGTTATCAAAATAAGTATATTGAAAATTTATAGGAGGTTTTGGAATTTCAAGAACTTGAACAGGGCCAGTAGATGATGTCAAGAACAATTGACCTTCATTTGGTCCTGTTCCAATAAAAGCATTCAACAAAATATAATAAGAATTTCCTAAAATTAAATCTTCTACATCATATGATCCTAGATATTCCGACACAGAATTTAAAAAATCAAAGCTTTGGTTATCAGTTGATATATAAAGATTATAATTTAATTCTTCAACAAAATAATCATTCCATATGATTCTTAATCCATTTGAAGAAATTGGCACGACTGTCCAGTTTAAAGTATCAACAGATGCTTTTAATAAATTTGGATCTTGTGGTGGCGCAGTATAAACTGTAATTGGTCCAGATACAGTAGAACCATAATTATTAAATGCTACTACTATAAATTCATATTGTTTTGTATCACTTAAGCCAGTTATGGTTGTTTGTATTGTAGCACCTGTACCAGAAGATGCTGGTAAAGTTTGAGCTAGTGTATATTCGTACTGGTTAAATATTAATTTGTCTGTCATTTTGCTTTAAACTATTGAAATGTTTACCCCTGCTAAGGTTGGCCCAGTAGTTGACACCCAAGCACCCCAAGGCCCAGAAATTCCAGACAAAGTTGTTCCTTGAACATTTATTGTATAGGTGGAACCAACAGTAACTCGCCACCACCATGTTGTTCCATTTATTCCGGGAGCTGCGCTAGCAAAATATGGAGCAAGCCAATTTGGTCTGCTGGTATCTGCTGTTGTTAAAGTAAACCCACCAATCAGATTATGAACTTCATGAATTACGTTATCAACAGGAATAATTTCTTCCATGTGGGTGGTCATGCCTGATAAGAAATATAGTCTTCTGTTTGTCGCTGAAGGATTTCCTGAAGTCCACCCCGGAGTTCTAACATCATCATACAAAGAACCATTAAACATAGGGAATGCTTTTGTTCCCATTAACATGCAATGCCTTATCATTTCATAATAATAAGCTGAATTACCGCCTTCAATATGATAAGTGCTTCCATATTTTTCATTATACCCCAATTTAGTATCCGACCAAGCATTTACAGGACGCCCATAACTTCCTCCATATGCTTCTCCCGGCCATCTTACATTTCCGATCCACGGAGTAATTGGCACATTTGGTTCGGCAGCCTTTGTGCATCTCATTTGCAGCATCGCCAACATGAATGCAATCCATGGCCTTGTCAACGTTCCTGTTGAAACCGTAGGTCCTCCAGTATTAATAAATTTTTCGAATCTAGTTGGGTCTGAAAGGGGAAGTCTAGCTTGAGATTGGCCTCCTCCAGGAATATCTGAATAAAATGACCATACATCACCATATAATACTGGTGATGATGCATTGCCCGCTCTGAGGTCCCCGGGTATTTGATGGGTTGCCTGATCATAAGAACCATTTGTTATACCATCAGGTTGATGGAAATAATTGTAATTTGAAACTGTTGCCTCTGGGAAATAAGCACTTAAACCTGGTGTCAAAATTAATTCATATGCCTTTTGGGTCTGATAACCAATGGTTCTAGACCAAGCCAAATGATTGTAGTTATTATAATAAGCATCTTCCATATTAATAAGCGTAGCACCAAGATTATCCATTATATCTTTTAGAGCAGTCACTCCATTCCAAGGTTGTGAATATCTTGGATCTTCAAATATTTTTCTTGCAGCCGTCCAACCTAAAGCTGTTTGATCTTTTTGAACATACAATGTTGAGAATGGGACAAATTCGTAATCAAAGAATACATAGTCTATAGTTGCCCCTCTAGAGTGAAAGTTATTGAAAAACTTATTCCAAGCTGTTATTCCTGCAGAAATTCCTGTTACAGGCCATACGTGTCCCATATATGCTGTCGCAGAAGGGATTGTGTAATATTTGTATCCTTCTGTTATTCCCCAATAAGTATATGTTACTCCGGGATATGGTCCAAAGGTTAATCCAGTTATAGCATCATCATACATTTCAAACATAATTGGATGATCTAACCCTCTGGGTCTAATTGCTCTTTGTTTTTTAGGTAATAATTTAAATATGTTTATTGCTCGTTTAGTATAAAAATCATAATAATCATTTGCGCTATATGTTGGCATATCATAGTTCGTGGAATCCCATAGTTGTATTAATGGCCAAAAATATGTTATTCCATTGTTAGAACACCATGTTGGAATATTTTCAATTGAATTATCATAAAGAGTATTTCCGGTGTCTCTGTCATAAACACTACCAACTAAATTTACATCAGAAATTATATTTGGTTTATATGAGGTTGCAGATGGGCCTGATTCTTCTTCCAACTGGGCTCCCCAGAAATACCAATCGTATGTTGAGCCATCAAGATTACCAGTTGATAATAAATATATGTTTACATAGTTTGTGCCCCCAGTTGTGGATCTTATCCCATAAACAAATCTCGTCCAACCAGTAGTTCCAACTGGTGCCAAATAAGGATAACTGCCAAGTCCTTCGGGGCGATAAACGGGTGATATTTGACTCACAGATAGGGGCCAAGGGGGATTTGTTGCCCAAATTCCATTTGGGCCATCATGTGTTCTTGGGCTAATTTCACCAAGCGTCCTTCCACTACTCATATCTAACCAGAATGAAAGATAATAAGTAATTCCCTTTTTAAGCTCAATATATTCATTTTTACCATTAACTTCTGTTATTAGTCGATGTAATATATAACCAGTCCATCCATTTACTCTAAATCTTGTTGCGCTAGTTGATCCGTCTGGTGCTGTAAATCCTTTTTGGGATGTAAAATAAGAATTTGCTGCATAATTTCCCCAAGCTCCATCATAATATTCTCTTTCCCAGTTTTCTAAATTAGAAATTGGACTTGCTTGGCTGGGGCTTATTAAATTTTCTACGTTTCTTTGGCTATAAGTTCTTTGATGTAAATTATCCAACCTATAGTCAGCAGGATGATTCCACAAAAATGTGTAAATAGGCTCTCTGTATTCATCAATAAAATAATTCAAATAATAGGGACCTACAATATTAGAAGATATTCCTTCATTTTTAAAAGAAACTAAAATTAAATTATAATTTTTGTATCCACATAATCCCGATAAAGAATATGTCATCCCTCCAGTTCCACTTTTAAATGAAACTGTTGCCCCCAAAATGTATTCTTTATTGTTATAAAATAATTTTTCTTCGCTCATATTAAGGCTCTGAATAAAAAACTTTAAACCCATCTTCATCTGTTGCAGTATCTATCCAATTTAATTGTATTGTGTTTGTATTAATTCTTTCTGCTGAAAATGAAACTGGTGGAGCTGGAGAAGTTAAACCATCTATATATTCTCTATAATAAATTCTAAATCCTGTTTCGGATAAATTTTCATCTATAAATTGTAGTGATACATCGGTATCTGAAGATCCTACAGTAACAAAAGAATTAATATTCTGTGGTAAAGAATCTGGAAGATAATCCCCCGGCCTTGCCCGATAATAGAAAAGTTTAAATCCTTCCTCGTTTATAGAATCATCGATCCACGATAAAGTTGCTCCTGTATTATTGAAAGATACAACTTGTAAATCTTTTGGGGGATTTGGATATAATTCTGGTGGAAGTGGTGGAACTATTATGTTTTGACTGGTTTCGCCATCTCCAGATGAGGAACTGTCATCATGAGAAAAATCATTCATGAAGTCCATTGGGTCTACTACTTGACCAAATGTATTTGTCCATTCCTGAGTATCTTTATTGAAGAAAATAATTCCATATGGTGTATAGTATGGAATTAGATTTTGCATTCCAGATCTGGATTCATTTAATTGATCTTTGGTGCGATAGAAAATCTTTTTAATGCTTGTAGTTACATCTTCATTAATATTTTTAGAAAGTTTTCCAGAATTTTTTTCTTCAAGATTTTTATAATAATTTTTTAAATAATTTGATTTTCTATTTTTTAGGGCAACAGCACGCTTTTGATCTTCGGTAAGAAGATTCTTTCCAAGAAATTTATTTAAGAAATTTTCATTTATATGACGGCCCATAGAGATATTTATCCCTTCTCAAAATCGTACAGGAATGGTATAATAACAATATGAAAAATAATTTTGATCTTGAAGAACTAATTTACGAATTTGCCCATGTTTCATATAAATTGGGGAGATATGAAACTGATGGAAAAGACTCTTCGAAAGAATACAATAAAATGGACAAAAGAAAAGAAGAATTAAAGAAAATTTTTGATGAATACTTTTCTTCAGAAAAAGCTTCTTCAAAAAAATATATTAAGATAAACGGGGAGCAGAGCTGTTAGGTCCCATGCTTCTAGCTGCTGCGGTTACAACTCTTCCTCTAGGTCTTCTTGCATTTGCCTGTGGATCATTTATGTCAGCAGGAGTGTTCATTCCTCCAGTACTCATTGGCGCAGTTGGCTGTGCTGCCGGTGTTGGTCTTCCAGCTGGTGGAATTGCCCCGGGAGCAGGAGGAGTAACAGTAGCTCTTTGAATTGGTGTTGTATTTGCACTGTTTGCTCTAGCGCGTGAAATATTGTTGCCAGTCATATTTACTGATGGCTCTGGTAATGTTTCAGCAGGAGTTTGTTGTGATTGTTCTGGTTGAGTGGTTGGAAGATTTTTAGTTTGCCTTATTGCATCCCCAACCATGTTTAACGCGGGATAATTTGTAGCCAATGTTTCTTTATCTTTTTCTCTTTGTTCTGCTGCCCTTTTTGCCTGCATTTGAGGAACACCACTTAGATTTCGCAATCTATCTAATTCTGCCTGTTGTCCTGCTGGAGAAGCTTCAAATTCTGCCTTGGTCATCATCCCGCCTATTTCTCTTGCCTTTCTATTCATTTCATCTGATTCTGCTTTTTTAGCATCTATAATATCTGTTACGATTTTAACCTGACCATCCCGTGCAGCATTTTCTCTAGCTTCCCATGCTTCCTTTCCTCCAGCAGCAGCGTACATATCTTGTTTTGCCTTTTCAGCATCTCTTGCATTTATTTCTTTTCTAAATGCTGGATCATTTTTTGCTCTTTCGGTTTCATATGTTAATTGATCTATATTTCTTTCTGTTTCGCCCATTCTTTTTGCTTGATCCGCATTTTGAGTTGCATAATTTTTATTAAATTGACCAACACTCAAAGCAGTTTGCATTGCTTCAGGACTCATGTTGGGGTTCTGCATAACTCTTGTATGCTGTGGATTTGAAGGGTCATAATCCATTCCGGTGCGAGCCTTGAAATCTTCTTGCTTTTTCTTCCAAGATGCCTGCAATTGGTCGTTTGCAATTCTTCCCTGTGATGTTGTATCAGAACCGAGAGAATACCTTCCCGTATCTTTATTGAGATTTCCTCTAGATCTGTTAATATCATTGAGTTCTTGCTGATAACGAGCTACTGCAGCATCATCACCAGCTGCTTTTGCTGCATCTCTATTTTGTCTAGCAAGAGTTTGTTGATCTCTGAGCTGATTTTGTCTTAGTGTGATTGCTATATTTGCATCACGCATTGCAGCATTTCTTGCATCTACTGCAGATCTCCATTCTTGGTAATTTCCACCTTTACCTGTTCTTAACATGGGAACTGGCATTCCTCTTGCTTTCATCATATCACCAACCATTTTATCATAGGAAGCTTGATCTTTTTTGCTCATCATTGGACCACGTCCTGCAAATGGAGCTGGGGCAGGGGCTGTTGTTGGAGCGGCTGATGATGGTGGAGAAGAAGGTGAAACCCATGAAGGTTGTGGACTGACAGTGGGTTGTGGAACCCATCCCATACCAGGAATATTGCTTAAAGAAGAAGATGGTGTTTGAGCTAGTGGAACAACCGGAGTAACTTGACCTGTTGGCGAAGGAGGTCCGAATGTATCAACACCAGGAACTGCTGGCGAAAAAGGTCCGAATGTATCAACACCAGGAACTGCTGGCGAAGGAGGTCCGAATGTATCAACACCAGGAACTGCAGGAGATGGTGGGCCAAAAGTATTAACACCAGGAACTGCAGGAGATGGTGGGCCAAAAGTATTAACACCAGGAACTGCAGGAGATGGTGGGCCAAAAGTATTAACACCAGGAACTGCTGTTGTTTGCTGAGGCATTGGACTAAAATTTTGTTGAGGAGACAGTTTAGCCCATCCCATTCCAGGAAGTCTTGCGGGATTCAACGGAGTCGGAACTGTTGTTGTTTGCTGTGAAATTGGAACAGCCTGTTGAGGTATTTGTGGAAACATTCCTGGATTTAAAAATTGACTTGCAGTGGCAACCGGAGTTCCTGCTTGTCTTCTTCTAACTTCAAGTAATAAATTTTCTTTTTTTGCTTGAAGATTTTCAGACAAAGTTTTATAGTATCTGGTAATAAAATCCATTTATAGTCCTCAGTAATATATTTATATACTTGACTAAGGCAATTTTTATGATATAATATGCATATGCCTCGCAAGAAAACCAAAATTCCTGCAGAATATCAAGAATTTAAACAGGCTGTCGAAAAGCACGGTTACAAAGTTACCATAACTCTTGTTCCCGGAGAAAAAAATTGGTGTGTTACAGTTCTTAAGGGTAAACATTGCATTTGGCATAATTGTTCTTTGTTCTATGATCTTCCTTTGACAAAATTTTGGGAATCAAAGGCTTGGAAAACACATGAAAACTCTAAAGAGCAAATTTAAGTCAATAATTTTAAACGTTGGATTATTTTTTACAATACTTATTGATTCCTATAAGGATTATTATACCAAATAAAGCGGGTTTCGTATATTGGCCATTACTCCTGCCTTCCAAGCAGGAAAGAGGAGTTCGATTCTCCTAACCCGCATTCGGAGAAATTTATATGAATAAAACATTTAACATCTGCAACGCTACGCACACTACTCTCGGAGAAGTTTTTGTAACCTCAATCGCAAAGTCTGAAGAGCATAAAAACATGTTCGACCTCCTCCTTGAGGGAGAAGGTCGAAATGCAGTATTCATTACGGGAACTAAAGACGATCTTGCCAGGGTAGCCTCTGCCTTGAGCAGAGCTGTTCGGCAAATTTCTTAATTACTTCTTTTTCTTTTCTTCTTCTTCTTTTTTCTTTCTCAAAAGACGGGCGATTTTTGCTTTTTTACCAGCATTCCCGCCCTTCTTTTCTTTTTCTTTTAGTTTTTTGTCATTCATTTTATTGCCAGCCTTTTTCTTCATAAAAGGTGGTAATTTTTTATCTTTTTTATCTTCTTCTTTCTTGGCTTCAGAAAGTTCTTCTGTATTTTCTGTCAAGAATTGATCGAATGCAGGCTCAACATACTCAAAAATTTCATCATAAATTTCTAGAGTTTCATTGAGTTCTGCGAGCTGTTCGGTTAGTTCCTGAATACGCTGTTTGTATTGTAGAATAAATGGGTCCATAGTGAAATTATTTATAATACCTAAATATTTAAAATTCAGGAATAATTATGCTAAACTTTAAAAGAACAAATGCTTTACCACAAAATACAGTTTCGCCCATGAATAAAGGAGTTTTATTTACGGCGACTGGAACCGCAGGAATTACTTGTTTTTGTATGAATCCTACAGGTGGGGAACAACAAGTCTCAATAAATGTTCCTGCTAGCACTACTTATTTTTTTCCAATATACACTAGCAAATGGACTAGTAATACTGCTGGTGTTTCGGCATTTGAAGTCAATTAATAGTTGCTTTTAATTCTTAGTTTGGTATAATATGCACAAAGGAACAGGCGCTGGAAAGGGCGATTCCTATCGCCCAGTTAATTATGCGGCATGGTCCAAAAATTGGGATCTAATTTTTAATAAGGATAATAATGTTCAAAGAAGAAGCTCCAATAATCGCAAGATCAATCAGTCGATACAATGTCGAAAGAATCATCCGAAAGGTTGATACTAAGACTTATATTGTAGAGGGTGAATCTCTTTATATGAGAGGAACTACTGATGGGACTATGGCCGATTTTGAAGGTGGTCCTTTTATTCAAGCTGGCGATCCAGCAAGAGTAAGCGACATTCCTGATAATAGAAAAATTATTTCTGTTGAATTTATGGATCCCGAGAAAGACAATTACGGAAAAGTAAAAGTCCGTGTCGGATAAACCAAATACATTATTTGTAGATAATAATACAGTACACTGGCAAAATTACAGTGAGTTCTGTCGTCATAAAGAATGGTATGCTGGTTGGGCTATTAACTTAAATGCCGCAGTAAACGGTCTTGGTTATAGACAATATGATTATGTAATCATAGGAGAAGTTTTGGGAGATGGTGAAAGTCCATTAAATTTTGTAAATTATATTATTGAAAATAAAATTAAAATTCAGACTATAGTATTAACCATACAAAATTTTGACTTAAATAATAAAATTAGACAAATATTAGAATCCAATTATTATGATGTTATTGAACATAATGGAAACTGGTATTCCTTGGTAGCTCAGTAGGTAGAGCGGAAAGCTGTTAACTTTCATGTCACTGGTTCGATTCCAGTCCAAGGAGTTGGCGAGTATACTCAAGAGGTCAACGAGGGCAGACTGTAAATCTGCTGGCCTATGCCTACGGGGGTTCGAATCCCTCTGCTCGCAGTATTTTATGCTAGCCATAAATAGTATTGTATCATGCCAGAACAATACCTATTTAACGGTGTTACTTTTAGTTTAGCATCCGCATTTCCTGCAAAATCTGGAACTGGTTCTACTTTAAATGGATTTTTTCCTTCAACCCCAACTGGGGCAACTTATTATTTTATTACTACATCTTATAATGAAATAGGTTTTTCCGGTCAAAGTAACATGATTTCTGTTTATATAGATGGTTTTGAAGAACCTTATTCTTTGATGCCAAGCGGATTAACAGCATCGTCGTCGCCTTTAGGTGCCACTCTGTTTTGGTATGATAATTCTCAAACAGAAACAGGATTCAAAATTTTTTATAATATAAAATTTTAAGAAAGTTAACTATGGCATTTATAGTAAATCTTAATTCAAATTTACATTCTTTGTACACATATACAGGAACTGCAATAATAGATCCTACTAATTATGCAAACAATGTACAAGTTGGAGTTAGTGGACTTAATCCAAATTTATACATCAATGATCCTTCTTATGGATTTACATTTTCTGTAAACTTTTCTGGCATATCTTTAAGGGGAAGAGGAGCACCAACATACAGTTTTGATACATTTGCTGGACAAGCTGGTGTAAATAGTTCTGGCGTAAAAATTGTAAATGATGTCGTCTATTATCCAACTGCTGTAGATAAAAATTTTTGGTGGGGTCAGTCTTATACTGAAAATTATGTAACAAATAGCACAAAACAATGTTATTATCCGGGATGTCCTTCTGGTAATTTTACAATAGCATCTGATTTTAATTATTGGAATAATGCAATTCCTGCTTTTATTTTAATAAGTCCAAAACATTTAATTTGCACAAAGCATTTTATCGGTTATCCAATAAGTGGAACTTTTTATTTTCTCGGAACAAATAATGTAACTTATTCAAAAACAGCAACTACAGTTATAAATTTTAATAATAGATCGACATATCCTGCAAACTATAATTGGCCTAATGATTTTGGAAAAGATTGGGCTTTACTTGAATTGGATCAAGCTTTTACAAATCAAGAATTACAATATGTAAAACCATATAAATTTTTAAATACTTATGGAATACCAGATGATGTTCCTTTATTCCGTCTCACCCCTCAAGGAATAGTAGTTGTAACAAAAAATCACAATGCTCCAGTTCATTATTTTGATCATAATATTAAACCAAATGCTGCATATCAAGGTTTAATTACAAATACACAACAAACAATAAGAAATCCAAATGTGGGAATTTGGGCGGGGGATAGCGGAACACCTCTCTTATGTTATGTACCTCACCTGAATGAGACTTGTTTCGTTGCCTTACTTTATGGAGGTGAAGGAATACGAGACCCTTTATGGTCCAGTCCACTTGCTAGTCAAAAAGAAAGACAATTTTTTGATGCATTAAAAGAATATATCTTTGATGTCTCTTCGTATGAAATCTCTTTAGTAAATTATTTGGATCCACCTCCATACCCAGAAACCATATATCAAAACGGGGAAACATATTCTTTATATAATACTACTATTTCAGAAAATTCAAATTTGGTGGGAAATACAACATTTAATATTTCTGGACTATTAAGTGGAGTAACTTATTCTTATATTGTTGTTTCTTATAATAATAATGGATATAGTGCAGCACTGGCCCCAAATTCAATTTCATTTAAATCAGATCCAAATCATCATCCTTTAGTAATTATATATGGAGATGAAAACGCAGTTGGATTGGCAAAAAATTATCAAGCATTACAATCTGAACTTGGTATAAAATCTAATATAAAAATATTTAATAATGATTTAGGATTTTTTGAAAATCTAAACATAGGTTCAACTGGAAATAATATTCTTGGAATTCCCGGAGTAACTAATGTTACTGACAAATTCTGGGAATTTGAAGGTCAAACTGGACCACCACATGGAATTGAATTAGGAATAGCAAAAACAAAAGAAATGGTAAATTTATTTGGAAATAAAGATATTCATATAATTAAAATTGGGCAAAAAGGATTAACTTCAGGTTCTGCAAAATTACAAGGTCCCTTTAGACCTTTAACAAGATTGTTCAATACTTATGATATCGCATCTGAAGACATGATTTCTAAATTTGGAAGGACCCCACAAACTTATGTATTCATATCGATTGGTGTGAATGATGCTATTGAGGGGGTTGATGATGGAACTTTTAGAACAAATATTGGTTCTTTGATAGAAAATTTGGATTATCTTTATAGAAATAGCGTTAAAATATTTACTTTATTAAATGATGGGGGTGATCAGACTTCATATGGTGAAAATATAAGTCTATATAATACTGTTTTACAAGAAATAACTTCTTTCTATAGAAACCCAGATATAGAAGCAATAATCCCAAGACCAACTTATTGGATAAAAACTTCTGATGCACAATTAGAAAACAATGACATATACCATTGGGGGTATACAGGTATGAAATTAATTGCAGAAAGATTTATAACATTTGCATCAAATACTTGGGGATATGATAATTCTTATGGGAATAATAGTAATTGGCCTCCACAACCAACATATTAATTGGTATAATATACATATGGCATTGTTGATATCGAATTGAAATGCGTATGACACGGGAGTTCGAATCTCCCCGGATCCACTTTACGGGTCCGAAAGGAATCGATCAGCGCAAAGTAATGAAGAAGGAGATGTCCGACACGGGTAACGAGTGTCGTAAATAAACAGTTGCAACAACAAAAGCCGCACCAATGCGGATGGCTGCTTAAGCAGTGGGGTTTCCCGGTTTTCCCGCGACTGAAAAACCGTGGATTTTTTATGCCCAAAAAAGAAGACAAAGACAAACAAATAAATGAATTGCGAGCCCAATTGATTGAACTCACACGGGCTGCTGGTAAACTTGCAATGGAAAATCAAGAACTTAAACACAAATTAAAGAAGCGAAAGTCTCATAAATAATTGACAGGAAGCATCCTTTAGTGTATAATAGACATAGTCTTCACAGAAAGTGAGTATATGCCAAATTCAAAACAAAAAATTACGGCTCGTCGTCACAAGAGACGAAAGGAAAGACTTAAAAGAAAAAGAGCAGCTTCTTTGATGGATGCAAAGAAGTCAACTCTTGTTAAACTAGAGGAAATTGGTCAACTTCCAAAATCCGTTAAGAAAGCTCGTTTATGAAAAAAGTGTCTAAAAAAATTGATCTCCAGACTCTCAGAGTAAAATACAGTGAAGTAGAATGTTTCTTTACATATTTTGATGGAGATAATTACAGTTTTGATTTTTATGGTAATTCTCTTGATGGTACGGAAATCAGAATAACAATCGGTGGATGTCCAAATTGGATCAAAGGATTTTCATTTGGGACAAATCACCCTTTGACTCTTGAAGAGGCATTAAAACAGCACGTAAAATATCTTTCTGCTACTGCATCTGATGGATCCGTTCTTTACGAAAACTTTTTTGACGTAGTTCAGAAACAATAACATGGATGAAAAAGAAAAAGAATTATTCAAACGGTGGATGAATTCTAAACTTAACAAATCTAACAAACCGAAGCATCGGTTATCAAATTATTTTGAGGAAATGAATATGAACAATTATGAAAGCTTTGATGAATATTTTCATCAAAACAATAACAAGAAGAATTTATCCAAAGAAGAATTCATGAAACTCATGAAAGAGTTTCGGCAAAAAGCAGGAAATGCAAATGCTGGAATGATTGTTATGTTTGAGGAAGATTACGAAAACCTATTAGAAATGAGAGGCTTTTTTAAGATGTCAAACATGACTAATTATGTTGAAACCATTAATAAAATTATCAATACTCTTGTTCCAAAGGATATGTCATGATAGATTATAGCCCTGGTAAAATGTATGATATGGGGTGGAGGGATCGTCTTGAAGGCCGTCCAGCTCGTCCTGGCAATTGTCCTGATATTCTAAAAGAAGAATACCAGTCTGGTTATGACAATTGCCATCAAGAAATTCTTAAAAATTCTAAATTAAAAAATAATGTAAATTCACCCCTTGATGGCCATCCTTTTTATAAGGAAGCAAATGAATCAAAGGGTCAAGTATTTCTGTCAGACTGATCTTCTCTTAGTTTTTTTTCCAGGAAGCATTATTCTATGCGGTGGATTTTGACTTTCGTCTGCCACATAGACTATTGTTTCCTCGGGAGTTCTTTCAATAAATTTTTTCCAATAATTTTTGGACTTTGAATCTGATAACTGACTCCAATCAAAAGTTCCATTTGGTGTGACGGCTCGTGAAAGTTCATCTTTTTGAACAGGATCAACAAATAATCCAACTACTTTTTGCTCTTGTTTTGGTTCTGTCATAGCCACATTTGCTTCAATCATTATATCTTTTAGTTTTTTCTTCTTTTTCTTGCCGACAAGAGGAAGATCCAACCCTGCAATACCACCTTGTTTATCTGGTGTTGCTGCAGTTCCTACGTTTCCAACGACACCAGAAGTCATTTCTTCAGTAATATATCTTTGTGTGGCTTCTTCTATCAGATAATCCAAATAACTGATTTTGCCTTTGCTTTCAGATAATAAATGTTTCTCAATTACAACATTTACATCACTTATTGACAGGCCCATTTGTGCAAATTCTTCATTAAAAAGTTTTAAAGTTCCAGCAAGAGAACCTAAAAAATATTGTGTCGATCCTGGCATTAATTCCTTAAACATGGATCTTAATCTAATTGCAATATATTCAAGACCATCCATAGATCCCTGTTCATTGATAATTTTACCTTTTTCATTTATTATTTTTGAACTATATGCATCGTATTGGTTATACGGCATTTGAAGCAGTTCTGCAAAACGATAAACACTTGCTGGCTTGATTATCAAATTTAGTGGATTCATTGTAAGTCCTGGATTTGTAATAGTTTTCTATCTATTCTTGGATCTGTTGCTAATTTTACATAATCAATGTTTGAAATATTTTTTACATCAAACTTTAAAAACAATAAAAAACTTTTTAGATAGCTATGAAATTTTATTTCATGTTTCATAAAAAGTAATTCTGCTGCAGCTTGATCACCAAAAACATTTCTTAAAACAATCAAGTGATTTATTATTAATCTTTCCTTGATTGATTTTAAAGTTCTAGCCTTATGAAATCGAAAGATTAATCTTTTTACATATTTGATTCTTTTCAAATCTTCTAAAAATTCATAACTTGACGAGCAACTAGCATTAAAGTAGTGCTTTTTGGCAAATGATAAAAATTTATCATCATCTGCATCAAGTTTCTTCATTGTTTCAGTGCTGACATCCACAATCAGTCTCTTCACCATTACGAACAACTTTCATATTGAAACGAATCAAATGACTCGGAGTTTTTTCTACATCAATTACTAAATCGTAATTAAAGCTATCATCTAATCCTGGAGTTTTGGAAAAAGGTTCTTTTGTCAAATCTGTCTTAAGATCTTTTGCTACACCAAATACACCCAAACCGGGGGCTCCATATTGGTAAAGCTTTATAAGGTTTGACCCAAGATCCATTTTTACTGGTCTAAAATCCAAACCAATTATGTTTAATTTATTTTTGATTGCAGCCAATGCTCCATCTGGATCTAAGAATTCTTTTCCGCTGTAAGCATGAAGAAATGCATTGATACGATCTAACATGGCATCATTGCCAAGACGATGTGTACCAAAATCAGATAAAGCACTTTTTCCGGAATTTCTTGGGTCGCCACCCTGCAAGCTTCCGCCTTCGGTGTGTTCGCCCCCACCCATTTCCATTAGAGATTGTAGTTTTTTGTTCAGGTCTTTGAATTTCATGAATTTTTCCTATGTTTATTTATTTGTTAAAAAATTGCTTGAGATAAGATACTGCCTGCCTTACTCCGTTTTTATTATTATCTATGGCAGATTCTATCTGTTTAATACTGGCCTCTTCCTTTAATATACTATTATTTAATACATTTTGAGTGAAGCTTTCGGCAACTTTTTTCCATTTACCTTTCTTTTTCTTGTAACATTTTGCAGCCCATGCATTCGCGTATGCGGAAGGATAAACATCAAATTTTTGTTTTGCCTGAGCAATACAAGATGACCATTTTTTTGAATTTTTTGGTTTATTCTTTGCTTCGTTTAGATCTTCAGTTTCTTCTTTTAACATGGATGTAACTGATTGCCTGCTCCATGTTTTGCAGGCCCAATATCTGGCTTTCCATCTAGGGCCTGGGGTGTCGCAATTATGTCTTGCTCTGAAGTTTTTTCTACGAGCAGGATCATCTCTTTTAATTTCCATGTTCGGGTCGCCAAAATTTACTTTTACGACATTTCCTTTGTCATTTTTCACATAAACCTTGTATTTTTTAACATCACCTTTCATTATTTTATTGAGCTTGACCTTTTTGCCACCGCTTTCTGCACTTTCCTCAAGCTCTCCCCATTCATTGATGATATTAGACAGCCCTTCTCCGTAGAGACCGAAAGATTCATTTAATTTTACAGTTACAACTGATTCACATCCTTCGTTTATACCATTATGCCATTTTAAATCAAGTTGAATAAGTCCATCTTTTTCTTCGATGTCATTTACTTCAAATAAATTTCCTGATTTGTCTATAAAAATATCATAAGCCTCAAGTTCACTTGCTTCAATCAATGGATATGAACTTTTTAATCCTCCGACAGATTCTACAATAAATTTTTCTGGCATAAATGTTTCCTCTACATTTTGTTTCTTTTTTGCTGCCCCAGTCTCAACAAAGATAGGTTTCATTCCTTTTCCACCAGCACCCTTTTTACCTCTGCCGCGCTTGGATTGTGCAGCTCTTTTTCTTTTTACAAACTTAGAAATGCCCTTCTTACCTAATTTTTGTGCTTTTTGTTTGCTAAGGCAAGCTGCGTATGCAGTTCCTTCTTTTGCATCGCCACATTTTCCTACTCTTTTTCCGGTGCTGTCATAACGATCCCAACCAGGCCCACCCCCTGCAGATTCACGATTAAACCATTTGCCAAGACCAGAATCACTATAAACTTTTTCTGAAAGTTCTCTATATAATCTTTCCTTCATATTCATTTGTCAGTCCTTGGCTTATCGGCGGGTTGGCCTTTATATTTACCATTGTCTGAGCGATTTTCGCTTCTACTTCTTACTCTCAAGTTACCAGTTGCACTGGTTCCTCCATTTCTCAATGGTTTTTTATGATCAACATCTTTTCCGTCCCCTTTACGAACTAATCCCCTTTTCTCCATCTTTCTTCGCGCCTTTACTCTAGCTGCTCTTTTCTTTATTTGAGATGGTTTTCCGTGAAATAGTTTGTATTCTCTTTTATAATTTCTTTTTCTTTTTTTCTTTGCTTCTTGTAGATTTTCAATACAAGTCAAAAGAATATGAGGAGTTTCATTTAAAGTATTAGTAAGTTTTTCTAGAACAAATCTAACATTGTTTATATTTTCATTGATTCCTTCATATCTTGTTGCAACTATTCTTTCTGCATCCTCAAAAGAAATCATTTTTGTTTCATATAATGCTCTGATCACATCATCATTTTCTAGGCATTCCAACAAAAGATTATTTGCAGTTACATAATTTTCTGCAAACGATGCAGCGACTAATTCTTGATCTCTTGCAACTGGAATTTTAAAATTTTTACCATGAATTTTAATTTTATTGTATTCTACACCATGTAATTCCTTGGGTTTCATCCCGGGAAGAAGGCTAAAATTCATGTCTATGTTATAATCTTGAATCAATGATGTAGTAATCAATTGAACAGGATCATTTTGAACGGGTGTGAGCAAAGAAGCTATGGTTTGACGCATCTGTGCATAAGGATCCATCGGTGCCATCATCTGCTGCGGCTGAACCTGTTCAACAACAACTTTGAATTTATTCATTCTGCTTTTCTTTAAACCAAATTCTTTTTCATTATTTTTTATGGAAATGTCACTGTTTGCAGCTGCTGCAGCAAAATATTCATTACTTAATGGGAACAATCCTTCAATTGTAACCAAATGTGTTGGAGCTTGTTCTGGCATTACACTATTATCACCACGCAGTCTTGTGGCAAGAGTAGCCTGCATTAATGTTTTTGCAAATGTTCCCTTTGTTCCCTTTTGAAGAGCAATGAACTTTTCCAAAGTCTTTTTAGTTGTTTTTTCAAATACTTTATAAGAAATAGCAGGATTCATTTCCCCGGAAGGCATCATCATTGGACCCATATTTTGTCCAGATGCAGTTATAACTGGCTCGGATTGCATGAATGCTGCCATAGCAGGATCTTTAGAAATCTCTTTGAATGATTCATCACTCATCAAAGCAGGAGCCATGCCAGCTAATGTTTGCTGCATTCCCCCAATTGCTTGATTGAATAAAGGATCCTGCCCAGATGATGCAAAATTTTGAACAGTTTGTACTAAGTTTTTCTGAATAGTTTGTTTTGAATGTTTTCCAGATTGCGACAGATCATTTGTAGAAATTGAAATTTCACCCTGAGCATTAACCGTAAATCTATTCTTATCACATGCAAAGTCAACTTTTCCGTCTACATTTGGTGAACCCAAACCAGCTTCAGAAGCAGTTACCATCAATTGAATGCAGGCATCACCAAAGCTGGCAAGCATTTTCTTTGCTTGATCAAATGCTTCTTTACCGAATTGAGTATAAGTACCATTTTTAATGTTAGTTAAAAATGAAAGTTCCGAATCGCCTGCTCCGGCCTTAATTCTTGCAAGTGTTACAAGCGCATTTGTTATTTGTTCGTTGAATGACAAATCTACACCAGTTATACCAAATTGATTGGCAATAGTTTCATACGATAAATGATCGAATTCCTTATCGGACATAGGATCACGATTATTGAGAAAATATTGCTGGCGAAGATCGAATGGCAAAGCTCCCATTTGAACAGGATCCATTTTTCCAAAGCTTGCAAGAAGATCTTCAATCCTCATTTTCTTTGGTTTTGTGAATTTTTGTTGAACTGGGGCTGGTCCTTGTTCTTCTGCTCCTTGTGCGTTTGCCATTTCTGACTCTTTTGCTCTTTTCTTTTCTTGGGCAGCAGCTTTCTTCTCTATTTTTCCAAATAAGTGTTGAGAAGCCTGTGTCTGAACGAAATTTTGTTCTTTTGTTATTGATTGAGCTTTTTCTAAGGTAGTCTCTGTATTTGGATCAATAATTTGATGATATTTTGAATTATATGAATCTTTATATATTAATTCCACTGCACCCTGTGCAGTTTTTACTGGTAAAATTTGTTTTAAAAGTTCAGACTTGCCTAGCTGAGATTTTTTTGGCTTGCTGGCACGTTCTGCTCTTTTGCGGGCTGCATCTCTGGCCTTTTCGCTGCTAGCACCACTCATACTTTGCTCTTTTTTGAGCGAAGTAGCAGTTTTTACGGTTTCGCTTTCTTCCGCTTCAATTAAATATTTTATGAAATTTTTAGCATATTCCATTGGTCCTAATATTTAGGTTTCATTCTTTGGGTGATTTTTTTTCTTTAAACTTTCAGGAGGATTGGCAGATGAGGCTAAAGTCCACTCTTTATATGATTTTTTCTTTCCTTTAGCTACTTGATATAATTCTTTGCGTTGACCATTGATTTTTTTGGCAAATTCTGGAATATTGGTAACCAAAACTATTTCATTTGTTAACCAGTTTTTAAAAATAGCAGTTTCGGTTATAACTTCATATTTTTTATTATTAGCGGGATTTGTGCCAATATTTTTGTGACTACCAGGACCTTCTTTAACTGCTCTAAGTTCTACTGGCTCCCATCCCTTGTAACTTTTTCTTTTTCCATTCATGATTTCGCAAATTTTTACTATTGAAAGATCATTCTTTCTACAAAATTCGCTCATATTTTCAAAGAATACTTTTTCTCCTGTATCTTTTCTTTTCAACCAATAACCATTTTTAACTACATAATCATTCTTCCACAACCATTCACCGCGATCATTTTGATAAAACATTCCCCCATTATCTTTTACAAATTGTTCCCTATGTGAATTAGATCTAGAATTTTCATTCATCATAAACCATAATTTGGTATTACGACGATTTACTCTTTCCTCTAAATCAACTATTCTCTCTTTGTGCATTGGTATGATCCTTATATTTTTGAATTATGTCACTTAATTTTTTGACATAATTTATTGGCTTATCTATAAAAACCTGACTTGTTCCATCTTCACAAGAAATTAAGATTACAAATTGAGTTACCTTAATTCCTGTTCTTTCTTGGAGCATCATTGCATAAGCAGTAGCCTGCATGAAATAATTTTCAATATCTTGCTTTCTTTTTTCCTTGGTGCTTGCCTTAAAATCAATGATTGATAATTCTCCATCATATTCTGCAATGCAATCTGTTCTCCCGGCAAGTCCCAGCAATGAAGACCATAAAGGAGCTTCAATCATTGCGATATTGTCTATCTTATGCAATAATGGCTGGATTCTTATAAAGATATCCAACATATTTGGCATTAAGGATTCAAAATCAATACTTTCATTTTTCAAATATGATTCAATCAATGAATGAAAATCCGTACCGCGTTTTGTTACTCTGGCGCTTTCTTTGCCATTCTTTTTACGCCATTCTGCGAAAAATTTTTGTTTTTCAAAACCAACAACAGTTGTAACAGATGGAAATACACCATCTGGGGTTGAATATGATCTACCAGTATCTGTTGTTTGTTCTTGTAGAGAACCAGAAACATCAACGGTTTTATGGATAAAGGTTTTTATGGGCAACAAAGTCATACAAATATATTATACCAAAAAATATAAATTACTTCAAACTATTTAGACAGAGTCTTGGCGTATTTACTATAGATTTCAGTCCAATCAAGATTCCAATCTTTTAATTTCTTGGTTGTTTCAGTATCAATTTCTTCTTCTTCAGTTTCTTGAGCAGTACCGGGAAGTGCTGGTACATTTGCGGAACCAGTTGTTGTTGTCTTATTTGATCTCAACTTTCCTGAACTATCTCCAGCAGACGATGTGGTACTTTGCAAATTATTTAATAACCAAGCAGTAAGAGCAGTTGCAGCAGGGATTGCTACTGGAGCTATTGCATTTATAGTATTTTGTGTTTCAATTTTTTTAGTTTCTATTTTTGAAGTATCTATTTGATTTACATTTTGATCAACATTCTTATCTTGTTGTTTTGTTTGTGTTTCTTGTTTTTGCTGTTCAATTTCAGTATCTTTTGATGGTATTGTTGTTACAACTACTGCAGGAGCTCCGGAAACTTGTTTTTCCTGAGTCACCGGAGCAACTGGTGGTGTTTCTGTTTTAGTTTTAGTCGAAGGTGCTTTAACTGGAGCTGGTGAATATTCTCTTTCTTGTTGCCGTTTTCCGACAGGAGGAGGCCCCGAAGGAACACCTTTTGGTGGTTCTGGAATATTTGGCTGTTGTCTTTGTGGTGGTCTATTTGCTGGTGTTATTGGAATAATTGGTGGAACATTTCTTGCAATGTTGTCCGAAGGTGGTGGCAATGGTTCTCTACGAGTTGGTTCTTCCAATTTCTCTGGAGGTGGAGCTTGTCTTGTTTCAGGGGAGGCAACTGGTTCAGCATCAGATACATATTGTGGTTTTGGCTCAATATTTTTTTCTTGGCTTTTAATCTTGTTTAATATTTCATCCCAAGTTAATTGTGACACAGCTGGAGGTGGTTCCGGATCTGGTGCTGGAGCTGGTTCTGGTTCTGCTGCTGGAGGTGGTGGCAGATCTGGTGCTGGAGCTGGTTCTGGTTCTGCTGCTGGAGGTGGTGGCAGATCTGGTGCTGGGGCCGGTTCAGCAGTTTTAATAGTTTCAAATTCCTTTTGAAGATCTTTAATCATTTGATCCCAAGTAGAAGGAGTTTTCTTTGGTGTTATTGGTTCATATTCAGGAAGTGAAACTGGTTTATTCATTCCACCTTCACCTGGCGTAGTTGGTTCATATTCAGGAAGTGAAACTGGTTTATTCATTCCACCTTCATTTGGTAGAGTGGGTTCTATTTTTGTTTCTGGAACTGATGGTTGACCAGAAGCAGTTGGCCTTGATGCGGATGGTAATTTTCCAGGCTCATTGATTCTAATAACTTCTACTGTTTTTGGTGTATGAGCAGCAATTGGTCTTCCTGCTGGTTCTGGGAGAATCATAGCCGATGCAGCCAAAGCAGTAGCTGCTGCCTCTTTAGCACCTACTCTTTTTATTTCTCCAACAGTCTCTTTTGCTCTTTTTATTGCACCTTCTATTGCTTTTTCCCATGAAAATAAACGACCACGAATAGATGGAGATGGTTTTGGTGAACTTAATGATGGCTTTCCTATTGCACCTATTTCTTTTATCTTTCCCTTTATCCAATCTGATATATTTGTGGCAACATTTTTTGGAATATCTGCAACGTCCCTAGCAACCCCAACTGCTTGTGATAAACTAGATGGTCCTTCAACTGCTTCTCTTTCGCCAAGTTTTTCAGGATTAATTTTTTTTGCTTCTTTTTCTTTTTCTGGTTGAACACTTTGAACTGTTAATTTTGGTGTTTGTTTCTCAAAAGAAGGTATTTCTGGTCTTTCGGCTCCTCTGGCTTGAGCTTCAATGCGAGCCAAAGTAAAATCCTTTGCCACATCATAAGCAAGTTCAGATGGTAGTTTTCTAGCCTGTGCTGAAGTCTCTGCGGCAATTTCAGCTCTTTCTGGTTTTGTGGTTTCACTTTGTCCTTGAGCCAATGGTTCTACTTTTCGTTTTCTATCGAATATTCGAAGCCAAGGTAAAGCTTTAAAAACTGCTTCATCTTTTTCTATATTTGATGTTCTTCTTTCTTCCTTTCTTCTACCACCCTCAAGCCTTCCTTCTTTTGCGCCAGCTCTTGCTTCCGCTTTTGCTCTTTGTCTATCTAAAATTTCTAATTCTCGTTCTCTTGCTTTTGCCAGTGCATCATTAAATACACTTCTAAATCCTGATGCACTGGTATCTGCGCCACCCGCACCCAATCTTGCAGACCCTGCAATTGTTTTGGCTGCTGGCAGAGCCAACATGGCATTCAAGCCTGCTTCTCCTACATCTTGAGATCTGGCTAAACCAGCTGCCCCCTGCATACCAAATCCTGTTGTCAATGCTTGTGATGTCAATTGTCCAGCTGCAGATGGAGATACATTTCTTCCTATAGCAGGAACAGCAGCGCCAGCTGCTCTTGTAAAAGTAGTAACTAAACCTGGGGCCATAGAAGCTGCGGCAGCAATGGCAGTAATTTCTGGTAAATTTTCACCAAAATCTCTCATTGTTCTGGCGGTTCTTGCAGACACACCTTTTGGCAATCCTCGCTCTAATGTTTCGTCTGCTAGATTTGCTGGTTTAAGATCTATAGCAACTGTATTTGGCATGAATTCTTCATGTCTTGAATATAAATCTGGATCTTTTTCATATAGATCTCTTAATTGTTGTACGCTTTTTCCTCTTACTGTATTTTGGAATTCTCTATATGCTTTTAAATCTCTTTTTAATCTTAAAGTTGGAATTTTTGGTTCTTGACCTGGTCTTGATGGTTCTGTTCTCTGTTTCCATGCTTCTAATTCTTTTATTTCTTCTTCTGGAACGGGAACATCTTCCCAACTTTTATATCCTTGTTTTTCTATTTGTTTAGAATAATCTTCAATTTGTTGAATTTTTGCCTTGACCTTTTCGTCCCTTTCTTGAAACGATTGACCAGAAGGTTTAGTATCTGGGCCAAAAACGCCCATACTTCTTAACCATCTATCTACAGGTTCTAAACCTTTACTTGTTTCTGATACTTTTGCCCCAAATCTAGGTAATTCTCGGATGCCTCTTGCAATCATATCAATTAGTCCACCTTCTTCATGTGGACCTGGTCTTGCTTTCTGAGAAAATTCTCTTTCTTTAAGCTGATCCCGAATCATTTGCTCTTCCCTTTTTAGGGAACGCATTTCTACATCACTTTCATTTAAAATTTCCAAAGTTTTTTCAAAGATAAACTGTTGCCGACCCTCAGCGAGTCTGGTATAATCTGCATTAAGCTTTGTGGACAAAGCTTGGTCGGTTAGTTCATGAAAGTTTTTCATCTGTATAATATTTACTTTCATTTAAATTGCTTAAATTGAAACCAACAACCTTTTCATCAATTTTTTTAACTTTATTTGTGCAAAACGGAGAAAGTGGTTTGTAAGTAGAAATTTTATGGGTGTGTAACTTTTCAGCCTTTTCGCAAAGGGATGTTAAGTGGGCTAAAATTGCTTTATTCATACTGAAATTATTTAGGATCTATAAATAATATTGAATGATAAAGAAATCCGGCGACAAATTTATCGTCACAGACTCTTCAGGTGAAAAAATTTTAGGTACGCATGAGTCCGAAGAACAAGCAATTAAACAGTTGCAAGCCATCGAAATATCCAAGAAAAAACGGGAACCGCAAAACGAATCCCGAATCTTGTCATTCTCGGCGTTTATCAAAGAAAATGCTTGAAAATTCAGTTCTTCTTCTGAATTTTGACCAAAGCCCATTAAATGTAATTACAATGCGAAGAGCATTGGATTTAATGTCGAAGAATAAAGTTTATTATGAAGAAACTGACGATTCTATTAATATTCAATGTCTTAATGGAACTATTAAAATTCCAAAAGTTATGATTTTGAAATATTACGTAAAAGTTCCTTTACGTAAAACTTATCCTAGCAAAAAAAATATTTTAAGACGTGATAAATATATCTGCCAATATTGCAGTATTGAATTGACAGAACATAATGCTACAGTGGACCATATTGTGCCAAGACAAAGAGGTGGAAGTAATAGTTGGGTTAATATGGTTGCTGCTTGCCGTGATTGCAATTTATTTAAAGGCAATAAAACTCCTAAAGAAGCAGGAATGAATCTTTTAAATAAACCAAAAGAACCCTCTTATAATTTGATATTTGATGATATTTTAAAATTTTTCTTGAGGAAAAAATAATGCCAATATATGCTTTTTCGTGTGAAAAATGTAAACATAAATTTGAGGAAAGTTTATCTATGAAAAACAACGATCAACCCCTCAAAAATCCATGCCCTAAATGCCATAAGAAAAGCGTTATACGGGACTTTATGAGTGAAACGGTGGGAATGGCTATGGATACCACTCTAAGCCCTAATAAGGCAACTGGCGGGGCCTGGAATGAACTTATGGCGAAGATGAAGAAGGGTCTGCCCCCACGCCATCAAAGAAAATTGGACGCTGCCTCAGAACTTCGTGGCGGTGGATAATAACATAAATATTTGTAACATGGCGACAAAATTTGTTATTGAAAAATATTTTTCTGAAGACCAGGATGTCTATAACATGGGAGTTTCAAAATCTTCCATAAGACATTCGGCTATTGTCCCAAAAAGAGATATTGCTGGTTTCCTTTATTACATCTTACCTGATGTGGAAAAGAAAAGCTTGGAAGATTATCCTTATGGAGATTCGGTAGCTACGGCTGTCAAGCTTGCTGTTGATAATGGCAAAAAATATATCAAATTTAGCAAAAAAGACAAAAAGCTAGATGACACTTTAGCCAGTATGGTAAGGGATGGTGTATTGAGGGAAAATTGGGAAAATTATGAAATTCTCAAATCAATACCAGCACCAATCGTTGAAAGCTTTATAGTCAGATCTCTTGACTGAGTTTTGTATCCACTAAAATTTTAGTAATATAAAAACTGTCGATAATATCCGTAACAGGATTCGACAGTGTCTTTTGACCTAGTATGCTTTTTAGGTCAACAAAACTTTCTTTTTCAAAAGCTTCATACATTGCTTGCTTATCCGCATTTCCCTTTCCGGATGCAATCTTTTTTATTCGGCTTGGTTCTATCACACTGAGAGGAATAGCATTTTTGTACAGTTTATGTTTTAATATTCCAACATTTTCTGCCAAATGGAATACCCTTCCAGTTGAGTTATATGCATAACCTTCAAGAGATACCTCTGCAGCACCGATACAAAGATTCAATGCCCACGTAGAAATAGTATCAAATCTTTCGGTGTCACAATCATAGTCCGGAAATAATTCCCCTGTGATATTGTTTAAAAATTTATTTGCGTATTTCTTGGTATCTGTCAAAAAATAAAAATGGCAATTTTCAAAACAAAAAGTTTGACGCATGTCAAACAAACAAACGCAAGGTGAAGTCATAGAATAATCAATACCAATAACAGTATGAAACATCCTATTATTTATAGGCGTTTCACTTGGTCATTAATTTTTTATAAAATTTTACCAATCGCGAAAGTTCATCAAGAGTAGCAGCGCCCTTCATTCTATTTGCCTTGAAGGAAACAATCACTACATTGTCTTTGGTGTAACCTCTTTTATTATCAATTCTGTCTATTGATGGCGAATTTGAGAGGCCATATGGATATATTGGTATGCCAAGTACAGGGCAACGCTTTGGTATGATTATGTCTTTCGCCGTAAGATCAAAATCCAACTTCTTTAGCTTTGCCCTGTACTTGGCATATTTCAACATATCGCTGACAATATTTTTCTTACATGATTTGGCATGCTCCACCTTGGCAGGCGTACTCTTTCGCGGATTCCGTGTTGTCTTCTTTTTCATATTGAGAAAGTTTCTTGAAGTCCACTTTGATCTTCGGATGCTCATTATACACTGCTTGATCTATTCTTTCAAATGGTGCCTGAGCATAAGTGTGCGAATCTCCTCCGGGAAGGAAAGAAATTCCTGTTGCACAATCAAAGTTTTCCCAAAGCCACTGGCCAACTTCAAGGAATTCAGCATCGGTATAATTTACCGTGATTGAAGGCTTGTGGTGGCAGTAATGCTCTTGGTAGATTTTCCAAAGATCCAAGTGCGCAATCGCACGAAGATCTTCCGTAGTCATTGTTCCCTTTGGAGCTTTCATCGCAAAGGTAAGGACAGCCGTGGATCCTGGATTTATCACATCATCCTCACATGGAACACCTTGATCCTTCATGAGTTGATACAATGGATCCTTTTTGTCCAACCGAATTCTTCGGTAGTAATAATCTGCATATCTTGGATGCAATCCGGAAGCCGAATCGACCAAGCAAGAAGTCGTTCCTTCAGGCTTGACGCAAGTGATGGACTTGCTTGGATTTATTCCAAGTTTCTCGGCCCATGTTAGATTTGTTGCAGTTGCATGATCTCTGAGTGTTTCAAGGAGCTTGACCAACTTTGGCTTGCCGTCAAGACCGCTTGTAAGCTTGTTGTCAAAGATACCTGTCATGGAAACTCCAAGCAATCTTTCATCTTCACAATTCTTTTTCCATTCCGGACGAAGATATGGGAAATTCGTAAATGTGGATTGCACGGTTCCAATAATAGTGGCAATTTCTATCTTCTTCTTTAGTGAAGCTGCAGTATCAGTTGGTTTGACAACAACTGTAGAAAGATTGCAGAATTCAAATGGCTTGAGGATAATCTCGGAACAGGGGTTTGTTCCATACTCTGCGGTTTCATCGCGGCCAGACCTTGCAGCCTGTTCCTGAAGTGCTTTTCTATTAATCATTCCTCTTTCACCGCTGTGGCTGTTGTATAATGAAGTCCATTCCTCAAGGAATTGTCCCATTGGAGGTCTTCCACGATACACAGCAGAGTTATTTGCATAAGAACGGAAACCAGCACCATCCCACCAAGCACCGCTCTTGCACATTGCCATCTCTCTGTCGGAAAGGTCACTCAAAGAAATCATAGCAGAGCGACGAACCCCACCAACGATAACCGCATTTGCAATTGCACAGCAGATGTCATGACACTCAAGAGCCGTGAGTCTTCTTCCCTGTGCATTGTAAAAAACCTTTACCACAAACTTGAAAAGATTGTCAAGAGGCGCAGGACCGCTTGCTCTTCCACCGAAAGTCTTCAATCTGGCACCAGCGGCACGAATAGAAGAAAGATCCCATTTGACGTGACGACCTTCATAAAGATGATAAAGAATGGTCTTAAGTGCATTCCCCCATCCTTCCTTTGAATCTTCTACCTTAACTACAATGTTGAAATCCTTTTCGATTTTGCTTGCAACCACAGGAAGCTTGTCTGTATACTGATGCTCAACGCTGTAACCAACACCAGTGCCATTCATCAGAACAACAAACAGTTCAGCAAATGATTGCAGTGAATCGATAGGAAGATATGAGCAATTGTAGATGCATGTATTGTCATGATCAACAGCAGGACCAGCGGTCATCAAGCTTCTCATTGAGGGAAGAACCTCAAGATTTAGAATTGCCTGTTTTACATCAGGACGCTCTAAAAGTTGAGGAGTCTTTGCGGTGAAATATCTCCACCATCTCTCAACACACTCTTCCCAGGTTTCTCTGCGATTTTCCGCATTCAGCCAGCGAGAGTAACGAGAAATAAAAATGAATTCTTGAAAAGCTGATAAATTTTGCATAGTATTTCCTTTGGTGTCTTTATTTATTATCTGAATTTTTTGTCAAGGCTTCCCATGAAATTGGGAAAATTGGCGATATACAATCCCCGATAGCCTTTGCGTATTGGCGAACTTCCCATTGGGCATGAGCATCAATCCGTTGAGCGTAGATTCTGGCATACGCTGCGAGAGAACCAGTCCACCACCACTCGGTGTATGTTCCTTGTGGGAGAACCGCTCTTGCTTGTTCCGGGGCGACACCTTGTTCCAAAAGATTTTCATATGTAATCAATGCCTCTTTGAGTATACTATTATACTGCGAATTTAAATTTATTTCAATAGAAGAATCAGTGATAAAGTCAGAGCTTCCTTGCTTGGCTCCGTCCGTAGGAGCAGATCTCCAAGTTGGAATATAAAAATCCGGTGTATCTGTAACATATCTTCTACTAACTTCATTTTCAACCATCCCGACTTTGTGTTTGAATAACTGTGTGCGAACAAAAATAGGAGCCTTTATTCTCAAAGTAATTTGTGGATGAGCAAAGGGAGTCCAATGCTTGTGTCTTGCCAAATAAGATATTAATTTGACATCTTTTTCTGAAAGCCTTTTATTATCAATTCTTCCAGACCAATGACGTTCACCATCCCAATCGCTTTCTTTGTTGAAAGAAACACGAGCAGCATTAACAACCATTAAATCACTACCCATGTGATCAATGAGATCGACATGGCCGCTGTTTAAAACAGGAACCCTCTGTAACATATCATTCCTCTATTTGTTTATCGTCATCCAAAAACTTCAATTCGACACCAGGGATGTCAACACTGTCTTTTGCAAAATCAACAGCCTTTTTCCATAAATCAGGATTCATTTCCTTGATATACTGGCTGAAATAAGAATTAAATTGAAGAAAAGCCTGACAAACTTTCATTTGATTTTCTTCATTCATTTCCTGAAACTCTTCATCTGAATCTTCGTCAAATATCATACTTTTCTCCAAGTTAAAAAATTTAAAAGTGCAACGCCACCAGAATACGTATTAGTATCTATAAGCTCCATTAGCTTGTCTTTACCATAATTTACAAACATTTCGTTTATATCCTTTTCTTCAATTTTTGGCCAAACAACAATTTTGTAATTGTCATCAATTGCTTCTTTCATCATATTGTGCAAAGCTTGATTTCTTGGCTCATTATCAAACGCAAACACTAAATCTTTTCTTTTAAGTTTGGGAGGAACTGCATAACTTGATCCAACCATTGCAATTGCATTTGGGAGAAACAAAGAATCAAGAGGTCCTTCCACTACATAAACTTTGTTCAGAGCATTGACTCTATCCAAACCATACCACAGTCTTTCGACATGAGGTGACTTATATGTAATATACCTTATTTTGGCGTTCTTGTCAAATGATCTTCCTTGAACACCAATAACCTTTCCTTCATCATCGAAGAAAGGAATTACCAATCTAGGTTCACGAATAGATGTTTTGAAAAACTTTGTTGCAATTTTTGAAAAATCATCTACAAAATAAAGAAGATGTTGTTTATCTTCTGGAATTTTTCTTTCATTTACGTACTTTCTTGCGTAATGATTCTCCGGCAGATCAATTATACTGGTTCCGATATAATCAGGAATTACTCTTTCAGTAGGAGCAAAAAACTGTTCCTGAAAAGTAACACCGCCAATTCTAGATTGGTAGCATTCAAATGCATATTCTTTAGCAAGATTTGGAGAAATATTCTCAAGCACAGTTTTTATTGTGCAAGAAAACCCACAATTATGACACTTATAATAATAATGGTCTTTGTTTATGTAAAAATAACCTCTTGTCTTAGATTTGTTTCTTTGCGAATCTCCGCATTTGAAACACCGACAAGTGGCAAGCCCATCCTTCTTCCATTTAAACTTGGTCAAAGAAGGTGATACCATATTAATGAACTTTTTCTCAATTGCAGTATTCATTACATCTGCCAATCAAGACTTGCTTTTTGTGCAGCCTTAGAAACAGCATTGTAATACTGTTCTTCTTCACTTCTCTGCTTACTATTATCGGTTTGATTTGCACTAACCAATACGGGCTGATCTTCCTGCTCAACATCAGCAAGCTTCATCTTACTAAATGAGACACCGATAACAAACTTTCTATTTACTGCTGTAGTGTTGTATCTATTCTTAAGCTGCTTAACCATCAATTGATTGACATCATCAAGATCGTCCGTTCGAATCAAAGCAGCAAAGAAATCTGCAGTTGCTGGAAGACCAAAAGATTCAGAAGTGTCCTCAAGGCCAATATCAGTGCTGACAAATCCAGTACGATTGACCTGTGTGGCGCTGAAAATAGGAACATCAAACTCTACTGCCAATCCGCGAAGTTCTTCCGCAATAGCCTTAATATAATGATAACTGTTTGTGTTGGCTGTATTCTTGATTCTAGCAGAAGAGCAAATATTCAAGTAATCAATAAAAATTATATCAGGAGTAAACTTTTTCTTAGTTTTCAATTCTTTCAGCAAAACCTTAAAATGATTAACATTGGCTGAACCAGTAGGATATTCCTTAATTATAAGCCTACCATTGCACGAATTACGAAGATTTTCAATCTTCTTCTTATATGCTGCTCTAGGCATGTTCTTCAAGTCTTGGATTGGCGTATCAAGCAGATTTGCATCAATTCTTTCCGCAATCCTTTCTTCTGCCATTTCAAGAGTAATATAAAGAACATTGAGATTTTGCATCAAACAAGCAGCTGCATGATGGCACAGAAAGAGACTCTTGCCACATCCAGTTCCAGCCATTATGATATTAAGAGTCTTGGAAGGAGTCCCGCCACCAGTAATAGTATTAAAATATTCCAAATCAAATGGAATTCTTCTTTCAGTCTTGCTGTAAAAATCATATCTATTTTCAGAGTCTTCAATAAAGTCATGTCCGACTCTGGTATCAAAGCTGACTGCAAGAGCTTCAGAAAGAATTTCAGGAATGGCGTTTTCACTAATACCATTTTCCTTATCACCAATAATAGAAATAGATTCCATTATTGCAAGATGAAGAGCTCTATCCTTGCAAAACTTCTCGGTTTTCTCAAGAAGCCACTTGTATTCTTCTCTATCTGTATTATTGTAGATTTCAGTAATTATCTTCTGAGAAGTCTTGTACTGATCCTCACTAAGTCCATTCTCACCCTCAACCATCAAAGAAAGTGCATCCTTCGTAGGAAGGGCAGAATATGTACTGACAAAGTTATTAATCTGATTAAAGATAATCTGCTCGGGAACAGATTGAAAATACTCCCTCTTAATAAAAGGGAGTACTTTACGAGAAAACTCTTCGTTCTTTGCTAGATTCTTAAGAATGATCTTTTCCATATGGCTCTTGGTGAACATCGTCCTCTAGATCCGCTACATCAACCTCACTTGGGTCGTATGCGGTTGTCATGTCGATGTCTTTTCTGTTGACGATTATATCATACAGGATCTCACCTACAAAGTCAACGAACTCTTGATTATTAACGTCAATATCTTTATTTTTTGGAGTTTTCATTATCTCCATATCAAAATTAATTTTTAAATTATCGCCAATTGTGTCAAAACTCACACGCTGAAATCTAAATTCAACATTTTTAAAAGGCTCGTCTAAAATTCTTATAGGTAGAGTATCTGTGTTTTTATACTCTTCTGCTTCATCAAGAAATATATAAGAATTAATCTTGGGAGGGTGTTCCATACTTAAAATCCTTTTGTACTTCTGCATCTATTTTATTTAAGATATCTTTGGTAAAATATTTTTCCGGATCTTCATCTATATTTTTTTCAAATACTTTGCTTCCATCTGGTAACTCAATACGGGTTGAAACCTTCTTGAATACATTATATTTAATTGCTAAATCAGTTAACCCATAATATCTGCTGAGACCTGAACTATAATTCAATCTTGTCTCAACATGCATATTTTCCTTTGTGAATCTATTCTTGTAATTTGTGCATTTTATGAAATTACCGACTACTCCTTCTTCTGTCTTATCTTTGCTCTTAGAAAGCATGATGATAGTGCTTGCTGCATACTTAAGACCAACGCCACCACCAAGATCCTTGGTTGGAACATAGGAACCAATAACCTGATAAGTGTGATTGGTGAGGAGCATTGGAATCTGTGCCTTCCCAAGCTTCATCGTGAGAACCCGGAAGGCAGCTTTGTTTTGCTGTGCTTTGGTCATGTCCCTTACATTCTTGCCTTCTGCAGAGTCTGTCATTTCCTTTTCAGTGGACAACATTCCCAAAGAATCAAGAACCATAAAAATTGGTTTTCGATCTTCCTCTGGTGTTTCAATTACATCGTTTACAATTTTTAGAGCCTGTGTCTTGAACTCTTCAATAGTAGAAACAGGAACTACTGCAATTCGTTTTGTATCAAGACCTCTTTCCTCAAACATTGATCTGGTTACTGCTTGTTCGGTGTCGAAGTAGACCACAACACCATCTTTGTTGTCCTCAAGGAATTGCCGCGAGATTCCAATTGCATAGAAGGTTTTCCCTGTTGCCGGATCGCCTGCTAGACAAGAAATCTTGTTTCCGGGAAGACCACCATAGATAGACCCTGAAAGAAGTGCATTCAGAACATAAGATCCTGTGTCAATAAAATTTGTGACATCTGATCCCTTGATTCCATCTGACGCAATTGCTGCATCTTGGTTATCAATTTTACTCAATAAATTTTCTAGATATTTCGACATATTTTACCTTTTATTTATCCTTGATCTAACATATTATTCAAATCTTTTATTTCTTCTTTTAGCATTTCAATCTCTTCAAGAGCCTCTTGAAGTTTTACTTGAAGTTCTTCAGCTTCTTTCTGATACTTTTTCATCAGATCATAAGAAGAAGGAACATTAGATGGGGTCGGAAAGTCTGAAATAAAACATTCGTCATGAAGTTCTTTTTTCTTAAGTTTTTGATAGAGTTTTGTATTCATTTTAAAAATATTTTTATCTTTTAAAATTTTAATCTTTTTTTCAGAATTGTCCGCTGTATATTGCTTATAAATGTTATTCAAAATATGACTCCAATGTTGTATGAGTGTTTACAGTCCAGCCAATTGCGTCGGTTACGTTTCGCAATGGTTCAAGAAAAGTCTTCTCAAATTGCATCTCAAGGTCTGCGTATTTTTCCAATCCAAACTCTTTTGGCGGAACATTGCTGAACCCAATTACCTTTTCCCTTCCATCGATGCCATATGGATTGGGGACCTTGAGATGAATAAATTTGATCTTATCGCCTTCACCCAATCGTGCATATTTTTCTTCAAGCTGCATCTTCTTTATCTGGTAATTATACAGCAAAGCCGATTTGGTTGCAATAGGAGTTGATTTTTTATATATTTTTTCCGCATCATTATAGGTATTCATGCCTGCAATTTTTCTTGGAGAAGATATCTTCTCAATTGATTGTGAAAAAAATTCATCCTTGAAGTCTGAAACGAATTCAAGTAAAGAATTATTGTCCTTGGTAAGCATGATTTTAAGGGCTACTTTCAGACTTTCTCTCACCAGATGTGGTGTGCTGGACCTTGCCGTTTCCATGCCCATAATTTTTACCTTCGGTTCAGTAAACCTAACACCTTCTTTATCGTAAACACACAATGCATATCTCTTCTTTGCTTTAAAGATTCCGGTAGTGGCAATTACCTCTCTCTTGAAATCTAGCCTTTGCTCTTTGCAGCCAAGAGATTCCCCAAGTTCTTTCATTGCTTTTGAAAGAACGGGTTGGATTGCTTTTTTGGCAGAGTTATCAAGAAAATTAATCAAGTCTCCTGGTTCAACACCAATTTGGTCAACTATTGGGGCCATATTAATATACAAAGAATCGGTGTCGGCAGCAATGACCACATCAATATTCTTCTTTTTGGTTATCTTCTCAAAGTATTGATTGATTTTTGTCTCTGCTGTTCTGATAGCTAACTGTCCAGTAGTAGTGACGGCGATTGCCAATTCCGGAGAAGAATAAACAAATCCGGGCGTTCCAAGACATCCATAAAGGCTATTTGCCAAAATCTTTTTTACCGACTGTTTGATGGAAAGAGCCGCAATTCTTTGTGCCAAGGAGCCATCGGAATCTCCATTTTTTTCTCTTTCCTTTTCAAGGGCAATCATTGTTTTCTTTGCTTCCTGTCGTTGATTAAATGTTCTTTCAATCAAAATTGGAATGAATCCCTTTTTATCCATTCTGAAGACTCCACCACTTGCAGCTACGCAATGGCCCTTTGAGGCATTCTCCTGAATGAACTGCCTTAAATCTTCCGGTTGATTCAGGTAATCATCTGCAGACCATTTTCCATTATGCAAAACAAGTGAATCCGGACTGATATTGAACTGCATTATGATGCTTGGATACAGGCTGGTAGCATCAAAGCTCACAATATTATGGTAAAATCCAGGAACAACTTCCTTCACATATGCGCCTATGAATTGTTCGTCCTTTTCATAGAACTGCTTCAAGGCTGGCACTATCTTGTAATCTTTTAAGTAATCATAACAAATGCTTTCCCAAATTCTTGTTGAAAAGAAAACCCCATCGAAGTTAATTTTAGCTTCATAGGAAATTGAAACTGCCAATTCAATGAGTCTCAACTTCTTTTCAAGCTTCTCTACCAGCAAAGTGTCTTGAACGTTATACTCAAAAAACTTCTGATAATTCTTCTTATAGAATTCCCTCAAAGAACCATAATCCGAATAGTCCACCTTTGTCTCGCCAAGCTCAACTTCTGAGATATAAGCCAGAGCATAGCTTTCCTGATTTGTACCGGAAAACTTCTTATAAAGTTCGATGTAATCCAAGGTCATGTAACCCGGGATGTCCACGCTGTAATAGACTCTTCCATTTGCAGCATGTTCTCTCTTTCTCAAGAACCCCCAAGGACTTAACTTGTTTGCAAAGGACTCGGAACAGATTCTCTCGGCCCGATTGACAATATAAGGCAAGTCAAAGTTTTTTATGTTCCATCCGGTGAAGATGTCCGGATCAAACTTTTTAACCATGTCAAAAAATCCAGCAAGCATTGCTTCTTCTGAATCATATTTATGAACAAATACGGTTTCAGAAGAACAAGGAGTCACAGTAAAGCTATGGATCTCCTCGCCCACCTTTATGGTGATGAGAATAATTTTTTCATTTGCTGTGGCAATATTTGGAAATCCATGTTCACATTCAGTCTCAATGTCAATATACATTACCTTTAATCGACTGAAGTCATAGGAGATTGCATTTGGATAAGTTTCATACATGTATTGTGCAGTATAGTCTGCAGTTCCATATATCTTGAAATTATCCATGTCTCGGTATTCATCCACAAAGCTTCTTGCCTCACCGATATCCGGAAAATCAATTTTTTTGAGTTTTATTCCGGTAAGAGATTCATGATCTCCGCTTGGTTCTGCCACAAAAAAAGAAGGCGCGAAAGCTTCCTTTCGCGTCTCTCTTAGGCCATTGTTGTAGCCTCGGTAAAGAATATTGTTACCACGGGCAACAATGCTTGTATAGAATTGCATGTAGTATATTATATCACTTTCTTGCGATCTTTCAATAGCCCTGCAAGAATAACTGAATAATTGATCATATCCACGATAGCGTCATAAACGCTTTCGTTTTCAATTGAAAGCTCGCCACGATTCAAAAATGTGGAAATTCTTGACATTTTGTCTGTCATTCGAATAAGAACTCCCAATTCCGCCGTGCTAAAGCCCAAATATTCGGCTCGTCTAAAATTTAAAAATGGGTCCTCTCCGCATGCGTAATCATTGTTCTTTTTACGCATTAATTCAAGGGCTTCCTGAGAAATTGATTGATGTAGGTTGAATAGGTCTTCTCTTGTCATAGAGCCATATTTTATTATGTTTTTGGTAGAATGTCAAGTTATAAATATTGAGTCGCCCGGAGTTTTTCATGCATTTAATAGCCCTCATAGACTATACAAAATTTTTAGAAACAATTTCAATAATTATTGCAGCCGGAGCAGGCGTAATATGGGGATTTATAAAATTTTGGCAGGGGAGACCCAAAGTTGATAATTTTTTGACCATTCATAATGAAATCCATGAGTTGCTTACAGAATTGAGAATAACGACCAAATCCATACGAGCCACAATAATTCAATTTCACAATGGAGAGTATACGATGGATGGCATCTCCATGCGTAAATTTTCCGTGACACACGAATCAACCCACCGAGGGTATACATCTCAAGTAAATAAATTAAAGGCAAATCTTTGTTCCATGTTTATACCACTCCTTCATCATGTAGTGGATAATAAAAGTCTTGTACATCAAACTTTTGCTCTTCCAGACAGTTTTGTCAAATCTTTTTTTGAAGATGAAAATATTTCACAATATGCATGCTTGCCTTTAAGAAACAAAGGTGTAAATGTTGGTTTTGTTTTGGTTCAATGGCATCATGATTTCATGCCAAAAACAGAAGAACAAGATTCAATGATGAAACACTTTGAATCTATAAAAGATTCAATAGAGATACAACTTTCACACCAAAAGAATTGAGGTAAATATGCCAACAGAATTGATATCACTATTAGGAGGCGGAATAACAGGATTTTTGTTCCGCTATTGGGCTCAACAGGCTCAAGACCGCAAAGAAATGTTTGAGATGGCCATGGAAGCCAACAAACAAACAACAGAAAATCAAGATGCCGCAGTCAAGCGTGTTCCCTTGGACGTGGGCAAGGGAGTTCGTCAATTGATCGTTCTTGCCTGCCTATTTGCTGTAGTTGCAGCTCCCTTTGTTCTTCCATTCTTTGGAATTTCAACCTTTGCTGAATTTACACAAAATCAACCTCCAAGTTTCTTTGGATTGATCCCTGAAACAACCCGTAAATACTTTGTTGAAATCCCGGGATATCTTTTTGCAGAGGAAAACAGACAGGTTCTATTGGCCGTAGTAGGCTTCTACTTTGGTACAGCAGCAGGAGGAAACAAGTCATGAAATATCTTTTACCACTGCTATTTCTATCTGCTTGCACAAGTCCACAGATTGTATCTCCTCTTGACAAACAAGGAAATCCAATTCATAGCGTATTAAAAGAGCCATTCTTCGGAGCACCAAGCCAAGCCTCTGAATGGAGCTTTTGGTATGTTATTATCTGTGTTTTAACTTTATGGTTGGTTTGGAAAGAATTTAAATCAATAAAGTGGCCCAAAAAGAAATCAGAATCTACCAGTACTCCCAAACCCACCGACTCTGTTTGATTTTTGGGTTGGTTCATAGATTGTTTCTTCTATTTCGGCCTGTTCATACTTGACTATTTCACCTTGGGCGATTCTATCACCGTGATAGATTTTTATCATTTCGCTAGTAGTGTTTAGCATTATTAGTTTTGTTTCATGAATATAATCTTCATCAATTACACCTTCACAATTTGCGAGAACCAATCCATACTTAAGGGCCATCCCTGATCGTGGATGAATACGAATTGAATAATTTGGCGGAATATCAAAAATAAGTCCGGTACGAATCATTGCCCTTTCTTGAGGGGCAATATTTACATAATGTTTTTGATTTTCACTGTCAAATTCTGTTTGAATTTCTATCTTTTCTTTTCCAGAATAAGCAACAATTGGGTCTTTGTTTACAAATGCTGCGAGATCAAAACATGCAGCATTTTTTGTTTCGTAATTTGGAAGTTTTACGGTTGGTTCAATTTTATATATTTTTAAAATCATATGCAAATCATACCATAAATAAAAAATAAGTCAAATGAAAAAACTGTCAGACTCCGCCTTTTCCTCTGATCGCTTCAAAGTTTTGTTTTATTTCAGCGGCAGTCAATACGCGATCATACATCCTAACGTCATAAATCCAACCTCTCCACGTTTCCGTTGGACCACAGTTATTATCTCTTCCTCCAATTAAAAAATCTCCCTGTGGTGCGTTTGAATACGTTTGGTTGGCGCTAGTATGAAATAAATTTCCATTTATATAATACAAAAAATTAAATACTGTAGAACTTTGTTTATTGAAACAAAAAGAAATATAAAAAGGAACATTAACAGTAAAATAGGAAGTAGCGACGGATGCTCTATAACTTACTGTATTAGAACAAATTCCTTCTATTATTGGTCCACAATTTATTAGGGTTGACTCAATGGATTGAGATAAATTTTCTCCATTTATTGGTTGAAAATTTACTCTATGACCACCATAAACATATTGAGTCGTGTTATTTGCACCACTGCCCATTTTTTGCCATAATGTGCTAACTTTAGCACCGCAACCACTTTCTAATCTTCCTGCGCCATTCGGATAACATAATATTTCAATCGTCCAACTTGTGTCAAAATTAATAGCAGTTGTTACCTCTTGGAAATAATAAGTTCCTAGTCTGAATTGTTCTGGCATTCCACCATACTCGGCAGAAAATCCATTAAATTCAAAACCATAATGACCAGTTGGGCTTCGTGTATAAATTGGAAGTTTTCCTGCCGCATTATTTGAATGTCTAGAATAAAATCTTCTACCGTTTCCGCTTATATCAGACCAGGTTATACCAGTTAATCCAGAATAAGAAGTAGATGAGTTATCCAAATGTAAAGTAAGACCAGCGGTGACTATGTATTTTTTAGAGTCACGAATTCCAACTCCACCCATTATCATATCATGTCACCCGCTATGAGCCAGTTATTTGAGCTACGTTTAATTAACGTAGCTGTTGCCCATTGACCATTTAAATTTAACAATCCACCTTTAGAATTTAAAGTGACTGCCCCAACTGGAGATGAAGCTAGAGTAACTGCCCCTGCACCAGTGGAAACAACTAATATCTGGGTTCCTACACTAAAATTAACATCACTATCTTGTGGAATACTTGCTGTTATTCCTGAAACACTGTTAATTTCTACAACTGTTCCTTCATCGCCCAATCCAAAAGTAAAATTACCTGTTTTAGTACTAATTGTAAGAGGGGAAGAGGGACTTCCAGTTGCACCAGCGGGGCCCGTGGGTCCCATATTTCCAGTATTTCCTTGTGGTCCTGTCGCCCCCGTGTTTCCATGTGCTCCGGTATTTCCAATTGATCCCGTATTTCCTTGAGGTCCTGTTGCTCCGGTTGCCCCTTGCGGCCCCTCAATAGCATTCCCAATTAAATACCAAAATGTACCACTATATCTCCAAGTTTTTCCTTCGTAAATATAGATTTGATCGGTTGATGGGGTTGGTGGGAAATCAATAGCCATGTTAAAAATATTTATGCAATGTTAAAGCGGGATTTTGTGGAATTAAAATTTTGTAATATTTCTTCCGAAGTTAACGCTCTATTGTAAAAACGAAATAATCCAAGTCGCATTGGTGTAAATAAGGCTCCGGAGGTATTTGAAGAATTTTTCCAACAACCTATATTAGCACTTCCCCAACCTTTTGAATTGGCAGTTCCTCTTTCTGTGCTAAAATTAATGTTTTGAGATGCCATACCAAATCCTCCTGGACCCGTATTAAATGTTTGGTATTGACCGTTTACATATATTGAATTATTCATATAAGTAGGAGAAATGAAATCTGCATACATGATAAAAACGTATTGCTTCCAGTTATTCAACAATCCCAAACTCGACACAGTAGCACTACTTATTCCATATAAATCAGAATTACCAGTATTAAATCCCATTGCTCCTGACAAATAAACACTATAATAATCCCATGAAAACAACATTCTTGTAGAAAAAGAAGTTATTCTTGCCCAAAGTTCAACTGTGCATACATTTGCAAGATTTGGAATAAACACATCTAAATGATCATTAGTTCCATCAAATATAAAGGATGTCCACCCATCAACTCCAGTAAATCCTACGCCATTAAAAAGTTGGTTATCATCACTTGGATTTGCTGCTATATTAAAGCATGTTACACCACTCCCAGAATATGAATAGGTGTTTCCGGGATCTATTTGCATAACCAAATTAGAACTTATAACTCCAAGAGTAGAGTCAATTATTGCGGTTCTTGCAAGACTCATGCAATAGTATCCCCAATCATAACCCAATTATCTGTTGATCGTTTTATTAAAGTTGCTGAAGACCATTGACCGTTCAAAGACAGCCATCCACCTTTAGAATCGATAACAACTGTTCCCGGAGACCCAGATCTTACAGTGGTTTTTCCCGTTCCCGTCTGGAGCAAAAGAATCTGTGTTCCATTGGGAAACGCCACACTTGAATTTGCTGGAACATATGCAGTAACTCCTGTTCCACTGTTTATTTCAATCAATTTGCCCGAATCAGTAAGCCCAAAGGTAAAATCTCCAGTTTGTGTAACCGTAGTCAATGGATCAGAAGGGCTTCCAGTTGGACCCATGGGCCCAACATTACCAGTGTTTCCTTGAGGTCCTGTTGGTCCGGTATTTCCCTGTGGCCCTGTTGGTCCAGTTGGCCCCATAAGGCCCATTGGACCTTGCGCTCCTGTAGGCCCTGTTAATGTTGCAATTAATGACCAATTAGAACCATTCCATCTCCAAGTTTTTCCATTGAAGCTATATGTATCATTTGGATTTGGTGAATCTGGGAAATCAATTTCAGCCATTAAAAAATTGTCACACTTTCTGGATTATTAATTCTTAAAACAAACCACTCAGTCTGTGCTTCTATTCCAAGAATATCTCCCGAGCCAAAATCTCCTAGCTCAAGAAAAAAATAGTTTGAATAAAAAATAATATCATCTGGCATCTATTAAGCCTGAGTTAAGAGTGCTCGTATTGTTATACTGCTTGGAAGACTTGTTGCCGTATATCTAATGTAATTGCCAACGGTATCTGCGCTAGAACTCCATGAATTCCAAGTACTTCCATCCGTAGAATATTGGAACGTTCCAGATGAAGAAGAAGTTACATTATCATCCAATACCAAGAATCCAGTATCAGCATTGTACAATCTTATTTGAAGATTGGGTATTGTTCCGCCCCAAGATTCTACTTGTTTCCATGCAAATATTCTGCTGGATGCAGATGATTTAGTAAGAGATGGTTGATAATGCGAATCTTGCGAACCGTCTTCATAAACACAAGCAATTGAATAAATTTTTGCAGGAACACACGATTCTCCCAAAATGTCCATTTCGAACATAAATTGAATATGTGTACCCGGTGAAACGCCAGTAATATTTCCACTCAAAGGCAATTCTGTCCAAGAACCACTGTTGTCATCAATTCCACTAGTTCTGTAATAAACTTTATATGATTCTGTGGGGAATCCTAGAGGATAAGAGCCGCTGTATTCATCTGTTTCAAGATATGCTCTGTACAACTTAGTAGCATTTGTTGTTGCAAGTTTTGGAGAAATTATTCTTTGATTTGTTGTAGATGCATAAAATCCATCAGCAGCAGCGGGAATTGCTGCCAACCAATTCAATCCGCTTGTTGTCGTATTCGGAATAACAAATAACCATCCGCTTTCAGACCAAATAGTTGTAGTTGTTGACGGAAACAATCCATTCATTGCACCTACGTTTGTAGACGCAACTTTATAACGATTTAGATGTGCTCCAAATAGTTTTTCAAAAGGAACTGTATTGGTTGTATCATAATCACCAATATAAATTCCAAATCTATTGTTAGATGTTGGTACATAAATTCTATCCAGTACGGAACTATAATCTAATTGAGCCATAGCATTTGTCAGTGCATATGTTATGTTGTTCCCTCCCGGGGCAATTTCCAACATAAAATCTGAAATAAAATTGGTTGCAGCATTTGTTATATTTGTTACTGGTATTCTATACATTCTTGTAGTAGTTACAAACCAAACACTATTAACTCCAGATGCAGTTCCATGATTTACAGTAAATATTCTTCCATTATTGGATTGCGTTATTGTTCCTGTTACAGTTTGAGTATTTGTTCTGTGCACAAATGCACTAGTTGAAATTCCAGATGATACAGTAAGAGCAGCCCGGATATTAAATTTATATACTCTTACTGCTGTAGATGCATCGGGTGAACCCATGTTAATTGCATATACATCATGCAAAGTAACCCCGGCCATATCATCAGATGCAACCCCTGTCATAGTCTGTATTCCTATTGGGGAAGTGGTATCGCGTAAAGTATACGTTGCACATAGATTGTCTGTACTTACAGCATCCGAAATAGAAGTTCCTGCTAAATCAAAAGTACCATAATTTAAACCCTTCATTAAGTGCAACCCGGCGTTAGTAGTAGTTGCATTCGTACAAGCAAGTAAAATTCTTATTTCTTCTATAACATATGGAGTACCACCAGTGATTGCAGTAGGAACTGCGGTTTTTAAAGTCAAAGCCGTGTCGCTTGCAATGCTTGAAATTTCGTACCAATTACTAATTTCCGAAGGAGCAGTAGAACCAAACCCTATTCTTGCTCCACCAACACCAGCGTTTGCTGCAGCAATTCTATCAGTAGAAAAAGAAGTCCCAGACCCAGTTACACCAGTTCCACTTACCGCAACAGTTCCATCATAATGTTTATAGACAAAGGCCCTCAAAGCTCTTACAGTTTTATTACCAGCTATACCACTGTTCATGGTAATAAAGCCTTTCCAAGTAATAGTAAGTGCTTGAGAATTAAATTCAAATAATCCAACAGTTCTTGTTTGTGCAGCCGAAGCATTTTGAGCAACAAAAATCCAATAAATATTATCAGACCACTGGTATACGTGAGGAATGCTATAAGAAGTATTTGCTATTTCTGGAATATTCACCATGCTAACGGGAGCAACAGATACATAATTGTCGGAACTTCCAGTGCCTGTAAATTGTTGCATAA
>Ga0208783_10000050_pt1 | contig 65688 bp, 96 predicted proteins | sample DEB19_08_DNA_2_FD_184529 | JGI IMG/M metagenome (GOLD analysis project Ga0208783, IMG submission 184529) | Aqueous microbial communities from the Delaware River and Bay under freshwater to marine salinity gradient to study organic matter... | ecosystem: Environmental > Aquatic > Marine >... | reverse complement strand
AAGGCCCGCAAGTTTTCGTTCGGCTACAGCAATTTCATCGTCACCCCGTATCTCGGTCGGGCGCGGTACTACGCGAAACGGTTGAAGGTAAGGGACAGGCAGATTGATGTGCGGGAACGCGGACGAGCGTACGTCCTTGCATGGAGTTCGCTATGAACAAACGAATACAAGAGCTTGCTGAACGAGCCGGAGCAGAGTTTGAAAAGACTAACGGGCTGAACGATTGCTCGCAGGATTCATTAGTCGGCGATGAAATAGAGGCGTTTGCCAAGTTGATTATCAGGGAATGCGCCGACTTGTTTGCAGTTGAATACGGCAATTCTGGTCTGAGTGGTCACGAAGTGGCTCGTGTTTTGAGAAAACATTTTGGAGTAGAGCGATGAAGTTCCGCAAGAAACCCGTGGTCATTGAGGCTACGCAGTGGTTCAAGATGGGAGACCATCCAGAAGTTCGCCCGGGCAAGCACACGGGCGTCCCCATGATCGACACGCTGGAGGGTGTGCATCTTGTCGCCCCCGGCGACTGGATCATCACCGGCGTCAAGGGCGAACACTACCCCTGCAAGCCTGACATCTTTGAAGCAACGTATGAGAGGGTGGAATGAGCATCGAGGCAATGAAGATGGCGCTGGAGTTTATTGAATCTACAAACAAAAGCGCCGCGCTTTGGATGGTGCCGAACACTCCTTTAACCAAAACGGTCACCACCCTTCGTGATGCTATTGAGCAAGCAGAGAAGCAAAACGACCGTATCGCAAGCCTAGAAAACACCTGCTACACACTGATCGGGAAGCTACAAGTTGCCAATCTCAAGCTCGCCTTCAGGGATCTGCGGCCAGAGGTCGAGCATCACGCAGCGCGAATACTGAACGAAGAATTTGGAGAGAAGAAATGAGCATCGAAGCAATGCGGCAGGCGCTGGAAGTGTTGGAGAGACACAAACCTAAGATCAGCGAGGGTAGTTTGCCTGTGCTTACACATGACGCAGCCATCACTGCCCTCCGCGCTGCCATCGAGCAGGCTGAGAAGCCGGTGGCGTGGAGATGGAAAGCATTGGTCAACGGCGAGTTTGTCAGCAATTGGGTGCTAACGCACAGCGAACCGCCCCCCTACGCCACAGAATCTATGCCGCTATACACCGCACCGCGCCAAGAGCCGTACGACCAAACCTCACTCGAACTGTGCAAAGAATGCGGTTGGAAGGCCGTGATCCCCGATGATGGGTGTCTGGTCTGTGCGCGGCAAAAGGCGAAGCCTGTCGCCTACGTTGACGAGCGAATTCACGGCTGGCCCGATTGTTTTGTGATGGAGCCAGACCCACCGCATACGGTGCCGCTGTACACGGAGCCGCAAGAATGGGTCGAACTGACAGACGACGAAGCGCGCGCTCTAGTCAATCGCGCTACTTTCGGCGATAGAACAAACTGGCAAGCGTTGGTTTACATGGTCGATGCAAAGCTAAAGGAGAAGAATCATGGCTAAGCCCATGACCCGTGTCGAGTGGGAAGCATGGGTTGAGAAGGCGTGGGCCACGGCTCAGGAATCAGCGAAAGAACCAAAGGAATGGGTCGGGCTGACAGAAGAAGAGACGCAGACCTTGTACGACCGATACGCCGTCTATCAGGAGTACGACGCATGGGAGAGCGGGTGGTTTGATTTCGCACGGGCTATCGAGGCATGGCTCAGGGAGAAGAACACATGAAACCCGTCCTTTGGTATCACCCCGTTAGCCAGCGGGTTAGGTATGACGGCGCAGGACTTGGCCGCAGTTGGATCCCGCTGTACAGGAAGCATGAGTGGGTAGAGCTGACGGCTGAGGAGATTAACGCGATCTATGTACAACACCACAACCAATTCGGTGAGTGCATATCAGGCGACTGGGGGTATGAACGCGACATCGAAGCAAAGCTGAAGGAGAAGAACAATGCTGGTTAGCAAAGAATGCTATGAACGAGGATGTTCCTGCTACGACGACAGAGTAGATAAAGACCCGGTAGAGGTTGTGAAGCGTGAATGGAAAGTTTTTTGGGTGGTAGCTTGGTCTACCTACTATCCCGGTCGCGGACTGACCAATGTGCGATCAACACATGAAACCTTGGAAGAGGCGAACGAAGCAGCAAAAAAATTAGAGTCGTTGTGGGAGTTTGATTTTGATTACATCAAGGTTGAAGACGTATCAGAGATGCTAGGTATCGAGGGGGAGAGCCGTGATCAATGAAAAACAAAACGCCGTACTACTCATCGCCGGGTTCACGCAACGAGAGATCAACGATCGCAAAATAAAGTTTAATAACTTGTTCGAAGTCTGGCCTAGGCTTGAACCGCGCCAATGGGTCGGGCTGACGGATGAGGAATACCAGATTATTCACAGCAAAAACTACAACTACGAGGAATTGGCGCTTGCGGTCGAAGCAAAGCTGAAGGAGAAGAACACATGACCGAAGAAATCAAAACCTACAGAATGGCGAGATTCCACCTGCCTGAAGGCGAGTACACGATTAAGCAGATCGAGGAAATTCTCGAAACGATAAAAGAAATGAAGCGACAGCACGACCAGATGCTGAGCAAAGCTATGCAACCAATAGACGAGAAAGAGAAGAACACATGAAACTAGACAACATCCCAATCAACAATCGCGCCCGTGACAAGGCATGGGAGGCGTTCATCAAGCGCAAGGATGTCAAGGCATACATGAAAAACAAAACAGAGTTCAGGTTCCCGCTCGATGGCTCTTATGAGTTGTGGTGCATCGCATGGGACAAAGCGTGGCATGACGGGTTCATGGAAGGGCATGAAGCGGCACAGGAGAAGAACACATGAGCGTACAAAAAGAGCTGTACCGACTGATCGTGACCGACAAAGAATTCAATCTTGAAGCGGGGGCAGACCTAAAAGAACACTTAGCCAATACCAACGAGGTCATTCTCAAGCGGTACTCAAAGACGCAGATGCTCACGAGCACGATGGGCGAGCTAGCCCGGAAAGAGTTGCACGACAAGCTGGACAAGTTTCTTAATTCACTGGGATAAGTTTCATGACCGTAAAAGAAAAAATAGAGCGCCACATGCGAGGACGAAAAGGTGGCGTCACAACCAAAGCACTGTCTAACTACTTTTTAGTGGGGCGGACAGCTGTTAACTCTGCGATGCGGGAGTTAGTCAATGAAGGGAAAATCATCAGCGAAAAAACTTCCCCAAACAATCAAAACGTCTGGAAGTGGGACTGCCGTAGAGTGGCCGTTTCCAAAGACGTTGATAACGTACAGCCAAGCGAACCCACCCCCAACAAACCCCCAGTCATCGGGCCGACAAGCACGTGGACAACGAGCTACCCACACGTTCGCGGATATGATGACTGACATAGGAGAAGCAAAATGGTAGACGACCGTATGGACAACGCCTATGAACTGGCTCAGAAGTGCTGGGCCAAGGCGTACAACACCAGCCCTGAGTTCGTAGAAGGCTATCTTGAGCTGGCTAAAGAGTTGCTGACGTCAAAACCGCTTGTTCTCGGCGATGAGTTTCGAGCAAACTGTAGGGTGCGCGGACTCACTCGCCCCAAGGAACTGCACCCCAACGTGTGGGTCTCAGGCGTACGAGCGCTAAAGCTGATGGGCTGGATCTCCCCCATCAAGTACGTCGTACCCACACAAAGTCACAATCACATGCCCGTCGTCACGATGTGGAAGAGCACCCTATACAACGAGGACAACCTATGAACGACTACGCAAACCCACTGCTTACGCTGCGACACATGTTGAAAGACTACGAACAACTCCTGATCGAGCGGAAGTGGGCAGATGCCGTTGACATGGGGCCAGACCTGATCGCACAAATGCGACTCCTTGTGCAGACCGTCCGCATTCAAGCGGAGGAGACTCGGCTTTGAGGAAGATCAATCACATCAAGATGGCTAAGACCATTGCGGTGCTGCACAACGGCCCGACGACGGCAGCACGGCTAGCAAGCGAAGCAGAGGTGCATCTTGTGACTGCCCAGTCATGGCTTCGCGAACTACGACAGCAAGGCGTTGTGCACATCACGCAGTGGCAACAGGACAACTTAGGTCGGGATTGCATCCCAGTGTATGCGCTGGGAAAAGGCGAAGATCTACCTCGTCGCCGCACGACACGTTCCGAAATCATGAAACGCTACCGGGAGAGAAAACGTGGACTCGACATCAGCACGTGACATACAAGTCGGCGGTTCGCACTACAAGACACTTCGCGTTCAGCCTTGGGATGTGGTGGACACATGGCCGGTCGAACAACAGATCGGCTTCTACCGGGGCAACGCACTCAAGTACCTCATGCGGATGGGGGCCAAGGATGAAGCTTTGCAAGAGATCAAGAAAGCAGCACACTACACACAGAAACTGATCGAGGTGCTGTCAGTACAGCGTTAATGCCCATTGGGCATGTACCAGCAGAGGGGTGCCCGCCTTGTAGATGTGGGCCTTTGCTGAGCAGTGTAAGTTGTCCGCACACTGCATCTCCTCACCGCGAATCAGGGGGGCGCGGAATCTACATTTCCCCCCTACCCAACACAAGGATTTTGCAATGGCAACTCCCGAAGCGACAGTTAAGAAACATATACGTAAAATCTTGGACACGACAAGGACGTACTACGCCATGCCGATTGGCACAGGCTACGGCAACAGCGGCGTCCCGGACTTCCTTGTTTGTCACGATGGGCACTTCATTGGCATTGAGGCAAAAGCCGGAAAGGGGCAGACCACCGCACTACAAGAAAAGCACTTAGCTGACATCCGTGCCGCTGGCGGCACTACGTTTGTGATCAACGAGACTAACCTTAATCAACTAGAGGAGTTCTTAAATGGACAGAGGGACGTATGAGCAGTTTGTAGAGATGCTGGACAGCATGCCGCTGAGCCGACGCTTCGTATTCCTGAATGCGCTGAGCCTATTTGTGGACTGCTGCAAAGAAGACTCGAACCTGAGCGCGATACTCATCGTAAAGAAAGACACGTTCGTGGACAACGAGTCGGTGCTCAACATTGCGGCGCTCAACGCTGACATGGACGACGCCTACGAAATACTTGAGATGGCATACAACAAAGTCGCCGAAGACATTAAAGAGGGAGCGCCTGACCGTGGCAGCTACAACTAAACGCCCGTTCGATCAGATCATTGTGCTGGACTTCGAGACGGCGTGGTGCAAGAAGACCTACACGTTGTCGAAGATGACGACCGAGGAGTACGTGCGTGACCCGCGCTTCAAGGCGTGGGGGCTGTGCTGGAAGCCTGTCGGTGCGGAGGGCGCTGCCGAGTGGCTAAGCCGGGACGAGATTCAAGGTTGGGCGAACAGTATTGATTGGTCCCGCACTGCGGTGCTCGCCCACAATGCACAGTTCGATGTGACGATCCTGTCTTGGATATACGGTGCCAACCCGTGCCACATCTTCGACACCTTGTCGATGGCCCGCGCACTGCGCGGAATCGAGGTAGGCAACAGCTTAGGCAAGCTGGCTGAAGCTTTCCAGCTACCGCCAAAGGGCAACGCCGTGTACAGCACCGACGGCATGCTGGATGCGCTTGCGCCTGAGGTTGAGGCGGAGCTTGCAGAGTACTGCGCACATGACACGTATCTCTGCGAAGAGATATTCAAACGCTTGCTGACCGGGTACCCGGTCAAGGAGCTAAAGCTCATCGACATGACGTTGCGCATGTACACCCGCCCGTTATTGGAGCTAGACAAAAACATGCTCGCGCATGCCATCTTGGAAGAGAAGGAAACTCGTGACGGGCTGCTTGCAAGATTGGGCGTCGAGGAAACAGCGTTGGCAAGCAACCCGCAGTTCGCTGAGCTTCTGGTGTCGATGGGGTGCGAGCCGCCGATGAAGAAGAGCAAGACCACGGGCAAGCCGACCTACGCCTTGGCAAAGAACGACGCACTGTTCCAAGCGCTGCTCAACGGCGAACGAGAAGAAGTGGCGCTTCTGTGTGAGGCAAGGCTACGCGTCAAGTCGACGACGGAGCGGACTCGAGCGCAACGGTTTCTGGACATCGCTTTTCGAGGCGCACTGCCGGTGCCGCTAAGCTACTACGGGGCAAGCACCGGACGGTGGACAGCCAGCAAGGGCAGCGCCATCAACATGCAGAACCTTAAACGTGGGAGCTTCCTGCGTAAGGCGATCATGGCTCCGGAGAACCACCAATTGGTGGTCGCTGACCTGTCTCAGATCGAGCCTCGAGTGCTGGCATGGCTGGCTGACTACGAAGAGATGCTCAACATCTTCAAGGCCAAGGGCGACCCATACGCACAGTTTGGTGCGCAGATGTTCAACATCCCCGGGCTGTCTAAAGAGAGTCATCCTGATCTCAGGCAGTCTGCCAAGTCGGCGCTGCTGGGCTGCGGGTATCAGCTAGGGTGGGCGTCGTTCGCAGCGCAGCTTCTGGTGGGCTTTCTGGGCGCACCTCCCGTACGCTACGACAAGGCGTTCGCCAAGCAGTTAGGCGTCACCGGCGACAGCCTGCAACGCTTCCTCGACAACCCAGACTACATGTCCCGCATGCAGCAGATCCCGCACACCTGCACCGCACAGGAGTTGGTTGTGCACTGCGTGGCTGCGAAGAAGATCATCGACATCTACCGGTCTACCGCCTACCCCGTGGTCGGCTTCTGGGAGATGTGCGGGGGGCTGATCGAACGCAGCTTGGCAGAAGGCGAGGAGTACAACTACAAATGCCTGACGTTCAGGAAGGAAGAGATTGTGCTTCCCAACGGCATGAGTATTAGGTATCCTAACCTGCGAATCGAGAAAACGGCAGACGGTGGGAGATCGTGGGTATACGGTCCAGACGCCACCAAGCTGTACGCAGGCAAGGTTACGAACAACGTCGTGCAAGGAACCGCCCGGGTCGTGATGACGGACGGGATGCTACGGATAGCAAAACGCTACCCCGTGGTCGGTACCGTTCATGACGAGTGCATTGCGGTGGCACCTGATTCAGAGGCGTCACCTGCGTTGGAGTGGATGCTCGAGCAGATGACGCTCGAGCCTTCATACATGCCGGGGATACCTCTGGCCGCTGACGGTGGTGTTCACCGTAGATATGGTTTGGCTAAACAGTAGGAGCTGTACATGATCCCCAAGAGCGTTGTCGTCAATCGCAAGAAGTACTTCATCCACACCGGCAAGCCCCAGCGCTTCAAGCGTGCATATGGCTACATCGATTACACGCCCGGTGTAATCCACATCCACACCACTGCCCGCGAGCGACCAGTGTCATCTTCAAAGATGCAGGAGACTTTCTGGCATGAGCTGACCCACGCCATCTTGTACGAGATGGACCATCCGCTTTACCGCAACGAGCAGTTCGTGACCAAGTTCTCCACGCTGCTCAACCGCGCCATCAACACCGCCAAACTATGAAACCAGCAATCGTCCGGTGGTCGCACAGCTCTCTGAAAGACTACGAGGGCTGTGCGCGTAGGTACCAGCAAGTCAAGGTACTGAAGAACTATCCGTTTCAGGAGACCGATGCCACGCGCTACGGCACACAGGTTCACGAAGCGATTGAGTTCTACATTCGAGACAGCAAACCGCTCCCGGCGATCTACGCGCAGTTTCAGCCGGTGGTGGACGCCATGCTGTCGAAACCCGGACGAAAGTTTGCCGAGTATGAGATGGCGTTAGATGAGCGTCTTGTGACGTGCGCTTGGGATGCACCACAAGTATGGGTGCGCGGCATCGCCGACATTCTGATCATCGACGACGACAATCTGACGGCATGGGTAGGCGACTGGAAGACGGGCAACAACCGTTACCCGGATCGCGATCAGCTCGTGCTGATGTCACTCATGGTGTTCCAGCACTTCCCGCATATCCGCAAGGTCAACTCAGCGCTGCTCTTCATTGTGAAAGACGACATGGTGAAGATGCAGATGATGCGTGACCAAGCGGATGCTGCATGGACCAAGTACCGTGAACGGATCGGACGTATCAAAGCAAGCTTCGAGCACGATGTATGGAACCCAAGCTCATCACCGCTATGTCGGTGGTGCCCCGTCAAGACCTGCGAATTTCATCCGGAGCATCTGTCATGACTCAAGTAAACGGCAAGCGCAACTACAAACACGCCTACAAGCTTCAGAAAGCCAGCGGCGAAACGAGGGACCAGATTGAGCGCCAACGCGCTCGTCGCATGTATGACAAGGAGGGTGTTGCACGAGACGGTAAAGACATCGATCACGTCAAGCCACTCAGGGCTGGCGGCAAGAGTGTGAAGGGCAACCTGCGACTGCGTAGCAAGCGCAGCAATCAATCAGACAACGGACATTGATATGGAGATAGTGGACAACCGCGCAGTACTGATCCGTACTCGCAATCCTGCGAAGTACACGGTCATCCCCAAGAGCAAGATCGTTGAGCAAGGCCCAAACGGCTACACCGTCGCCGTGTACTGGGGGCTGGATGAGATGCGGGTGCTCAAGAATCTGGGCGTCAAGCATGCGCCATCCCCAATTCGCAAGAAGTATGACTGGCCCGGGCGCTATACGCCAATGGCGCACCAAATTGATACCGCAGCTTTCTTAACGCTACATCGCCGTGCGTTTGTGTTCAATGAGCCGGGCACCGGCAAGACGCTCTCGGCACTGTGGGCGGCGGACTATCTAATGCAGTCAAGGCAAGTGCGCCGTGTGCTGGTGCTGTGCCCGCTCTCGATCATGCAAAGCGCGTGGATGAATGACATCCACCAATCCATCCTGCATAGAAGCGCGGTGATCGCCCACCACTCCAAAGCTCTGCGGCGTGTCGAGCTTGTCCAGAGTGACTACGAGTTCGTCATCATCAACTATGAAGGGCTGAACCTGATCGCAAACGAGATCAAGGCTGATGGGCGGTTTGATCTGATCATTGTTGACGAGGCGAACGCTTACAAGAACCCGAGCACGCAACGCTGGAAGGCATTGGCAAGCATTCTCAAACCTGAGACGTATCTGTGGATGATGACGGGCACACCTGCATCACAGTCGCCTGTGGATGCGTACGGCTTGGCAAAGCTTGTCAATCCCAACGGGGTGCCGAAGTTCATGTCGGCATGGCGCGACAAGGTGATGAACAAGATCACGCAGTTCAAGTGGGCACCGAAGTTCAACGCCAAGGATCTCGTACACGAAGCGTTGCAGCCTGCGATCCGGTTCACCAAAGCGCAGTGTCTTGATCTGCCGCCGGTCGTGACGGTGACGCGAGATGTGCCACTCTCTCCCCAACAGCAGAAGTACTACACGCTGCTGAAGTCCCAGATGCTGATCCAAGCAGCAGGCGAGACCATCACAGCGGTGAACGCTGGCGTAGCTGTTAACAAGCTGCTGCAGATTTCTTGCGGCGCTGCGTACACAGATGAGAAAGAGGTTGTCGAGTTCGATTGCTCAGCGCGGTTGGGTGTCTTGAAGGAAGTCATCGACGAGACTGACCGAAAGGTCATTGTGTTCGCGCTATTTCGTTCCAGCATCGACACGATCACGCGCTATCTGGACAAGCACGGCATCAAGAACGCACAGATTCATGGCGGGGTGAGTGCGACCAAGCGTGCGCGTATCATCAACGACTTCCAGACGACAGACCAAGAGCGTGTGCTGGTCATGCAACCGCAGGCAACTGCGCACGGGATCACACTGACTGCCGCCGACACGGTGGTCTTCTATGGTCCATTGATGTCTGTTGAGATGTATTTGCAGTGCATCGCCCGTGCTGACCGCAAGGGACAGGACAGCGATAAGGTAACCGTCGTGCACATCCAGAGCAGCCCGCTCGAGGTGCGTATGTTCAGCGCAATGGGGCGCAAGGTTGGCGACCACACCTTGTTGGTCGAGATGTTCGATCAGGAGATCAAAAGCAAAAAATAAAATGCCGCTTGCACCGGCTAGAAAAACCTGTATCATCGTAAAAACATTTACAGACACTTCGACAGGAGAAGAACATGTCTGATGTTGACGTCCCTATGGACAAGCTGGCCCGGGTCTACCGCAAGATGCAGACTCGAATTCAAGAGCTGACCGCAGCGTACGAGACGGAAGTCGAGGCGCTCAAGGCTCAGCAAGACACGATCAAGAACGCGCTCAAGGACAAGATGCTCACGCTCGGTGTGAAGTCAGTCAACACCGAAGAGGGCACCGTGATCCTTTCAACGAAGACCCGGTACCAGACGCAGGACTGGGACTCGTTCAAGCAGTTCATCATCGAGCATGACGCTGTCGACCTTCTCGAGAAGCGCATCGCTCAAACCAATATGGCGACGTTCTTGAAAGAGAATCCGTCGCTGTTTCCCCCCGGCCTGAACAGCAATACCGAGTTCAGCATTTCCGTTCGTAAACCCTCCCACAAGTAAGAGGAACTCATGAGCAATATCGCTCTATTCAACCCCAACCAAGCCCCCGCGTTTGCTCGTAAGGGGCTGTCCGAAACAGCTAAGGCTCTCGCTGGCGGTGGTGCCGGTGGCGGCAAGCGCATCTCGATCAAAGGTGGCGTGTTCCGGCTGCTCAACAACGGCAAAGAAATCGCGTCCATCGAGGAGCGGCATCTCGATATCGTGATCGTCAAGGCCGCGCCCAAAATCAATCGCGTGTTCTACGCGAAGTCCTATGATGCCGACACTGTTACCGGACCGGATTGCTGGTCGGCGGATGGTGAGAAGCCCAGCCCGGACAGTGCCAACAAGCAGGCAAGCCGCTGCTCCGAGTGCCCCAAGAACATCGCAGGTTCTGGACAAGGTAACAGCCGTGCTTGCCGCTACCAACAGCGTCTGGCGGTAGTGCTCGCCGATAGCGTAGAAGGCGATGTGATGCAGCTCACGCTTCCTGCCACGTCACTTTTTGGTAAAGCCGAGGGCGACAACCGCCCCTTGCAAGAGTACGCACGCTGGCTGGCCGCGCAGGACATCAGTCCTGAGACGGTCGTGACGCGTATGAAGTTCGACACCAAGTCTGAGTCGCCTAAGCTGTTCTTCAAAGCAATGCGCTGGCTGTCCGACGACGAGTACACCACGGTGGAAGAGAAAGGCGCGTCTGATGAAGCCGTTAAGGCGGTCACGATGACAGTCGCCAAGATGGACGCGGTGGCTCCGGCCATGCTCGAGGGCAAGCCGCCTGCCAAGACGCTGCCTAAGCCGGTGGAAGTTGCGGCAGAAGAAGAGGAGCCAGCGCCGCCCCCCGCGCCCAAGGCCAAGAAAGCTGCTAAGCCCGCCCCCGAGCCGGTGGTGGAGGAAGTTGACGAGCCGGAAGTGCGTACTGCCGCAGCGAAGAAGCCTACGGTTGAAGCCAAGTCCCCGCTGGCCGACATGGTCAGCGAGTGGGATGACGAGTGAATAAGGAGCTAGCCATGTACGTTATCCGTAAAGATGTCCCGTTGCCCCCGCGTCGTAGCGGACGCAAGTCGATGATCGAGACGAAGTATCCCTTCGGCAAAATGGAGGTTGGTGATTCGTTTGTTGTGAAGGTGCCGACTTCAAACATGAAGCGCGAGATGACTAGGCTGCGTGCAGTAGCCAGCGTTGCCCAGAAGCACTTCGGGTTTAAGTTCGCCCTGCGCCCTGTGGAGGCTGGCGTAGGTATTTGGCGCACTCAATAAAGGGTGGGGGGAAAGCGGCAACGTGAGTACCCCAACACAATGCCATACACATCAAACTTCATTGCCCGCATAAAGACGCAACCGGTCAATCTGATCGGCACACGCCTAGCTTTGTGGGCTATCTATCACGACATCTCCGCCACAAAGCTGGCTATGGCGATTGGTGCTACACGCCAGTCTGTCTATAACTGGATGAAAGGTGGCGGGGTGCTGCACGTATACGAAGCTCGCATACAGCGCTTGCTCGATTGCATGCAGAACTCTAAAACAACCGACGAGGCTTGGAAAAGAATATGCAAGGAATTCAACCTAAGAGCCTGACCAACGAAGAGTTAGTCAAGTACGCGTGGCTGTTGGACATGTCGACGGTGCCTGAGTGGGCGCAGGCGTGGATCATTGAGCTGAGCAAACGACTGGAAAAGTTTAACGACGCTGCATGCTAAAGGATAGGCATGAAACCGCTGGAGTTCCTTGCGGACGTTCTGCCGTCGCCCGGGCATGGGCTGTACTGCGTTGCAGAACTGAGCACTCGTAAGAAAAATCATCAATTCATTGCCACCCTTGAGGAGATCAAACCCCACGTTAAACAATGGCTAGGTAAGAAGTACAACATCTTCTTCGCACTGGCGACCTTCGACGAGAAGGTGCAGCACATGACGAGAGACCGGCGTACGGCGGTGAACGCTCGGTACGTCAAGTCGATCTTTCTGGACTTGGATGGCTATGAGTCCAAGAGGGCTGCAGCCGAGGCGTTGTCGGCGTTTCTGGATAAGACTGGGCTGAATCAGTTCGCGACGCCCCACGTCCTGTCATCCGGTGGCGGGCTGCATTGCTACTGGCCGCTGGACAAAGAAGCAGACATCGAGACTTGGAAGCCGATAGCTGAGAACTTGAAGCGCCTGTGCAGACAGGAGGGCATGCAGATCGATATGGCGGTGACCGCTGATGCGGCACGCGTACTGCGTATCCCCGGGACGTTCAACTTCAAAGACAAGTATCCAGAGCCGCGCCCGGTCAAGATGATGATCCAAGGCAGCGGGCCGATTGATCTTCTGCATTTCGGTGCCGCAGTCAGGGCGCTGCTGACGGATGCGTATGCGCCTGCCAGTAATGCGTTCGTTGCAGAGAAGGTCGACCTTCAAGGTACCCGTCCTAGCAAAGCCAGCACAAAACGCTCCGCGCTGGCTGAGGCGATGATGGGCAACAGCGTCACACGGTTCGAGACGATCTGGCTCAAGACAGAGCAGCAGGCTGGGTGCGGGCAGTTGCAGCACTACATCGATCACGCACAAGACGATGGGATGGAGCCGCTTTGGCGAGCACTGCTGTCTTGGACAAAGGTGTGCGAAGACGGCCCTGAGTACAGCGCGAAGCTTTCACAGTTGCACCCTTACGATCCAGACCGCATGCAACAGAAGCTGGCCGAGATCAAGGGGCCGTATCCCTGTATCAAGCTAGACAGCGAGAACCCGGGCGTGTGCCCCAAGTGCCCACACTGGGGGAAGATCACCAACGCTCTGGCGCTTGGGCGTGAGATTGTTGAGAGCACTGATGAGAAGGTATACGAGATCCCCCTGCACGCAACGCAGCAGGAAGTCGAGCCTGACGATGCTGTTGAGTATCTTGAGGACGGCATCACCAGCGATGCAGATGAAGAAGGTATCGCACACAACCGCCGCATTCGGCTAGCAAAACGGCCAAGCGCTCCTCGAGGATTCATCTACGGTAAGAACGGCGGTGTGTTTGCCGAGATCAAGGAGAAGGATGCGACAGGCGTCGTGATTAAGACGCAGGTGCCGGTGTTGTCCTACGATCTGTTTGTCGTAGACATGCTGCGCATGGAGGAGAAAGAACACTACGCCCACTTGATGGCGGTCAAGACTATCGGCCCAGCAGATGTCCCCTCGCAGCAGAGCGTGGAGTACACGCCCATCATCATGCCAAGCAAGGCGGTGGTCTCCAAAGACGAGCTGCTCAAGTGCCTTGCTACGCACAACATCTACGCTGAGCGGGGGGCTGCGATGGACCCGTATCTTTATGGCTACGTCAGGGCGTGTGTGGCTGAGTCAGCGCAGATGCGCAAAGCGGTGGACGTACCAACGCAGTTTGGTTGGCAAAAGAACGGCTCGTTTGTCTACAACAATCGGATCTTCCGGCCCGATGGTGCTGAGATTGCTGTGCCGATGCCGGGGCTGGAGAACATCAACGCTGCGACCAACAGCAAAGGCTCGCTGGAAGAGTGGCGTCGTCCGTGGGAATTGCTGGTAGCCCGGAAGATGCACACCATGCTGGCGTTGTGCGTTGACTCGTTTGGCTCGACGTTGATGCACTTCTCAGAATACGAAGGCTTTGTCTGGCACGTCGGCTCAACCGAGTCGGGCACGGGTAAGTCGCTGACGCTCAGCTTGAAGGCTGGCGTGTGGGGGCACCCGCTACGGTACAGGACTGGGAAGGGCACGTCGCTCGTCGCCCTGCAACAGAGAGCCGGTCTGCTCAACAGTCTGCCGCTCTTGATCGACGAGATCACCACCAAAGCCCGCAACGACACAGAGTGGGCGTCAGCTTTTATCTTCGACACGGCGGAGGGCAAAGGCAAGGAACGGATGGAATCAGGTGCCAATAAGGAGCGCATCAACAACACGACATGGTCGCTGACGGCAACCACCACGGCTAACGTGCACATGAGCGATGTACTGCTGAGTACTCGAGAGCATGCCGCTCACGGCGAGATGATGCGCCTGCTGGAGTGGAACCCATCGGAAGAGCTGGTCTTCAATGACTTAGAGCGCAACACGCTGAAGCTTCTTAGGCGGAACTACGGGGTGGCAGGTGAAGCGTGGGTTCGCTGGGTCGTTACCAATCAGTCTACGGTGCGCAAGGTCTGGACTGAGACACACGAGATGCTGCGCAAGGTGATGAAGTTCAGCGATGAGGAGCGGTACTGGCACGCAGGTTGTACGTCAGACGTCACAGCTGCAATCATCCTTGGCCCTAACTACGCCAACATCTTGGCCGTGCCTGTACATGGCGTGATTGACGCACTGCTGAAGTTGGTGGATCACGCTCGCTCGACGCATGCCAGAGCGCGGCGGTCTGCCGAGGATGTGCTGAACACCTATACCCGGGAGTTCTACGGGAAGTTTGTGGTGATCCGCCGTGGGGAGGACGACAAGTTTGTGACCGAGTGGAACATGAGTGCTGAGGGCAAGACCAGCACCCGCAATACGGTGCTGGGGCGCATCGAACACGGCTCAACGCATCCGGACTACATCGAGTACTTCATCGAAGAACAACTGCTGCGCAAGCACTGCGCGTCCATGTCGTTTGGTTATGCAGACTTCAAGAACAAGATGGAAGCGGCACAGAAATCAGGAGGATACGAAGTACGCTTCGGCATTAAGAAAGACATGCTGGCAAGAACCGATGGTCCTGCACTACGCGTGACCTGCATGCACCTGCGCCTACGGAAAGAAAAGGTGAACAGTGAAGGTTACGTTTCCGTGGAACAAGACTGAACCCGGACAAGGCTTCTTCGTGCCTTGTCTTGACGTAGACCGCATTCGAGAACTCGGACTGCGGGCTGCGATTCCTTACCGAGTCAACGCCACTGCCACACCCGGGATCCGGGGTGGCAAGCTTGGCGTCTGGTTCTACATCAAGCCGCTAGCAGTCGCACCCGCTTCGAGTACTCAATCTCCTGCTGCTTGATCTTCTCAATCTGCTCACGCTTCTCTGCGCCGGTCAGGTTGGGGTTGGCAGCAATCATTCGCTTGTACTGCGCGAACTCCCCCATCTGCTGGCGGAACGACCCGCCGGTAGACGCTAGCGCAATCTCACGGGAGAACTTATTGGCGTACTCACGAGCCGCTTCAGGGTCTGACTTAGCCAAGTTTTTGTACGTCATCGCCGCCTGCTGATACTTGGCGACTTCGTCAAACACAGCGTTGACCATCCCCCGCCCGGTGGTGGGCTGGAAGGCAGCACCAATGACCGGCACTTCATTCAGTGACATATCAGGCTTCTCGACATCCGTCCGTCCAGACAGAGGCCGCAGCGCCATGTTTGCCATCGACGCCACCATGATCCCCAAGCTGCCGGTGTAGCTACGCACCAAGTGATCGATCTGAACCGGAGACAGAACGCCAAACTTTCCGAGCAACTTCGCCAGCTCCGTCGTGCCCGTACGGTAGCGTTGATCTACGTCCATGCTGCGCTCGTGTGCCGTCTCGATAGGCTGATCGCTGTACATGTTGTAGTTGAACATGACCTCGAGCGGTCCCTTGAGCGCCGTCGGGATACCAAACGGCGAAGACATGTAAATCTGTTTCGCCAACGCCTTGGCCGCTTCGCTGGCCTTCTTATCGCCGAATGCCGTATTGACAAGCGCCTCTGGGATGGACTTGAAGATCAGGCCCAATTCAAACGGGATCGGCACTCGAACCGTATGCTCGGTACCCGGCACCCGGACAAACCAATTGCCGTAGCGCTCTTCAGGCGTGGCGTTCTTGTACGTCTCGTCGTCTTCCATCATCAGCGCGTACACCATCGTACTTACCGCCATCATGGCACCGCGCTTGAGCAACGCGTTACGAGCGTTCAGCTTTTCTTCAAACGTGGTCTGGCCGCGAAGTGCCCGGTAGGCGGCATCAAGACCTTGGATCTGTGCGTTGAAGAACGGCGTCAACTGTGCCAGCCAGTGCAAGCTAGCGCTGGTGCCCCGCCGGGAGAAGTTCATCGTCTCGGCAGTGTTGAGGAGCGCTTCGACATGGCTCATGCCGCGCTTACGGAAGTCGTCATACAGCACGGCGCGAGTCGCCGCTTCCCCTTGCATAGCCAGCTCATCGAACTTCGTTATGATCTGGGAGAACTTACTGGGTGTAGACGTAAGCTCCCGCAGCATTTCAACAACACCTTCGGAATCACCGCTGTAGACGTTGTTGCCGATGACTGCCGCCTGCTTGAGCGTGATCTGAGTCTGGCTCGGGTTGGTCATGCCCCGGTACAGCTCTTTCCACGTACTGACCACAGGCACGAAGTTGCCGCCTGTAGTCAGCCAAGCATGCATCGGGTCACGGATGGTTTGCCGCAGCGTGTAGATCGGGACACGACGGACAGCTTTGCGCAAGACGTTGGCGGGGAAAGCCAGCGCTTTGACGAGTGCAGGGATCGCAGTCTTCACGCCCTGCAGACCTTGGAGCATCAAGTCTTCAGGAACCCCAGCCACCTTAAACGCATCGGTGTCTGCAGCAAACCAATAATCTTTCCCGTCTTGTTTGAAGCGCAGCTTGCCTTCCGGCGGTTGTTTGCCTTCCTTCACGCCGTGAATCTTGCCCAGCTCCATGTCTTGGAACATGTAGGCGGTGTTGGTGTGCTGCATGTTCTTGAGCGCCATGCTCATGAGCAATGACGTGTTCTGCGCCATGCTGGCAAAAAACGGCAGGATTTGCTGCTCACCGCCGACCAACTCTTTAAGGTACGGCTGATCAATAATGTTGCCTACACGTACGGGGCGTGATCCGCCCAGCATCAACTCGACCACCCCGTTGTTGTTTACTCGGTAGAAGCCAACGTAGTCACCCTTAGCAAGCTCATCTGCAGTGGCCTTGCTGAGTGTGCCGGTCTGCACTTGGAGATCAAGCAGTCGCCGGTTGTAGTGTCGGTAAATCTCGCGGGCTTCCTCAAACGCATCTTTAACGGTGGGGTTGGCTTTCAACATCTGCTCAAGATCCGCCAGTTCCTGCGCGGTAGGCGGAGTCTTGAAATTCAGTTTGTCTAAACCTACTCCATCCTGCTTGGCGCGAAGTGACGCCATCCACAACGTGAACGTGCGTTCAACGGCTTGCTGGTCGCCCAGAGCGGAAGCTTTGCCGAGCGCCTTGGCGATGGCACGTGCATTGACCTTCTCGTCCCCGCCCTCGATGTTGCGGATCCCCGCAGCATCTTTCTTCAATTCCGGCACACCGTTGATCAGCGCCGAGTTGGTGTACTCCTGCATGTTGCTGAAGAGCCGCATGTAAACCTGCATCTGCAGCGCTTGCGCTTCTTTGACTTTGCCCTTGGCAACGCCCTGTTTCATGAGTGCCTCGACAGGTGCCCACTGATCGGCAATGAACGTGCGCAAGCGCAGTCCCGTCAGATTTGCCATGACTTTGTCGCCAAGCGTAGCGTTCCGAGCAATGGTGCGGTTCACCATGTCGGCGATGCTCTTGGGCACAGAGGCCGAGAAGTTCGACTGAGTGCCGGGGAAGACACCACGCATGATCGAGGCCAGCCGCTCATCTTTACCTACAGACGTCGTGCTCGGACTGAACATGGCAAACGCCTGCTCGAGCGCCTTGTCAGACAGAGTCTTCGGCTCGATGCCCAGCATGCGAAGGAAGCCTTCATAAATACGGCGCAGCAACCCAGCGGTCTGGTTGATCTTGTCGCGTACCTGTTGGTTTGAGAGCAGCTCGGACACGAACTCTTTGAAGCTGACGTTGCCGTACTCGTCCTTGAACTCTGTCCGCCCCTGCATCTTGGCGTAGAGCTTCTCGAGAGCGTCCCGTGCCGCGAGCTGTTCTTTGGTGGGGACAAAGGGGGCTTCTTTCTCGGTAGTGCCTTTGGCCTCCCCTTGCTTTGCCGCCTCGGACATGACGGCGCGTTGTGAAGCGTTGATCGCAGACTGCAGTTTCTTCAGCCCGCCGTTCTCGAGCATCTCAGTAACGGCGTCATCGCTAACTTCGTTGTACTCCATCCGCTCAAGAAAACCGCGCAAATCACCGTCGGCAACGTCAAGTGAAGTGTAGGCATCAAGGTCTAACGCAGGAGCAAGTTTGTTCGCCGCTTTAACCCAATCCCTCCAAGCGTCGAGCATGTTGAAGAACATCTTCTCTTGCGCCGCCAGCGACATGTTCTCGGTAATGTTGGGCAACTTCAACGCCGTAAGCCCGGTCACAGCGCCTTTCAAGAACTGCCGACGGGTCATACCGCTTCCAGCTTCATAGCTGGCAACAGCATACGTAGCTGCATGCCCCGCTTCGTGCAGGAGATCTTCCTCAGTCAGCGCGTCTTTATTGAGCGTGACTGTGTCGGTGTTCGGGCTGTATTCGCCGCCTTTGCCTTCGAGTGATGCCGTCTCAAGCTTCGTGTTCTCTACCATCGGCAGGAGTTGCTTGGCGACCATCCGAACAAACGGCGTAGAGCCATTCTTTGCCAAGGATTCCAGCGCCCCCTTCAGGTCGCCCTTGCCGACGGCGACAGCAGTCGTGTCATCCAGCGGCGTGTTCTCCCGGGCTGCGTAGTCGTGAGAAAGAATACGGTCAAGGGGATCTGATACGCCTTCCGCTACAGTCTTAGCAAGTTTGGCCTGTTCTGCTGCTGTAGCCGGTCGCCGCAGACCCGCGCGGTCCTCCGCTTCCGCCTGCATACGCAGAATCTCGTACTCAAGCTCATCAGTTTCGAGCGCACTCAGATCGCTATCAAACTGGGTCTTGACATATCGCAACAAAGAATTGCGGTAGCTAATCTCGTTTGCCTCAATTGCTTCACGCCGTTCTTGTGCTTCTGTCAGAGCTTTAGCCGCAGAAGGCATCCGCCCTTCAGTTACCCGCCCGGTGCGTACATCAACGAGCGTCTGACCGCTACGGGATTCGCGTTGCGTCTTCGCAATCGTGGCAACTTCTTCGGCAGTCTCGAGCGGTCCTTCTTCGCCAATTCGACGCTGCAAGTCCAACGTACTTTGCAGTTGTGCGGCTCGCTTCTCTGACGGCTTAGCAACACCTCGGATAGCGCGAATCTCAACCTGCAACTTCTGGATAGCGGCATCAAATTGCGCGGTTAGCGCCTTCACGCCCTCTTCTCTCTTGGCTTCAATGACCTGCTCGCGTGTCTTCGTGCCAGCAGCAATCGCCTCTTTCTCATCTTTAGTGAACCGGAAGTGCGTCGTCTGCTCGCGCTTCTTGTCGATGGCGGTCTGTTTATCTGCCACCAACTGATCCAATCGTTGCTGCAACGCCGCGATTTCTTCCCGCTCTTTCTTGCTGCGCTTCTCAAAAGACACACGTGTCTTGGCTTCGGCTTCTCGTGCAAGCCGTTCGTTCTCTGCCTTGATATCGGCTTGAGTTTTGGCTTGTGCTTTAGCCCGAAGTTCCGAAATACTGACGGGCTTTTGATCGCCCTTAGTTTGCGCCAGTTCCCGACGCAACTCAGCAAGCTGCTTGTCAATCGGCTTAAGTTGTTCCCGTTTGGCGGCATTGATACGGGCAATAGCTTTTTGCGTGTCTGCCACCGTGACTTGCGTGGCGTCGAGCTTTTCTTGATCCGTATACTCAAGGAGCTTTTTTCGTTTGTCTTCAAGTTCTAGGATGCGAGCTGGCAGCGATTCTGCTCGCTGGTCACGAATGTTTCGGATCTGCACGTTTGCGGCGCGAATTGCTGCCATAAGTTTGTCAGGAGAGCGCAGCGTAGGCGTACTCGTCGCATCATCAATAGCTTCTTGCGCTTCTTTCAGGAACGCGGACCAAACGGGATCGGCCTTAGCGTCTTCTTGTGCAGCGGTCAGCTTGTCGTGCAGTTCTTCTGCAGTGTAGGTCCACTTCTTAACCACTAGCCCCTGCTCAAACAGCATGTCGGTGAGTTCGGCCTGCTGCATCAAAAACTGCCGCAGATCACGTTCGCTGACTTTCCAATGCGCGGGAGGTTCAACTTTGCGCCTAGCCTTCACAAAACCATAAAAGTCATCCGCCGCTTTTTTTGCATCGGCTTTGGCTTGTGTGTATGCGGCCACAAGTTCGGGATCAAATGCCGTCCCGGCCTCCAGCGCTGGCGCTTCCATACTCAGAATGTCGCCAAACTTATTCGTGATCTCCCCGCGCAAAACGCCAAGCCGCCCAAGCGCTCTACGCAAAGTATCTTGCCGAGCTTCTAGTTCTTTTTGAAAACGCGCCCTTTCGTTTTCTGCAACCCCCGCCCACTCCCCGCTCATCTGGACGGCGGTGTCTAGTGCACGAACATAATTGTCGACAAAGTCTTGCAATCCGGCCATTGTTTCTTGCGCCGACTGCATCTCAATAAGCGCCCGCGCATATTCCTGATGCTGCTTAAGCAGCGTCTTCTCTATAGCAAGCAAAATTTCCGCTTGCTGTCGCTTGGCTTTTGCCAGTGCATCCTCGTCTTGTTCAGTCTTCGCTGAGAGCAGGGCGTTGTAGTCATTCAGGCGCTTGGTCAACCCTTTCAAGAACCCACGAACCTTGTCGGCTTGTTTGTTCAGGAATGCGACTGTCGGCTTGAGCAACTTCTGGCTACGGACAACATCTGCCGGTTTAGGCGGACCCGCTTCTTGAGCCTCGGCCAACGCTTGCTTGCCTTGCTTCTGCCTTTCTTTTTGAAGCTCGTCTGACGCCATGAACGCCTGCATTTGGCGAGGCGTCTCGAACTCCGTGGCGGTGGCGGCTTCCGTACCCGCAAACAAGTCGGGCTGCTGCGCCGTAGTGGTGATCGCCGTAGGCACACGCTCAACCACCGATTTTTTGCCAAGGGCGGCACGTTCTTCCGGCGTAGCGATGCGGCGCTTAAGTTTAGTCAGTGCCTCTTTCTCTCCGGCACCTGCTCGCTGAATCTGCCCCAATACAGTTTCCAAAGCAGCACGCGGCTGCGTCGTATCCGCGCCGCTAGAGAGCGCCTCCACCCAGTCGGCAACCAACTGTGCAGGCGTAGCCCGGGTTTTAACATTACCTTCCGCATCTCGAGTTTCGATAGGCGTGGTAAATCGTTCGATGGGCGTACGGGCGGTCTGGAGCTTGGTTGCTTGCGCCTCGATCTCCGCTTCTTTTTTCTCGATAGCCAGCAAACGACGATTTAAACGAAGGATGCCTGCCTGCTGCAACTGTTTAGGTTTGTCGGCATCGTTTTTACTGTAGATGCTGGGGGGTTCTAACCGCGTCGATTTAAAGGCATCTTGGGAGGCATCTTGTCGGATCCTTGCCAGTTTCTCAGCGTCGGTCAGCCCCAAATCATCATAGCCAGTTGCCCGGTTCAAAATATCCTGAGAAATGCTGCGCCGTAGCGTTTGAAGTGCGCCGAGCATACTGCGCAATCCTTCTACAGTACGCTCCCCACGTTTGGGCAACACCAAGTCGCTAACACGATCCAAAAGGCTGCGATCCGCCTCCGACAAGTCAGGCCGCTCAGACAGGCTAGACACCGCCTGCTGAAGTCGGGGCAGCGTAGTTTCAGTACCTCCCGGCGCTTGCACCCGCTCTTCTGAACCAAACAGATTGCCTTGCAGATAGGCTTGCGGTACTCGGGGCGGCGTAATGACTGTATCAAGGTTGTAGCCCATTTCAATGGGCGTAGCCCCGCGCTGATCAGTTAGCAGCAAAGTGGGTTGCGCGGCTCTAGCCGCAGCCTCTGCCGCTGCCGCATCTTCAGCTTGCTTTTGTTCAAATTGTTGCTGTGCGGTATACGCTTCTTGCCCAAACAGCCCGAGCTGCTCTTGCAGCCCCGCCAACTTGTCGGTTAGTTTGAGCTGTGCTGCAGCATCCCCCGCTTCTTCAGCTTTTTGCAACGCGGCAATTGTTCGCTTCTCCTGATTCAGGAGCGCCTCTTGCGTTGTCGGCTTTGGTACTGCCCCAGTTTGTTCTTGTGCAAGCAGCGTGTTCGTCAACTGTCGCCGCTGTTCTTGTACTTGCACAAGCTTCTCAAGAATCAGCCTTTTCTCCGCCGCAGTCGGTGCCGCTTTGGCTCGTGCAATGAGCTGCGCTTCAATGTTTTGGTAATACGCAATCTGTTGCTCAAGCGCTTGTCGTTGCTCCATTGCGCTTGGTTCTTCTTTAACCCGCGATTCAAGTGCCGTGCGCTCACGCTGCAAGTCAGACAGCGTGGACACGTCTTTAAGTTGGCGCGCCCGTTCAGCTTCTTGTTCAATCTGCGCCAATCTTTTCTGAATACTTTCTTGCGTACCGTACATAGATTCGGCAGGGCCAATCTCAGGAAACAGCGTGCCAAACTGTTGTCGCGCCTCTGCGCCAGCCGCCCGCGTCCGTTCCATCCCGGCCAGACCGGTCAGTGATTGTTGGAGTGCCCTCTCGCCTTCTACGCGTTTCTGCTCAAGCTCCCTGCCTCGTGCAGCAATACCCGCCCGTTCAAAGCCTCGACCAAACGGACCAAGAACACCGGCCAAAGCAGCGCCACCGATCAGACTTTCAAGATAGTCTTCGCGAGCCTTTGGATCGGTTAGTTCAGCACCAGCTTGGGCTTTTTCCAAAAAATCTTGCGCCACTTCCGTGGCACCTTCAACCCCCATCGAGACGCCAGTGGCTTTAGCATAATCACCGATTTTTTTCTTGAGCGTCTGCTCTGCCAAGGCTTTCGCCTGAGCCTCAGTAAGCTCTTTACCTGTCGCACCAAAAAGCCGCTGAATGCCGGGCATCATCCGGAAGCTCAGCACATCCAGCGCAGCTTGAGGAATGGCAGTGCCGAAGGCGGCGGCACCACTCGTCTCAGCCAGACCCTTCTTGTTTTCTTCCATCTGAGCGGCAAGGTTCGAGCCGGTGTACTGCCCAAGACCTGCAAGGCCCGCCGCCAATCCGGCGGCACCAATAACCGGCACCGTTACGGGAGCGAACGCCGCTGCGCCAGCGGCAACCGCTGGGGCCAGCATATAGGCGGCTGACCCGCCAGCTACTTCTTTAAGCTTTTGAAGCGGATCTTCCGTCCAGCCTTTCTCCGTGGGTTTGAAGATGCCCTCGGCTTTCTGCTGCTGTCGACGGTAATATTCTTCCGCTGCGGGCAAACCAATCAAACCAAGCTTGCCAGCAGTCAGCCCCGTTTCGCCAGCCAAACGAGACAGTCCAGAGCTAAATGCAGCGCCGAAGCCACCTTCCGCCTTGCTGCCCTTCTTGTAACCAAACTCTTCCGGATAATTGCGAAGTGCATCTAGCCACGCCTGTTGAGGCTCAACTCCATCTTCGACAAGAATTGAGTTGCCGCTCGGGAGATTCAGATATTGAGGCATAGCGATTTACCGAGTAGGTTGGTTGAGCACCTGACCAGTGGGCTTGTTAGAGAGTGTAACGCCTGCTCCCATCCCGCCAAGAGTTCGCATGTGCGTGAGGAACTGCTCCATCTGTTTTTCGGGGGGCAGCATCTGAACCGTCGGCCCAGCTTTATCCAACCACTGCGTAAAGAGTTCGGGCAGTGTCTTGCGCTCTGTGGGGTGCATCAGCCGATACGCCGCCGCCAATTCAGGATCTTTAGTCACTGCACGCAATAGATCAAGCTGGAAGTTGGGGTGCAGCGTCCGCGCTCCTGCCGCCGCATCTCCACCACCCACCTCTCTGTACGTTTCAAGCGTGGGGTTCCTAAACGCGTTGTACATCTGCGCAGACGCACCGACTGCGCCAATCGCGTTACGCGCCGCATCATTTTGAGCGTCAAGTATCGTCTTCTCTCTCGTCAGAGCCAACTGCGCGATGCCGGTCTCACGCGCCATCTGGGCCTGTACTGCCGCTGTGGCTTCCGCCCTATTGACGCCGTATGCCTGTTGGTAATGCGAAATCAGATCCCGTTGCGTCGCCAATATGTTTTGGCGCAAATCAGCTTTTGCGGCTGCACGCTCACGCGCATCACCAACCCGCGATTCATCCAGACGGTTGATGGCTTCCGACAGATCATCCGCTTTCTTGTCCAGACGTTCTTTATCGGCAAGGAAGCGCTTGCCGCCTGCGGCTCCAGCTTCCACCAGCGCTGTAGTGATGCTCTTACCGGGCTGAGCCATAGCTTGTGCCGCCTCGAGGAAGGCGATACCCACCGTACGGTCACGATCCGTTTCCAGATCTTTTTTCTTGGCGTCGTAGCGAGCTTGCTGCGATTCCCGCAGCTTGTCCATCCGGTCAGCAATACCCTGTCGTTCTTGGAAAGCTTCTTGCGCTGCCATGCGCGTATCCAAACCCAGCTCTTCAAATTTCTTTGTCAGCGGATTGGTGTACGCGGCTTCTCCCTCTGGCATTGCCGCGTTCATACGATTCCTGAACTCCGTAGGAGTAATTTCGGGAAGCTTGATAGCGTTGATGCCTGCTGTCGGTACATTGGCAGCGGCTTGATTCGCACGGTTTAGGATTTCCAGCGCAGTCATTGGACCTTGCCCAGCAGCAGGCATTCCGCCCATAGGACGCGCCGACCCGCCCAGACCCCTAAACGTCCCCCCAGCAGGAGCACCTACACCCCCAGCACTATCGTCAGCACCGGCACCACCGTCAGCACCGGGAGCAGCAACAGGAGCGCCCCCCGCATCAGCAACGGCTGCGGCAGTAAAATCCGGCATACCGCCAAAACCAGCGGTAGGATCGCCCAAAGTAGTGTCTGCCTTTTGCCGCCTAAGAAATTCCGCGTAAGTTATCGGTCGGCCAGTTACCGGATCCCGTCGGACATCACCTCTTACTTGCGGCACGTTCACTCTAGGAATAGCCGCTCTCCCGCCAGTCAGTCCGTAATACTCTTGTACGGCGGCTCTTTCGCGATCTACATCCACCCCCGCCCCACCCATATACGGCAGCAAGTCTTGCCAACGTGTACTTTGAGAGACCAATCCCTGCGATTGATATCGCTGCACTTCCCCGCCATCATCAAACGCCACAATGCCGCCCGGGGCGTACCCCTGCGTGGGGAGGTTAGACGCCAGCGCCTCGATCCCGGAGGTAAAGCTCTTCGCCTTGGCAATCTTGGCAAGCGCGTACTTGGCGGTCTCTGGATCGAGAATGCCGTTCTTGACGCTGCGGCGAATCTGTTCTTCTGAGTACTTGGTTGGATTGGCAAGCACCCGCTCATCAATTCCCGTCAGTCCACCGTCCGCCATTTCGACGGCTCCGCCTTCCTTAAACCCACCAAGCCTCGAAAGACCGTACGCGCCAAGGCCCAGCGAACCCAGACTTTGGATGGCACCGGGTTGTCCCTGATACATCTGCTGCGCCGACTGCTGTCCCAACGGCAAGCCACGGATCATGTCGGACATGAACCCAAGCTGTTTGAACGGGTAGTTCTGCTGGTTGATGAAGTCCTGATAGTCCTGAGACAGCCCTTGCTGCCTGAGCGCTTGCTGCTCTGCACCAACCTGCCGCTGCAGTTGGTTGATCCCCATCTGCTGACCGTACTGAGTCTGACCAAGCTGCCCCAAGAGTCCAGCGGACTGCAACTGCCGGTTCATATCTTGGTTGTACAGATTGCCTGCCTGCTCAAACGCAGTCTGATATCCACGAGCGCGAATATCGTTAAGCCCCATGTTCAGATTGCGTTCGCGCTCAGCACGCAACAGCGCATCACGGGTACCGCCAAATGCGCCTCGCCCCGTGGCTTCGGCTTGTTGCTGCATCCCCTGCATGGCAGACGTGCGCTGAGCTTCGCGAAGTTGGGGGGCCATCGCCGCTTCGATATACGGCGACATGTACTGCTGTGCTTGCGGCGTACCAAACGTGGTCGAACCGGCGGTACCTGCCATCGTGCTGGCTTGGCCGAGCTGTCCGGCAACCCCCATGTTGCCTGCGGCTTGCTGCGCTTGAAGTTGTAGCGGAGAAAACCCGGCAATCCGTTCTGCACTGTATGTTTGATAGGGCTGGGATGTGGCCGCTTGCGCTTTTGCTAGCGTATCTTGCGCGTATCCACGTGCCCACTCCGGCAGTTCAAAAACTTGGGTAGTTTGGCTCGGCGTCCCGCTACTGCCGCCACCCCCGCCGTAAACGATGCGTCCGTTTTCTTTACGGGTCACACTGTCGCCCAACGGTTCACCGAGGGCTTCAAGTTGTCGGCGAGAGTAGCTCATAATTTTATTCCTACAATCCTGTACTTTTCTTCAAAACCGTAGCGCTTCCACAAGCGGGCAATAGACTCACGCGCCGCACCTTCAATACAAGTAGCCCCGAAGGAAAAGAGAAGGGTTTTGAGTTGCTGGAACGTATCATCATTACTGATTAGCCGCCCACCAATGGCTGTGATGAATGCCACCCGGTCATCCGGGCGGTTAAACATGTGCACGGTTGCCGCACCTAGAATTCTCTGCTCATCCACGGCAACAATCAATACCCAGTGCCCGGTAGAAAGCAGCGTCTTCACTGAAGCTAGCGAATAGTCTCCACCAGCATGTTCAAGCGCTGACGCAATAAAAGGTTCAACCGACGGCCAAACATGATGCAGATGCCCAAGTTCTACCGGAAGAATCTTCATGCGGGCAACATGTTTTCAGCTTTGCTGTCCTTGGCAACTTTGCCTTTGCCGACGGTTTTACTACGCGCTGCCTGAATTCTGTCCAGCATAGCGTAAAGCTTTTTAGCGCCTGCTTCAGTAGACCCATTCCCAAGCTCGGAAACGATACGTGCAGGTACAACAAACTCACCATCGGCAAGCCGTGCGGGCTGCTTGCCACCAATCGTAGCCGGAATAGAGTCAGACACCCCATCGCCCGGACCCCGCAGAAGCCGCCCGCCATCCGAGTAATCGCCTAGATTGGAAATACCGCCACTCGCCATTTGCGGCATCGGCAGGTTTAGCCCCCTAGAATACTCAGCGGCGTCGATGTAGGACATGGGATACGCTTCAACCGGTTTGTCAATGGGACCACCCGCAGCATACGCTCCGGGCCGGAAGGGCACGCCAGTATCGACATACCTGCCAGAGAAGTACTGCTGCTCTCGACCAAAATCGCGACCCAGACCCCCATAGGCGGGTACTGTCGATTGCGGGAAAGGCGTGGTTACATTGGGAGCATAGGTCAGCCGATTCAACGAAGGTGTTTTTGCGAGTGGCGGCGTTTCACTGTCTCCACCTAAAAGCATAGGCGCTGCTGCCGCCAGCCCGGATATTCCCAAGCCTTTCATCCCACCAACACCACTCATAAACCCAGAACGGGCCGCTTCCCCAGCCGCCCCAGACGAGGTCAGGGAAGACAACCCTTGGCCCATAGCAGAGAAAGGAGACGCCGCCGCAGCCTGCGCAGCTCCCTGCTGCGCAGCCGCCAACTCCGCAGCCGACGCGCCACTCAACCCGCCAGCCATCTCCGCCGCCGTACCAGCGGCTCCTGCCCCCATCAATCCCGAACCAAGCCCCGCGCCGCCATACGCGCCCAATCCGGCCATAAGCCCTTTATTGAGATCGCCCGTAGCCAACGCGGTGCCGCCACCCATAAGCATAGCGGCAACAGGGGGCGGTACCCCCATAGCAGTCATCGCCACACCACCAATTACCGGCAGGATGTTCGACAAGAACCCGGCTTCAGGCAAACCCGTGCTGGGGTTAATGCTGAGCGATCCGCCGTGTGCTGCCGCCAGAGCTTGCAGCCCGCGAACTTCCCCGTTGGACATGTGCACAAGCGTGGAGTCCGATCCCCGGCCTTTGGATGCAAGCTGCTTAGCTACGTTGTGGTAAGACATGTTAATCCCCGATTACCTGCTGATCTCTTCCCAGTCCATAGACGCATGAACTTGGTCGCCGTTGGAGGAAGCAGTGACGGCTAGCGTAAGCTCATACGGCGTCGCTGTAAACGGATTGCGCTCTAACTGGAACGCAAATAAGGCTTGTTTCAAGATGTCGATTGAGGTCGATCCTTGGTTTGAGCCTTGGAAGTAGCCCGAGGCAAGAACGCGCCCAGTGCCGACTGCAAACGTACCGCTAAGATTGTACTCAACCGCAGAGTTGGTGCCCGCGCTTACCCAAGTACCACCTGTTGTGGTGCCAGACGCCACAACCTCCCATTTGTAATTGGAGTTATTGGTAATACCAAGCAAAGAGATGGCGGTCAAAATAACAATCGCATCGAGCCTCGTGGTCTTTAGCCGCAAAGACACAACCGTATAAAGGGTGCCCGCCGTCGTCAACGTACGTGGCGCGGTGATCGATGTACCCACAGAAAGCTGCGCACCGTTTAGGGTATACCCGCCTTCGGAAATGACCGTTGAGCACACTTGCTTCAACGTACTGGAGGACGCCGTGGCCGCTACATTTTTAATCTCGTACCGAAGCGGTAGCGATGCGGTAGTGACGTAAGTGCTGGTTATCTCGTTGGCGTGATTGAAGTTGTGCGCGGGGATAAAGTTGCCATCGATGACAAAGCCGGTTCGCACCGTACCAACACCCAGCCACTCTATGTCCATGTACAAGATCTGAGCTTTGGTCAGATCAAGCGTGAGTCCAGACGGCCCGGTACCGTTCAGCGGGTCTTGGTTCCAGTTGGCTTGAGCTACCTTGGTCTCAGTCACAACGCCGGTAACAAGGCTACGCTCAACCATGTACACCGACGTACCATCTTGCTCTATATAGATGCCGTTATCCTCGCCGTAATACCCGACGCGCTGGCGTAATCCTGCTTTGGTCGCGGCCATGATAAAGGTGTTCATCACCAACAGACTCTTGCCCGGCTGGTAAGAAAACACCTTGATCGTTTCACGAACAATCTCGTCGTTAAGCGCGGTGCCGATAGTCAAATCGACCAGACCTTGCGCAGCATTGAAAGCAACCGTAGCAGTGCCTGTAGTTTTGCTGGCCCATAGATTGTTATCAGCGTAACGATGCGATGAGTCGAACAGCGTAAAAGGATTGCTGACGCGCAACCGGTTAAACGCATCTACGTTGGTTCCGCCAATCGAAATTGGGATCGGGGTATCTGTAGCCAAAATCTGCCCCAGTACGTTATCTAGCTGATTGAAGTACAGACGAAGGATGTTCAGAAACTGATCTTGGTACCGCTGGTCGTATTCTATTGGCGCAGCCGGTAAGCGCGGAGCAACAGGGTTCTGGAGCGTAAAGCTCGTGAAGATCGAACTCATCGACGCCCATCCGGTCGCACATCAAGACGATTGACGCCAACCTGCCACTGCGTACCCAGCGTATCAGATGAGACCTTGAGCGCCAACTGTCGGCCACGAGCGCGAACATAGAGAATCTGCGTGAACTGCTGAATCGTGTATGTCGGCTGGTTCACATAGTTCTGAGTACTGATGACCGCAGGGTTCGTGTCAGTAGCCGTGTAGTTCGCACCGGGGTTGGTGCGGGGCAGCATAGTGATATACGCAGACGGCTGATTAACCGTCGAACCATCAAACGTAATATCTGGGATCAGACGCCACACAAACCCGAAGTTGTGCCCTTCCCCAATATCGAAGTCCGATGATTGGACATAGGCACTAATAGGCGAAGGCGGATTAGTCGTGCCGTCATTTGTGCCGTCTTCATGGTAAACCAAAGCATTCCCGATAGTCGTAGCCATCGGATAGTCCCGCAACGGGCTATCGTTCCAAGCCGTACGTTGCATCGAGCCGTAGTACCACACTTTATCCAAATGGTTATAAATGACGTATCGGTCAATAACGTCCGAATTGCGCGAGCAGTAGAACCACCAAACTTCCGAATAGCCTTCATTGGTACCGGCAAAGAACTGATACGACTGTGCGAGATTAATGTTCTCAAACACATACGTCCGGACCGCTGAAGGCAAAGTTTCAACGCGGCCCGTGTACATGTAGAACTTGTCTACGCCCATCCAGTAGACGACGTTGTTAGCCGAAACAACCGCATTCGGGCTAACGATAGAGATATTGTCGGCTAGTAGTTGAGATCCCCAAATATACGGTGGACCGAGGTACTGCAAGGAATAGACAGCGGCGTCGGTCCAGACCAAGATTTCTTGTCGGGACTGGAAGGCTGTGATGATTTCTGATCCGTGACTGAGACGGATGCCTCCGGCCTGATTGGTTGCAAGGTTGGGTGCCCAGACCAAAAGATTTTCTTGATCCGACCAACGAATCTGCATAGGGTCGAGAGCAGTAGTCGCATATGTACCTGTCGGGTCATTACAGCCAAAGGCCAACACAAAGCGCGAGGTGTCAGACACCATCACAAAATTACAAATCGACGGGCAAGTAGCGTCTGTCTGCCACCAAGCAGCAGAAACCCCGCCAGTCGTAACCTGTGTATTAGTGTTCGTGGACGAAAGAATCTGAGCGCGGTTATACAAGCCGGGCGTATTACTGTTTACCCAGTAGTACAGCGCGCCGCCTCGCGGGTTAATAATCAGATTTTCGCCGTAGTTCTGTTGGCTCCAGAGGCGAAGCTGAATGCCAATCCCAAGACCCGCAGATGACGATGCCCCCCACCCGGTAGACGGATACCCTGTAGTAACACCACTCCAACCACCTGCGCCCCAGCCAACGCCGACAGTATAGATATCGGAACCCGTGGTGATCTGATACGCCGCTACAGTAGACGAACCACCGTTCCCGATATCAGAGCCATTAGCACTTACAGTCGCAACAATAGTGTAGGTGTTTGCATCGATATAAGTAGCGACACGATATTCACGGTTCAGCACTGCCGCCGTGATGTTGCCGCCTAAAGACACTGCTCCGCTATACGTGACGAAATCCCCAGCTTGCGCATTATGCGCGGTATCCGTCACAGTGATAACAGGCGAGCCGGGAGTAGCAGAGAACGTAGCCGTGCCGGGGATGGTGGTGTATCGGAGCGGGGTTACGTCGTAAAAATTGCCGCCAACACCGTTCTGAATGTAGAACTTTAAGTTGGTGCCCGCACCAAGCAGGTTATACCCCGCCAGCGTCACCCAGTTCCACAGAGACCGGCACACCCCCCAGAAAGAGCCGTAAGGCGGCTGAAGAATAGTACCGGCAGTATTCTGATACGCCCCGCCTACATCCTTAGTCCAGCCGCCAATCTTTTCAGCATTGCCAGAGCGGAAACGAATATGGTTTCCATCAAACCAACCGCCTTCATTAGCGAGACTGGTCCCCTCTCTGTTTATGCCGGGCCTAAACCGAAGCTCTTTAAGAGGCATGGCGGTCCCTTAGCAAATGATCATCACATTGAGTTCAGGGGCATCAAGATAAGTGGTACTGTTTCCGATCCCGACCACAATCCGCACAGCGCTAGTAGTTTTAAGGGTAGGACTTGTAGTACCGTAGATCGAACCGTCTCCGTATTTAACAGCAACAGTCAGCGACTGGCCGTAGTTATAGTTGTTAGCCGTAGCAACTATCGAATAGTTTACATTCGGCATCGGGGTAATAAAATTAATCGTATAGTCACCGGGGCCGTTATAAGTAAGACTTGCCACATTACCTGAGTTAGCAATATACGGCCCCGACCCCCAACCAAAAATATTAGCCCACGCTCTGATAGCGTAAGCGGGGGCACTGCCAGAAGTCGTAGTAAATTTATCCGCAGTCGTAGCAGTACTGGCAGAAGTGGCAGTGCCAGCCGTCGCGCTTGACCCAGAGATGTTAATCCCCCATGTCCCGCTAGCGCCTGTTCCGGTTTTGCTGGGCGCGTAGTCTGCAACTTGGGTGTTAACAAACGCAGTGGTAGCAAGCTGCGTATCGTTAGTTCCGACAAGCGCAGTGGGCGCAGTAGGCGTTCCTGTAAACGCAGGTGAATTGTTTGCGGCTACATCCGCACCAATCGTGAGACCAAGATTAGTCCGAGCATCAACCGCATTATTTGCGCCGGTACCGCCTCGAATTACAGGCACGACGCCGGTCGCCAACGACAGCCCGTAGAAGCTGGCACCATCACTAAATACGACCGCGCTTTCTCCAGCACCTACAACAATCCCCGCACCAGCAGCAACCGTATTACCAAGCACGGTGGAGTTATATACCGTCGCGGCATAAGCGGAGTTGTTCTGGACAACGTAGATTTTAGATACTGGCGGGGCATAGACCGCAAACGCCGTGGTCACGGCCCCAGTCGTAGACAGTTTGACAATCGCCATCCGCGCTTCGTCGGGCGCGTAGTCAAGCGCGATAAAAGCCTGAGCAGCCGAAGAGACCGAGACATTAGCGACGCCAGCAATCGCGCCTTCTAACAGCGAACCGATGTTGGAGTTGGTCGTGTTTCCCCATGTGCCGGGCTGATCCCCGGACCCCATGAGTTCCAGACGCAGAATAGTAGACGGAGTGCTGGTCATCGCTGGTCCTTAGCAAGCTACAACATAGAATTAAGTTAATTCCGCATCTACTATGATACGCGCGCCATCAGCAGGCCCACCGCCAATACTTGCGGTTAACTCAAATAGCCCGGTAGTAGTAGTATTGATAGTTATTCTTGCTCCGCTATCCCCCGCGTTTGCGCCTGAAGCGATATTAAAACTAGCTACATTAACTGTAGTCCATTGCCCCGACATTGTACAAGTAGGACTGGTAGTCCTAACCGTAGTAACAAACTGAAACGGATAATAAAAAGTCTGCGGAATGCTAGGATCTCCTGCCGCGCGGTAAGAGAAAAAAGTGCTAAGCGTATTGTATTTGCCGTATATTTGATAATACCGTTGACAAAGCAAGAGTTCTGTTGGGTACATCCTAGTTTCAAAAGGTGTAACGACACTGCCAATTTCTAGCTGCGCGCCAGTAATAGAGAAAATATTACCGTTTGTATCAAGCACATTAACTTGGCTAGACGTAGCATAGTATTGGCCGGTCTGCCAATTATTAGCCGTAGTTTGATATGTTGATCCGGCATTTAACGTAAATAATACCCGTACACCAACTCCGTTTAACCAATCCCAAGTCCCAGCGGAAATTAGACCGCCACTTACTGTAACCGTTTTATATTCCCATGTATTAGCTGCGTTGACCGTATATTCGGTCACATAACTGCGGTCATTTCCGCTATTAACAAATGCTACACAATGAGTCCCGGTTTTTGCCGACCGAACCCAAAAAGAATAAGTAAACGTATTATTTAAAAACGGTCGAGCTTGGTAGCCTTCAATATATTGCGCGATACAGTAATAATTACCCGCTACGACAGTTTTTGACGATGTTACATTTAATCGACGAGAATAATAAAAAGTTGCGCTAGCAGGTACATCCGTGGATTGAAGAGTCTGACCAACTGTACCGACAATATTGGTGGCAGTGGTCCATCTATCTAAGTGATAACCATTTGAAGATGCACCAACGGCATCTTCTCGGCGCTGATATATAGTCATATCGCCGTTAATAATTTTATTTCGGAACCCGGCTAGTTGACCGCTGTTATAGGACTTAGCCGTAAAATTATTGCCCGTAGAAGCGTCTAGAAGATCATCTTGGAAAACGGCGCGGGATGCAGGCTGCGTAACAAAAACGTCTTTGGTACCGGCAGAGAACGGAACCAAGCTGCCGCTGTTGCTAGACGAAAGCACCGTGGTACGGGAGAGCGTAGTACCGGCAGAGGTGTACGTACCGATACCGACTTCCCATTCGTTGGTGCCCTGCCCAGCGATACAGTAGTACGTGGTGTTGCCGTTGCCGATAGCTGAGAAAGCCTGATACCCGCTCACTGCTCCAGCAAGGGTGACGGTACCAGTACCGGTAGTGGCGGTAGTTTCACGAACTCGGTCTTTGATTACGAAAGCCATGTTGTTCCTCTAGGTAACGGTATCGATTTCTTCCCACTCTGCATCTTCAGTGGTATCGACGTTGGTCCAGTTGGGAGTCTGTGGTGTTGGTAGAGACTCAGCAAACGAGTCTTCGGTAAAGGTGGATCCTGAGAAGGTGTTTACGGGCGTTGCAATCGCACCGGTGTTAATACTAGTCCAGATTGATCCCTGAGCGCTAGTGATGTTAGCCCACCCGGGCTGCTGAGGAGTAGGTAGCGAGTCAGCAAAAGAGTCTTCCGCAAGCGCCGCACCTGAGAAAGTATCGACAGGAGTAGAAATCGCGCCGTTGTTGACGTCCACCCAGCCCGGAGTTTGGGCATCAACAATTGTGCTCCAGTACCGGACGCCGACAGAACCTACTGCTCCAACAGCGGCGTTTCCAATTATGTCACTAGCGTATGTCGATTGTAAATTGCCTGCCTGCCCCGCAGAACTAACGCCGGAAAGCCCGATAGACGAAGAACTGGCGGTTACGTTTCCAACCTCGCCCGTACTCTGTACACCAACCAACTCAATAATGGTCGGAAGCGTGTACAACGACCCACCGAACGGGCCTTCAGCAAACGAGAACCCGGCAAAGGTATCGACATCAAAGGTTGTGGAGGTTGTAGCTACAGAACCTACTTCGCCAAGAGCCTCGACGCCAAAAAGATCGACCGAAATCTCTACGCTGACAGAACCAACATCCCCAATAGCGTCAACACCGACCAGCTCGATAATTGTGGGGGGCTGATAGTACGAACCGCCAAACGGGCCTTCAGCAAACGCAAACGTGGCGAAAGCATCGAGGTCGTATGAACTCGGCACAAGCACCGTACCGACATCGCAGTCCGCCCAGACCCCAGTAAGTTCAGGCGAAACCTCTACACCCACCGCACCTACGTCACCAGTTGCGTCAACCCCGCTCAGTTCAAGCGTAATTGGCAATGCGTAGTAAGCGCCCCCAAACGGACCCTCGGCAAACGAGAAGGCGGCAAACGCATCAACCTCATAAGGCGATACCACCCATACTGTGCCGACTTCGCCAGTAGCCTCAACCCCCGAGAGATCGACGGTTAGGTCTACGCCTAGAGTCCCGACATCTCCAGTTGCCACAACCCCCGTGAGCGTCTGCTCGTAGGCAACATCCCCTACCTCGCCAGTAGCCGACACACCTACGAGATCAATCGTAAGGCTGACGGCGAGGGAGCCAGCGTCTCCTGTAGTCTGAACGCCGGTCAGCTCTGCTGATACTGGCAACACATAGTACGAACCGCCAAACGGACCCTGCGCAAACGTGAAGTCAGCGAACGCGTCTACGTCGTACGGGATCGTGAACTGAACAGTACCGACTTGGCCGGTAGCTTCTACGCCGCTCAGAGCTGCGAGAGTTGAGTCAGCGCTTAAAGTTCCAACATCACCGTTAGTTGTAACGGACGAAAGCTCAATCAGCAGTTCCGGGCTAACGGATCCTACCGCCCCAGTAGCCTCAACACCGGTAAGCGCCGCTCCAATAACTACATCGCCTACTTCACCAGTAGCTGAAACTCCCGTAAGGTCAATCGTAAGACTGACGCCAACAGAGCCTACGTCACCGGTGGCACTAACCCCGGTGATATCTACAGTGATGGGCAGCACATAGTAAGCACCGCCAAACGGACCTTCAGCAAATGAGAAAGCGGCGAATGCGTCAACTTCGTACGGCAGTCCCGGCAATACGGTGCCTACCTGCCCAGCAGCGACCGCCCCCGTCAGATCTACCGTAACGGTACCAACAGCAACAGAACCTACGTCTCCCGTAGCAAAGACACCGCTGAGCGCTACATCAAGCGTGCTGGCTACGTTTCCTACATCCCCAGTGCCAAAGACACCGGATAGCGCCGTTGTTATTACAGGCGATACGTCGCCCGCTAGTCCGCTGGTAGATACCCCGGTCAGTACGTCGCCACCGGCATTGACAACAACAGTACCGACTTCGCCGGTAGCAAAGACACCGTTCAGCGCGACGCTGATATCAACGCCAACAGAGCCTACGTCACCTGTAGCAGCAACGGACGTTATCTCAACAGCGGTTTGTGCAGAGACATCGCCCACCTGTCCGGTGGCGGAAACACCCGTAGTCTCTACAGTGATCGGCAGAAGGTAGTACGCCCCACCAAACGGACCTTCAGCAAACGAGAAGGCAGCGAAGGCGTCAACTTCGTATGGAAGCCCCGGCAGTACAGTACCGACTTGGCCGGTAGCTTCTACGCCGGTAAGCGCGAGGGTAAATTCTTCGCCTAGCGAGCCAACATCGGTGTTGGTGACAACGCCAGACAGCGTGTCGAGGCTAGAATCGACAGTAACAAGACCTGTGCCGCCTGTAGCAACGACAGAGGTAAGCGCTATCGTAAGAGCGTCTGCTACCGAACCAACATCACCAGTAGCCGATACGCCAGTAAGCGCAGGGACACCACTACCGACAACTGTTCCAACAGCCCCGGTAGCGGATACGCCGGAGAGAACCGATGAACGGGTAACGCCGAGGGAACCTACTTCCCCGAAACTGGAAATGCCGAGTGCAGATGTCGTACTACTTGTGACACCTACACTACCAACATCCCCAGCGGCTGATACGCCCGATAAACTGACAAGAGTTGCAAAGGGTAGGCCGCTAAATGTTGTTGCGGAAAACGAATTCGCTCCGAACATACATTACGCGGCGGTCCCCCACCGCGCCTCGTTACGCAAGGCGAAGCAATGCGAGTGTAGAACTATTGGTCGGCATGGTCAGCGTAAAGGTGCCAGCGGTAACGGTCTGTGAACCGAAAGTGTGGACGCTTACAGCACGGTTGCCTTGCGAGCTATTATAGATCAACACCGCGTCGAACGCCGTGCTCAACGTCACGTTGGTATACGTGAAAGAGGCAGTAGGCGTCGTGTACGCAGTCGTGCCGCTGCTGGTAGGGGCGTTCCAAGAAGTGATCGTGATGCCGCCGGGCGTATAGTTCGTGCCGGTTACTTCTCCGGTCGTGCTGTACACCGTAGTACCGGCATTGACCGTCGCCGAAGCCAAATACAGCGCAGCTTTGAACGTGTCCGCCGTGTTGATGGTACGGGCAGGGTTTGTCGCGCTGAAGTTGTGGTAGGCGTTAAGCAACTCCGTCTTGAAAGACGTAGTCATCGCTTGTGTATTAGGCATGATATTTCCTTAAGAGATCATCGCGGCCAGACCGTCGGCCATAACGTTTTTCTTCAGAGTCACATGCACGGAACGATGCACAAGCTCGTCCTCATGCCAGTATTCAACCCACACCGTGTACTCGTGGTCATTGTCAATGGACCCAGTTTGCTTTATCAGCAGACTCTCGTCCATTTCGCCTTTGGTCGTCGTGATGAGCATTAAACAATCCTTATGATGGCAGATGTACTGGATGCAACCGGGAACTGAACCGTGAATGTGAGAGCAGAGGTTTTATCGTTCCCAAAATCAAGAACGCAAACAGCAGCGTCTGACGCCGTCACATTATAGATTAGCGCACCGCGAGCAGTAAATGCTCCAGTCCAGCTAGGATTGTTGAACGACAGATACGCAGTCCCGTTGTTGATCCCCAGCACAACGCCCGTAAGAATCTGTCCACCCGTTACGTACGACCCGGTAGGTGTAACTTCTCCCAACAAAGTGGTCGAGTACGCGGCGGTATCCGCATTCAGCGAAGCGCTGTTGGTGTACAGCGCCATCTTAAACGTGTCAGAGCTAAAGTTGTAGACCCCGGTCAACAGCCCTGACTTGAATACGTTACACGTGTAGTTGCCGGTGAAAGCCATTAAGTCACCGCCTGTCGGTATTGGCCGGATCTGTACGCATCTTGACGCTCCATGCCGTCGCCGAGACGTTTAGCCAGCGCAAGGGCTTCCTTGTATTTCCCGTCGTACAGCGCAATAAGATCCGGCTCACCTTTCATGAAGGTGTACGCCTCGACCAGCGCCCCGTAGAGCAGCACAGAATCAAAATTGTCGCCAAGCCAGCTCGTGTTCGCGGTCGTGATCGACTCTGGGTAATAGTAGAAATGCAGCTCTACAGTGTAGGCAGCATTCGGGGTCGGCCCCAGAATAAAAGACAGCTCATTCGTGATGAAGGCACCGTTGACGGTCGGGCCAAACAGGGCGTAGTACTTAGGCAGCCCCACGGTGCTGGGACTGGGATACGACTCACGAATGAAGTTAACGTCTTTGTTCAACAAGTAGTGATACTCGCCTGCAGCGTCAACTACAGCTAGCGAATACGTCGCCAAAAAATCCTCTGGGCAAGAAAGGTACTTGTTGCTAGGCGTTGTTACCCCAGTCATGTTCCTGCGCAAAGACGGGAACTGCACTGAGTTATAGATGCGCTGCTCAGCTTGCTGGATGAAGCGATTGATCTGCGTAGTGGGGCTAACAGTAGACCCATCCGCCAGCACAACCAGCGGAAATTGGTTCTCCGTATAGCTTTGAATCGCAGTGACAAGCTGAGTGTAGTTCATGATTACGCCATCGGGCCGCGAGCCATCTTGCCTTTGGTCTGATTGCGCGTACCACGCACCACGATGCCCGAAGTCTTGACACCGGGATAGCCGTCGCGGTTGATGTTGCCAACACTCATGTTGACTTGGGGCGCAGTACTGCCGTGGTCGGCACCGTAGCCCGAGTTGCTAAGGTCCACGCCGGAAGTCCCGGTCATGGTGTGGGGAGGCGCGTAGACATCGGCCCTGCCGACCTCTTTGCCCATCACTTTTTGCGAGAACTTAGCCATTTACGCCCCCTTTTTGGTCGGGAACGAAGATTTTTTCTGGTTCATCGCACGTGCGAGGTTCCGTCCGTACTTCTTCATCGCCAACGAAGTAACCCCGCCTTTAGCCATGCCCTTGCCGTGCATACGCTTCTCATGCGCCTTCACTTCCGTACCGGCAATGGCTTTGACTTGTTTCTTGTCCATCACGGACTCCTTAGGTCGTTACGACCGTTACTGTACCAAGCTGCACACCTAACACCAAGTTATTTGGCGTAAGTCCCGTATCATAGGCTTGCGCTCCACCTACAGGGTTCCAGCCCCACTGAATAATCCTGCTACCGCCTTCGGATGTACCTGCTCCGTCTATACCGGGACCGCCATTGATGTTAGTTTGCAGCCCGTTTGTACCAGAAACTTGATAGCTCACATCCGGCCTTGGATCACGCACAGCTTGCGGATCATTAACTGGGTAAAGACCAAGAGACAACTGCGGCTGATCTGGATCCCAGCAAGAGGGGCAGACCTTTAGGTTGACGATCTGGGTCTTAATAATGAGCTTCTTAAGCTCCTTCAGCTTGTACCGCTGACCGCAGCGGTCACATTCCGCAATTGCATACTTACCTGAGGCAAACTTAGACGGCATACGTCACCTCAGTAAAACAACATTCGAGGCACGTACCGTTCAGCAGCCTTTTCGCGGTCCTCTGTAGAGGCAAGCTCCCACTGCTGTTCGTAGTCCGCCTTCAACATAGCGATACGATCAGGAGCTATGTCAGGACGCTTAACGGACAAATAGTAGGACAGCCCCGCCACCAGACAAGTAATCAAACGAAACGGGATGTCTTGGTCTGTAGTGCCATCGCCAGCGTTCTGCATCCGGCGCAGTCGCCAGTAGACAAACGTGTATTGGTTGCCCGGCGCATTGGGCGACGGCCAGACGTTGATACTGGGCAAATAGTTCACCGTGACGAATTGCGTAGGCGATGCTGTATGCCCCACAGCCGTAGTGCCATTCTGTCCACGGAAGCAGTTCAGGAGCTGATTGCCCGACACGTTCTGATAGAGAATCGTCTCGTTCTCAATGGTAATGAAGCCGGTTGCCGGGAGATTGCTCGTGCTGCTAAGCGTGATCGTGGTGTCTGTCGGGCCGATTGTCGCAGCAAGATAGCTGGTCGTCGTGTACGACTGCCCGGTCTGCCGGTTGACCCAGACCTGAATCGGCCTGCCCGTCGCGTTCTTGTTGGGGTAGGTGGAGTACGTAGACTCAGAGACGCGAGTGATGTTGATGTCAATCTGCGAGGTGTTCGAGCCAGTACGGATCACATGATCCAGCAGGTCAATCGTATTGGTGGGGATCGGGTATGTGATCTGCCCCGTGTTCATGACGATCTGACCTTGCTCAATCGTCCACAGGTTTATACCGCGATTGGCCCATTCAATTGTCAGTAGGTTCAACGAGCGACGGGCAGTCCGAAACTCGTATCCCGTCCGTACCTCGATACCGGCACGCTCGTATGCCTCCTCAATCAGATCATTGAGGTCTAGCGTAAAACTAGTAGCGCCGGAAGTGGTCATCTAAAACTCGCTGTCTTTTTAGCAATCGTTTTGGGCTGCGCTACGAACTGCTTGCCTTTGGCTTTACCGGCGCGTTTAGCCTTGGTCGTTGCCGCGTATTCGGCAGGGCTAAGAGACTTGATCGCTGCCTCCGGCAAATAGCGCTCACCCGTCTTAGATGACGGCTTACCAGACTTAGTGCGCCATTTCTGGGCGGTCCAGTCAGAGAGCGATTTCTGCGGAGCTTTCAATCTCGGTAGCCCCCGCCCCGTTCCTTATACTTCTTAGCCAGAAGCTGCGCCTTGCGGGCGCTCCACTGCCCTGCTCCTGTGCCCTGTACTGCCTGAGACTTGATGCTGTTGAACAGGGCTTTACGCATGCCGGGCTTCGTGTAATTGCCCGCCTCGTTGACCTTGGACTTGACCGATCCACCTTCGGCGTACTGCGTAAAGTCAGTATCGTCGCGGCGCTGCTTGCGCTTAGCGCCGGGCATCTTACTGGGGTTAATAGCCCCCATGCCGCGACTTGCCATCATACGAACTTACCCCGGGTTTTACCGCGCTTAGCAACGCCGTCTGCACGGCGGGAAGCCGAAACAACGCCACCTTTTTTCATTTTAGGGTACGCCGCTTTAAACGCCTCACGATCTTCATCCGTAACAGAATCAACGCCGAGATCCGTTTTTTCACGAGACGCCATTGCACCGGACCCCAAAAGCGCCGCCAACACCGCAAGATTTTTTAAGTTTCGTGCCATGCTACTCCCCTCTACACCATTCTGCCCCGCGTCTTGCCACGTTGAGCACAGCCATCCGCGCGAGCAGAAGCGGAACCGACCGAACCACCCTTAGCTTTCTTCACAGGCTCTTTGTAAGTACCCATAGAGCGGGATGCAGCGGCATCATAGGCTGCATCCATCTGTGATTGAGTCTTGGCTTCCTCAACCTGAGCACGCATGCGTGCTTCGGCTTCCGCCGTCGGCTTGCCAAGATCGGTAGGGGCCGGAACTGGTTTTTTAGGTGCCGTAGCCATCTCAGCACGCCCCGCCGTATTTCATCTTGACCTGCGTCGTCTTGGTCTTGCCTTTCTTGGCAATCCCGTCAGCCGATTTGTGCCCAGCAGCCAGCCCGCCAGAAGCCATCTTCTTGATGCTGCCACCTTTCTTCATAGCGCCCATCTCGGCCATTTCATGCTTGACCATCGACTTCGGAGCGCCCTTTTTCTTCATGAAGGCCAGCTCTTTGCCCATCATCGCTTTAGATTCTTTCATGTCACCACCTTGGTTAAATTTGCGGCCTTTATCAGCCTCGACGTAATCACGACCTACTTTTTGCGGGATACCAACACGTTTAGCGGCAGCGGGGTCATTAGCGACCATCGCCATCAGATTGTGTTGGGCTTTGCTCTTGCTTGGCATCTTTTTTACGTCCTAGCATGCGCTGCATCGTATCGGTTTCCCATATGCGAATGCCCGTCCACAGGATGGTAAACACAGCCGCGATAGATGGCAACATATCAACAAGAGTACCGACAACCGTGATAACAGACAAGCCATCTAAGAATGTCTTTCCGACTTCTGCGTCTTTCATATCAGCAATTCCACGCCCGCAGAGATTTGTTGATACGGCTGTTTGGGTCATTAGCGGTCTTAGCCGAAGTAAGCTTCCGCTTCATCCCTTTCATCCGGGCACAAAATGAATCGCGCCGGGAACCGCCTTCAGGTTGGGGGGCTTTGAGTCCGGGCTTGCCGGGGTTAGCCTTGTTGTAGCTAGCGCGACCTTTGGCGTTAAGACCACCTTCTGGGTTTTTGCCTTCTTTGCGCTGCCACGCGGGGGACTTAGCCATTTACCGCTCCAAGATAGAGAGCACGCTCGTCCTTGCGACGAGTAACGAGGCCAGCTAACACTTTACCAGCAGATAGATTCCATTTCAAGAACTCGTCTGCGGCACCGGAGTAATCTCCCCGGTTGTGCTTTTGCCGCAGTGTGCTGGCTTGAAGATTACCTAGCCCAACATTGAAAGCGAACGAAGCGAGTGCCAGATGGCGATTGCTAAGAGGAACCACAGTACATAGTCTGAGTACCCCCGGAAGAAACCGCTGAAGATCTTCTTGAAGTAGCGCATCGACTTCCCCCTCTGTTAATCGCCGATCCCAACCTGCCGGTATAGGGAGCTCAAGTCGTCGATCAAACGGTACGCGCAGGTGAGAAGGATCGATGACACGACCCACACCGACAGTCCACAGGCGAGCAGGACAACGATAGGGAACATAGCGCACTCCCTCGTGATGCTTGAGCATCTTAATCAGCGCGTTCATTTTTTGCTGAACGCTTGGCTTCCGAACCAGAAGCTGATGACGGACGCCCAAATGATCTGGGTGTCTGCGTCCCACAGGTTAGCAATTACCTCTGCAAACGGGGTTCCCAGATGCCAAGCATACGCCGCCCCGAAGATGTTGATGAAGCAAAGAAGAGCAAACATCCCGTAGGTAATGACCGGGCGAACCAGAGCACGAGCGTTGATGACCCACCGGCTTGCGCCTTCCCCGATGGCAATGTCGTGCGCGTACAGGGCTTGCTTCTCGGCTAACGCCGTCTGCGCCATCGTCACCTCTGCACCGACCTGCAACTGGTCTGTCCTGATCTCTTCTACCCTTGCTTGGGCTTCAAAACCTGCCTTCCTCAACTCCAATTCCCGCTCGATCTGCATCCGGGCGAGGTTCAGTTCATGCGCCTTGTCTGCGCGATCTTGGAAGAAGCCAAGGAGTTTAGGTAAGCCCCCGGCGAGGAAGGAGAGAAGGGTCGTAAGAAGGGTAATCATTTTGCCTCCAGATTAAAACTCAAGTTCTTGTGCTTTGGATAGCTAACCGTCCGCTCGCCCTCGGGGCACTTGTATTTGATCGTCGCAAGTAACGTAGCCTTACCGGGCTGCATCTCAGACTTGACGATCAATGTATAAGTGAAGGTGTCGATCTCTGGACTAGCAGGGCCGGAGAATTTAGCGTTTGATGGCACAGCTTCATGAACCATACCCTTACCATCTCGAATGCTTGGGATAAACGACTCTACCGAGCAATCGTCGCGCTTCTTGATCCTCGCCACCGTCACTGTGACCGACTCCCCTAGCTTAGCGGGTTCAATCTTAAAATGCTCCGGTGCCCAGACAAGGATTGGGCTTTCCAACCACCCAACCTTGTCCACCAAGGTGTAACTACCCCCCAGCGCAGCTACGCTTGCGGCAACAGCACCGATTGTTTTGGCAATGTCCATTTTTAGCCATAGAAGACGGTAGCCGTAGCGTTACTAACGGTCGCGTACAGTCCGGTCGATACAAGAACGCCGTCTTCAGGGATTACGACCGAAAACGGGGTGCCGTTCGCAAGCGTAGTGACCGACAGGATCGTAGCCCCACTAGCGCCGTCTTTGATGAGGACGGACCCGACCGAACCACCGGGCACAATCAGCGCGCCACGAAGCCGCGTCCGCGCCCCGTAGACAACTCCGGTAGCTGAGACATTCGCTGCTTTAACGTCAGTTTTCATGACTGGTTACCCGTGGGTTGTTGGGGTTGTTGGGGTTGGGGCTGGCGTTGCTCTTTAAGCTTGGCAACGAACTCAAGAAGCTTAGCCCACCGCTCTTCGCTAATGTGATCGGGACGTTGCATGATTAAATCCTTAAGAATGTGTGAAATTCTGTGCGGGGAATCGATTGAAGTTAACTGCTACTTGATTTACTTCATCATACCCGCCAACGGTGACCATTGGAGTAACAAAGTAATATGAAACAATAACCCCAAAACCCGGATAAACCATATCAGGCGCACGAACTAAAGTTAGCATATTCTGTATCGTGCCGTATAGATAAACAGAATCAGATGGAAAATCGTTAACTTCATCCCATACTTGCCAAGAACTTGTCGGGGCGGACAAACCGGTAAAGTCATTGGATAAATTAACAGATAAATTTTGTGCGATAAAAGCGAAATCCGCCCCAGCAGGGGTCGGAACTTTTATTTTCCAGACAGAGGTACTAGCACCATTATCCAAGTTAATAGCGATAGTCCCACCGACAGGTACTTCTGGGAGTGTTATAACAGTCCCGGCGGTCGGGCCACTAACAGTATAAAAACTATCTGAGTACCGATTATCCAAGCTAGCGTTAGGCCCGTATTCACCATATAGTGTCGCAAACGTATACCCACCGCCGCCACCACCGCCACCTACAGGTGTCCAAACCCCATTGACTAGTTCTTGAAAGCCATTCTGTGACCGGAACGGCCCTGATACCGTTGAAGTACCCATGATTACTCCGTAAAAGTAATTCGTTTCTTAAACACCGCTGGGTTGCCAGCGTATATACATTCGCCTTCGTACTCGCCCGCCGGTACAACAGACCCAGCTCCAATTACTGCGTGATCACCAATCCTGCATGGGCCTAAAACTATCGACCCCGCCCCGATGAACACGCCTTTACCGATTGTGATGTCGTAGCCCGTTTTTATAACACCATCTTTGCGCAGCTTACCTTTCTTGGTGATGTCATGCGTACCTGCGATTAACATACACCGCTGCCCAAGAAAGCTGTACTCGCCCATCGTAATACTGCCCGACGCTACATTCAGCACCGCCTCACCGTCGCAATCTACTGTTTCGTGGACATCGATCCGAGGATGATTGCGCCAGTCTTTATCAAACTTGTTTTTCCTGTGATGATCTTGAACGCGCGGGTACTTCCATAGAAAATCAAATATCTCCCGCATCATGTGCGCAAACTGATCACGCACTGGCTGCTTCCAGCTTACGTTTGAGTGCCTTTTCGTAGATTGCGTACGCAGTGTCTACGATCAGATTTTTCTTGCGTACGGGTTCTGCGTCGCCAATGATCGGGTGCGAGAACCGCGAGTAGTGCACGTTGTCTTTGTTGTTGTACAAGAACATGTGCCCATCGTTACCGGGCATGACGGTGTAGACCAACCCCGCTTGGTTGTCTGTACGGTACCGTGTATACGGGTGCTTGTGCAGGATCGGCATGATTGCCCGCGTGTATGGCACGGGTCCAGTGAGCCGGATCACGCCCATCTTCCCGCTGAGTTCACGGTTTGCCGGATCATGAATGTTCCGCACCACACGCTCAATGACTGCCTCTAGGAACGGATGCTTAGCGGCTGCAATCACGTGCCACTGCTGGAACTCACCATGCTCCGGGGCATCCCCGTCAAACATGCCTTTAGGCACATCTTCCCAGTGCGCAAGGATGTACTCACTGTTTCCAGTGAGCTTGTTTAACGGCACAGAGACTGAACTCTTGATGTCCAGATATACGCCGCCCACTGCGTAGATCAGCAGATACCGAAACAGATCCGATCTCGCCGCGCCGTAGCTAGGATTAATCAGGTTGTACGTGTCCAACATCTCCTGACCGTAATGCTGCTTGATGAACTCCACGCAGTCATCGTCGGTATAGAAGTTGTGCGTCCACCCCGGATTACTAGCTACAAGCGAGGCGATGTTCTCTTCAATTTTCGGGTGTAACCCCGAGCGTTTGAAGAACGTCTGATAGATCTGCTTAGGAATTGACATAGCTCTTTTCTTCCACAAGCGTAGACCCTACTTGCACGTTGATCTGCTTCTTTAGCTCCGCCCGCTTATCGTTGGTCTTGTAGACCGCGCGGGCCAGCCAAATGAATTCCTCGTCAAACTCTTGGCGAGATTCCTTCACACGGATCTTATCTTCGATATCCCAGAGAGTGTCATTGACCTCTTGAAGCGGCAACAGATCAACTTTTCCGGCCAATCGCCGCTCGTTCCAAATAGACTCTAGTACATCAAGCTCGTACCGGACGTTACGCAATTTAGCCGCGTCACTAATCCGTTCTGCTTTGATGCGGAGAATCGTAATCTTGTCGCCAAGTTCGCCGACGGATACAGGGGTATGAACAAACATTACGCGGCCTTCTTATCACGTAGGACGATTTTCTTGAAGTACACATCCGCCACCAAGTCAGGATCGACCATGATATTTCGCGGATCTTCCGCGTCAAACTTAGCCTGCTCCCAACCATATGGCATGTGATATTGCAGGTTGTAGTTGTGCTGATAGCCAAACTGCCGGGCACTCGTGTTACCCCAGATCACGACGCCCTCAATACCTGCGGAGCCGGAAAAATGGTTCAAGTACGAATCGATGCCGATAAAGCCTTGTGCGCCTTTCATCAGTTCGTGAATAACCGACCAATGCTCAGAACACTTAACCGCGCCTTCGTATGTTGGCTCATTTGGCAGAGTGCAGTCCAGCACCGTCACACCGCTACGAATAAGCTTTTCCACCACCCGTTTTGCGAAAATCAACGGGTAGTTGCGACCGGGATTGACGCTCTGGTATTGCTGTTGGATTTGTCCGTTAACGGCGGCTTGTCCGCCAGTAAACTGCGTCAATACGTACGGGCCAGTAATGTCCTTAGACTTCAAAAACGCTTCTGCCTTGTTAGCGACGCTGTGCGTATACAGCTTAGGCAGCATATCCGGACGGTACGGAATATCTAACACATTACAAAACCCTTCTATCAAACTAATCTTGCCGTGCAGGAAGTTTGATTTATACGGTTCTGCGTTATAGATATTCCGTACGTCCTTCAACCTAGAATCGCCCCCAAACGCAACCTGAATAGACGTAGTGCCTTTAACGTCTGAGTTGCCAATAAAGACTTCATGAAAAGGTGCGGAGATAAGCACCTTATCGCCTGACTTCTTTACCAGCTCCGGCGTTAAAGCGGTGAACGCGGCATTTTTACCAAGTCCACCTTCGATCATGTACAGGTCATGCATGGGGGGTTCTCCTTATTTACTGCCCAGTCCAGTTATTAAAATGCAACGTGGTGACGACTTGGACTACTGGGTATGGGTTTCCACATGTCCCGATACCCGACATTTCAAGAAAGATTTTAGCGGGACACGCCAAATCCAGCCCAGACACGCAACCATAATAACCGGTAGCAATATAACCGCAAGAAACAGGAGTTGGCATACCGGGCGCGGCGTAAAAATTTCCAAAACAGTATGAATTAGAAGTCCCGGATGTTGGGTACGCCGTTACACTCCCACAGTCAGAACTAAAAAATACTAACTGGTTATAACACACACTGTACGGACAAACAGCGTTAGCTATTTGAACATTCGTAGTCGTTTGCGTTAGCCAATAAGTGTAAGACCCGCTTGTGCTTAGGGCAGATCTAACATTAGCAACCATATCAAACCCGGAGAAACAAGCCCATTTACCGCCAGACTCGACACTATCCTTAATAGTTTGCATAGGAACGCCGAGATCTACAGCAAAAACACTAGATGTTGGAGTAAGCCAATCAGCGTTTGAATTCAATGTAGTAGTGACTACGATGTCGTTAGGATTACCGCCGCCACCGCCGACGGGGGTCCAGACGCCATTAACAAGTTCTTGAAAGCCGTTTTGTGACCGGAACGGACCGGATACCGTTGAAGTACCCATTTTGAAACCTCACATGCGAGTCGCGTATCAGTCTGCATGTCGTCGCCGGGTCGTCTGATACGCTGGATTTGGATATCCCGGATGGCAGATTTGTACCACGAGAACAGATAAAAAGAAAGGGGGGCCGAAGCCCCCCTCCCTCACACCCCAATTAGGCCGGGGTGGGCGCAGCGCCGGGCGAGCCGTACATGCCGAGCGGATCCGACCAGCCGAACGAATAACGCTCGCGGGCCTTGTAGCGGACGTTGCCCGTATCGAAGTCTCCGTCCATCGACGTAGCCATCGGGGTACGAACAAAGTGCTTCAGGCCGTTGGGCACATCGGTCGTCAGGAACCAAGCGTTAGTGTCGGTCAAGAAGTGATTGACCGTGTAACCCTCGGGGATCGAGCCGTTGTTTTTCAGCGCGTTGATGTCGTTATCCGTCGTACCGACACGGAGTTCCGTCTCGAGCAGTCGGGTTGCAACGAACATCAGCGCCGGGGGAACAACAAGCTTCTTCGGCTTGGCAGCGATCAGCAGGCCACGCTCATCCGCCCATCCAGCGATCTGAATGACAGCAGCCTCAAGCGAGGTCTCATTCAGGTCCGCAGCAGTCGAAGGAGTGTTGCTGTTGACACCACCGGACACCAGCGGATGGTCAGTCGAGAACAAGCTGACGCCGTCACCGCCCACATACGAGGGGTTAAAGCCGTTGTTCAGAACTGCCGCCGCTTTGACCTGCTTGGTGTACGCCATACCGCGAGCCAGAGCTTTCGTGTAACGCGCCGACAGCGAGTCGTAGAGGTTGTCCTCAATCGCCTCTTCCGTCAGCGAGAAGCCGAGAGCAATCGTCTCGTGGTTATAGCGAGCAGTCCACGCCTCTTGTGCGTTGTCGTAAGCGATGGCAGCGCCCTCGCTCTTGACCGGAGCAGCGGAGAAGCCCGACAGCTTGGTCTCCTCTTCAAAGCTACGTTCCGAGGTCTCGGTTTCGTAGATCTCTTTGTGCTCTTCGCCGTAGCGGGAATACTCCAGACCAAACAGGGCATTAAGACCCGGCAGGAGTTCTTTCAGTAGTTGTGCGCGTGAAATAGCCATTTTCTAGAACTCCTTAGAGGATGATACTGCCGGTCGAACCGGGCCAGTAATACTCGTGACCGCCGCCCCAATCCTGACCGGATTCGCCGTTATACAGATAGCCCGGCATATTCCACTTGACGATCAGCTCCACAAAGCCCGCCGCAGTTGCAGTCTCAGGAACCACATCGACAACGCGAACCGGCATAACATTTTGCTGGACGATATACAGCGGGTTGTATACATCTGTCACGCCGTACGCGCTATTACCCGTGTTAGTGTCGCCGGGGTTGACAGCAACCAGAAGATTGCGTCCAACATAGTACGGATTAGCATACGCCGGAGTCGTACCATTAGCGGTGAACGGATCGTCGTAGTACGTCGGCACATTGTTCACAAATACAACCTTGAACAACGCATCGGGGTCGTCCACCACATAAGCTTGGATGTCATTCGCAGCCGTACCAGCGGGGTAGTACTGCGAGAACGTCTTTTGCTTCGTCACAGGGTTGGTGTACGAACAACCCATGAAAACGCCGATGGTGTAGGGCAGATTGTTAGTCGTTCCCATCATCATGCTACTGGAACCAGACCAAGACCGATCCTGCACAACCACAGTGCCATCAATAGGCAACAAGCTGCTGCTGTCGCGGAGGATCTTGACGGGATCGCCGTAGAAAATACTGGTGTTATACCCGCTGGCGATCTTGAACATGCGGGTGCTACCAGCGTACGGCTGACCACCAATTAGATTGATGGGCCGAAAACCGTACGGTTTTGAAACCGTGGGATAGGTCATTTCAGACTCCTAAATTGAATTAAGCGCCTTTGCCAAAGCTGGTCGTGGACTTGCGCTCCTTGAAGAGCGGCATCCTCGGGTCACTCTGGCGCATAAGCGTGTTATCTACCGCTTCTGCTTGCCGATCCGCCTGCTGCTGATAGTACGCATTACGCTGTGCGACCAGCTCAGCCGGAGTCTTGCAAAGCAGCAAACCGCCAATTTCGATATGGTCCTTAAAGCGACCATTTGGGTCGGCCAACAGCTTGAATTTGGGCTGCTCTTCGAGCGGCACCGCTTCCCAACCTTCCCGGAACTTACCGGAAATGTTACGAGGGTCAGCCACACTCAAAGTAGAAACACGAATCCAGCGATACACAAATCCCGGCATTTTGTCTGGCTCGGGGAGCATCTCGGGCTGTTGCCACTGTTTAACGCGAGCTTTAGATTCCCGCGTTTCGATGTCACGGGGGGTACGATTTTCAGCCATTTTGGGACTCCAGTTTCATAACTTCCCGTGCATATTGTTCCGGCGTAAGACCAAACTTCTTGGCAAGGTTAATCTGGCTTGTCTTGAGCTTAACCTTATTAGAAGCCGTACTCCTTGTTGCCGGAGCTACCACAGTCGTTGCCCTCGATTTTTGAGCGGGGCGTTGATCGTCTTCCTCAAAAACTTCTGGGAAGCGCTTCCGAAGTGTTTTGTCCAACTCGGAATAGTATTCATCAGACCCAACCGCGACGCCTGAATCCTCTAACTCTTGGTGGAGTCCGAGAGCATAGGCGGTCATCCCTCTATTCGTCCCAAACCAAGTATTGCGCTTTTGCCACGCTACCAACCGGTCATCAGGACGAGGAGCAGACGGCTGTGCCGTTTGTTGCGTTTGTACAGGAGTTTCTTCTTCCTGTAAAGGGGCGAGCTTAAAGTTTTTCGCCTGCATCATACTGAGGTTGGCAAGCTGCAGCGCCTGCTGTGCCTCAACAATCTTATCGGCGTCAAACTCTTCGTGCGCCTGCCGCAAAGCCTTTTTCGCCGCTTCCAGCTCCATCTCGGCAGCTTTCTGGGCGGTCGCTACATACTCTTTTTCACCGGTCGCAAGAAGACTTCGGATCTTCTTGTTCTCTTCAAAGAGCCGCTGTGCCAGCGTTACGGCTTCCTGTTGCTCTCGTAACGCGGCTTCCTTTTCCCGACGTTCATCATGCCAAACCTTCCGCATCTGCTTGAGTTTGGTTTTGATTTTCTCGTCGTAGTCTTCAAGCTCGTCTTTCTCAAGCTCTTCGACTAGGGGTTTGGGAAGCGGCGTACGACCACGATCTTCCTCGGGCGTGTCATCTTCAACTTCAATGACCAAAGAATCTGCCGCTTTGGCGTCTTTCTTGTCTTCGACTTCGTCCGGGAACTTAAAGTCTTCTTGTTCAAACTGAGGCATCTTGTCTTCCTCTACTTGCGTTTAATACCGCGTGGATCGAGCACCACGCCTTCAACCGAGTCATCGTTGATGAGCCGGAACTCTCGTCCGTGAATGACCAACCGGGAGCCTGCATACGGGCGAACCAGTACAAAGTCTCCTTTCTTGCACCACGGTCCGGACGGAAATCGAGCTGGATCTTTGTAGCAATCCGGCCCCATCTCGACGACAAACAGCACCGTCGTCAGCGTTTCTTCCATTCGTACCGTATCGTCGGCCTTAATCAGACCGCTCTCATACTCTTTCTCCACTTCGGGGATAGCGCACAGAATGCGATAACCCGACGGGGTTGGGAGTTGCCGAGCCTTCTCTTCCGCAGCTTCTTTCTGACTGCTGGGGTTTGTAGCCAGCAAAATTTCACTCATCCGAATACTCCACTTTTTGTTGAAGGTCTGTGATGTAACCACGCGCAAGGAGCAGACCTCGAATCTCCCCACACAACCGTTTGTATTCCTCGAAGCTTGAAGCTTTACCCTCTGACAGGTGTTCTTTAAGCTGTGCGACCTTTTCGTCGGTCTGTTCGAGCAATATCTCAAAAACGTCCATACGTGTCCTTTACGCCTCTTTTTTGCTGGGTTGCCGTTGTTTATCCAGATGCTTGAGCACGTCGACACTGAGTTTCGACATTAGCTGTTGCCGGTCGTTTGTAGCGGACGTAGCAGCTTTGGCAGCGTCAATCTGCAGTTTCTTGTCGTCCAACTGCATTTGCGCCATGATCCGCTCCCGCTCAATCTGCATCTGTGCAGCTTTAAGCTGGGCGTCCACTTGATCTTTAGCAGCCTTGCGCTGCTGATCCTGTGCTTTGATCTGCAGTTCCTGCATTTGCATCTGTACCAGCGGATCCTGCGCTTGTTGCTGAGCCTGCTGTTGTTGAACCTCGGCTTGGTTCTGTTGCAGCAGTCGCTGTGCAGCCTGCGCCAACATCGGGGCCAACTGGGCCTCGACACGCGGATCCATATTCACATCCTCGCCCGCTTCATCTTTCTGCGGGGGCAGCGCTTGGCCCAACTGCTGCTCAATCTGTTTGCGATACTCGAAGCCCAGATGCTCATTGATGTGCGCCATCATCGCCGCCTGAAGCTGCGGAGCCATCGGATTGTTCTGCAACAACTGGAGAATCTTCGGATCCTGCATGGCCGACATGTGGACCATGATGTGCGCCTGATGGTCTTGGTACATGAACGCCTTGACCGGCTTCATCATCAGGACATTCTGGTTCTCCGTGACCGGATCAGTCGGCTTCTGGTCCTCATCCATTGGCACCAGCTTTTCCGCATTCTTGATTCCCAGTACGTCCAGCATCTGTCTGTGCAGCAGCGGCATGTTGTAGAGCTGCGGTGAAGCCTGCGCAAGCTGAAAGACTGCTTGATACTGCACAATCTTCTGCGCCATCGTGCTGGCGTTGGGATCAGACACCGGGATCACATCGATGTCATCGTAGTCCGACTTTTTCGCCCGTCGGCTCCCCACATCCGGCTCGTAGCTGTAGTCCTCGGGGGTATAGGCCGCGATGATGTGCTTGAGAAGCTTAAGCTCCTGCTTCATCGAGTAATGGATGCGGGCCTGAACGGCGGACATCGTCTTGAGCGTACGCTCAAGAATAGCCAGCGTGGTTCCCACGGGAGCCTGCGAGGACATATCACTGATCTGGAGGTCCGCCGTATTTGCAAACCTGCGACCTTCCTCAATGATTTTGTCCATCAGCCCGGCCAGAACTTGGCTCGGCTCTTTATATGGAAGCGGAAGAAGGTTGTCTCGGATGGCCCCGCTAGGCACATCAACGTCCCGCCACTCCCCCGGGGAGATCGGCGTATCGTCGCCTTTGACGCGCATGCCTTTGCTTTTGAAGCCGCCGGGAAGGTTGCTCAACGTACCGGCATCGACAAGCTGCCGCAGGATAGACGTACCGCTCTTGGCGTATGCACCGATCAGGTGGATCAAACCGAAGCAGTAGAAGCCAAAGCCGGGGATGTACCCGTAATGCACGATGTGCTGACGTTTGGCGTAGGTCCGGTCGTTTTCTTCCCAGTTCCGACGCACAGCCAAGACGGTCTGCGTGCTCTTCTCAAGGGTGACGATGTACGGCAGTTTGATGCCGTCTTCGTTCTCATGCCCGGGTAGATCCAGATCCACCTGCATCTCGAGGAGCTTGAACCGGTCGTCTGCTGTGGCCCGAAAGCCCATTTTCTCGGCAATCTTCTTCTCGACTTCATCAAGCGTATTGACCGGCTCACCCAGATCCACGTCTCGATAGAACCCAGCTACCTGCAAGCGGCGCAGCTCATTCTCGGTCTTACGCATGACGTGAGTCACACGCGGTGAAGTCTCGATGTTTGATGCCCCGTACGGCACCACAATGTCTTCTGCCGGGATGAAGATCGATACTTGCCGCTCCATTTGGGGGTCGTAGTAGACCTTCTTGAACGCATTCCCCGCCAACCCCAGACCCCACAGCATGCGCTCATGCTCAGGCCGGTACTCGACCATCTTCTCCATAAGCTGGTAGTTCATGTCCTCTTGGACACGTTCTGCGGATTCTTTCTTAGCTGGCGTCTCTTTGCCAATAATCTTGGTCTTCACCGGCCCATTCGCCGGGAACGTACTCATCATGGTCTCGGACTGAAACTTCACCAGCGCCTCAGACAGCATCGGGTGGTACACCCCACACGCCCCCGGCCAAGGCTCCATCCGCTCCTCGATCTTCATCCCAAGAAGCTCAAGCCCGTCGACATAGGTCTGCATCCAGTCTTTACGCGACGAGATGTCATCGTCAAAGTCGCCAAGCAATTCGGATGCCAGCAGTTGCAGGTCACCGTCGGACAGGTACTCCGCCAAGTTGGCGTTGAAGTCTTCTGCCGTCTCTTTCTCCGGAGTGAGCATGATCTCCAGCCCATCCATCCCGATAGATACCGATTCGGGATTTTCGATCTCAATTTCGATAGGCGGCGCGTCTTGCTGTTCCTCCAGATCGATAAAAGAGGGGGTGGTGTAGAGCGCTTTGTCGATGTTTGTTGCCATAATCACTTACCTTTTAAGGTCGCGCGGTTAGTGCGCGGATCATATTTGAAGTCTGTAGGCTTGCCGCCAGTCCGTTTAGCCGCTCGATCCTTGGCACGCTCTTCCGCCGTCATGGCGTTACGTTTCAGTCCTTCTGCCGTCAATTCCTCGGTTCCCGGTTTGACATAGCCGTAACCTTCCAGAATCTTCAGTGCTTTGGCGCGATCGCCAACCTGTGCTGCCAGCCGGTCAATAATCTGGAACCGACCCATGTGTTTTTGGGTAACCATATTAGTAGTACGCCGCACGACGGCTACGGAAAGCCGGGGGGTCATCTCGGCTGTCATCAGACAGGGTAATAAACCCACCGCGACGAAAGCGCGTCAGCGCCATAGTTATACAGTCTACATAATCGTCGTGCTCGCCGTTGGGAAATTCGGCGCATTCGTTAATCAGTTCGTGCGCCCACCGCAGATCCGGTGCCCAGACCGCCCCATCGAAAAGAAGCGGGGCAACAGAGTTCACCCGTGCACGCTTATCATTAGAAACACCGGCTTTGCCCCTTGAGGGGCTGTAGTCCTCAACAAACATATCCATCCGCCGCAATTCCTGAATCAGCGGCGCACCGGCAGCTTTCTTCTCAATCAGCAAACAGTCTGGGGTCCACTCTTTATAGTGCTCCAAGCACTTCTTTTTCAGGTCCGGAAACTCCAACCGCGCCTTGAAGGCGTTGAGTAGAATCAATTCGTGGCGGCTTTTCTCTTCGTTGAAGAACACGCCCATCGTCACGCAGGCGCTGTAGTCGTTATGACTCTTGGTGTCGTGTGCCGTATCCCAGACTTGAAGCGTGAACTCCACCATAGGCGGATCTTCTTTCTCCCAGATCTTCCACCATTCGCGCTTTAGGATCGCCCCTTCCTCAGAAGTCGGATCCTGCATGTACTGCGCCGACCAGAACTGGGCCTGCATCCCCGCCCGTTTCGCCTGCAACTGCTCAACCGGCCACTGTTCAGGCCAAAGGCTTCTGCCAGACGGCAGGATCGCCGGAAAGCGCACTTCTCTCCAAGGGATACTCTCTGGATTTTCCACCGCCCACTGCAGCGCTCGCCCAATCGGGTCTTTTTTACCCCAGCGCGTACCGATCATCACGATCCGACCACCGGGCATCAGACGCTGGAGCGGACCGACCTGCATATACTCCCAAGCAACGGCAAACGCCGTGTCCGGATTGGCAAGAACGGCTTGTTCTGACACCAAGTCATCTGCAATCAGCAGATGTGCGCCGTGACCGGCGACGTTTGCCCCGATACCAATCGCTAAATACTTCCCCCCGGCGGTTGTCGTCCAGTTATCCGACGCACTTTTGTCCTTGGAGACCTGCGTTCCGGGGAAAAGCTCCTGATATGCGGGGCTGTCGATGAGATTTCGGACTTTCCGGCCAAAATCCGCAGAAAGTGCTGCGGTGTGCGTCACCATCATGATGTGATGGTGGGGGTTATGCCCGAGATACCACGCTACAAACAGGTACGCGATGGTCTCAGACTTACCAAAACGCGGGGGCATGGAGACTGTAAGGCGTGTTTGCGCCCCATCTCGGACTTCGTGCAGGATTGGCTTCAAAAACCTGTGGTGCGGACCCTCTTTCCAGTCCGGATACAGACGTGCGCAGAACTGAAGGAAGTCGTCTCGCGCCGCTTTGATGGCTTTCTTTTGCTGCAAGGCTTCTAATTCATCTAGAAGCGCTTGTTTCTCTGCTTTCGGCAGCGTGGGCAGGGATTTTAACAGCGAAGAAAGCGCCGTAGTGTCTAGATTCTCAAGCATTCGCCCCCTCCGAACGCTCGGCTACCGCACCAATCTCGTCGTCGAGATTGGTTTCTTCTGTGTCTGTAGCGGGGGCGTCGGGTTTTTCTAGGATCAGCGCCCCGTCCATCGGCGTCAGGAGCTTCTCCAGCCTTTCTCGCAGCCGCTTTTCGATCTCTTCCTCGGAAACATCCTTCTTCGTCACTTCCACGCGCTCAGTAAACAGCGCCACTTCGGTGACGTTACCCAGCATCTGCAAGGCTTTTAGCCTGATCCGGGCGTCTGGATGCGTGGTTTCCTCGAGAATCTTGGAGACGGTATAGCTACGTAGCTCTTTGGCCCGCTCCACAAACTCCCAATCGTATGCCGTCAGCATGCCGACAAGCTGCTGAACCGCCGGAGGCGTCTTCATTGCAACCAACGCAGTCTTTTGCGCGTCGGTGTCTGGGTTAAAGTTCAGGGCGTTGAACGCTTCTCGCGCTGCCGCCTGTTCCTGCCGCTCGGTAATAGCGTCATCTGGGGGAACCCCCAGCTCTTTTAACCAATCTGCCGTCGCAACCTGCGCCTCTAATATATTAGAGGGCTTGGCTTTTTTGAGCGGGACAAAATCTTCAACCGCTCCCGGCTCCGGAGAAAACGAAATCAGATCCTCAAACATGAGACTGTGCTCCCATTTATGAACAGTGTATACTCGATTGCGTCTGTGTGGCAACAGACATGGTTTGGTTCACTCCTTCAGAAGTTAGCCCCGTACTGAGTTGCGGGGCTTTTTTTATGGGGGTTTGTATAAGTTTTTACAGGTGTTGCCGAGATTTTTTATATAGGGGGTGGGGGGTCGGCGTTTGGGAAGAGGTCGGGGGGTGTTTGCAGGCGCGGGGTTGAGTTTACAAAGATCGGAAAAAGTGGGCTGCGTGGGTCTGGAACAGTGTTCTGGCGGCGTCCCGGAGAGGCTCATTGCAGTTTTGGGGGGTGGGGTCGACCCAAAAAGATACCGTGAAAAAGCCCCTGTGCTATAATGGAATCACGTTGGCAGTCCGGCCAACACAAACCCGGGACACATGTCCCTCTTTTTGGAGACGTACCATGGCTGCAATCAATACCCTCATCGTCAAAGCTTTCTCGTGCGCTGATGCCGAGGACAGCGCGATCGACGCAGTGCGCAAGGCCGCAGGCCGCATGTCGCGTGACAAGTTCGAAGCGCTTGCGCAGGAATGTGCGAGCACGCACTACCGCGTGCCGCTGATCACGAAGTCCACCGGGAAGGTCGTGTTCGACTCGAGCGCTGACAAGTACGAGACGGCACGCAAGCGTGTGCAGCGTCTGGTCAAGGCGATCTACGAGACTGCGAAGAGCGAGGAGATCGAGATCCCCGCTGAGCTTCTCAAGGCTGCGCAGGCGTTGGCGAAGCTCGCCAACGAGTACGAGGGTGCGCGGTCGCTCGCAGCGAAGGCGCTTGCGCAGGCTTTTGCCAAGTGATTGACGGATTTTCCACCGGTGCGTCCCTGCCTGCGAGGGTGGGGACGCTGTTCCGGGACACCTGTCCCGCTTTTCTTTCTAGGACACCAAATGAAAACGTACACCCGCTTTGCTGACCTTCCATCCACCGCCATCTATCTCGGCTCAGAGAACGGAGACGGCTCCATGTACGAAGAACTCGCAGATGCCATCGACCAAGCTCTCAACCCCGTGCGCCTCAAAGAACCCGACGGACACGTCGCCTACTTCGACCTCATCGACTAAACCCGGGACAAGTGTCCCGCTTTTCTTTCTAGGAGATCACCATGTACAAAACATGCATTGCCCTGCGCCTCACTCACAAATACGTAGGCGAATACGCCCACCGCGACGAGTGGCGCCCCCTCGAGGGATACCCCAAAGTCTCTCCTGCCCGAGAGACAGACGAGGGCAACGGCATGGACGACGGCGGCGCGTACATCCGTTGGGTCAAACTTCCGGGACAGCTGTCCCGGAAAAACCGGGACGAGATGGTGCGTGCTCTCGAGGACTCATTCAGCAAGCACGGCTGCGCCTGCGAGCACGACTGCTGTGGCTGCGCATCGTATGACACGCGTGTCATCAGCAGGAAGGGACGGCACGTCGTGCTGCGTACCACCGTGGGCTACAACTACTAGCCCAGCGACATGGGAAAATATCCCATCAGAAAGTGGTCCACCGAAATCCCATTCACCCCGCGCCACTACCCACGCGCAAAGCTAGGCGTGGTGCGGGTCTCCAACAGCGCGCACCTACTACCTATACTATATCTATATATATATTTATATTTATAGATATCTCTCTACGTGCATGCTTTTTCCTTGTTTCTTTTTGTGTGCTTGAAAGAAACTTTTTCTCTTTGGTTAGTTGTGCCAAAAACGGCATCTAGCTAGGTGTGCAACCCCCGCAACCCGCACCACGCCTAGCTCTCCGCCAACTTGCGGGCATGTACAGAATAGGATTACACTGGACCACCTGCACCTATGTATTCCCGTTGCTTTCTCTAACCTCTTGTTTTCAAAGGAGATTCTTCATGCGACTGCGATCAATACTAATGGGACGGGACATTGTCCCGCTTTCTGAGATGCTTGCATGGTGCAAAGCCCAGCGCTTGCACGCCATAGAGGGCACGCCCAGACACGAGACCTATCACCTGCTCGTGCAGACCCTCGAGCACCTGCGCCACACCAAGGACGTCGACGTCCTCCCCGCCCCTAAGTTCATCCGCCTGTGTGAGAAGGCACGGACGCATGCGGGTTGGTCGAAGACCAGACCAAAGCTGACGCCCACTATCGAGATGCCCCCCGATCACCGCATGTGTCCCAAGTGCAAGCGCATACAGCCTGACCGCGAGTTCCTGATGCAGGCGACCGACGGGCAGAGGAAAGTCTACGGCTGGCACACCAAGCGCACGATCAGGTGGGTGACCAACGCCTACTGTAAGCGCTGCCGAACGAACCGCATCAAGCGGGATCGCAGGAACGAGAAGGAGAACTACCTACGCACACACCCCATCACGGCCATGCTCCTCACGCTCAAGCAAAGCTGTCGAGTATCCCGACGGCACCTCCGGGCTGCGTGCAACCTGCATGCGGTGAACTTCTACGAAGCCAAGACACAGGCGCTCGCCAATGCCATCGACACGCTCGAGCACCTGCTCGACACGGCACCCGACGCACCCATCCCACCCGTGTCCAACTGGACACACCTATTGAAGGAGGACGAACGACAGAAGCTCAGCCAGTTACATCACACGCTGCTCATGCAGCGCCTACCCGGGCGTAGCCCGACAATCTGAAAGGAGAAGTAATGGACGACATCGACAAAGAGTTTCGCGAGTACATCGAGCACCGCACTAGGTACGCGTTCGACGTTGCCGCTCGCAAGTACCCCGGCCTGATTGACTTTGGCAATGGTTTTCTGGAGCTGTTACAGGCTCAATGGGCACGGGAGTTTTGGTTCAACAAGTGTATGGAGAAGTGAAATGGATAACACGATGGAGTTTTTGAAACGGGCAGAACGGTACGCAAGAGCTCGTGGTGACGAGAACTACTTCCGCGAGGCGTACACGTTACTGCGGGAGTTCAACTCCGTAGAGGACAGCGTTTGGCAGGCTGTGGCCTACCTCTACGATGGCTATGTCGCAGACTTGCTTGAGCTGGAGTGGACGCAATGAACCGCAAGAACAAAGAGATTCTCGCAGCCACGCTGCTCGCCATCACCGTGGCGTTCTGGACGTGGCAGTTCGTTGAGCATTTAGCAAAGTAGCGGCGACCAGTGTCGCCTTCTTTTTCCGGGACAACTGTCCCGGTTTCAACCCGGGGCACACATCAACGCCCCTTTTCGAGGAGAAGTACCATGTCGTTCATCACATCCAAGCTTCACAACGCCCGTCTGTCCCTGCGTGCAGACGCCAAGAAGTACAAAGAGTTCGACAACACGCTCCGCTCGCTGTCTCCGGAGATCAAGCAGGTCTACGAGATGTTCCCCCCGTCGCTGCGCCAGCGCATTTTGGTCTCAGCGGAGGTCTGGGGAAGTGTGCTGCGCATGAGTCTGTCGCTGCGTGACCTCGACTCGTTCAAGGACAAGAAGCTCACACGCCTGCTCGAGAAGTTCGCGGACTGGGAGGCATACACCTCAGACTCTACCTACGAGCAGCCCAACCGGGACTTCCACTTCACCCATAAACACCCGAGCGGGTTGACCTTCCGTATCGGCATCTACGCCTACGTTAAGAGCGACTCACCGACGTGCAGGATCGTCGTCACAGGCACACGCCAGCGTGTGGTCGAGGAAGAAATTCGCGAGATCGTCTGCGAATAAGTAGTTCAACCAACCGCCGGGACACATGTCCCGGCTTTTTCAAGGAGAGTAATGATGAAGACAAGCGAACTGACTGGTGCCGCCCTCGACTGGGCGGTGGCGAAGTGTGAAGGGGTAGCCGTGGAGTTTTACGCCGGCAACTTTTGGGCAGACCCCCACAACATAGGACGTAAGTGGCAGTGGAAACCCCATGCCGACTGGTCCCAAGGCGGGCCGATCATTGAGCGGGAGCAAATCGAGACTATCTGCAATGGCATGCAGCCCGATGGTTTGCAATGGGTTGCTCGGACTCAAGCAGAGAAATGGACATATGACCCACTTGAAAGCGGACCCACTCCCCTGATCGCAGCCATGCGCTGCTACGTTGCGAGCAAGCTGGGCGAAGAGGTTGAAGTCCCCCAAGAACTGATCTAACCAACCAAGGAGAGTAATCATGGCTGAGTACATCGACATGACCGAGAACCTCGTGCCCATCGAGCAGCCCACCTTCCACTTCCTCGTGCACAACATCTTCGAGTGGCGCACAGGGGACAGCCTGCCCACGCTGATCAAGGAGATGGACAAGCAGAAGATGACGTATTGGATCTGGTATGTGCCGGGAGATAAAGACACCCGCTATGAGATCCAGTTCTACCGCCCGCAGGTCAAGGGTGCCTTCGTGCTGGACGCTGTCGAGTACGAGAACGGCAAGCGAGTAGTGAGTAAGGCAATCCGGGACACACGTCCCGGTTTTTCAAGGAGAGTACATCATGGGTGATCGTGTTTTGTTTCAGGTTATCGACAGCGTCAACAACAAAGTCGGTCCTATCGTTTACTGCCATTGGTCAGGCTACCGTGCCCCGGAGATCGTGCGTAACTTAGCCGTGCGTATGGTCGGGCGTGGCGGCGACCTTGACTACGCCACGGCAAGGCTGGTGCAGGAGTGCATAGGCGATGACGATGGCAACCTCGGGTTTGGGGTATGGAATGAAACTAAACAACTAACCGAGGAAGACTCACACGGCGATGCGGGTGTCGTGCTGATCGACTGCGCCAACGGGTTCAAGTGCCAGTGCATTGGCGGCTACCTCGTCACAGGCGAGGACGGCTTCCCGGCAAACGGCATCTAACTTCCTGAGAAACCGGGACACTCGTCCCGGTATGAACCTTCACCAACCAAGGAGAGTCACCATGCAACAGCCCAAGAACATACACGACGCGCTACGTCACCTGCACAACCTCACCATGTCTATTGCCAACGACATGAACAACTACCTCGACAACCCGGGTGACTACACGCCGGAGTTCTTCGAGGCGATCAAGGACGCAGCGCTGGACGCCCACCTGCTCGTGACGTGGGTCAGAGATCGGATCGAGTAAACCCAACCGCCCCCTCACGGGGGCACAACCAAGGAGAGTACACATGCAATTCCAAACCATCACCTTCACCCGCAAGAAGGACGCCATCGCAGCCACAGGCGGTCTCACGCAGACCACCAAGATGCCCTGTAAGTCGTGGTCTATCCCGGTGGCGGCATGCCAGACAGGTTGGTACATGGCGCAGGTCAAAGGTTCCATCTGCTCCAAGTGCTACGCAGACAAGGGCAACTACGCCAAGTACCACGCCACCATCGAGCCTGCGCAGCATGCCCGACTCGCGGCACTCGACGAACCAGACTTCTGGATCGCGGGCATAACAGCACTCATCGGATCCGATCCGTACTTCCGCTGGCTCGACGCAGGCGACATACAGTCCCGGCTTCACCTCGAGATGATCGCTGAGGTATGCAGGCGCACGCCACGCACCAAGCATTGGTTGCCGACGAGGGAGTACGGGATTGTGAAGTCTTTTGTTTCTAGATGGGGGGTTGATGCCGTGCCGCCTAACCTAGTCATCCGCCTGTCTGCGATGTACATCGACAAGCCCGTCGTCATCCCCAAGTCCCTCCGGGGTATCCGTGGCATCACCGCATCGAATGTCCACAGCAAGCAAGCCAAGCCTATCGGCGAGCGCTGTGCCGCCCCTGCGCAGCAGGGCCGCTGCGACAGTTGCCGTACCTGCTGGGCACGCGACACCCTCGTGTCTTACGAGGCGCACTAATCCGGGACACCCGTCCCGTTTCAACCGGGGGCTTCGGCCCCCTTCTTTATCTCAAGGAGCAGTACCATGTTTGATCTCAACACCATCATCTCTCAAGCCCTCACCCAAGCCGTCGAGCAGGCGATCAAGCCACTCGAAGATCGACTCAGTGAGATCGCTAGCAGCCTCGACAACCGCCTGTCGGAGTTGGAGAAATCTATGCTAACCACGGGGCCAGAGCTTACAGCGAGGATCCGTGCACTCGAGACGTGGTCAGCACACACAGGCCAAAACCTAACCGACCGTGTCGTGGCTTTCGAGCAGCGTTCTCCGGGTATCGCTACCTCTGAAGACATGATGCGCCACTTCGAGTCAGTCATGGAGGCAACGAACCAACGCATCGATGTCTTGGAGGGATGGCACGAGGACGCCATCACCGGCGACCAAGTCAACCATCTCATCGAGGAAGCACTCAACGAGATCGACTGGAATGAGCAGGTGCAGGAGGTATTGAGCGGCGACATGCTCGAGGAGGCAGTCAACGACGCCATCGACGAGATGTTGTCGGAACTCAGGATCGCTCGGCAGTAAGCAGTACCGGGGGGTTGCACCCCCCTTTCTTTATCTGTAGTATGTCGACAAGTCGCTGCTCGAAAGCAGCATCACATAAAGGAGAAGTACCATGTCACACGAACTCACCACGAACGCCGTCACCAAGCAAGTTGAATTCGCCTATCTCAAGTCCGACGGACTGCCTTGGCACGGGCTGGGCCAGCCGATGGATGATCACGCCAGCATCGACGAGTGGCGTGCTGCCGCAGGTATGAACTGGAAGATCCAGCGTGCCAAGGTTCGCTATCCCGTCTCTCACGATCCGTCGGTTCCCATGCGGGAGATCCCGGACAAGCACGTGCTGCTTCGCAGTGACACCAAGGACGCACTCGGTGTGGTCAGCGATTCCTACAAGGTCGTGCAGCCTGAGCAGGTCATCGAGTTCTTCCGTGACATTGTGAAGGTCGGTGGTCTCGAGTTGTCAGCAGCAGGCACGATCTACGGAGGCCGCAGGTTCTGGGCGACAGCCAAGATCGGGGAGGCCAGCCCGACCAGTGTCAGGGATAAGATCGGCGGGTACCTTCTTTTGTCCACAAGCGCAGACGGTTCGCAACGAACCGAGGCACGGCGCACAACCATCCGCGTGGTGTGCCGCAACACCCTTGCGATGGCGGCATCAGAGGGTCAGCCTTGGGTGAAGATCAGCCACCGCACCGAGTTCGATCCCGAGGAGGTCAAGCAGTTCATGGGTTTGAACGAAGCAGCGTGGGAGGCGTTCCGTCATCAGATCACACGCCTAGCGAACATCCCTGTCGATACCACCAAGGCCGAGGAGCTGACCGAGATGGTGTTGGGTGGAGGCGAGAAGGTCATCGCCTCTGCGGGGTACAACAAGATCCTCGATCTGTTCGATGGCGCAGGCAAGGGTGCCGATATCGACGGGGTGCACGGCACCGGCTGGGGCTATGTGAATGCGGTGACCGAGTACATCGATCACTGGACTCGCGCTCGCTCCGATGAGAACCGCTTCGTCTCCGCCCAGTGGGGTCCGGGTGCAGACATGAAGCAACGCGCTGTTGATCTGGTTCTCGCTCTCGCTTAATTCCCTTTCTCAACTTAGCCGCCCCCTATCCCGGGGGCGGCATCAACTCTGGAGATGAACATGCAGCAGGACAACACACCGGCCTTCCTCGCGGAACTGCCCACATACAAGAAAGTCACCGACGTGCAGCGCACATGGCGCGAGCACGGGTGGACGCCACCGAGTGAAGACACAGACATGCAGCAGAAGTGGCACTTCTATCGCACCCTCACAACGGACAAGAGGTAAGTCATGGCACAGAACTCACTCATGCGGGTCAGCGACGAGCTACCCGAGCGCTCCCTCCTTGCAACCGTGGTGCTGCTCGCCGTCAACGATGCATGCGCCGCGCCTCCGAAGCTTGAGAAAAAGAAAGATGTACCGGCTGGCTTGCGTATGCACCGTGATGCGTTCACCGCGATGCGGTTCCTGTTTGATACCACGCAGGCTGGTCTCGAGGAGTACTCACTCTGGCTGGACTTCGACGCCGGGCACTTCAGAAAGAAGCTGCAAGAAACGATGATCGACAACGGCCCGCAGAACTTGAACGGGTTTGAACCGATGCAGCGCCGAAATTTTAGATACAACTACGGGATGTGGCTCAGAACTAAAGACCTTAGCGATATGTTTGAAGAGGAGAGCGAAGATGCTGAAGACACTTCCGCTTGATGTTGCTCGTTGCCACGGCGTTCGATGGGGTAACGAAAAAGATGGGGAGATTCTCCCTCCATGCAAGACCTGTAAACGCCGCTCGCAAATGGCGATTGACCGACCAACAGATCGAGTTGTGCGGATAACCCCGCCCCTTTTTGATAGGGGCACCTGCCCAAGCAGGATAGGAGAGTGAGATGATTGAAGTCATCCTTGTTGCTGCTGCCGTGTCTGTACCTGCTAGAGCCGCACCAGCACCTGCCAGAGCTTCGCCACCACCCGCGCGTGTCGCTCCAGCACCGACGTTCAAGTCGGAATCAAGCACCCCGATTGCTCCAGTCTATACACCTATGCCGATATACATCCCATCGCACTCACACTGCGATCAAAAGAAAGATGAGAAGGACTGCAAGAAATGAACCGAGACGACATCATCCGCATGGCGCGGGAGGCTGGGTTGCTGGGCACTGGCAAAAGTGCGAGCAAACACATAAACGAAGTAAAGGAAGAAATCACAGATGACTGTGTACGCTTCGCAGCCCTCATCGCAGAGCCTCTGCAAGAACGCATCAAAGACCTGTACCGCCAGCTTGACGAGGCCGAGAAGCGGTTGGACCAGCAGTACAAGATGGGCATGGAATATAAGCTCGATGAGTGCATCCTGATTTTAGAGCGCTTGTATGAGCGATCGGGAGAGCAATACAAACAATACCTGCATGCAGCCAGAGTTTTGAAGGGGGAGGCATGACCCGCAAAGAACTACTCGACGAGTTACAGGAACAAGCCCGCCTACTTGGCATGAGCGCAGAACGTGAGCTTGCACTGTGGGCGAAGATTGACGAACTAGTGAAGATTCTTCGTGCGCTGGAAGCTGTGGACTTTGGTGCTATCTGGTCGAAGGATGCAGAGCGAGCAGCGAATAAAGCGAGAAAGATACTGAAGGAGCTGGAGAAATGACCGCTTACTTCTTCATCGGCTGGGCCGTTGGCATCTTGCTTGGCTATGTAGTCTGGGCACCTGAGACAAGGTTCAAGAAAAACTTTGTTGATGGTATGACACTGCGGTTTTTGTGGGGGAAGAAATGAGACGCCGCCGGTACTGCGTCATGCTCTACAAGGCCCGCAAGTTTTCGTTCGGCTACAGCAATTTCATCGTCACCCCGTAT